>JGI24737J22298_10000683_pt1 | contig 11931 bp, 7 predicted proteins | sample KBSCornC3_FD_22298 | JGI IMG/M metagenome (IMG submission 22298) | reverse complement strand
GGCGAAGACCTCTCGGCTCGGCTGGTCGTCAGCCCGCGGACCGAGTCGTCGAGCCGCGCTCGCGAACTCGGGTCGCAGGCGGCCGCGCTGCTCGACCTTGTGCTGCGGACGGACGACCCGACGCGCACCGAGCGTCTCGGACGCGCGGTCATGATCGACGCACTGCTGACCGGTGGCCCTCCCGCCGCCTCCCTCCTGCGGAAGTGGGGTGTGCACGAGAGCTCGCTCACCGCGTTCGCCCTGACCGCGCGGTCGGCATCCGTCGAAGTGGAGCGCCTCGTGTCGCACTGGCTCGACGAACTGGGCGCCGCCCACATCCATACCGAGAGTCACGGCCTGGTGACCGGGTTCCTCCGCGACGACCATGTGGATGCGGTGGCGGCTCGCGTGGAGGCGTACTCGTCCGCGATGTTCCTCGGCGTGGGTACGCCCGCGCCGACCGACACCCTGGCAGGGAGCGCGGCCGAGGCACGGCACGCGGTCGAGTCGGCACGGGCGGAGGGCCGGCGGGTGGTCCGATACCGGTCCATCCCGACCATCTCGCTCGTCCTCGACCGGCTCGACGACGATGACGCCCGGCGCATCGCGCGCCTGCTCGACCCGCTGCGGGATGCGGCGGGGCAGCACGGCGAGCTGACGGAGACGCTCCGGGTGTTCCTCGCCGAGAACGGCGCGTGGGGCGCCACCGCTGAGCGCCTCGGCGTGCATCGGCAGACGCTCAGCGCGCGCATCCACCGCATCGAGGGCCTGCTCGGGCTGTCGTTGGCGGACGCGGATGACCGCACGGCGGCCTGGCTCGCCCTGCGTGCTCTGCACGCCTGAGTCGACGCGGCAGAACGAGCCGCCCCTCTTTAATGCCGGGAGGTGCCCGCCGCCGCCTTCCCCCAGGCGTGTGATGCGGCGGGCACCGTCCCTTCTCCTGCGCGTAGTGGAGTACCCCTTCTCATCACTCGCGCGGGATCGTGAGGCCCAGCCGCGAGCACAGCTCGCTGAGGGCCTGGTCGGAGGGGAACACGGCCAGTCGCCCGTCGGGCAGCTGGCAGGTCTCCAGGTGGGGCACCGGATACTCCGCCGTGCTGGAGGACCCTTCCGGTGAGAACACGCCGGTGCGCCAGGTGGCAGCGCACATGTCCTCGGCGAGGCGGATGCGCGCATCGAGCGGGTTGGGCGTCTTCTCGTCCAGGTCGGCGGTCACCATCACCGAGGTGCCGTGACGGGAGTTCAGGTCGGCAGCCGCGTAGCAATCGGTGACGTTGTTGATCTGGCCCTGGGAGGCGAGGGCGACCGCGATCGCGCCGGCCGTGGTCCCTGCGACGATGGCGCCGGCCACTCCGATGGCGATGATGCGGTGCTTCCGGGTCCGGCGGCGGTCGTCGACGGCGATGGTCTCGAACAGGTTCGTCTTGATCTGCTCGAAGCGCTCGTCGGTGGGCAGGAGGTCGTGATTGGTCATGGCATCCCCCTGAGGGTGCGGAGTTCGTTCCGGAGGCGCCCGCGGAGCCGGGAGAGGCGGTTGCGGACGGCGCCCTCGCTCAGGCCCACCTGGCGGGCAGCCTCCTCATAGCTGTGATCGCCTCGGATGCACAGCTCGAACACGGTGCGGTCGGGCTCGGTGAGCGCGGCGACCACGGATTCGACGTAGGCGAGCAGCTGGCCGCGTTCGGCGAGCTCCTCCGGCCCCGGGCGGGCGTCGGCGAGTGATCCGTCGACGGGGCTGTCGCTTCGGCGCTTCTCCACCACCTGGAGGGAGCGGCGGCGGTTGGCGATCAGGTTGCGGCTGGTGACGAGCAGCCAGGGAAGGACCGACTCGCCGGCGATGGTGATGGTCGCCCGTTTTCGCCAGAGGGTGACGAACACGTCCTGGCTGATCTCCTCCACATCCTCGCGGGGTTCGAGGCGCGCGGCGGTGTAGGCGTAGACGACGCGGCTGTAGCGGTCGTAGAGGGCGGCGAGCGCAGCCTTGCTGCCGTCGGCGAGTCGCCGCAGCAGGTCGAGGTCCGTCGGAACGGACTCCTCCCCCGCATCCGCCGCACGGTGCGGCTCGGCCAACTCGCTCATATCCAGGAAATGTGTCCCCCCGCCGAATCCTCTCAACGAATCTCGAAATCGGTCGGCCGCGACCTCGGCGGGGCAGAATGGGCGTGCTCGGCAGTGGGCCGGGCAGTATCCGCTTCGGGGGGAAGTCGATGAAGAGATCGTCTGTTTTCGCGCGCCATGCGGCGTCGGTCCTGGCAGCGGCGGCGGCCATCGCAGCGACGTTCGTGACGGCCGCGCCCGCTGCCGCTGCCGAGTCGCCCGCGCAGTCCTGCTCCTACGACCTGGGCACGCGCACGCTGGTGTGTGTGGATGCCGGCGAGGATCTCAACCGGGCCGTGCTGGAGCAGACCCACCTGCTGGTGGTCACGCCGCCGAGCTGGCCGGTCGCCGCCACCGCCGACCCATCCGCCGCCCGCGTCCTCCCCGAGGACGTGCGCGCCACCTTCGTGCAGAGCCAGCTCTTCGACGACGCCGGGTACGGCGGATCGTTCTTCCAGATCACCAACTCGAGCGCCTGCAACGGAAGCACCACCTGGTACTTCGGCCCGCTCGGGAACGTCGGCTGGTCGGGCCGGGTCAGCTCGTTCAAGAGCTTCTCCGGATGCAGCACCAAGCTGTGGCAGGGCACGGCGTACACGGGTGCGTCCTACGGCTACGCCGTCAACGCGTCGTCGCTCGGCAGCATGAACGACCAGGCCAACTCGGTGACGCTACGGTAGTGCCGGGTCTCGACCGAGTTTCTTCGCTCGCCGGCGCCCCTTTGTCGGAGCTGCCGGGTAGGCGTCTTTCGGATACGTACGACCTGCCCACCAGCCGTACGCGAGGATGAGCAGGATCGCCGTCAGGTAGAACACTGCCCACCAAGGGAACTGGAGTGAGGCTTTCGTGTTCTTGGCCGCACTGAGGTCCTTCGGCGGAACGGGGAGGATCCGCTTGCCCGTGACCAGGATGCGATGGGTGTTGATCCCCAGCGGCGTACACGTGACGAGGGTGACGAGGTCACGGCCGGCTTCCTGCCGCAGGGTGGTGGTGTCTTCCGGTTCGACCACGCGTGTGTCGAAGATCTCGTACGTGAGGACCTTGCCGAACGTCGTGAGGATGATCCGGTCGCCCTTCTTGACCTTGTCCAGTTCGGTGAACATCGCCGCGTCGGCCAGGCCGCGGTGAGCAGTGATGACGGAATGAGTGTCCTTGCCGCCGACGGGCAGCGACGTGCCCTGCAGGTGACCGGCGCCCTCGAGCAACGCTGCGTCGCTGGTGCCGTGATAGATCGGGAGATCGACACCGATCGCCGGGATCTGGACGCGCGACATCGCGCGGTTGGGAGTGTTCAGGAGCTTCCAGTAGTCGAACGTCTTGTGGTGACTCGTGCCGCTTCCAACCGGGATGTTGGCATTGGCCTCGAGCACGGCCCCGCTGGAGAGTGCCTCGTTGTACTTACGGGCCTCGGCGAGCTGCTCGGACGCCTTGGGCTTGACGTTCTTGATGGCGTCGCTGTACTTGCTGATCACGAGGGACTGGTTGTAAGCCGAAAGCCAGCTCGCCGCCGGTGAGTAGGTAAGGACCGTCGCTCCGATGAGGGCGAGAACCGACGTGAGGATCAGCAGGAATCCGGGGCGCCAACGCCGACGGGGCGGCGCGTGGCGGGGGCTGCGGCTGGGCATGGCGTGAGGTTTCAGGTTGATTCAGGGCTTTGGAAAGGGGGTGCGGGGGTGGGCCGACGGTGCCGACCCACCCCTGCTGTTTCCGAGGTGGTGGTTACGCCTGCTCGTGCCGCGAGTTGTTGCGGCGACGTACGATGAGCACGCCACCGATGGCCATGACGATCAGCGCGATGCCGCCGATGGTCAGAGCCGTCTGGACGTTGGATCCGGTGAACGGCAGCTGGGGAACGCCCTGCTGCGTGTTGTTGATCTTCACCAGCGGAACGGTGCCGTTCGCACCGGTCTTCACCATGACGGCGGTGAGGGCAGCCGCACCGGTCGGCAGAACGAAGCCTGCAGGAGCGACGATCTCCTTGAGGACATAGCAGCGCTGCTGCAGGTCATGGCCGGCGACGCTGGTGTTGGACACGGTACCGTCCGCCGCGACCGTCTTTTCGGTGTCACCGACCCAGAGGCCGTCGACCTTGATGGTGCCACTGCCGTCCGACGTGATCTCGAAGGGGTTGCCGGTGCCCGGGTCCGTGACCTGCGTGAGGCCCGTGATGTCGGCCGTGCAGTTCGCGTCCTGGTCGGTGGTCCCCATGTAGAGGTGGAACTTCGCGCCGACGAGGCCGTCCGCGGTGTTGGAGGCGTTGACCTTCTGAATGGTCAGGTCGCCCCAGCGGGTGGTCGCCTTGGTGGACGGCGAGCCATCAGGGTCGTTCGGGCTGCCTGGGGTCAGCTCGAAGTCGTTCAGGTTGACGAACGACGTGTTGTCGATCTCGCCGGCCGCGTTGGCCTTCGCCTGGAACTCGAAGACGACGTTCATCGCAGGCTGCAGCTTGGCTAGACCAGCTGAGAGGAACGTGACGGTGAGCTTCTGGCCCGACCATGTCGCGGTGAAGTCCACGTCCTTGACGAAGGTGGTCGCGCCCGCCTTCACGGCCACCGGGTAGGTGGTGATGGGCGTGAGCTTGGTGTCCAGGTTGTCGGACATCGAGAACTTGTTGTACGTCTCACCCGCGGCGAGAGCCGGGATGAGCTGCGTCACCTGATACGTCACCGGAGCGCCGATCAGACCGCCGTTGTTCGGCTGCTGGACGACGTTCTTGACGGGGCCCTCGGCGAGCGTGTTCTTGGGGTACACGTTCACGTCGTAGACCCAGTTGCCCGTGAGGTTCTTGTGATCCTCAGGGGTCGGAAGGGTGACGATGAATGGCGCCGCCGGGGCGACAACGTTCGACGGAGCCGAGACCTCGCGGACGAAGTACGGGCCGAGCGGCAGGCTGGCCGAGGCGGCACGGCCGTTGGCGTCGGTGGGCGCTAGACTCGTGCACCCGCTGAGGGTGTGCGAGCCGAGCTGCGTCGTGCCCTGCGCTGCGGCGGCGAGCTTCTCGGCTGGGGTGATCGCGTTGATCTTGTCCCAGCCCGTGTTCGTGCCGTCGAGCAGATCGATGCCGTCGATCTGGCAGTACTCGAACACGACGCCGGCGACCGGTGCGGTGTTCGGGTTGGTGCCGGTGCCGGAGGGGTTCTGGTCACCGTTGCCGGGGTTGGCGAACTTGTTGACGATGATCGTGCCCTGCTTGGCGGAATCGATCGAGGCCGCGTTCGCAGCAGCGCCGGTCGCCATAGCTCCCAGCACTCCCAACGTCAGCGCGGTGCCGACAGCGAGCGTCTTGCGACCTCGGAGTCGTGTGATTGCGGTCATTAAGGTTCTCTTCCTTTCGTTCCACCGCCGGATTGCGGTGCGAGCCTCTACTTGTTAAGACGCGGTCAAGGCGTCTTTACGACGACGCAGCGAAGACATTTCTCGGGCGTCTTCGCTTACACGGTGCGTCGGCGGCGGCGGACGAGGGTCCAGCCGGCGAGGGCGACGACCAGCGCGAGCAGGCCGCCACCGATGAAGGTGAGCAGATCCGTGCCCAGCCCACCAGTCAGCGGGATCACCGGGACCGGCATCTGCTTGTTCACCACGTCGGCCAACGTCACCGTGGTCTGGGCCGCCAACACGGTCACCGTGATCGGAGTCGAATTCAGGGTGAATCCCACCGGTGCCTTGGTCTCCACCAGCTGATAGGTGCCCGGGCCCAGGTCATCCAGCCGGAACATCCCCGTCAACGGGTCCCGGTCAGCACCCGTGCACTGCACGGCCGACCCCGCAACGCAATCCGTGACCTTCAGCGCCGAGCCCGTCGGCTTCCCCGACCCATCGACCGGGGTGAAGGTCCACTCGGATCCCGGCAGCGTGTTCTTCGCCGCGGTCGCGTCGATCTTCTTCCACACGACGCTCTTGACCGTCACGATCACCACCGCCGAACACCCGGCGTCCGCCGACCCCTCCGCGCAGTTCCCGCCCGTGCGGGGCGCGACGACCGTGTTCCCCATCGAGTGATCCCCAGACACGGGCGGATTCTTCACCGTCACCGAGTATCGGATCGTCGCCGACTGCCCGACCGTCAATCCTGGATTGGACGGAATCGACCATGACAACACCGAACCGGCATACGAGACCGCACCCCGATCCGCTGTCGCATCAGCGTTGTATGTCGCCTCTTTCAACACATCGGCCAGATCATCCGTGAACGACGGAGCTATCGATTGCGACCCTGTATTGGTGACGACGATCGAGTACGTCACCCGATCCCCCGGATTCGCCGCCTGAACGGACGCGGTCTTCTTCACCGAATACGTGCACTGCGACGCAGCCGCCTTCAGGTCGAAGACCGCCGCACCCGAGGTGTTCCCCGACGGGCCATCGCCCGCTCCCGCCACCGGAGTCGTCACCGCGGAAGCCGTGTTCGACAACGTCGCGTTCGACACTTCGCACGACACCGCCGGCGCGACCGTCTGGAAGCACATCTCGGGTGGTGAACCCACCCAGGAGATCTGCACCTGACCCAACGACAGCTTCGTCGGATCATTCACACCGATCAAGGTCACCGACGCCGTGATCTTCGTCACAGATACAGGAATGGTCGAGAGACTCAACGGCACTCCAGCAGCCACCGAACGATTGCTAAACCCCGAGATCACCGCGCCCGTCTGATCCGTCAACGTCACCGTTGCACTCGTATACTGCGTCGCCGTCAACCCGGGAATCGTCAACGTGTCCCACTTCTGGAATCCCGCAGCACCTGAACCGCAATACGACGTCACCGGCGTCGCCGTCACCGTCTGAGCCCCCGACGACGACGTGCACCCGCCACCGCTCACCGCATTGAACAGGGTGATGATTCCTCGATCACCGGTGGCAACCAGACAGTTCGGTGCGATATCGGACGCGGGGCGGACCGTGTAGTTGACCCCATTGCTCACGTCGGTAAAGCCGGCACACGTCGGGACGGTGCCTGAGCCGGAGTATGCGGCGAAATCGACGCACGTCACGGTGTCGCCCTTGGAAACGTAGACCTTCGTTCCGCTCACGTATGCGTCACCGGCCGCCGCACCGGCACCGATGTACTGGGCGCCCACGCCCGTATACGGGTTGTTGGCGAGACGGGCCCCCGCCGAGCTCCAGCACGCACTACCGGATTCTCCGTTATTGAAGATGGTGCAAACGCCGGTGACCGCGCCGGTGGTGGACAGGATGGGCGCGAAGACGGGAGCGCCGAACGCGTTCGACGTCGAGGTGGATGCCACCGGCCAGCTTCCTGCACAGAGGCCCCCGCCCGCGGCATAGCAGTAAACCTGCCACGGCGTGCCCGCAGCTGACGACTTGACGGGAGCGAAGACATAACTGCCGAATTGCGCGGAGGACTGCGCGGCGTCCGTGGTGGTGACTTCGCTGGTCAGCTTGAGTGTTCCGCAGCCGGCACCGGTGGCTGGAGTGACGCAGAGGATGTAGCTCCCGCTGGTGGTCTCTGCGATGGCATAGATCTTGCCGTTGACGGACAGGCCGGTGCTGCCGATCGGGGCGCCCGTGCCGCCCTTGATAACCCTCAGGCCGTTCGCCAGTGGAATGTAGCCGCAGCTGGCCGGGGTAGACGTGGACAGATCCAGGCAGGCGGTGCCGACGCTCGCCTTATCGTTGAGCCCGGTGAACCAGAACAGCTTGTTGCCCGAGATCCAGGTGCCACCCTGCCACGCGGTCGTTCCCGGGAACGAGGTCCCGGTGCCGATTGCGGTGCCGGGCGTGGACGACCAGGTCTGGTACGGGCTGTTGGTGGGCCAGCCCGGGCAGGTCTGGCCGTTCACCTGTGCGCAGTAGACCACCGCGCCGGCGTTGTGATGGTAGACGCCGTACAGGAGGTTGCCGCGGACGACGATGTTGTACGAGTCGCCGCCGGTCGCGGCCACGGCCGTGACCGGGGGATTCGGGAAGGAGAGCGACTTCGCCGCCGTGCCATCGGCGACCAGTGTCCCCTTGAAACCCAAACCGTTCGCACCGGCCGGCGGCGTTCCGTCGGCCCAGCTGCCGCCGCCGTTCGTGGAGTACTGCGGAGTGATCGACCCCACAGCATTCGTGTTCGGCGGCGTCTGCAGGCTCCCCGAGACGTACGTTCCCGCGTTGGTGATCACGTCCTTGAGATCGACCCCGGCGTCCACCTTGGTGTTGTTCTTGTAGCTGACCACCCACTTCAGGGTGTCGCCGGGCTTCGCCGTCCCCCGGACTGCACCACCCGGAGCGTCCGGTGATGCGGCCTTCGACGCGGTGGTCGCATTCGTCGCGGTCTTATAGACCGTCGACGTGGACGTGTCGGTCGCGTTCGAGAAGTACTGCGGCAACAACAGCCCAGCCACCAACGCGCCGACCGCGACGCAAGCCGCCACGATCGCGACCAACCGCCGACGGCGCGCAAGGATGACACGGTAAGCGACCATCATCGGCTGCTCACCCCCGCTCGGCGCGCCTCGAGGCGATCAATGGGGCGTGAGCCTCTGACGGGCAACGACGGTCGGGTAAGCGTCTGATTCATTTCGGGTGATCCTCAGCAGTCCACATGAACGGCACGCGGGGTATTCGCGGGTCATCCACAGGGTGAATATCGGTCCGGGCCACGAAGGCCCGTCACCCTTAAGGACGAGACGCCGTCGGCTTCATTACGCGAAAGCCGGCATATCCGTGGATAGAGGCCATCTGGCCCCCACATGTCACGCGCTCCGCCGGCGGCGGAGCAATCCCCAACAGGCCAGCACGGCCACCATGGCAACGAGCGCGCCGCCGGCGATGGTGAAGGTGTCGCTACCGACTCCACCCGTGAGCGGGAGCGGCGGCACGGTCAGTTGCTTGTTGACCACGTCCGGCAGGGACACCGTGGTCGAGTCAGTCCGGATGGTCACCGGGATGGGTTTCGAGTTCAACACAAAACCCACGGGGGCTTTCGTCTCCACGAGCTCATACGTGCCTGCGCCCAGGTTGGTCAGCCGGAAGATGCCCGCGACCGGATCGACATCGGCGCTCGTGCAGTCGGGTGCTGCTGCCGCCACGCAGTCCGTGATGACGATCGGTGCGCCTGTGGGCCGTCCAGAACCGTCCACCGCGGTGAAGGTCCATTCGGACCCCTCGAGGACATTCTTGGCGGCAGTGCCGTCGACCTTGTGCCACGTGACATCCTTCACATCGATCCTCACCGTCACCGCGCAGACCGGATCTCGTGACCCCGGAGCGCAGTTTCCGCCGGGGGTCGTCGACGTCACCCTGTTCACCATCGAATGGTCGCCGGGATCCGGGCTCTTCACGCGCACGGAGTAGGTGATCGTTGCCATGGCCCCTGGCGCCAATGCACCCGACCACGTGAGCACGGGCGCCGTGTACGCGACCGCTCCGACCGAGGACGAATGGTCGTTGTTGTAGGCAGCGTCCTTCAGGACGTCCGTCAGATCGTCCGTGAACGATGCCCTGACGTACGCCTGGGTTCCCGTGTTCTGCACCGTGATGGCAAAGTCGACCGAGTCGCCCGGGCCTGCCGCCTGGACGGGAGACGTCTTCTCGTAGACGAGTGAGCATTGCGATGAAGCCGCCGTGAGCGCGAACCCCGCGGCGCCTGAGGAGTTGCCTCCTGGGCCGTCAACCCCCGTCGGAGAAGTCGTCACCGCGTTGGCCACGTTCCTGAGCATGCTGGCGGGCACATCGCATGCTGCTGGCGGAGCGACTGTCTGGTAGCACATCTGCACGGGGTCGCCATCCCATCTCAACGCGACGGTGCCGCGAGTGTCTGCGATGTTCTGGTCCACGACGCCGCGAAGAGTGACCTCGACCGAGAGTCGGGAGGTGGGTCCAGAGGATGGGATGGAGGAGATGTCGAGGGAGGTGACACCCGCCTTCAACGTGACACCGTCGAAACCTTGAACCGCCTGCCGATTGATGTCATAGATCGTGACGATCGCGTCTGTGTAGGACGAAGCCGGAGTGTCGACGACGTCGACCGAACGCCATCCATGGAATCCGGCGGCACCCGATCCGCAGTACGAGACACGTGGATCCACGGTGACCGACGCGAAAGTGGTCAGACAGGGTCCCCCGGTCTCCGCATCGAAGGTGTTCATCACGCGCCCATCGCCGGTGGCGATCAAGCATCCGGGTACGCCGTCGATGGTCCGCGATGTGTAGTTGTATTTGTTCGGAGGGGGCGTGAAGCCGGAGCACGGTTGGACGTGACCTCCGGATACCCGGGAGAAGTCGAAGCAGCCCACCGCGTTGTCGGCGTTGACCGGAACATAGGCCTTGGTACCCAGCCAGAGCCCGTCACCCGCCCATGCATCGTTGAAGCCGGCGACGGTCGGGTACGGGCTGGCCACGCGTGTTCCAGCGGTGGTCCAGCACGAGCCTTCAATGCCCGAAGTGAGGGAGCACACACCGGTCACTGCGCCCGACACGCTCAGCATCGGCGCGAGAGCCCCGTGGGCGGCCGAGCCTCCCGGGATGCCGTTGGAGAACGCCTGGGGGAAACCGGGACACAGCGACTTCGTCGCGACGCGATAGCAGTAGATGTTCGGATTCGCCGACGTCGACATCGGCACGATCGCCGCGAACACGTAGTCCCCATACGTCGCCGTGTGCGGCGGTCGATCGGAGCCAGTAACCCCACCGACGTCGATGCTGCCGCACAATCCCGTCGACGTGGTGTCACCCCGAATGAACGCGCTCGGGTCGAAACAGAGAAACTTCCCGTTCGCCGTGGCGAAGTAGTACCGTCCGTCTGCCGCCGGAATGCCCGTGCCGCTGATGAGTGGATTGGTTCCAGCGAAATACGGCGCGAACGTGACGTAGTCGAGAGGATGGAACCCGCAACTGACGAGGGTCACGATGTCCAAGCACATCATGCCGACGGGGTACTTCCCGGTCGCATCTTTGACGGTCGACTGCGCCTCCCAGAACAGGGTCGTTCCGACGATGAAGGTGCCGTTCTGCCAGGTCGTCGCGATAGTCGAATACGGACCGGTCCCGATTTTCAGCCCTGCTTGCGTAGAGGCGTAGGTGTAGGTCGATGGCCACCCCGGACACGCTTGACCTGTCGTGGTGACGCACAGGAGGTTCGATTGCGATGTGTTGTGGTGATAGGACGCGTACACCTGGTAGTGGCCGTTCACCTGAGCGACCACTCCGTTGTAGGCGTCACCGCCGGTCTGATTGAACGCGAACCCGACAGGCTTCTGGAACGCCTCGCCGAACTGGCCCTGCGTCCCGTTCCCAGAGGGCGCGGATCCTCCCGTGAACCCCACGCCATTCGCATTGGCCGGTGGGTTCCCTTTCTGCCAACTCGCTCCACCATCGGTGGTGAACTGCGCGTCGAAGGGCTGATCCGGGATCTGGCTGGCAGGAAGCTGCAGCGAACCGGGCACGTATGCGCCTGCGGCCGAGAGCGGATCGGTGAGGTTCACACTCGCGACCGCGCTCGTCTCGTTGCGATAGTCGACGACCCACGTGAGGGTGTCCCCCGGCTTGGCGGTGCCGGTCTTCGCTCCGCCCGGCGCACCGGCCGACGCCGCGATCGACCCGTCCACCGTGTTCCGGGCGGTCTTGTAAATCGTCGACACCCCGTTCGTCCCGGCGTTGGAGAAGTACTGAGGGGCGAGGAGAGCACTGACGACTCCGCCCAAGACGAGCGACACGGCGACAATGCCGAGCAGACGCCGGCGGCGCGCCCTGATGATGCGATGGGAGACCATCATTGGCGAGCATCCTGAGTCAATTCGGGTCCTCTCGCGACCTCGTCGGATAGCCGGGCCGATTAGCCCCTCACCGATTCAGACGAAGACCGCGAGTACTCCATGACGCGTTAACGCATAAAGGCGGGCCCCAGAGGGG
>JGI24737J22298_10000682_pt1 | contig 11946 bp, 10 predicted proteins | sample KBSCornC3_FD_22298 | JGI IMG/M metagenome (IMG submission 22298) | reverse complement strand
CGCGCGGACGGTCCGGTTGGTCCGTCCGGCTGCACTGGGCTTCACGGTCTGTAATGCCGTTGCCTGACGGTATATTAATCCGGTGCGTTATCGAGAGAGTGCCAGAGATGCCAGCTGGCGATAGTCCTATAAGGTTTCCAGCGTTCTGCAAACTGTTCCAGCTCCGCTCTTCCTGGCAATACATCAAACCCGTAGGCTTGTTTAATGGCTTTCTGTAGTCCGACATCATCCGGCGCAAAAACATCCGGTCTGACCAGTGTGAACATCAGGAACATCTGCGCAGTCCAGGTGCCTATGCCCTTTACGGCGGTTAGTTCCGCGATAACGGCGTCGTCGCTTAAACTTTCCAGATGGTTGTACACGGCCGAGTTGTCAACGAAATTCCGTGCCAGATCCTGAATATATCGTGCCTTCGGACGGGATAAGCCGATGACTTTTATGGCCTCCTCGTCAAGTCCGGTAACTTTTGTAGGATCCAGTTTAGTAAGCTTTTCGAAGCGTTCGAATATGCTGGAGGCGGCTTTTACGGAGATTTGCTGGCCGATAATGGCCCGTGCCAAGGATGCAAAATAGTCACCGCGCGGCTCGCGCACAATCGATCCATTCCGGCTGATAAGCGCGCCAAGTATCGGGTCGCTTTTTCGAAGCGTATCTTCTGCGGTAGCAATGAGTGCCGGATCCATTTATTGTATTTGAATTCCAATCTTGCCGTGAATGCCGCCGCCTTCACGTTTTTCAAAAGCTTCTTGTATTTGGTCGAGCGGGAAGCTCAGTGCGACATGTACGCTGACAACACCGGCTTCAACCAGTTCTGTCAACCGGCTTAATGCTTCGCTGGTAACGTGCGTTTGTTGGTTGATAGCGGTGATGCCATGTTTTTGAGCTTGTTCGTCGTCGGCTTCGCCAAGCATTGTTACAAAAACACCTCCTTTTTTAAGGACGGACAATGATTTCTCGAAAGTGCCGCCAGCGGTATCAAAGACAGCGTCGTAGTCCTTGATCAGCTCCTCAAAATGCTGGCTTTTGTAATCAATCGCTTCGTCGATACCCCGCTCATGAGCAAAACCGACGGCCTCAGGTGGAACGGTTGCGGCAACATAGGCGCCGATGTGCTTGGCGATTTGTACTGCGATTGAACCGATCCCTCCCGTTCCGCCATGGATAAGGATTTTTTGCCCTGGTTGTAGATTGCAATGTGTTTCGATGGCTTGGACGGCGCTGACACCAACCAACGGTAATGCACCGATGTCCGCGATACTGCTATTTTTTGGCGCGACTGCCACATGTGAGCCTGCCGTTGCGGCGTACTCTGCAAACGCACCGCTGCTGCCACCTACTGCATTAGCCTGGCCGTATACTTTGTCGCCGACAGCGACATGTTTGACCGCTGCGCCTACCTGGGTTACTACGCCCGCAATATCACCTCCTAACGTAAAAGGAAATGCCATTGGGACCGCATCTTTCATACCACCTTCGCGTACTGTTGAATCAAAAGGGTTGAGACTGCTTGCTTGTACTTGCACGAGCACCTGTTCGTCGTTGATCGTTGGTACCGGAATGTCGACAATGTTAATAACATCGATATGTCCATATTGACTAATTTGGGCTGCTTTCATGAATATTCCCCCTGTATTTTAGTTACATACCTTTTTCCGAGACCTATAGTAACGTACTATAGGAAGCATAGCACCATTCGAATATCACAACTATAATCATCGACCTCGGAGCCTTGCTTTACGTACCGCTAGCTAGCCGCAAAAATCCTTATGTAAAATACTTCCTATTTTAGGCACATTGAGCTATATACTATAAGCATATGCGCCCACTATGGAATGGATCAATCAGCTTTGGACTCGTTAATATTCCGGTACGGATGTTTAGTGCTATCGAAACCCGCGAAGGCATCAACTTTACGATGCTTCATAAAAAAGACAATTCACCGATACGCTATGCCCGCATTTGCCGCGAAGAAGGAAAGGAGGTTGACTGGGAAGATATCGTCAAGGGGTACGAATACGAAGAAGACAAGTATGTTGTCTTTACTCCGGAGCAGCTGGCAGAGCTTGATTCCGAAGCTTCGTCAACCATCGATATCCAACAGTTTGTTAAAGAGGGCGATATCGATATCAGGTATTTCGACAAACCGTATTATCTCGAGCCGGTTAAAGGCGGCGAAAAAGCCTACGCATTACTACGCAGGGCGTTACAAAAATCAGATATGTTGGGCCTAGCCAAGTATGTTATGCACCAGCGCGAGCATCTCGCCGTACTTAAACCTGTCGGTCGTATGATCGTGCTTACCCAAATGCGCTTTCCAAGCGATTTGCGTTCGGGCGGAGACCTGACGTTGCCGACAGATAAAGATGTGAGTGAACGCGAAGTCGAAGTTGCACTTAAACTGATCAAACAAGAGACAAAACCATTCATTGCAGAAGATTTCCATGATACATACACCGAAGAATTGGAACGAAGCATCAAAGCCAAGCTTAAGGGTAAAAAGACCACTCCTAAAAAACAGCCTAAGCCAGAAAAAACTGCCGGTGACCTCATGAGTACTCTCAAAGCTAGCCTTGCTGAAAAGTAAACAGTATGGGGCTTAGCAAATATTTTTCTAAGCGTCATTTTGGACGAACTCCCGAGCCTAAGGGTAAACTCAAAACCTTTAAAAGTAAGCAACTTGCTTTTGTTGTGCAGGAGCATCACGCTTCACGCCTGCATTACGACTTTAGGCTGGAGCTGGACGGCGTGTTAAAGAGCTGGGCGGTGCCTAAAGGGCCATCAATGAATCCCGAAGATAAGCACCTGGCGGTGCACGTCGAAGACCATCCGTACGAATATCGAAAGTTTGAAGGAGTCATACCCGAAGGAAGCTATGGCGCCGGAAACGTTATCATTTGGGATGAGGGTATATATGAGCCCCGCGCCGACACCGATAACCCGGAAGCTACTCTCCGCGAAGAATACAAAAAAGGCCACCTGACGTTTGTTATGCACGGTAAAAAATTGCAAGGTGAGTTTGCGCTTATAAAAATGCACGGTCAGGACGAAGACGCGTGGTTACTTGTCAAAAAGGGTGATACTTACGCCACAACAAAAGATATTACCGCCGAAGATACATCCGTTAAAAGCGGTAAAAAAGTTGATGACCTTGGCGCCCACAACAAACTTCCCGACCTTTCACCGTATCCTAAAAAAGCGCATCCATGGCATGTTCATCCGATGCTCAGCACGCTGGTAGACGAGCCGTTCAATAATAATGACTGGTTGTTCGAGATCAAGTGGGATGGTTACCGCGCAATCGGCAGCAAACAGGGACATAAGGCGGCTTTATATTCACGCGCGGACACTGACTTCAGTACTCATTACCCGCCTATCTTTGAGGCGCTCAAGGAGCTTGAACACGACGTCATCATTGACGGTGAAATTGTGGTTATCGATGATGAGGGCCGACCGCATTTTGAATGGCTGCAAAATTGGCGCGCGACTAAACACGGAATGCTTACGTATTACGTGTTCGATATCTTGTGGTGTGACGGTCATGATCTACGGACCATGCCGTTGCACGAGCGAAAGGCAGTGCTTCACGCGGTGCTACCGGCGGGTGGTCCGATCCGCTACAGTGATCACGTCGAAGCTAAGGGCGTTGACCTTTTTCACCAAATGCAGCGGCAAGGTCTTGAGGGTATCGTCGCCAAAAAAGCCGACAGCACATACAAAGAAGCAAATCGTGGGAAAGACTGGCTAAAGATAAAAACACATTTGCGCCAAGAGGTCGTCATCGGCGGCTTTACCGAGCCGCGGGGTACGCGTCAACATCTTGGGGCGCTGTTGGTCGGTGTATACAAACAAGGGCAGTTTGTATACGTCGGTCATTCCGGTGGTGGCATAGCCGATGAGCAGCGTCGGCTTCTTCGGTCCAAACTAGAAAAACTTGAACGTAAAACAAGCCCTTTCAGTACGCAGCCGCGACCTAACGCACCGGTGCACTGGGTGCGCCCTGAGCTAGTTTGTGAAATGAGTTTTGCCGAGTGGACAACCGATGGTTATATGCGTCAGCCTAAATACGAGGGTCTGCGCAGCGATAAAAAGCCCTTTATGGTTCGCCGGGAAAAACCGCGTGCGAATAAAAAGCCTAATGCAAAGGAGCAAGCTATGCCTACGGCATCAGACGGTGACAAGCTGACACTCACGCATCAAGATAAGATATTTTTTCCAAAACACAAATATACTAAAGGCGACCTGTTTGATTATTACCGAAAAATTGCGCCGTATATATTGCCGTACCTTAAAGATAGGCCGTTGTCACTTTTGCGTCAGCCTGGTGGCGTAACCGACAAGGGCTTTTTCCAGAAGAATATGGAAAACATACCCGATTGGGTGCCCACGACTGACATCTATTCCGACTCAAATGAAGCTAATCTGCACTGGATGGTCGGTGGTGAGCTCGATACCTTGTTGTATGCGGTACAGCTGGGCAGCATTGAGATTAACCCCTGGAATTCGCGTGTAGGTCATCTGGACAAGCCCGACTGGATCGTTATCGACCTGGATCCTGAGGGCGTCACGTTTAAAGATGTCATTACGGTTGCAAAAACCGTGTACACGGTTTGTGAGGAATGGGGTATTCCCAGCTATCCTAAAACGTCGGGCAAAACCGGGATCCACATCTTTATTCCGCTTGCCGCCAAGTATACCTATGAACAGGCTAAAAACTTCGCCCATTTATTTGTCATCGAGGTGAATAAACGCCAGCCAAAGCTAACCAGCCTGGAGCGTATGCCGGCTAAACGGCCCCATAAAATATATCTGGATTTTTTGCAGAACAGAGAAGGGCAAACGTTGGCTGCTCCATATTCGGTACGTCCAACGCCGGACGCCACCGTCTCGACGCCGTTACACTGGGACGAAGTTACGCCATCGCTAACTCCTGAACAGTTCACCATCGAGAACATCCACCGCCGATTGGCAAAAACGGGTGACCTTTGGAAACCGGTTATCGGCAAGGGTATCGATATCAAACAGATTCTGGATAAGCTACCTGACCAACCGGAGTAGCTTTTTTCACTGCAGTCCATAGGTGTCGCTTTATACTTAAAACATAGGAGGACCATATGCCAGACGATAACGATACGAGTACGCACCAATCACCAGACGATGCGCTGGAGCCGGCAGGCGATATTTTTAACCCGAACAAGGATGAAGAGACACTGGATCAAGACTACGATTCGCCGGCGGCACCGCCCGACGACGTGGCGGGCACTATAGACCCCGGCCACCCCGACACGGATACCGACCTTGACGCGCATGATGTCTATGATGAGGGCCTTAAGGCGGCAAGCGGCATTGACGCTCAAGAAGGGTCTGTCACTCAAGAAGTTTTGCCACTCGAGCCGAAAGACTCAGAAGACGAGGACAAAAACGACAGCAACAACTAAACAATCTCAAACTGATGACAAATACCCTATCTTACTGCAAGGTGCCTGTTCTTTCTACCAAACGTTACTTTCTGTTGTTAAAAATGAAGATTCTCAGTATATTTAAAGCATAAGCAACTAAGGAGACTATAAACGTAATGCAAGCGCTACATTTGTTCGCACAAACGATGCAATATGACACTACTACTTCGAGCAACGCAGGCTCTAACCCACTTGGTATTATTATCGCCGTTATCCTGGCTATCATTTCGATCGCCGGTATGTGGAAGGTATTCCAGAAAGCTGGTCAGCCAGGTTGGGCAGCAATCGTACCACTCTACAATATTTATGTATTGCTTAAGGTGGCAGGTCGTCCCGGCTGGTGGCTTGTGCTCTACATTATCCCTCTGGTGAGCATCGTGGTGCATCTTTTGGTGTCTCTGGATGTGGCTAAGGCCTTTGGTAAGAGCGCCGGCTTCGGAGTATTTGCCTTATGGCTCTTCTCATTCGTCGGCTTCCCGGTACTTGGCTTTGGTGAAGCAACATACAAGGGGGCTGCAACAAATACACACGAAAATAAATATCTGTAGCCATTAGGCTATGCCTTATGTAACGACCCCGCTCTATTCGCGGGGTCGTTTTATGTCCCTGCAAAGATGCCATTATGCAGGCTTAAAGCAATATGCGCGTATAATAGACGGATGACTCATAAAGCAAGCGACAACCTGACAGATATACAAAGTCGCAAAGGTGACCATATCAGATTGTGCCTTGATCCTCGGTCCCAAGCCGACCAGTCGGTATTTGCGCCGTACCGGCTGCCATATACTGCATTGCCGGAGATATCCCTGGACCAAGTTGATACATCGTGCAGCTTTTTTGCAAAAACGTTACGAATGCCGTTGATAATCGCGTCGATGACAGGTGGTTCCGAACACGGCCGTTCAATAAATACAAACTTAGCGATAGCCGCAGAACATTGCGGCGTTGCCATGGGTGTAGGCAGCCAACGTATCGGCCTGGAAAAGCAAGATGCCCAGGACACGTTTAAGCTGGTCCGTAAACATGCACCGCACGCTTGCATCATTGCCAATATGGGCGTTGTGCAGCTCAATTATGGCCATACGGTGGACAGCTACCGCAAGGTTGTCGATATGGTGGAGGCCGATGCGTTATACATTCATCTTAATCCGCTGCAAGAGGCCTTACAGCCTGGCGGTGATACGGATTTTAGCGACCTACTGACCAAAATTGCACAACTCGTTCGGGCCGTGCCGGTACCGGTCATTGCTAAAGAAGTAGGCCATGGTGTATCTGCGGATGTTGCTCGCCGTTTATGCGAGGTGGGAGTACAAGGCATTGATGTGGCGGGTGTAGGCGGCACTTCCTACGCCTGGGTTGAAGCCGAACGCTCTCATGATGATGACTTTGCGGCGTGGTTCAAGCACTTTGGTATCCCGACGGATCAGGCTATCGCAGAGGTATCCACGACGGTACCTTCCGGCATACCTGTTATCGCTAGTGGTGGTGTGCGTAGCCCTGTAGACGGGCTTATCGCCCGGGCACTCGGTGCCGACCTATTCTCGGCAGCTATTCCGTTTCTGGCACCTGCGATGGAATCCCCGGAGAAGAGCATCGAAATAGTTCAACACTGGCAAAAAGGTCTGGCGGTGGCCATGTTTGCCTCGGGCGTAACCAACTGGGAAGCGGCGGCTTCGTTGTCGCTTACTAAACAGTAATATCCATCTTCGCAAAGCCGTAAAGTACCAATTATCGTGATGCGATACGCCATGTTCTGGTACACTACATAATGACGCTATGGCCCATACAGCAATACCAAAGGTATCGGTGGTGATACCTGTTTACAACGAGCAAGACGGCATTGAAACGTTCCATGCTGCACTTGAGCACGTTTTAGCAACGCTAGGGCTGCCTTACGAGATCATCTATGCCGATGACGGCAGCAAAGATGGCACGCTGCGCATCATACACGCCCTTGCTAAACAGCCATATGTACGTGTTGTCAGTCTCACGCGCAACTTTGGTAAAGAAGTGGCGCTGACGGCAGGTATACACCAGGCCCAAGGTGAGGCGATCATCACTATGGATGCCGATGGACAGCATCCGGTTGAGCTGCTGCCTGAGTTTATCGCCCGCTGGCAGGCTGGCAGCAAAGTTGTTACCGGTATACGGACCGAAAACCAAAAAGAGGGTTTTGTAAAACGCCTGGGTTCGAAATTCTTTTATGGACTTTTTGGCAAGCTGACCGGACTTAAATTACGGGCTGGACTGAGCGACTATCGGCTTATCGACCGCTCGGTGCGCAGAGAATTTATACGTATGACAGAGCGTAACCGTATTACCAGGGGCATCATCGACTGGCTTGGCTACCCGTCTGATTATATTGCGTTTAAGGCTCATCCTCGTATCACCGGGCAAGCGGGTTATTCGTTCCGCAAGCTCATGAAGCTGGCGATCGACAGTGTTATTTCACTCAGTATTTCACCGCTCTATATGGCGGCATATATCGGTGCAGTAGTTTTGCCGCTTTCGCTGCTTATCGGTATCGCGATGGTTGTTAACTTTGCGATAGGCGATCCATTCGGCCTGCATGTTACGGCGAGCGCCTACGTTATCGTATTGATGCTTTTTCTCATTGGTGTATTGCTTGTCTCGCAGGGAATTATCGGACTGTATCTGTCGCACATACACACCGAGACGCAAAATCGGCCGCTGTATGTCGTCGATACGGAACAATCAAGGAGAATCAATGAAAGCTGACATACGGAAGTTGCTGCAGCGACCGTTTGGCCGATACCTTGTCGTCGGCGTAAGCGTCTATCTGTTCGAGGTCATTGTGATTATCATTGCCCAGCGACTTGGAGCTAGCGCGGTGGTAGCGGTCGCCATAAGTTTTTGGCTGGGGTTGATCGTCTCATTCTTTTTGCAAAAAATAGTTACGTTTCGCGACAAACGGATGCATCACAAAATTCTCATTCCTCAGTTGATTGCCGCGGGCCTACTGGTGTTGTTTAACTTTGGCTTTACGGTTCTTATGACGAACTGGCTCGGCCATCTGATGCCGGCGTTTATCGTACGGACTTTGGCGTTAGGCATAACAACCATCTGGAATTTCTATCTGTATAAAACAAGTATTTTTAAGCCGTCAGAGGAGCTTGTATACTGATCGTATAAGGGTGATTATGGCTGAAAACGGCAAACAGAAAAAGAAACCGGCTGCAGAAAAGAAACAAGAGACCGCTCCTCGGCGTATAGCGGGAGGGTCGTTTTGGGCTAAGCTCTATGCAGTCGTCGCCGTACTTATACTGCTTGGTACCACGTCGTATTGGGCGTACCTGGGCAGCCACATACAGCAGGATAATGCCGACCAGTTGGCCAATACCTACTTATTCGAAAGCGGCGAAACGTTTCATGGCGCTTCGTTACCGACTCAACATTCGTTCCTTATAAAGTGGCCACTCTTCTTATTGATTAAAGTCCTGGGTTCTACGAATAACGCCTTTACGGTGATGACTGTCGCGGTATCGGTTATAACGGTGGCGGCGATGGCGTACGTACTGTTTCGTATTAACCGCCGTCCGACGATTTTCGGGACGTTGTGTTTGGCACTGGCATCATGCTTATTGGTGATACCCGCACAGCCATATCCCGGAGGAATACTCCCGGTCAATATGGCCATGGTCACGACTCGTAACCTTGAGTACGTCGTATTTATCGCGGTGATTTTCCTCATCGCTAAAAGTTCACGATTGCGTAGTAAACGGTTCGCCCTAGCGGCGCTCCTCATGATAGTGCTGAGTGCAAGCGATAAGCTGTTCTTGACGCTGAGTGTCGGTGCAGCGCTCCTTTGTATGGTCGTGTACACGCTTGTGCGCAAATGGGCTTTAGTAAGTTTGGCCGCACGGTGGCTGGTGAACAGTATTATTGCCGCTGCGGGTGCGGCTGCGTTGCTCTGGGCATTAGACGCCATGCACTTTACGCATATCATTGGCGGATCAGGCGCGGATCCTTACGGCATTACTCGCTCTATTAAAGATGTCGTACTCGGTGCGGCATACGCCTTTTTGGCGTTGTTAACCAATTTTGGTATTGCGCCCATCAGCGATCCGCGGGTGTTGAGCCACATTCCTGGCCAGTTGTATCGGAGTGCCCATACTATAAGTGAGGTTGCTTATGTAATCAACGCGGCCGTACTAGGCAGCAGTTTGTATGCCATATTATTGCTGGTCAAATCAAGCCTGCACGCCCGCGCCCAACGTCATATGACCGATACGCCATACGTGGCATCGGTTATGCTGGTTGCGACGAGCGTAGCTGCATTGGTTGTCTTTGTGGGCAGTAATCATTATTATCCGGTTGACGCGCGATACCTGGCAATACTGTTGTTCGCGGCGTTTATAGCATTGGCTACTTTTTCGCGCGGCCATCGGTGGCGATTATCTACCATCGGGGTGATAGCCGGAATACTTCTCATTGCTATTGCGACAGGGGCGTGGACGGCCCACCGTACCTACGCGGATGATAAGATGGCGATCGCACCGGTCGTCAAGCGTAACTACTTGGTTGCGCAAGCTATCGCCCAGCATCCCGTACAGGTGTTAGTAGGAGACTACTGGAGAGTGTTGCCTATCAGACGCGTATCCAAAAATGCGGTACATGCGATGCCCATGGCCACTTGTACGCAAGCGCTTCAGCCGCTCAGCAGCACCGCCTGGCAGAAAGACCTGCACAAACGTAGTTTTGCGTATCTTGTCTCGTTTGACCAAAGCTTAACGGGTTTTCCAAAGTGTTCTCTCGAAGACATTGTCCGTGTATATGGACATCCTAATACAAGCACCGTTATCGCGGGAAGCCTTAAGCAGCCGCAGGAGATGTTGCTCTTTTATGATGGCGGCATACGCGATCCGGGTAAAGTAGCTGCCGGCCAACACGTGCAGCCCGCCACCATACTGCCAACACCACTCGAGGAACTGACTGGTATGACCTGCACCAATCCCACGGTCATGAACATTGTCGCGCATCAAGATGACGATCTTTTATTCATGAACCCCGACTTACTGCACGATGTACAAGCTGGTCATTGTATCAGGACGGTATACGTTACTTCTGGTGATGCTGGCGGTGGCAAATTCTATTGGTTAGGCCGCGAAAAGGGTTCGGAAGCCGCATACGCCAGCATGCTTGGCATCAAAGATATCTGGGTGGAGCACGTCGTTAAGCTGTCTAATCATCAATTTATAACGATCGCCAGTCCTCAAAGTAATCCGAAGGTGTCGTTGGTATTTATGCACTTACCCGATGGAAATGTTCGCGGAGGCGGATTTGCCGCTACCCATCACGAGAGTTTGCAGCGCCTTGAGCAGGGAGACGTTTCTGAGTTACACGCTGTAGATAAGCAATCGAATTACACCAGCGATGAGCTTACCCAGTCACTCGCTAGGCTTATGCATACATTTAGTCCTTCCCAAATACGCACCCAAGCTAACTTGGTCAGTGAATCGTATCCTGACCATAGCGATCACATGGCTGTAGGACGTTACGTACAGCGAGCATATAACCAATACAGCGAAGAGCAGTACGAAGGCCGTGTGACCATACCGCTTACTTTTTATATCGGCTACCCCATACACAGTATGCCCGTTAACGTTATGGATGGCGATCTAACAGCGAAGCGGCAGGCGTTCATGCAGTACGCCAAACATGATAGTGGTATTTGTGAGCCTATGCCGGTTTGCGTCAAAAATTCTGCCTATGAATATTATTTGTCGCGCGAATATACCAGTGACTATTAAGTAATAATTTGACCGCATAAAGCGCTAATGTATAATGAGCTTAACTAACAGTGCCCTTGTGGTAGTGAGGTGAAGTGAAGGCCAAGATAGTAATTCCAATTATATCCGTTGCTGTACTAGCGGCAGGTATTGGTTTTTGGGCTTTTTTTCATCACAACGAGTCACCTACGGCTAAAGCACCTATTGCCAAGGACACTACGGCTCCCGTTGTCCAGCTTAATGTTCCAGAGAGCAGTGTACTTTTGTCGCAAGCAAACGAATCAATACAGATTGCTATAAAAACGACGGACTTTAGTGATATCGATAGGGTGGTATACCTGTTGGACGGCAACATTGTTGCCCGCAGTAATACGGCACCCTTCATTGTTGATATCGACATCAAAGGTTTGAGTGTCGGACAGCATACTTTGCAGGCGTATGCCTATGATAAAGCCGGCAATGTTGGCAAAAGCGAAGTGTTCACCTTTACGATAACCGAAGAGAACAAACCGGTTACTCCGTCTGATCAGACATCCACATCAATTATTCGTCAAAGTCTTAGTAACGATGCGCTAAAAAAGAGTGTCGGTAACGAGAACTCTGGTTCTTCGGGCTCAGACAATAATGGCGGCAATAACGGTGGGAACAATGGCGATGGCGGAGATCCGACAGCCTGGCCAGACACACCCGCCGACGCTGCCGTAGTATGCGGCACGTCGATGCTTAATGGCGGGNCAGCC
>JGI24737J22298_10000681_pt1 | contig 11981 bp, 8 predicted proteins | sample KBSCornC3_FD_22298 | JGI IMG/M metagenome (IMG submission 22298) | reverse complement strand
CGTTTGGGTCTGCAAAGGTAGAAAACCTTTTCTTATTTCCAAAACTTTTTTATTTTTTATTTTTAAAGTTTTGCAGTGCTTCTCTCTCTCTTCTCTTTCCCTCGTTTGCACCGATTCTTTTACCCTTTGTATGAACTACCGCTCCTGTTTGAAGCGGCTGCAAAGGTGCGAATTTCATTTTGATTTAGCAAGTGAAAATTTCACTTTTTTTAATCTTTTTATTCGCTTTTAATTTTCAAAAAACAACGCCTCTTTTTCTAAAGCGGTCACAAATGTACACAGAAAACCATCTACCAACCAAGATATATTTTCAAATAATTAAACCTATTTTACAACTGCCTGTAAATTAAGGTAAAATACATCCCCAAACACCCTCATAATTAAGTAAAGACGGGCATTTAGCTAATGTGTATATTTGAAATGTATATGAATGAGCATAATTTCCCTCCGCATTTTATCGCATCATTGAGCGCGGAAAACGGCTTCGATGAAGAAAATTTTGTAAAAGCGCACCGGTTTGAGGAGGCTCCAACCTCTATAAGGGTTAATCCTTTTAAACCATCTGCCTTAAAAATTACACAAAATGTACCCTGGTGCGCCAACGGATATTATCTTGAAAGCCGCCCGTCGTTCACATTCGATCCTCTTTTTCATGCCGGCTGCTATTATGTACAGGAAGCATCATCAATGTTTATTGATCATATTTTTAAAACCATCAACCAAAATAATGATGATGCGGTAAAAGTACTTGACCTTTGCGCGGCACCCGGAGGTAAAAGCACCTTGCTTAATTCGGCCCTGCAACCTGCCGATTTATTAGTGGCAAACGAAATCATTAAAACACGTGTACCTATATTAACAGATAATTTGAACCGGTGGGGTACAGCCAATACCATTGTTACCAATAATGACCCTAAAGATTTCAGCAGGCTGAAAAGCTTTTTTGATATCATACTCGTTGATGCCCCTTGCTCGGGCTCGGGCATGTTCCGAAAAGATCCGGATGCGATGAGCGAATGGTCGGAAGGGAACGTGAACCTTTGTCATCAGCGGCAGGAACGCATACTTGCTGATATTTACCCAGCCTTAAAAGAAGATGGTTACCTTATATATAGCACTTGTTCCTACTCACACCAGGAAAATGAAGATATCCTGGACTGGCTTTGCACCGAGTTTGAGCTGGAAAGCATCCGCATACCTATTAATAAGGAATGGGGCATTGTTGAAACCCAGTCGCCGGAGAAAAAAGCCTGGGGCTACCGTTTTTACCCTGGTAAGATAAAAGGCGAAGGCTTATTTGCCGCCTGCCTGCAAAAAAAAGAAAACAGCGGCGATCTGGCCTCCTTCAAAAACAACACCCAGCAAAAATTGCCGGGCAAGGAGCTCGACCAGGTGCGCTCATATATTAATAACCCCGACCACCTTTATTATTTTAAGGTAAATGACGACTGGATGGCTATTAACCGCGCCCATAAAGAAAGCCTCAACATACTACAGCGACAGCTCTATATAAAAAAATCGGGCGTAATTATAGGTAAGCTTGCCGGTAAGGACCTGATCCCCGATCACGAACTGGCCCTAAGCCTCATAGTTAATAGGAATGCTATTTTGGAAACGCCCCTTAATAAAGATCAGGCTATCCAATACTTGCGCCGGGACAACATAGAACTATCCACAGCAGATAAAGGCTGGACGCTCATGACCTATGAAGGGCATCCGCTTGGCTGGGCCAAATTATTGCCAAATCGGATCAATAATTATTATCCTAAAGAAATAAGGATCCTCTCGACGCATCCTCCGAGGGAATGGTAATATTATGCCTTTACGTTAGGGATTGAAGCGGATACCGGCCAATGTGGCTAAGGCCCTGCGCAGTATGAGCGGAAAGCCCGGCCGAAGGCAACGCGCTAATAAATAAAGATCGAACTTAAACTCACAAAAAAAGCTAAGCCGCAAAGTTTTGGAATCTCTTCCCCCTTTGCGGTTTAGCGTATTTGCATAAAAGTAAATGCTACATTAAAGTTACTGTGATCAATTACCGTGCTCCATTATTTATTATTGAAATTTAAACCCTAAACCAATTTGCCAAACCTGGTTACGGTAATCGGGCAGGTTTTGATCAGCATAAGGACGATTTTCACCAAGGTCGATATTATAACGACCGCGGATCTCCACATTGCGGTTAATGTCAAAACTTACGCCTACTACACCGGCAACGTAACTATGATTGGCATCATTGTCAATATGATCAACACTGGTACCTAAACCGCTTTCGTAAGTATTTTTGGTTGATGTTAAAAAGGTAAGCTGCGGACCAACCAGCAGGTTAAAGCCCCGTACCACCCTAAATTTAGCCAGCAAAGGCACATCAATATAATTGGTGCGCTGTGTAAATTTCCCGTCCCGGTCATTCACCTCATATCCTTTTTGCGAAAACAATACTTCGGGAGCAAATGACAGCGGGTAGATAATAGGCACATCAAAGGTTAAACCCGCGTGCCAGCCCGCAAGTGAACTCGAACTATAATTGCTGTTATAAGCATCAACCGTGTTTGAAACGTTTAAACCAACCGCCAAACCAACTTTGGGGGTGTAAAAATCATCATAACGGCGTTGGGGCTGAGACCTTTCAACAACCCGGCGGGGCGGGCGGCGATGACGCGGTCCATAGTAATACCCCTGCGCACTAACTGTCCCTACGGTAAAGAGGCACATTGCCAAGAAAAGTAATTTTTTCATCGTATTTGTCTGTTTTAAATAAGTGGCGGAAAAGTCGTTAGCCCGTTAGTTACCGGTTACCGCCGGCTTTTCCTCGTATGTATGTTAATAACGTGATAGATTAATAAAAAACACAAAGGTTTATTAGCGGTTTGATTTTTGTAATAGTTGTAACATCATTTTCATCAAAAATTCAGAATAACGCTACATTTGGCCTATGCAAGCTTCTAAAACCCGCATTTTCTACCCGCTGATTATCATCTTCACATTTTTCACCGCCGATGTTTTTGCACAAAAAGAAAGTTATATCCAATTGTTAGGCAAACAAAACCGCTGGGTCGACTCGGTGTATCATAAAATGAGCCGCAAGCAGCGGGTTGCACAATTATTATTTGTAAGGGCGCATACCAATAAAGGGAAAGCCTATGAAGATTCGGTTGGGCAGGTGATTAAAGAGCAGCAATTGGGGGGCGTTGTATTTTTTCAGGGTGGGCCGGTGCGCCAGGCCAACCTAATCAATAAGTATCAAAAACTGGCCAAAGTACCTTTAATTATAACTATGGACGGCGAATGGGGCCTGGGCATGCGCCTGGATTCTACCATATCATATCCATACCAAATGACCCTCGGCGCTATACAGGATAATAACCTGATTTACAAAATGGGCCAACAGATAGCTTATGATTTTAAACGCCTGGGCATGCAAATGAACCTGGGGCCGGATATGGATGTGAACAACAATCCTAATAACCCGGTTATCAATTACCGCTCTTTTGGCGATAATATGTATAACGTGGCCAAAAAAGGTATTGCTTATTTTAAAGGCATGCAGGATGCAGGCTTGCTTACTTCGGCCAAGCATTTTCCGGGGCATGGGGATACCAATGTCGATTCGCATTTTGATTTACCGCTGCTGCCTTATAGTCGTAGTCGATTAGATTCATTGGAGATGTATCCCTTCCGGGAAGCTATCAATGCAGGTATTAGCGGGGTAATGATCGCTCATATGGCGATCCCTTCCTTAGATAATACGCCCAAACTGCCCTCAACCCTTTCGCGCCCTATTATTACCGGAATCCTGAAAGATTCGTTAAACTTTAAAGGCCTGGTGATATCCGATGCGATGGAAATGAAAGGGGTAACCAAATATTTCCCCAAGGGCGAAGCCGATGTAAGGGCATTTATTGCCGGCAATGATATCATTGAACTATCTGAAAACTCCGACCGGGCTATCGGCCTGATCCGTAAGGCTGTGAGGCACGGGAGCGTTAGTGCTGTTGAGTTTGAAGCACGGATCAAAAAGATCTTAGTTGCCAAATACTGGGCAGGGCTTAATCAATACAAGCCAACTGCTTTAACCAATTTAAGCCAGGACATTAACAGCGATGCCGCCAAAGCACTGGTACAACAACTAAGCGATGCCGCGGTAACTCAATTGAAGAACAATAATGTAAGGCTTAATCCATTTTTAAAAACAGCCATCGTGAGTATAGGGGTAAGCTCGCCAACGCTTTTCCAGATGGAGGTTGTAAAAAGTTTCCCGAACAGCCGCATATTTATAGTTAATAAAGACGCACCGGCGATTGAAGTTGCCAATATCCTGACCTGGCTTAAACAATACCAGCAAGTAATTGTGGGCATACATGATACCCGCCTGCGCCCGCAAAGCAAGCTTGACTACAGCAGCGATGTAAAACTGATGATTGCAGATCTGGCATCACGCAAAAACACGGCATTCAGTGTGTTTGCCAATGCTTATACCATAGCTGGTTTGCCGGGGCTTGAAAAAGCTGGCAGTTTATTGGTTTGCTACCAGATGTCGCCCGAACTGCAACAGTCGGCGGCGAAAGTGCTTAGCGGTCGTTTAAAGCCTACCGGTAAGTTGCCTGTAAGCGTGAATGCTTTTTTTACAACGGGGATGGGATTGTAGGAAAGAGATTCGAGACTGGCGATTAGAGGTTAGGTGCGCCGCAGTTATAAATAATCTAACAGCCGATAACTGTTATTTAAACTGGCTTTCAGTTAGTACTTTTTTACTTTTCATAACATTCAACAGGTATTGTACCTCTGGCTCATAAAGATCCTCCGCAAAGCAGAAGTTTCGCATGCCGTAATCAAATGCTATAGTTCCCTTTTCTTTATTCCGGTAATAAAATACGAACCAAAATTTCCTGTCAGATTCCGAATCTATTTCCCTGATCCTAAACTCCCTGCATTCATTAAGATCGTAAACCTTTTCGCGGGTAAAAAGATTGTTTTTACGACTAATACTAAAGGTGCCCATTCCAATTTCGATGATCTCCTTGCCCCAAAACAACCAAATTATCGTTTTTACTGCCATAACTCCGCCAAGGGCCCAACCGCTTATCCATATGAGCATAAATATGCGACCAAATTCATTAGGGGGATTGAAAAGTTCACCAAATGCAGATGCCCCAAAGTATCCCCAAAAAGTTACCCAGCAACAAATCCATAAAATGGAGATATAATTTCGTTTTACAGGAATAGTAATTTTGAGATACTCGAAATTATCCTCAACTATCGCCCGCCCCTGATAAGGTTTTTCCATGGTTAATATTATGGCCTAAATATCATATTTATTATCCTGTTTGCAAATGCAGCAGCATCCTTTTTTATCTTTACTAAATATTATGCAATCTACATTCAATAAATATAACGCTAAATTTCAGGCAGCCTTAGCCGGTTTAAATCCCGAGCAATTGGCCGCGGTTAACAAAATGGATGGCCCTGTACTTGTAGTAGCCGGCCCCGGTACAGGCAAAACGCAGATTCTGGCAGCGCGGATAGGCAAAATCCTGACTGATACAGACGCTTTACCCAGCGAAATCCTGTGCTTAACGTACACCGATGCCGGCGCAGTGGCCATGCGCAAACGTCTGTTCGAATTTATCGGCCCCGATGCTTATCATATTAATATATATACATTCCATGCTTTTTGTAATGAGATCATCCAGGAGAACCTCGAGTATTTCGGCAAGCTGAATTTGGAGTCGCTTTCCGACCTGGAATCAGCTATGCTATTCCGGGAACTGGTTGATGAGTTCCCGAACGATCACCTGCTGAAGCGTTTTACGGGCGATATTTATTATGATGTTCCCCGGCTTAAAAGCCTGTTCAGCACTATGAAGCGGGAAAACTGGAACGCCGAAATGATTGAGCAGGCGGTAAATGACTATCTTGAAGATTTGCCTAACCGCGAGGAATTTATTTATAAACGGGCTAATGCCAAAGCAGGCATCAAGATTGGTGATCCCAAACAAAAAGATATTGACGCCGCGCATGATGTGATGAAAAAACTGCTGGCTGCTGTTGGAGAGTACCAAAACTATACAGAAAAAATGAAAAGCCGCGGCCGCTATGATTATGACGACATGATCATTTGGGTGTTGCGCGCGTTCCGCGATAATGAAGAAATCCTTCGTAAATACCAGGAACGTTATCAGTATATTCTGGTAGATGAGTTCCAGGATACCAGCGGATCGCAAAACGAGTTGCTGCGCTTTTTGCTTAATTATTGGGATACCCCGAATGTTTTTGTGGTAGGCGATGATGATCAGTCGATCTTTAAATTTCAGGGAGCCAACATGAAAAACATCCTTGATTTTGCCAATGACTATGTAGATACACTATACACCGTAGTGCTAAAACATAACTATCGCTCCAGTCAGCAGATCCTCGATATTTCAAAAGCGCTTATCGACAACAATTTTGAACGATTAACCAGTCAGCTTAATTTAGATAAAGCTTTAAAATCGTCGCACCCGCGTTTTAATAACCTGTTGGTTGAGCCGGTGATCCGGGAGTACGAAAACCCTGATAAAGAACTGGTTGATGTATCGCTACAGATAAAACAACTGGTGGCTGATGGCGTGCCCCCCGGCGAGATAGCAGTTATCTATCGTAATCACAACCAGGTTGAGGAAATGATCAAATTCCTGGATGTGCAAAAGATCCAGGTAAATACCAAACGCAAGATAGATGTGCTTACCCAACCCTTTGGCGAAAAAATCATCAACATACTGCGTTACCTGGCCATGGAGCTCGATTCGCCATACAGCGGGGATGAATTGTTGTTTGAGATCATGCATTATGATTTCTTTAACATCCCCCCTATTGAAATTGCCAAGGCAAGCGTTGCTGTGTTTAAAGAAAACTTTGGTACCCTGGCTTACAATCAGCCTAAAACTTCTATCCGCCGTTACGTAAGCGAGATGAGGCCACCCAAACAAGCAGACCTTTTTCACCCCGACCAGCAACAGGAGATGCGGTACCTGGTAAGCAATATTGATTACCTGCTCAAAGAGTCGGTTAGCGTTACGCTGCAACAGCTTTTTCAAAGTGTGATAGCCAAAATGGGCATCCTGAAATATATCATGCAGCAACAGGATAAGGGCAGCTACATGCAAATGCTTACCAGTTTTTTCGATTTCCTGAAAGATGAAAGCCGCAAAAGGCCAGACATCAACCTGCCTGATTTGATCTCGACCATCGAAATGATGAAGAAACATCAGATCCGCCTGGAGCTTAACCAAAGCATCTTTTCGGAGAATGGTGTCAACTTCCTCACGGCACACGGCTCAAAAGGCCTTGAGTTTGAATATGTGTTTTTTATTAGCTGCGACAAACGTACCTGGGACAGTAAAGGCCGGAACAGCGGTTTCAGCTATCCCGACACACTTACCCGCTCCGCCGCTGATGAAATTGCACAGAAAGAGGAAGCACGCCGTCTGTTTTATGTGGCGGTAACGCGTGCCAAGCAGCACCTTATGATCTCATACGCTGCCAAGGACAGGAAAGACAAAGACCAGGAGGCAAGCCAATTTATAGGCGAGATATTAGCCAGCACCAATATGCAGGTACACTATCCTAAAGTGGATGCCATGGATATGATCGAGTTCCAGGCAACCCAATTCAGCGAAGCCGAAAAACCAAAAGTTGAATTACTGGATAAAAACTACATCAATCAGCTGCTGCAGAATTACACCCTATCAGTAACCCACCTGAGCAGTTACCTGGACTGCCCGCTGCGGTTTTATTTTCAGTGTTTGATCAGGGTGCCATCGGGTAAAAGTCCAGCGGCTACTTTTGGACAGGCGGTACACTGGGCACTCAACAAAACTTACAGGCAGTTGAAGGATAATGATAACGAGTTTTTGAGTACGGAAAATTTCATGCGCGAGTTTAGATGGTATATGGCCCGCAATCGCGATTCATTTACTAAAGATGAGTTTAAACTGCGCTCGGCCTATGGCGAAAAGATCCTGCCGCCATACTACGAGCAAAATGTACCGCACTGGAACAAAATAGCGGTAACCGAGCGCCCTATCAAAAATATTGAAGTACACGGCGTACCTATTAAAGGAAACCTGGATAAAATTGAATTTGAAGGCAAGCAGGCCACGGTTGTTGATTATAAAACGGGTAAAGTAAAAAATGCCAAAGAAAAACTGATGCGCCCAACCAATGATCTGCCAAACGGAGGCGATTACTGGCGCCAGGCAGTTTTTTACAAGATCCTTGTTGATCATGACCGCAGTAACGACTGGGAAGTTGTAAGCACTGTATTTGATTTTGTTGAACCCGTAGCCGACAACGAATATTACCGCGAAAAATTTGTGATAACACCCGATGACATGGAAACGGTAACCGGCCAGATCACCGAAACTTACGCTAAAATCATGGCACACGATTTCAGCACAGGCTGCGGCAAAAAAGAATGCGATTGGTGCCATTTTGTAAAAAGCAATTTTAAACAGGCTGATGAGATTTTGGGGATTGTTGCGGAGGAGGAAGGGGAATAGTTTTTTAACGTAGAGACGCATTACATGCGTCTCCCACAGGACAAGCAACCAGAAAAGACAGTTCAATAGACGCAATTATGCGTCTCTACATAAAAAAAATTACTACCATACCATATGAAACACATCCTCCCGTTTTGCCTTTGGCGGTGTGATCACATTGACCACAAAAAGAAACGACAGGGGTTAACAGGGTTAACACAAATTCGAATATTTCTCAATATTAATCTAACAATCAGCTATTTATAAAAGATACAGAGTTACACTAAAAATGCCCTGTGATCGGTGTTACCACCTTAAACGTACAAATTTAAACTCGCCATAGGAGAAATCGCAGCACGTGATTATTACAATATGTTTCATTCTGCAAATTCATTAATTCCATAAATTCGGGTTTCAGACATACATCATATGAAACACATCCTCCCATTCCTCCTCCTCATCTTAACCTTGCCTGCCACTGCCCAAACCATCATAAAACAGGACGCTGGCATTAAGCAAATGGTTGATGATGTATCAGCCAAAAACATTGAGGCAACCATCCGCAAACTGGTTAGCTTTAAAAGCAGACACACGCTGAGCGATACAACCAGTAAAACCACGGGCAGCGGTGCAGCGCGCAATTGGATCAAGGCCGAAATGGAGAAATATGCTTCGGAATCAAACGGGAGGATGACCGTGCAGTTTGATACGTTCACACAGCCTAAAGGTACACGTATCGATAAACCCATCAAGCTCAAAAACGTACTGGCCACACTGAAAGGTACCGATCCGAATGATACGCGGGTGTACCTGGTATCGGGACATTATGATTCACGCATCAATGATGTGATGGACGCCAACGGGGTTGAACCCGGTGCCAATGATGATGCTTCAGGCACCGCACTTTCGATGGAACTGGCCAGGGTGATGGCTAAAAGATCGTTCCCTGCCACTATTATTTTTATGACTGTGGTTGGCGAAGAACAGGGACTTTACGGATCTGCCAACGTAGCCAAACGGGCCAAAGCCGAAAAGTGGAATGTGGATGCCATGCTGAATAATGATATCGTTGGCAATACTTACGGCATGGAAACCGACCTGAAAGATAACCGCAGCGTACGTGTTTTTAGTGATGGTGTACCTACAGCAGCTACCGATAAACAAGTGGCAGCTTTGAAATCATTAGGAGGGGAAAATGATAGTCCGTCGAGGCAGTTGGCAAGGTATACCAAAGAAATTGGAGAGCGTTATGTTGATCAATTAGACGTAAAGCTTATTTACCGGCGAGATCGCTATTTGCGCGGTGGCGATCATTTGCCGTTTTTAGAACAGGGCTTTACGGCTGTAAGGTTTACTGAAATGAACGAAAACTTTAATCGCCAGCACCAGAATATCCGCACCGAAAACGGCGTAGAATACGGTGACCTGCCCGACTTTGTTGATTTTAATTATGTGCAAAAAGTAGCCCGCATGAACCTTGCAGTATTGGCTAATCTCGCTTCAGCCCCGGCCGGGCCTCAGAATGTAGGCGTGGTCACCAGCGACTTAACCAATAAAACTAAACTAAAATGGGAAGCTCCCGCTACCGGTAAAAAACCAGCCGGTTATTATGTACTGATGCGCGAAACCATCAGCCCTTATTGGGAAAAGAAATTCTACGTAACCGATACTATAGCTACCTTGAATTACTCAAAGGATAATTACTTCTTCGCGGTACAGTCTGTTGATGCTGAAGGGCACGAAAGTTTACCGGTGTTTCCGAAGCCGGTTAGATAGTCTGATACACATGTCAAATATTTCGTCATTCATCAATGCAATTTTCATGGGCTTAAGGATTTTTATTCCTTTACTTGTCCTGTTGAAATTTACAAGCCATTTTAACCAAAAAATAGATATTAAAACGCTGATCATAGCAACAAACTTATTGCTGCTTATAGCGGCAACAATCAATCTGATATTCTTTGTTTCGGAAATATTTGCAGCATATTATTCACAAAACAACTATGAACAAATAGCGGCATCTAATCGCATTTTTGGCCCGTATTGGTTTGCATTTGGTATGCAAGCTTTTATTTATTTCCTGCTTCCGCAAATGATGTGGATTAAAAAAGTGCGGACATTAATCGTTTCAACGATAGTTTGGGGATTGTTTGCATACGCTTTAGCAGCTTTTATTTTTTACGCTGAACATTATTCCGATTATATCACAAGCTTCAAATCTTCAATAAATTTGTTAGCTTATTTAAAATCGCTGATGATTTTCATGCTGCTGCTCGTAACCATTTATTTTGTGATTCTAAAAAGGGCTCGTAATCCGATCAAAACAACAGGCTCAACCTAACTAATCCGATCATTTATATGCAATAATGTTTTTTTGACTAATAAGAGATTTATCGTCATCTTTATAGCTAAAAAAAGTCCTAACCTTATGGCATTTAGCTTTACCCCTTCATTTAATAAACAAATTGATACAAACAACGCCGACCCAAAACATATCCTGGTAATCGCACTCGAGACCGCCCGGCAACTGGATTGGAGAATAATTTATACCCGAAAAAATGGGCTTATAACAATTATAGGCGGAGGCCTTTTTTCGCCCATGCAGGAGTTCCGGCTTGTTATTAATCAGTCTGATATTTTACTGATAAGTAAAAACGCCGACGGAAAAATTACCGATTGGTCGGAAAGGAATGAAGAAAATGTGAATACTTTCATCGAAAAATATGATCAGCTTAAAACATCTCTGAACAGCGAATTTATCGAGGAAAAATTGATCGAACTCACTCCCATATTTGAATCTGAAGAAGAAGATATCTTAAACGCCCCTCCACCAACCACAAAAGAAAAGTTACTGGGATTCCTTAGTTTCTTTATACCACGGCCTGAATACTTTATAACGCCAATACTCATTAATATTAACATTGTCATTTTTATTATAATGGCAGCGTGCGGGGTGTCAGTGTTAACACCTGCGGTTAGCGACCTTATTAATTGGGGGGCAAATTTTGGACCGCTAACTTTAGATCATCAATGGTGGCGACTCGTTACCGGTACCTTTCTCCATATTGGTATCATGCACCTGCTACTAAATATGTATGCGTTGATGTACATTGGCCTGTTACTTGAACCCATACTTGGTAAATTAAAATTTGCAGCTGCGTATTTATTAACGGGATTGGTTGCAAGTATTGTCAGCGTTATTATGCATAGCTTTACGGTTAGTGCCGGCGCATCCGGAGCTATATTTGGTATGTATGGTGTGTTCCTTTCCATGCTCACAACAAATATTATCGAAAAAACCATACGCAAGCAACTTTTGATTAGCATTGGCTTCTTTGTTGTTTTCAATTTATTATATGGCACAAAAGAAGGGATCGACAATGCGGCTCATGTTGGCGGTTTGTTAAGTGGGTTTATTATAGGCTATCTTTACTATCCGAGTCTTAGTAAAGCTGATAATAA
>JGI24737J22298_10000676_pt1 | contig 12071 bp, 10 predicted proteins | sample KBSCornC3_FD_22298 | JGI IMG/M metagenome (IMG submission 22298) | reverse complement strand
GTACTTAAAGGTATGGCGTTAGGGCTGTCGTCGTTCTACCTTTCCAAAAGTTATGCAGGCCGGTTGTTGAAAGCGCCGTACGCTGCAGGTCCGTTTAAGCCAACCTGGGATTCGCTGGCACAATACCGGGTGCCTGAGTGGTTTCGAGATGCCAAATTTAGGATGTGGGCCCACTGGGGGCCACAGTGCCAGCCCGAGCAGGGTGATTGGTATGCGCGGGAAATGTAGCCGTACGGCATTTGCAAAATGGAATATTTGGTTTTGTTGTGTTGCTTATTTGTTACTCGGCGATTGTAAGTAGTTGATTGCCAGAATTATATTCAATGCCGGCCATGCGGCAAAGGTAGTGCAATTATTTTTTGACTAAAGCCGGTATTTGTGCAATAAGGGTTAGGAGACATTTAAGCTTTGTTTATCTTTAGTTCCCAATTACAACAACCATGACCTTTAAATACTTTATTTTCTTATCTGTGTGTTTGCTGGCCGGCAGAGTTGCCAACAGCCAGCACAGCAATAAAACCATTCAAATAGATATCCAAAAACTGTTAAATGCCCGCCCTGTAACTACAGTTACCGATGGTAAGTTGCAAACCTGGGTAACCGGTATTGATGGCGGAGGCAAAGGGGATGGTTATCTTACCGCGGATGCAGCAAAACTTAATGGCGATCATGATACGTATGCTTTGCCTGATAATCCATTGATCCCGGCTAATTCGTTTCACCCAGCCACCTTGCTTCATTATAAAAACGGTGACAACGGTAACCAAAGCCTAAATGTTGCCGGTATTGATAGTTTTAGCTTCGATGTTCCTCACAAAAAATATTCTGGTTTGTATCTGAGCCTTACCAGTTCCGAAGGGCCTTCGCAACTATATATTACACTAACTTATAGCGATGGTAGCGAGTTTAAAGATTTTAAATTGCCCGATTATTATAATGATATACCTGAAGGTAACTCAAACCTGAGCTACTTAGTACATGATCTGGCCAAATGGGGGCAGGGAAATAAGATAACAGAAAATGATCATCATAATATCGATGTATTGAATATTCATCCTGATCCCGGGCGCATTCTAAAAAAAGTTACTGTAAGTAAAGATAAAGCCGGATACCTTGTTTTTTGGGCCGCTACAGGAGTTACGGAATAACGTATTTACTAAATTGAACATGTCTTTTGTGTCGATTCTGCATTCTTATACAAAACAAGTGCTTAACATGGTCTGGCATGTGCCCATGCGCTATGCACGCCACATGCCATATAACGCCTTGCTTTTAACGTAGCATAGCTACAAAGCCACCACCCGGCGATAATTTTATAGTAAGCGTGTCTTTGGGATTGACTAATCTTTCTTCACGGAGGATAGATGCATTGGTATCTTCTCCGTCATATATCAGTACCCCTTTTGTTGCGTGCTGTAGAAAGTTTAAAGGAATTTTAATTTCACGTGCATCGGCACCATTCATAACGCCAACCCACCAGGTGTTTCCTTTTCGGCGTGCATAAGCAACAATTTCACCCATTTGGGTACAGCTTAAAACTTTTGTCTCGTCCCAGGTTGTAGGTACCTGTTGAAATAAATCAAACATCGGGCTCTCCAGGTAAAATTTATATTCGTCCGCGAAATGCGTAATAGGAGAAAGATATACGATGGATTGAGCAAACTCATGGGCCCAGGTGAATTTTTGCGATGTAAGTTGCTCTGGGTTCAGTATTACAGGAGTAAAATCTGCAGCACCGGCGGTAAAACGCGTAAACGGTACAGATACGTCATGGTCTAACGGTGCCACTCTTTTATACCGGGTCATATGATATTCATTCCCCCTAACTGCCTCCCTCGTAATATCCATAGGGTAGGTTCTCGTCAATCCCGTTGGTTTTACACTTCCATGAAAATTAAGCATTAGTTTGAGGTCTGCACAATCTTGCATGGTACCCATGTACCATTGTATGATCGAAGAGGTTGCAGGGGGGATAAAGTCTATCTTAATACCTGCTGCTCCCAATTCTTTGATCCGCTTCAGATACGAATAACGGGCTGCCGCTGATCGCATTTCTTTAGAATCAACCCAAACAATTGATTTTACGCCAATGCTTTTTCCATACGCTATCACATCTCCCAAAAGTTGCCATTGATTTTTACCCGGCTCACTCCAATTTCGCCAGCCGTCATCCACTAAATAATATTCCCATTTTAGTTTAGCCGCTGCATCATACCAACTCTTCTGGTCAGCAAGCTTGGGGGCGCCAACGCTCCACCATTGCCATAAACAACGGCCGGGCATTACCCAACTAAAATCGTTACCCTTTTGTGGTGCCGGGCAAAGTTTGTGAGCAGGTCTGAGTTTATAAGTTTAGTTAAATTTTTTGCTATGATGGTTGTCCTCCAGGGAGATGCTTTTTGATTTTCATAAATACCTTTAAGTACAGCATGTTCGGTATCGCTATCCGATTGTACATCCCAACCGTTGGGTGCAAAGGGGAAATTTGCTTTGAAAGAACTATCATGGCGTATAAAAGACATGTCTGAAAAGTCTTCGCAATCAGCTTCTGAAACCGAGGCAAAAATCCCGTTTACATTAAAAGTTAAGGGCCCCATTATCGGTGTATTTTGTGGAACCGATGGCAATGGAGTTACATGGCTTAAGCCTTCATATCCTTCATTATAATCCGACCAGGCAACTTGCGTTACTTTTCCGGCAAATTCCCATGAGGTCGAGTCGGCATTGATTTTTTTGGTATTGTAGGGTAATGTGTAACGTACAGCAATGCCGTCATTATAAGCACGCACAATCAGGTTGAATTTCTTCTCTCCTGTCAGCAAAGGAATTGTAGTTTCATTTGCTTCATTATATGCCATTTTGTGAGCGCCGTTGATAGTATAGGTTTCCTTTATCTTTTTATTTGAAGTGGCACCCGCAAATTTGGTTTCAACTCCAAGATCGATACCATCAACAGTTAAACCCAGGCGCGATGGTGCTATCAACATCGTATTGTTAACTGCCGCGTTGTATGATAATTTGCCTTTGGCGATGAATATGTGGACATTAATTTGTCTGTCGGGGCTGCTAATGGTGATGGTTTTTTGCTGGGCATATCCATTGTAATACAAACACAGCATAAGTAGTAATAAGCAGGTATTTATTTTCATAATTAGCGCTTTTGTCATTTAAATAAACAGTACAAAGAATTTAAATATTCCAGATCGGTATTTAGGTTAATTGTTAATTATCGGTTTAATGTCGGCGTTGGGTCGTTTAACTAACGGTTTGGCAAATAATTTACATGACTGCTTAATATTAGCTGAATTTTCAGCCATCCCTTAAATAGTTAACCACCCCGGCTTATCCTGCAACAAATATATTTTACCAGCTTTTACCCAGATTGTATTAATTAGACTTTTCTTTATAGGAATCCGACTTTTTAATGAATAGCAAGTGATTAAGGTCAAATAAATTCAAAAAAATATTAATTGATAAAATTCTGGTTCAGATAATTACCCTACTTTTGCAAAAAATAATAGCCCTTTTTAAGCTTTGAGGATCTGTTTGGTTTTTTGGTGCAGCTTGCTGTTTTTATTGAATTGTACTGTTGCTTTTGCGCAACAGGATTCAATAGTGGCTGATACGCCTTTAAAATCACCAACACGCGCTTTTCGTCCCGGTAATTCGGTGCTTGATTCGGTAGCTTATGCCATGCAAAACAGAGATAAATTTATTGCAGACTCTATTGCTATGCGTTACCTCAGGGTGCCTGACGCGGCCATGCGGGCCCAATATGCCGATAGCGTTTTTGCCCACGAATTATATCATGGCTACGGCTTTCTTGATCTCCATTCCAGGTCAAAGAGCAGGGTAATGGAGGGGCATAACCGCCCTTCGCGTGATCCCTGGGTTATTGTGCTCATTATTGCCATGCTGTTGTATACAGCTATTCTTAACCTTGCCCTGGGCAAAGATGTAAGCAATGTATTTGCCTCTTTTTACAGCAAACGCGTACTTTCGATAGCCGGTAAAGAAGAGAGTCCGGTTAGTTCGTGGGCTTTCCTGGGCTTGTTTTTGTTATTTTGTGCTACGTTCGGTTTGTTCTTATATCAACTGGCTGCGTACAAAGGCGTTTATTATAAAATAGCGGGAAGCGGCCTGTTTACTTTTCTTACCATAGTCATTATTGTATTATTTTCGCTCAAGTTTCTAATACTCAAGTTTTTAGGGTTTGTGTTTGATATTAATAAGCTGGTGAGCGAATACCTTAATATTCTGCATCTTACCTATTTTAATATCGCGTTTGTTTTTTTGCCGGTGGTTATTTGTTTTAGCCTTCTTGGTGCACAATATATTCCTGTATTACTTACGGTTACGCTTATTATCATCATTATAATTTTTATATGGCAATACATCAGGAGCAGCGTAAATATAATTTCTACCTTTCGATTTCATAAGTTTTATTTATTTACGTATCTTTGTGCCCTCGAAATTTGCCCTGTTTTGATTTTAATAAAGGCATTGAATATTAAAATTTAGGTTATTAAAAGCACTGAATTGGAAGATAGAAAGAAAAAGGTTAAAAGCATACTGGTTACTTTGCCTAAGCCCGAAAATGATAAAAATCCTTATGCCGAGCTGGCTAAAAAGCTTAACCTGAAAATTGATTTCAGATCATTTATTCATGTTGAGGGTGTGCCCGCAAAGGATTTCAGAAAAGAGAAGATCAATTTAGCTGATTTTAGCGCTGTGATCTTTACCAGTCGTAATTCGGCCGATCATTTTTTTCGCATATGCGAAGAGATGCGCTTTGAGGTGCCTGTTGAAATGAAATACTTTTGCCTTTCAGAAACGATAGCGCTTTACCTTCAAAAGTATATTCAGTACCGTAAACGTAAGATCTTTTTTGGCAAGCAAACCGCTGCTGATCTGGCGGAGGTTTTGAAAAAGCATTCGTCGGAAAAATTCCTTTATCCATGCTCGGATGTTGCTGCCGAAGAAACGCAGCGTTTTTTGCTGGAGAACGGTTATAACTTTACTCCTGCAGTGCTTTTCCGTACTGTTTGCAGTGATCTTTCCGATCTGGCCGATGTGTTTTACGATGTTATAGCATTTTTTAGCCCGTCGAGTATACAATCGCTGTATAAAAACTTTCCCGATTTTAAGCAAAACAATACACGCATCGCCGCTTTTGGGGCGACTACTCATAAGGCAGTGCTTGAGGCTGGCTTAATTTTGGATATACCAGCTCCAACCCCCGGCGCGCCGTCAATGACAATGGCTATTGAGCAGTATGTTAAGCTTGTAAATAAATAAATTAGAAATTTATTTAACCAGGCTGCAACTTTTTACCATATTTACCCGTATAACCGCTAACTAATTGTCATGTTAACAATTGGTTAGCGGTTTGTTAATTATATAGCGTTTTGTGCGGTATTGGGAAGATAAGTACACAGTTTATCGATTCAAGAAGCCAAATTATCGTTTTTTATAGCTTACATTGAGTAAAATGTAATATATTCGGACGTTGCATTGTGTTATAGTTATATAACTGATTTTGATTGTAAAATGAAGCAGATCTACTTTTTAATAATTGTTTTAGCAGGTGGTGTATTAAGTGGTTGTGGCCGCGGAGGCGGTGACCGGGGGGAAGTTGTAGGGGTTCCTGCAAGATCATTCAGGGCCGAGGTGCCTTACGGAATGGTTTATATTCCGGGTGGTAGTTTCCTTATGGGGCAAACTGATCAGGACGTAACTTTTGCCCAGATAGCCCAAACTAAACAGGTTACTGTTTCTCCTTTTTTTATGGATCAAACCGAAACCAGCAACAGTCAGTACAAAATGTTTGTGAACTGGGTGCGCGATTCAATAGCCATTACCAATTATATCAACGATAATAAATATTTCATACAGCCCAAAGGTGGCGCCGGTAATAATAATGGCGGTAAAAAATTCATCAACTGGGAGTTTGTAAAGAAAAACCCTATCTGGAGCCGCAAAGGCAACCAGGCAAACAATACTCAAAAATTGCAGGGGATGTACTATCAGGGCGATGACCGTGTGTTTGACCGTAATGAGGTTGACGTTCGCTTACTTAAATATAACTACGCTTTGTTTACGCTGCGTGATGCTGCAGATCATCATAACGATAAAACAAAACACCGTTCCGACTTCATTGTTCGTGATACTGTAGCGGTATATCCGGATACGCTTGTTTGGTTAAGCGATTTTTCATATGCTGCCAACGAGCCTATGGTTGAAAGTTATTTTTCACATCCCGCATTCCGTAATTACCCTGTTGTAGGGGTAACCTGGAGGCAGGCCAGAGCTTACAGTGTATGGCGCACACGCTATAATGACGCTTATAAAGATAAGCGCCATTTACCGCACCGTGCACCTTACAGTTTGCCTACGGAAGCCGAGTTCGAGTACGCGGCACGTGGCGGCAGGATAGGTACCGATTATCCATGGGGGGGGCCTTACATTAAAAATGCAAAAGGTTGTTTACTGGCTAACTTTAAACCGGGGCGTGGTAACTATACTGATGATGGCGGCGCGTATACTGTGCCGGTACGTTCATACTTCCCTAATGATTATGGCTTATATAATATGGCAGGTAACGTAGCCGAATGGACATTATCTGCTTTTGACGAATCAGCGTCAACATTTGTGCATGATCTTGCACCAACATTCAATTACGAAGCTAAGTCTACCGACCCCGAAATATTGAAGCGTAAAGTTGTACGCGGGGGCTCATGGAAAGATATTGGATATTTTCTTCAAAACTCAACCCGGACCTACGAATACCAGGACACCGCTAAATCATATATCGGTTTCCGCTGCGTCACCAAATACTTAGGGCGCGACATTACAGATAAACGCTAATCGAGAGTTAGTTAAACGCAAGCAAATCAAATTAAAAAATAAAAGTTTACTTCTGAATTATTATGGCTGGAAAGAAAAAACCTTACGGAATAGGCAACATCGTATCATGGGGTGCTACTGTGGTGATTATAGGGTTAATGTTTAAGATTTTGCATTGGCCTGGTGCCACTTACTGGATAGCAGGGGGACTTATAACTGAGGCTATACTGTTTTTTATATTAGGATTTCAGAGAGAAGATAAAGAAATTAACTGGGCACGTGTGTATCCTGAATTAAATGAAGACTTTCAGGGAGAGCTTCCAAAAGCAACTGTAAGAGGCGGCGGTAATACAGGCCCCTCAACAACTGCTGCGCTGGATAAAATGATGGAAGAAGCAAAAATTGGCCCTGAATTGGTACGCAGCCTTGGTGATGGTTTACGTACATTTGGCGATAAGGTAGCCGCTATATCACGTGTTACCGATGCGGGAGAAGCTACTATAGCTTTTACAAGCAAAGTTAAAGATGCAACCGCAAGCTATGAAAAACTAAGTGTTTCTTTTGAAAAGGCATCGGCTAATTTAACAGAAATGGCTAATTCAAATGTTGATTCAAAAGCTTACCATGACCAGGTTACCCAATTAGCTAAAAACCTGTCGGCGCTTAATGCGGTTTATGAGCTGGAATTACAGGATTCAAGCGCGCACTTAAAATCAATGAATAAATTTTACCAGAACCTTTCGCTTACCATGAACAACTTTAATGAATCAATGGATGATTCAAAACAGTTCAAGGAAGAGGTAGGTCGTTTGGCTAAGAACCTGGCATCATTAAACGCCATTTATGGTAACATGCTTACAGCTATGAACCAGCCGCGTGTTTAATATAATTAATTAATTGATTACCAGAAAAGATTTATAATAGATGGCCGGAGGTAAGGAAACCCCAAGACAGCGAATGATAGGTATACTATACCTGGTACTATTGGGCCTCATTGCCCTTAACGTACCGGATAGCCTGTTAGACGCGTTTAAGAATATTACAAATAGTTTAGATGCATCAACCAGGAATGTTAATACTGGTTTGCAAAACACATACAGCGCTTTTGAGGCTACAAAATTGAAAGAACAGGCTGAACGGGCGAAACCAATTTATGATAAGGCTAAACAGGCAAGTGCTATAGCTGCAGAATTAAATACCTACATTGAACAGCTAAAAGCAAAGCTGATTCAGGAAGGCGGCGGCATTAACCCCGAAATTGATGACGTTGATGCCCGGGATAACCTGGATATATCACCCCGTATCATGATTAATCAGAGAAATGGGGAGAAATTGAAAGCTAAAATTGATGAAACCCGTCAACGGTTAATGGTAGCTTTGGGTAAAGACAGCGCAGGCGTACAGTTTTCACTAAATACCATAGCGCCTAAACCGCATGGGGATGTTAGAAAATCATGGCAGGAAGCTAACTTTGGCGATGGCATACCTTTAGGCGCGGCCCTCACTACTTTAGCCAAAATTGAAGCTGATAGCAAAAACGCCGAAAACGAAGTAGTTAAGAAATTATTAGGTAAAATTGACCAGGCTCAGGTTACGCTCGATAAGTTTAGCGCAGTAGTGGTAGCTCCAAGCAGCTATGTGATAGCAGGACAGCCATATACTGCCCAGATCTTTTTGACAGCATACGATTCAAAATCAAACCCTGATATCACTGTTAACGGTAGCAGGGTTCCTGTAACAGATGGTAAAGGTAATTATACCATTACTGCAAGCGGTGAAGGAAAGCATTCTATAGAAGGGGTTATTATGGTTAAAAATAATACAACCGGTAAAAATGATCCCTATCCTTTCAAGCAGGAATATACAGTTGCAAGGCCTTCGGCAGTTATTTCTCCTGATAAAATGAATGTACTTTATATCGGTGTACCGAATCCTATTTCGGTATCTGCGCCTGGCGTAGCAGCCAGTGACTTAAACGTGCATTTTAGTGGTGCCGGTTCTCTTAGTGGTTCGGGCGGGCATTACACAGCAATTGTAAACAGCATAGGCAAAGCTACAATTTCTGTTAGCGGTGCAAAAGGAGCGGTATTGGGTTCAACACAGTTCCGTATCAAAAGGATCCCTGACCCTAAGCCACAGTTTGCAGGTAAAAGCGGAGGTAACACCAGTTCGGCTAATATCAGAGCACAGGACAGGCTTTTTGCCCAGTTGGATAACTTTGACTTTGATGCTAAATTTAACGTAACGCACTTTACTATGCTGGTTGTAAAACCGCGCCAGGATGCCATTATTTTATCAGGCTCAGGCGGGGAATTAACCGGCGCTATGCGTAGTGCTTTAAATACAGTTACACCAGGAACTACTGTTATATTTAAGGATATCGTTGCGGTAGGTCCTGACCATTCACCGAGGTCACTTGACCCGATTGTATTATCCGCAAATTAAACGCGTATGAAAAAGAGAATTTTAGTTGTTATCCTGTGCCTGGCTTGTATAAGCGCTTATGCGCAAAAAAAGCGCACCAAGAGGCCGCCGGCGAAAAAGGCCACCACCGCCAGGCAAACAACTCAGAAACCTGTGCAGGTTCAGCCGGATAATGTTACCAGCCAGCAGCCCCTTGATACTGCAAGTAAAATTGCTGCAAAACCTTTTGACAGGCCGCTTGATGGCTATTACAAAAAGAACAATATTTTAAACGCCAAGGTTACACCGTATCCTAACTTGCGTGAAAATGATGTGGCATTTGCCAAACGCGTTTGGCGCGAAATTGATGTACGCGAAAAGATGAACCAGTACCTGGCTTCACCAAAGGGCCGTTTAATTGATGTATTGCTTGATGCCATAGCCAAAGGCGAGCTTACCGCATATGACCCGACCCCGGGTAAAAAGGATGATCCCAATGGCGATGGTTTTACTACTCCTTTAACAGGTGCACAGGCCCGTGGCCGGTTAGCATCTGACAGCAGCGTGGTTGAAAAGCGCGATAAGGATAATAACGTTATATCATCTACGCTTGTTGCAGGTGAGTTTAACCCCGATAGCGTGCTTAAATTCCGCATTAAAGAAGATTGGATCTTTGATAAACAGCGCTCCGTATTTGAGCCCCGGATTATAGGTATTGCTCCTTTGGTTAAACCTAAAGGTACAGGTACACTCGACATTGATTTTCAGCCTGCTTTTTGGATCTATTTTCCTGAAGCACGCGCGGTACTTGCAACCAAAGAAGTGGTTAGCCGTAACAGTGATGCCACCGGCTTAAGCTTTGACGACGTGTTTATAAAACGCATCTTTACCAGTTATATCGTAAAAGAAAGTAACGACAAAGATGAGCGTATAAAAGATTATGCTCAGGGTATTGATAAGCTTTACGAATCAGAAAGGGTTAAAAAGTCCCTTCTTGACTGGGAGCTTAATCTTTGGCAGTACTAATACATTAAGATTAAACAAGATTATAAAGCAGGCGATGAATTTTCATCGCCTGTTTTGTTTTAAGATCTGTTTTATCGGGAAGGCGGCTAAGATTTTTCATCGCACCTGCTGCCGTGCTTATTTAGCCGGTAAACATTTAACAGGATAACAATTGCTTATCTCTTTTCATATGCGATTTTCAACCCACGCATGACCAATCGCTTACTCCTTTCTACCAACTCCCCCAAAATTCCGACCAACGCCTGAAATAATAGTAAACAAGGGCTTTTTAGGGTTTGCCGAGTGTTTTTGAGGCTTTGTCTACTTATATCTACAGCTGGTATAACACTTTTTAGCGATCAAAATATATGTTGTTCATTTGATCATTGAAAACAACAACACAACATATTTAAAACATTAAAACCTTACGATCATGAAAACCTCAATAAAATTATCAGCCTTATTTGTATTATTAACTGCAGGTGTATTTGCTACTACAGCAGCCAAAGCCGACGAAGACAAAATCGATGTTACCCCTAAAGCCAAAGAAGTTGTAAGCTTTAAAGCCCTTGATCATGATCGCGGTCTGAAAGTGAACTTTGCAAAAACTGAAAATGGAAAGTCAGTAGTAAAAGTTTACAATAAAGAAAATGAGCTTTTATTGAAAGACATTGTGCCAAGCAAAACCGATGTAAGCAAAGGTTATGTGTTAACCGGTTTAGAAGATGGCGAATACACTATGGAGATCACTACCGACAAACAGGTAGTTAAAAAATCAATCCATGTTTATCAGGATGGCGATCAAAAATCATTTTACATCGCCCAGTAATAAAAATCACAAACACCAATATATAAAGAAGGCCTGGTTGATTGAACCAGGCCTTTGTTATTTTAGGCGTAGTAATCTGGGAGCTATCCTTGCTTAATTTCTGCTCCTGTATTAAAATACGTCAATATGGCTTTGGCCTGTTTAAGATTTACTACTTCGAGTAGCATTTCCTCGTTAGCTTCGCGAATCTTCTTTACCGATTTAAAGTATTTAAGCAGCTTTTCGGCTGTGGTTTTGCCTATGCCCTCTATCAGCTCAAGTTCTGTTACCAATGTGCCCTTATCGCGCTTTTTACGGTGGAAGGTGATCCCAAAACGGTGTGCCTCATCACGCAGGTGCTGGATCACTTTAAGTGTTTCCGATTTTTTGTCGAGATACATGGGGTACTGATCGTTGGGATAATAAAGCTCCTCCAGGCGTTTGGCAATGCCTATCACGGTTACCTTTTTATCTATACCCAATAACTTAAGGCTATGCATGGCCGATGATAACTGGCCCTTACCTCCATCAATCACGATCAGCTGCGGTAATTCTGTTCCTTCATCCAGCATGCGGCGGTAACGGCGGTGTACAGCTTCTTCCATAGTGGCAAAGTCGTTAGGGCCTTCAACGGTTTTTACGTTAAAATGCCGGTAATCTTTTTTGGAGGGCTTTCCATCCTTGAACACTACAATGGCCGATACCGGGTATTTGCCCTGGAAGTTAGAGTTATCGAAACATTCAATATGGCGTGGCAGCTGGTTCATGCGCAGATCTTTCATCATTTGCGTGAGCAACCGTTCGGTGCGGATCTCGGGGTTCAGTTTCTCGTACTGGTCAATCTTTTCCTTCTTAAAGAACTGTACATTCTTTTGCGAAAGGTCAAGCAATTTGCGTTTTTCGCCCAGTTTTGGTACCGTGAATTTGATGTTTGGATGGTCCTCAAGATCGATATCAAACGGCACGATGATTTCCTTGCTGTCGCTGTTATAACGGCTCCTGAACTCAG
>JGI24737J22298_10000675_pt1 | contig 12083 bp, 10 predicted proteins | sample KBSCornC3_FD_22298 | JGI IMG/M metagenome (IMG submission 22298) | reverse complement strand
TCAACACGGCTAAGGATCACCGGCCTCATCGGGAACAGCGAATCCAGCTTTGCCTTATCGGGGAAATGTTTATTAGTCCAGTCGTTTTGGTCCCAGCCGTTACCAATGATCCAACCGTCGGTATTACGTTCGGCATAAGCTTTTACCGAGTCAATAATTTCGGGCCAGCTATGGGTGCCTACCAGGTTTACTTCCTGCAGGCCCATACCATATTCATAAAAATGGGCGTGGGCGTCAATAAAGCCGGGATAAACCGCGGCGCCCTGCGCGTCAACCACTTCGCGGGCGTTGTATTTTTGTTCAAGGGAATCGGCATTGCCTACTGCAAGTATCTTTCCTCCGCTTACTACAAATGCGCCTGCTGTTGTAAAATTGCTATCTACGGTGTACACAACCGCGTTTTTTACCAGCATATCGGCATTGTATTCCTTTTGTTTGCAGGCCGCTGCCAGTAATAGCAGCGCGGGCAATAGTCTCTTCATAAAGTAATTGTATGTTTATTGTAATTGTATTAAACCACAAAAGTATATACAACTATCAAATCATAAAGTTATGCCTTCAAATATTTAATTTAGCATCGAAATAGAAATTGGAGGGAGTTTTTTTTAGATGTCAGACATTATTCAGCTTTTACCGGATGCCGTTGCCAACCAGATTGCCGCGGGCGAAGTAGTGCAGCGACCGGCTTCTGCGGTAAAGGAATTGGTAGAAAACGCTATTGATGCAGGTGCGGATAAGATCCAGCTCATTATTAAAGATGCCGGTAAATCACTGATCCAGGTTATTGATAATGGCTGCGGCATGAGCCTTACCGACGCCCGCATGTGCTTTGAGCGCCACGCAACTTCAAAAATACGCAAGGCCGAAGATCTCTTTGCCATCCGTACCATGGGTTTCAGGGGCGAAGCCATGGCGTCTATCGCCGCTATTGCCCAGGTAGAGCTGAAAACCCGCCGCCATGAAGACGAACTGGGCAGTTGTATAACTATTGAAGGCTCTGAAGTGATAAGCCAGGAGCCATGTGCAACTAACGCGGGCACATCCATCTCCATAAAAAACCTGTTTTATAATACCCCGGCCCGCCGTAATTTTTTAAAGAGCAACCCGGTAGAGATGCGCCATATTATTGACGAGTTTCAACGTGTGGCCTTAGCACATCCCGAAATCTTTTTCACCCTTCACCATGATAGCCAGGAAGTTTATCATTTGCCTGGCACCACGCTTAAACAAAGAATAGTACACCTGTTTGGCAATAATTATAACCAGCGGCTGGTACCTGTTGAAGAAGATACAACGATTATTAAGTTGCGCGGTTTTGTAGGCAAGCCCGAGTTTGCACGTAAAACCCGGGGCGAGCAATTCTTTTTTGTAAACAACCGCTTCATCCGTGATTCGTACCTTAATCATGCTGTAACAACAGCGTTTGAAGAACTATTGCCCGATGATTGTTTTCCGTTTTATGTGTTGTTTATCGATATCGACCCTTCAAAAATTGATATCAACGTACACCCTACCAAAACTGAGATCAAATACCAGGATGAAAAGGCTATTTATGCCATAATCCGGTCGGCAGTAAAGCGGTCATTAGGCAGATATAACATTACGCCCAGCCTGGATTTTGACCAGGAAAACAGTATCGAGCACCTGATAACCCCCAAACCATTTGAGGAGATCATCGCCCCTACTATTTCTTTCAATCCAAACTTTAACCCATTTGCTGATAAAGCAGAAAAACCCAGGCAGGAGCATCCCTTTTTAAGGGAGAGCGGAGGTTATAAAAAAGACCCCATTCCACAAAACTGGGATACTTTGTATGAGATCAGCAAAAAGGAAACCCTTTTTCAGCACGAGATCCACGAGGAAAAAACCATAGCGGTTGATGAGCAGGATGTAAGTAAACCAAGCGAGCGGCAACTGTTCCAGATCCATAACCGGTTTATCCTGTCGCAAATAAAATCGGGCTTTATGCTCATTAACCAGCAGGCCGCGCATGAGCGTATTTTGTACGAACGCTTTTTACAACAGCTGCAAAATCATTCGGGGGTGAGCCAGCAAAGCTTATTTCCGCAGTCGGTAACACTAAACGGTGCCGATTTTGAGTTATTGAAAGAGCTTTTGCCTGATATCCGGTCGCTGGGTTTTGACATCCGCGAATTTGGAAAAAACACCGTGGTAGTAGAGGGGATCCCGGCCGAATTGAACAACGTTGGTGAGCATGAGCTTTTAGAACATTTACTGGAAGGTTTTAAAAACAATATGGCCATCCTTAAATTAGATAAACGGGATAACCTGGCGAGGTCACTGGCCCGTAACGGCGCTATTAAATCAGGAACAAAGTTATCCCTGGAGGAAATGAACCAGCTTATCGACCAGCTTTTTGCCTGTGAATCACCTAACCAGGCATTGAATGGTAAGCCCGTAATCAGTACCTTTACTATGAACGAATTAATGGAACGATTTGAAAAATAGCCCCAGGCTAAATTATATATGAACGGATACAATCAATCGCCTTTTGCCAACCTTACACCTGTTGTTAAAAATCTGCTGATTATAAATATAATATGCTTTTTGCCATTTGTATTGTTTGGGCAATTTTATGAGGCCAAAATAGTGCCATTGTTAGGCGGTTTTTATTTTAATTCGCCTTATTTCAAGCTATGGCAAATCATTACTTACATGTTCCTGCATGGGGGGTGGGGCCATATTTTCTTCAACATGTTTGCCTTGTTTTCTTTTGGCCCTATTGTAGAATATGCTATCGGCTCAAAAAAGTTTTTTAACCTCTATTTTTTATGCGGAATAGGGGCAATTCTGTTTCAAATTGCGGTACAGGCCATAGAGGTGCATGGCATAACCGGCAGCTTTACCATTGCCCATCCCTCACTTCAGTCATCTTATGCAGAATATGGCGAAAATGCTGAAAAACTTATTGATATTTATGCGACACCGATTGTGGGGGCATCAGGAGCAATATTTGGTTTGCTGATTGCTTTTGGCATGCTGTTCCCAAATCTTGAACTGATGATATTGTTTATACCTGTGCCCATCAAGGCAAAATATATTATTCCTGTATATGTAGTGATAGAATTATTTTTAGGGGTAAAGCAATTTTCCGGAGATTCGGTGGCGCATTTTGCACACCTTGGCGGTGCGCTTATCGGGTTTTTATTAGTTAAAATTTGGCGATTACAACGGCCAAACAATTTTTATTAATAACAGTAGTTATCTTTGTAATACAGCTTTATTATGAGCACCCTTTGGCAAAATATCCACTACAAAATGCTGCGCTCCGGCAATAGGCTGAACCTGCTTATCGGCATTAACGTGATTGTTTTTCTGGCGATAAACATTTCGGCAATAGTTGAACAGTTACTAACGCATTTTGGGGGCAGTATCATTTTACTTTATGCCGATAAGTATTTAAACATGCCGGCATACCTGCCAGATTTGCTTAAACGCTTTTGGACGCCGTTAACCTATATGTTCATGCATGCAGGTATACTTCATATCCTGTTCAATATGCTTTGGCTATATTGGATGGGGCAAATATTTGAAGAGTACCTTGGTAATAAACGTACTATAGGTTTATACTTAATGGGCGGCCTGGCCGGTGCTGTGTTATATCTGCTGGCCTTAAACCTGCTGCCTGCATTTACCAGTGCTAACGCTGCACAGAACAGTACCATAGTTGGTGCATCGGCCAGTGTAATGGCCATTGTTGTGGCAACGGCCACTTTGTTGCCCAACTACACCATATCATTAATTTTATTTGGGCCGGTAAAATTAAAATGGCTGGTATTTGTAATCCTGGTTATTGATTTTTTGGGTATAGTTGGTGCAAACGCGGGCGGCGAAATAGCCCACCTTGGTGGTGCTTTAATGGGATTTGTGTATATTAAGCAATTACAAAAAGGCCATGATTGGGTGGGCGGAATAGCCGGGCTGTTTAAACGGAAACCCAGGCTAAAAGTGGTATCAAATAATATGGGCAAAAACGCATCCGACTACCCGCGCCAGGAAGAGGTCGACCGCATTTTAGACAAAATATCGCAATCGGGCTACAATAGCTTAAGCAAACAGGAGCGGGAAATTTTATCGCGTGCAAGCAAACAGGAATAAATGATAAAAAAAAAGCAAAGTATTTTTAGCAGGGTATTATTATGGATAAACCTGTTTTTTTGTTTTGCTTTACTAATAGGATATTTAGCCCCCTCGGTTGATCCGCGCAAGTATTGGTTATTCGCCTTCTTCGGCCTTGCCTATCCTCCTATACTGTTGGTTAATATAATCATGATGCTGTATTGGCTGCTGCGTAAGCGCTGGCAGTTTTTATTTTCGCTGGTCAGTATTTTAATTGGCTGGGGAGTACTTAATAACAATATCGGGTTCAGATTTAAATCAAGTTTTTCGTTGCCCCCGGGGCTCAATGTTGTACATGTCATGACCTACAACGTGCATAACTTTAAACATTTTGGCTTCAATAACGATATATCAACCAAGCATGAGATCCTGGAGATCATCAATAGCGAGCAGCCGGATGTGATAGGGTTCCAGGAGTTTTATACCCGCAATAAAGGGCAGTATGAAACACGCGATTCGATCAACAAAATATTAGGCAGCAATAACTTTTACTTTGAACCCTTTAGTTTTAACAGCCGTGAAGCCATTGGCATGGCTATCTTTTCGAAATTCCCTATCCTATCAAGAGGGATGATCCGCCTTGCGGCCGACAGAACATCCGGCAACCAGTGCTTATATGCTGATATAAAAAAGGGAGATAAAATTTTCAGGTATTATAATATCCACCTGCAATCCATCAATTTTAACCCGGACGATTATAAATATATCGACAGCGTATCAAAAAAAGGAAAAACCGACATTAAATCAACCAAGCGCCTGGGGAGCAAGCTTAAAATAGCTTTTATGAAAAGGGCTGAACAGGTTTTCAAAGTAAAAGCACATGCGGCTCAATGCCCTTACCCATATATTATAGCCGGCGATTTTAATGATACCCCGTCGTCATTCGCTGTTAACCAAATGGCCAAAGGCTTAAACAATTCATTCCGCGAAAAAGGCTCGGGCTTGGGCCGCACTTATAACGGCGATTTCCCCAATTACCAGATAGATTACATTATGAGCAGCCAGCAGTTTTCGGTTTTCAACTACAAGGTGATCGAAAAAAAACTTTCAGACCATTATCCTTTACGCAGCGATCTCGTACTAAATTAACATAAGTCATTGCTCTTCGTTTGTAAAAATAAACCCGAAAGCCGGCAGGCAGTAACTTAAAATTGAAAAAATCGTAAGTTTGCGCTCATGCAACAAAATTTGTTTGTTTACAACACTTTAACCCGTAAAAAAGAATTATTTAAGCCCATTAACGCGCCGCATGTTGGCATGTATGTTTGCGGGCCTACTGTTTATAGCGATGTTCACTTAGGCAACTGCCGTACTTATATATCTTTCGACCTTATGTTCAGGTACCTTACAGCTATTGGCTACAAGGTGCGCTACGTACGTAATGTAACCGATGCAGGCCATCTCGAAGGAGACGCCGGCGACGAGGGCGAAGACAAAATTGCAAAAAAGGCCAAGCTTGCACAGCTTGAGCCAATGGAGATAGTACAAAAATATACCGTTGGCTTCAGGGATGTGATGAGGATCCTGAACAACCTACCCCCAAGCATTGAGCCTACAGCTACCGGCCATATCATTGAGCAGATAGAAATGGTGAAGGAAATACTTGCCAGGGGCTATGCTTACGAGGTGGATGGTACCATTTATTTTGATGTTGAAAAATATAACAAGAGCCAGGACTATGGCATACTAAGCGGCCGTAATCTCGAAGACCTTTTAAATAATACCCGCACGCTTGGCGGCCAGCAGGAAAAACATGGCAAGCTTGATTTTGCCCTGTGGATAAAAGCCAAACCCGAACACCTGATGAAATGGCCTTCGCCATGGGGCGTGGGCTTTCCCGGTTGGCACCTGGAATGCTCGGCCATGAGCCAGAAATACCTGGGCAGCCACTTTGATATTCATGGAGGCGGGATTGATCTTGTGCCAACGCACCATACCAATGAAATTGCCCAAAACGTAGCTTGCTGCGGTACCAACCCGGCTAATTACTGGGTGCATACCAATATGCTTACGGTAAACGGGCAAAAAATGTCGAAATCATTAGGTAACAGCTTTTTACCGCACGAATTATTTAGCGGTGAAAATTCGATACTAAATAAAGGCTACAGCCCCATGACGGTAAGGTTCTTCATGCTGCAGGCCCATTACCGTAGTACACTTGATTTTGGCAACGAAGCAATGGAGGCATCCGAAAAAGGGTTTAAACGCCTTATGAACGCCTTCACCCTGCTTACCGATGGATTAAAAGCCTCTGCCACTACCGAAGTTGAAATAGCACCATTAATGGAGCGTTGCTATGCGGCTATGAACGACGATTTTAACAGCCCGGTTTTAATAGCGGAGCTCTTTGAAGCATCGCGCATTATCAATTCGGTATATGATGGTAAATTGAAAATTGACGGCGCTAATCTTGAGCAGTTAACCGCGCTTATGAATTTATTTGTGGTTGACGTACTGGGTTTACAAAATGAGCAGGCGGCTAATGACGATCTGCCAAAAGTGTTAAACTTTATTGTCGATCTGCGCAGCGGTGCTAAAGCCAATAAGGATTATGCCACGTCAGATAAGATCCGTGATGGTTTATCACAGATAGGTTTCCAGCTAAAAGATAGTAAAGAAGGGACTACCTGGAGCAAAGCCTGATAACAGGCCACGATTTTAAAGCGAGTTGTAGTAGCTGAATAATTTAGCTAAGGCAGCATCGCTTTTAAAATTAACTTTGTTGGTTTTGATATACTCCTGCATTTTATCGCCCTTGTCGCTCATTGCTGCGAGGATGGTTTTTTGCGACGGCCTGATCTTTGTCATTTGGTTATTGGCAAAAATGTAGTAGCTATTGGCCGTCATGAAAGTTTTGGTGGTCACCTGCGAAGCAAAGCCCGTTGACTCAAGTACTTTTTTCTTGTAATAACGGAGCAGTTTAACCTTTCCGTCTCCTACTACCTGGTAAAAAGTTTTTGAGGTTTGATCGTCCACAGCCGGGAAGCCGCTGCTAAAGTTCATATCTGTTTGGTCACTTTCTTCAAGCGCGATGCCTTTTATTGAAAAACCTTTCACCGGGTCAACAAAGGCCTGTACCGAGGAATCCCGGGGGCTCTTAAACAAAAGTTCATCCCCGTAAATATTATAGTTCAATATTGCATTAGCTATTTTGCCGTTAACGAAATAAACAGTGCCATTCAGCCAGTTATCGGTAAGGAGGGCGCTGCCTTGTATGCCATCATTGGTTTTAAGATAATATGGGCGGCCGGTATAATCAGAAAGATATTGCGCTTTTGCCTTTACACACAGCAATAAAAGTACAAATACGCAGCATAGCTTATACTTTTTCATGAAAGCAATTTATATTGATTTAAACAAAAACAGATTAGTTGGGTTATGAAGTTAAGTGTTTTTTTATTCAACTTCATTATTAAGTAAATTTAAATATTTACGCATATTTTATATGATCAAACCCGCGCTCTGCAATTATTTGCCCATATCTTCGTTTCAGGATAAAACAAAAATAATGCAATTGTTAAATTATGCTATGCTGCGTAATGCATTTTGACTATTGCGTTTCCGACTTAAAATTTATTACTAAATTGCTCCCTAAAACCCGAATATAAATATGAAGAAAATAATATTAGCTGCTACATTTATTGGTTATAGTGCTTTTGCCCTGGCGCAGGACGCTGTTAATGTAAACAAGGTAGTTAGTGTTGAACAAGCTTTTGATAAGTTAGTTGAACGTAAAGGAATAAAAGATGGTTTCCTGGCAGTTGCCGACCCCGATGGCATCATATTTAAGCCCGATGTAGTAAAGATTGTTGATTTTTATAGTAAGATTGATAAACAAGCCGGAAAGCTTAGCTGGCAGCCCAAGTTTGCCCGGATCTCGGCCAATGGCGACCTGGCGTTCACCGCGGGCCCCTATGTATATCAAAACGGCAAAACTGATGATGATAAAGTGTTTGGCGATTATGTGTCTATCTGGCGTACTAACGCCGATGGTAAATTAAAGCTTCTCATCGACCTTGGTATCCAGCATCCTGAAGCTGAAGAAGAAGTCGTTACCGATTTTAAAGAACCCGACCCGGCGCACCGTTCAGGCCCAAGTAAAGACCCATTCGGCGCCAAAAATGTTATTATTGGTACCGATAAAACATTTAATCATGGGTTAACATTATCGGCTATGGCCAGTTATAAGGAATTTTTAAGCCCTGAAGGCCGCTATTATTTCCCCGGCTTTCCGCCAATGACCGGTACCGATGTGGTGATGAAGTTTATCAATAACGAAGCCATCAGCATCACTGCCGAAACTACCGATGGCGGCCGCGCCGCGAGTAATGACCTGGCTTATACCTATGGTCACGCCCGCATTACCAAAGGCAATGTTGTAGGCAACTACAATTATGTAAGGGTTTGGGAAATTGACAAAACAAAAAAATGGAATATCCTTCTTGAGATTTTCTCACCTATTGAGAATGAGTAGTCTTTGAGTGATTAGAGGTTTGTTGTGAGAGATTAGAGACTGGAGATTAGAGATTAGGGTAACAGGTTGCCCGTAAGGACGCGGCGCAATAAGTAATAGAAAGGCCTTGTAAACTATAAATTACAAGGCCTTTTTACTTTATCGACTATTAAAAACTAATCTTCAACCACTTCTAACCTAACCTCTAATCACTAAAATCAAAACAACTGCTCAATAACATCAGCTGCTGATAATCCTTCGGCTTCCGCATGATAGCTGCGCACTATACGGTGGCTTAAAATAGGTTTGGCCACTGCCTGCACATCTTCAATATCGGGCGAGTATTTACCGTTAAGTACCGCGTGGCATTTAGCACCTAATACTAAAAACTGCGACGCTCTTGGTCCTGCGCCCCAGCTTAGCAAGCGGTTAATTTGTGGTGTGGCAAACTCGCTGTTGGGGCGGGTTTTGGATACCAGTTTCACCGCGTACTCCATCACATTATCGGTAACCGGGATATTGCGCACCAGTTGCTGAAAATAGATGATCTGCTGGGCGTTTAATATTTTATTTACTTCTGCTTTAGTAGTACTTGTGGTGTTCTTAACAACCAGCAGTTCCTCTTTAAATGAAGGGTAGCTGAGGGCTACATTAAACATAAACCTGTCCAGCTGTGCTTCGGGCAGTGGATAAGTCCCTTCCTGTTCAATAGGGTTTTGGGTAGCCAATACAAAAAAGGGCTGTGCAAGCTTATGTGTTACGCCTGCTGCGGTAACCGCTTTTTCCTGCATGGCCTCAAGCAGGGCTGCCTGCGTTTTTGGCGGCGTACGGTTTATCTCATCGGCCAGGATAATGTTTGAAAAAACCGGGCCGTGGATAAATTTAAAATTGCGGTCTTCACCTAATATTTCAGAGCCGATGATGTCTGAAGGCATCAGGTCGGGCGTAAACTGGATCCTTTTAAAGTCAAGGTCAAGCACCTGCGATACCGTTTGCACCAGCAGGGTTTTTGCAAGCCCGGGCACACCAACCAATAAACAATGCCCGTTACTGAAAATAGAGATCAGCACAAATTTTATCACTTCATCCTGACCTACTATTACTTTACCTATTTCGGCACGTATTTGCTGGTAGGCCTGTTTTAAAGCGTTTGCGGCTTCTACATCAGAGCTGTGTTGCATAAAATTATTTAGATGATGATTTGGTTTTGGTCTCCGGGATTACGGGCGAGGGATTGGTATTTACCCATTTCTTCAACACATCATATGCCTGATATTCTTTATCAATTTTAATGAAAGTTTCCTTGCGCCGTTTTTCGAACCATTGAGATACAGTTCTGTTAACCTTATCATTATAGGCATATTCCTTAAGTTTAGGGAAATCCTGCTCTAAATTAGCTTTATGGGCATTGGTAGCCGATTTAAGCATCAATATTTTGTAGCTCTTTTTACCGTCGGCACCGGTAAACAGATCAGGTTTTGAAATGCTGCCGATTTTCATCGTATCGGTAATAAGCGCAACTTTAGGATCAAGTTTATCGGTAGGGATAAAAGTTGAGCGGCTTTGTACGTCTTCGGCATTAAGCATCATGCCACCGTTGTATTTAGTGTCTTTATTGTCTGAGTAATAGGCTGCAGCGCTTGAAAAATCGACACCTACATTCTTGTCTTTTACAAGTAAGTTGTAAATACTATCGGCTTTTGCTTTTGCCCTATCCAAACTGGCCTGGGTAACAACCGGTGTAATGAGGATATGCCTTACGTGAACCTGTTCGCCGCGGCGTTCAATCACCTGTAAAAAGTGGAAACCAAAATCCGTTTCAAACACCGGGGAAATCTCGCCAGCTTTTAACTTGAAAGCGTTTGCGGTAAATTCCTTCACAAAAGTGGTACGGTCGGCAAAACCAAGGTCGCCTCCTTCAGGTGCCGAACCCGGATCCTGCGAATAAAGCCTGGCCAGTGTACCAAAGTCTTCGCCCTTTTTAACACGTTGCCTTAACTCTTCGGCCTTAGCTTTGTAAAGGTCTTTTTCTTCTTTAGTTAATTTAGGCTGAAAAACAATCTCACCAACTTCAACTTCTTTATTAAATGAAGGCAAGCTGTCCTTAGGGATTCCATCGTAATATTTTTTAACATCCTGAGGGGTAACATTCAGCTTCTCGGTAATGTGCTGCTGCATTTTTTGAGCAACCATCTGCTCTTTCAGGTCGGGCCTGATCTCATCTTTATACTGGATAACCGAACGGCCTAAAAATGCTTCCAGCTTTTCCTGCCCGCCCGCGCGCTGCGTCATTTCACGCATACGGCGATCAACGTTGGCATCAACATCTTCTTCCTTTACTTCAATACTATCAATTGCGGCTTGCTGGGCAAGCAGTTTTTGGGTTAACAAAGTTTGTAAAATACGGGCTTTAACAGATGGGTCAGGTTGGTTTCCCTGTACCAGGAAGTTAGCGTAAGACAGTTCAATGTCTGATAGCAGTATCGGGCTGTTACCAACTACCGCTGCAATTTTATCAAGCGTTTTGCCGGATGTGGGGGCAATAACCGAATCGGCTTTAACCAGTTTTTTTGCTGCTGTATCTGATGCTACCTGTGCCTTTGCAAATGTAATTGTTAAAATAAAACTTAGTACTAATACTCCTAACTTTCTCATGTAACGCTGTTATACTAAATAAAACGGGATAGTTAACCCGTTAAAAACTACGAATTTCGGTAAAATTTATTAATTATAACCGAACAAATATTTTCTGCAAAACCAACCGGCTATAATTGTGCTAATATGCCTATAAAGCTTGAAACCGTTTAACTACTTTTGGTTAAAATTTGTTAAAGTGAAAGTTGAGAATCCCGCCGCGTTTCGTTTTTTGTTAGAGGATGAACTTTACCTGCTCAATGCAGATAAAATGTTGTATGATAAAATTGCCGAACCTGAACTCACCACAGCGGAGCCATCATCACCCATTATTGAACAAATAACACCCGGATCTGCAACAACCAGACCTGCTTTAGCCGCTGAACCTCAGCCTGTAATACCAACGCCGGTTGCCGGATTTAAGTATAAAGGCCAAAACTTAAAGAACTTCCTGGTACTTACCAGTTATAGCACTGATGAGTTTATAAAGGCCGAACATTTAACAGCCCTTGAAAATATCCTCAAACGTAAGGAACTTGGCCCCGATGATGTAGCTATATTTAACCTTGCCAACTACAGTGAAACGAAATTTAGCCAGCTGAAGCCATTTTTTAAGCCAACCAAAGTGCTTGTTTTGGGAGGAGATGCACTTCCGCAGGATATCAAAGTGCTTAAGCCTAATAAGCCGGTAACCTCAAACGGAATCACTGTACTGTACAGTTATTCGTTTGATGAAATGATGAACAATGTAGAGTATAAGAAGACCTTTTGGGAACTGGTAAAAACATTATAAATAAACCCGCCATTAAATTAATATGCAGCAGTTAGTTTTCGCTACCAATAACCGTCACAAGCT
>JGI24737J22298_10000673_pt1 | contig 12088 bp, 10 predicted proteins | sample KBSCornC3_FD_22298 | JGI IMG/M metagenome (IMG submission 22298) | reverse complement strand
GGACGCATGCAGATCGATCTTGCCGAAATGGGTCCTCTGATTCGCCGCACCGGTGCCTGGTGGGTGACTGCGGCAAAGCTGGTCCTGCGCTATCTGTCTGANGTGCCGTTCCGCTTCCGCAGCCGCCGCGATCGCNGGCTGACCACCGGCAACGCCATGATCGGCGGTTTGCGCAAGGCGATGATGGATCGCGACATCCCGCTGTACCTCAATACCCGCCTCGCGAGCTTCATCGAGGAAGACGGGCGGGTCGCCGGTGTCAACGCCATCCAGCGTGGCGCCGAGGTGGAAATCCGTGCCCGCAGGGGTGTGATCGTGGCAACCGGCGGGTTCGACAAGCACCAAGGCCTGCGAGACAAGTACATGCCGGTCACGACTCCGGTCGATTATTCGCTCACCCCCGGCCAGAACAACACCGGGGATGCCCTTGTTGCCGGTCAGGCGATCGGCGCGAATACCGAATTTCTCGATCAGGCATGGTGGGTTCCGACCATGCGCGTTCCCGCGCCTGGCTTCAACAACGCAGACATGAGGGCCGCCTTCTTCATGGAGCGCGGCTACCCGCACACGATCTGCGTCAACCGCAACGGCGACCGTTTCGTGAACGAGGCGATCTCCTACAACGATTTCGGCGCGGAAATGATCGCCGATCAGCGCAAGACGGGCGCAAACCTGCCCTGCTGGCTAATTTTCGATGCTACCGCTCGCTGGCGCTATCCCATTGGCGCGCTCATGCCGCCGGTGATCAAGCCCGACGCCCTGATCCCGAACGAATGGTGGGACAACGCCATCTTCAAGGCGCCCTCGCTCGCCGAGCTTGCCCGCAAGATCGACGTGCCGGTTGATGCGCTTGCACGCACGGTGGCGAAGGTGAACCGCTTTGCCGAAACCGGGGTGGACGAGGATTTCGGCCGTGGCGGCAACGCCTACGACCTGTTTTTCGGCGATCCGCGGAACAAGCCCAATCCGTGCCTTGGCAAGATCGAAAAGGGGCCGTTCTACGCGATCCCCGTCGACATCGGCGATATCGGCACCAAGGGCGGCCTCAAGACCAACGAGGTCGGCAACGTGCTTGGCGGCGATGGCTCGCCGATCGTTGGGCTCTATGCCACGGGCAACGTTTCCGGCGCGGTCACCTACGATTCCTATCCCGGCGCCGGCGGCACTCTCGGGCCCGCTATGGTCTTCGGGATGCTGGCGGCGGAACACATCGCGCTCCGCTCTGGCAACCAGTAGACCGGGCGCCCCGCCTCAAGCGCGTCAGATACACGAGAAGCCCAGGCTTGTTTGGCTGGTGTGCGGCGAAAGCGGGAATTCGTCCCCGGTCAGGACGTGTGGGCCATGAGTTCCGCCATTTCGGCGCTGTAGGTCTGGTGTTGCAGCAACCCGCCATCTGCGGGAATGANGCCCCCCGTCACGAAGGCGGCTTCGTCCGAGGCAAGGAACAGCGCCAGCCAGCCGATATGATCCGGATCGCCAAGGTAGGGCGTAAGCGTCTGCTTCTCGAAGATCGCCAGGGCAGCCCGCGCTCATTCAGTCCTGCGCCTGTCACGATGGCCGCCTTGCCCGCCACTCTGCCGCTTGCCATCGCCACCATCTCCTCTCGGGTTGCCTTCGGCTGGTTGTCAATCGTACCGCTCTCAGGTCTGCCGGTGGCGTGCTATACGGTCCGGCCACCATCCACGATGACGATCGACCCGTTGACATAGCTGGCCAGGTCCGAGGCCAGGAATAGCACCACGTTGCCGATCTCTTCGGGTTGGCCCAGCCGGCCCATCGGGATGCCCTTCATGAAGCCCTCGTCCAGCGGCGCTCCTTCGATCAAGGGGGTCTCAATTACGCCTGGGCACACCGCGTTGCTGCGGATCCCGCTCGCTCCAAACTCAACCGCGATCATCTTGGTCAACTGCGAAATCCCGGCCTTCGCGACGGCATAGGCGCTGATACACGGCTCGGCGTGATAGGCTGCGGTCGACGAGGTGTTGACGATCGCCCCGGCGCCCTGCGCCTTCATGATCGGCAGCACAGCGCGCGCCATCCTGAAGGCAGAAGTGATGCCGACGTTGATCACGTGGTTCCACTGTGCGTCGCCTACGCCATCCAGAAAGGATGCCGCATCCGGTCCGTTCCAGCGGGCGAACCCGTTGTTGTGCAGGAAGTCGATCCGGCCGAACTCGCGCGCGAGACTGTCTCGACAACGTTGATTATACTGTCCCCGTCACGGAGATCGCATTCGACAAAGGTGGCGCGCCCGCCTTCGCTGACAAGGTCGGCAGCCGCTTGTGCCCCGCGCTCCGCATCGTAGTCGGCGACGATGGCCATGCCGCCGCGCGCCGCCCAGCCCGCAGCCACGGCCCTGCCGATGCCCGATGCGCCGCCGGTGATGATCCCTACTCGATCCTGAAAGTCCATTCCGGTCTCTCCCGTCACGCTGCGTCCTGCGCAATCAGCGCTCACACGCGCCCCCCCTACCGCGAAGGCATCGCGAGCCGCCTGGCGTTCGCCACGCCAGCACGGCCGAGGTCGACGTGTTCCTTGGCCCAGCTCCGCGCCCGTACGCCGGTAACGGCCATGTGGCCGCGGATGCCGAGGCCATCTGCGGCGTTGATCACCTCGCCTGTCGTCGTGGCCGAATTGTGGCGGGATGCCAGTGCCACGAACAGACCCGTGTAATCCGCCGGATCATCGTAACTTAGCGGGAAAATCTCCTGCAGACCGGCTTTGACGCTGTCGTCAGCGGGTGAAAAGGTCTGGCTGTCCATCCCAAGTGCCTTGCTGCCCCGAGTCCGCTCCGGCTCCACCCGATCGGATCAGACTGGCCAGCTCAGTGGCAGCTTCCGCATGGAATTCACCATTCCGCGTTCCAGCACCGGTAATTCGCCTTCGGTGATATGGAACTCGGGGATCCTCTGCAGCCATTCCTCGATGAAGATGCGCATTTCCAGGCGGGCCAGCATCGCACCGATGCAACGGTGCTTACCCTGGCCGAACGCTGCATGCCGCACGTCCTTGCGGTGAAAATCGACCGACCCCGCATCGGGGAATCTGCGATCGTCCTGGCCGTGGAACATAGACTGTACCAGCACCCGGTCGCCCGCGCGGAATGTAATGCCCTTATATTCGACATCACGCGTTATTACCCGGGCGGTACCCGTCGCCCCGTGAAAGCGCATCAGCTCATCGATTGCCTTGGGGATCAACTTGTAGTCGGCGCGCAGCTGCTCGCGGTGTCCTGGGTTCACCGCAAGGAACCGGGCGACAACGCCCATAGTGGACATCACCGTGTCGAGCCCGCCGAGCAGCACGTTGTAGATCATGCTCACGCGTTCCTCGCGCGTCAGATCCCGACCGAAGACCTGGGCCCGCATGATCAGCGAAATGACGTCCGCGCCCTCACCGCGGGCGCGCTCAACCATCAGGTTGTCGATGTAGGCCGCCATGTGGCCATAGGCCCAGGCGCGCTGTTCCTCCGAAGGCGGATGGACCAGAGCATCCGACCATGTCAGCAGGTCTTCGCGATCTTGGGCCGGCAGCGCGGCCAGCTTCATGAATATCTCGATCGGCAGCACGGCCGCGAACTCGCTCACGAACTCGCAATGGCCACGGGGCTTGAACCCTTCGATCAGCTTGATCGCAAGCTCACGGACTTCCGCCTCGAACTTCAGCACTTGGTTCGGCAGGAACACCGGCTGGAGGATCGCCCGATAGGCTAAGTGTTCCGGCCCGTCTGTTTCGAGTGGAATATTCTGCTGCGGGCTTTGTCCCATCGGCAGGATCACGTCGCGCATCGAGAACAGGTCGCCCTCGCGCTGGCCCTGGTCGATGTCCTCGGCGCGGGTGAACACCCAGTGCCCGCCGTTGCGGGGCGTCCAGAAGATGTCCGGTGCCTCCGCATGGATCTTGCGCACCAGTTCGATCTGATAGGTCGACCTAATCTCGCGCGGGGCTTCGAAGAGGTCGTAGTCATAAACCAGCTCGGGAGAAACGTTGTCCGGTCGCGCCACCTGTCCTTCGTGAATGTCCATTTCCTCACCACATTTCGCGGCGGGCGTGCTCCCGGCCCCAACCGTTGGTGCCCGCGCGCCATCGCGCTTGATCCGCGGCTCGTGTCCGCACCGGCCGGCGCCGGCAGGCCGTATTACCTGATGACCATGTGTAATAGCAGTTCGTACCCTATTCCAATAGTCCGAACGGGTGTGGGCTAGCCACGGTGGGTGCGGCATCCGGGCCCCTTGTCCGAACTGGACGATGATCTCGGCGATCTCGGCGTGGTGCGAATCAAACCATCGAGGACTGTTGCCCGCGATGGTATACAGACAATGCCGCAGTCCCGCCGATCGGGTCCGAGCGGCCCGGCATGCCTGGATCGGTACCTCGGAGGATTCGTCATGACTGCTCCCCGCTTCGGCTTCGTCTTCGACATGCGGAACGCCACGCCATGGCTCAAGCCGGCGCACGACATGTTCGTCGCCCATCTCGATTTCATCGCCTGGACCGAATCCATCGGCTTCAGGAACGTCTGGTTTGCCGAACACCACGGCTCCAGCGACGGCTACCTGCCTCGCCGCTGATCATGGCTGCGGCTGCCGCCGCGCGTACCAGGACGATGCGCATCGGCACCTGCATCGCGCTGGCGCCGTTCTATCATCCGGTGCGTCTGGCAGAGGATGTCGCCGTGCTCGACATTCTCTCCGGCGGTCGCTTCGACCTCGCGCTGGCGCTGGGCTACGTGCCGAGTGAGGCCGACCGCTATGGCAACAATTTCAAGAAGCGCGCGCGCCGCACCGACGATCTGCTGCAGATCGTCCGTCGTCTGTGGCAGGGCGAATCCTTCGATTTCGAAAGCGAGTTCTTCCAGCTGAAAGGCGCGCGAATTTCGCCGCTGCCGATCAGCAAGGACCTGCCGATCTGGGTCGGCGGCAACAGCGCCCCGGCTTATCGTCGCGCGGCGAAATACGGAGACGGTTTCTTCGGCCCGGTCGAGGGTTTCGCCGAATATGCCGCGGCGGTCGAGGAACTTGGCGACCCGGCCAAAAAACCGCGGATCTGTTCGATCGGCAGCAACGACATGTGGCACCTCGTGTCCGAAGACCCCGAACAGACCATCGAGGACGTGCTCGATCACATCGTTTACCAGACCAATACCTACGCCGAATGGATGGACAACAACGAAGCGACATCCGTCTTCAAGCGCGTCACGCGGGACGAACTGCGCCCCGCAGCGCGCACCTGGGTGATGACGCCCGACGCATCGATTGATTACATCAAGGGCAAGATGGCGCTTGCCCCTATCGAGGCGCACGGCATGATGGCGCCCTCTGGCTACCCGCTGGAAAAGCTCGCCGTCCATGCGCAAATCTTCGCAGACAAGGTCATGCCCGCCTTTGCCTGACTTGCAGGCCCCCGCATTCCAGGCCGGCGCTCTGCGCATTCCGGCCTATAATCTCAAAGGACGATGTACCTGATGTCCCAACTTCACAAAGGCTCTTCCCAAGGCATTGACCATGTTGCCGGCCCGCAAGGCCGCTGTTGAAGGAGTGATTTTCGATGGAGTTCGGCTGGAGCGAAGACCAGGCGGCATACCGGCAGCGCGTGAAGGACGTGCTGGCCGAAAACCTGCCGGATGACTGGGAAGAGCGCGCAATTCATGGTCCGGGATCGACCCCGGTGACCAAGTTCTCGTTCGAATTCTGCAAGATCCTCGCCGAAAAGAACCTGCTGATTCCGCACTGGCCNGTTGAATACGGCGGCTCCGCCACGCAGCCCTGGAACCANTTCATCCTGGGCGAGGAATCGTGGCAGGTGGGCGAACCGCGCGGCCCGCAATACATGAACGTCAACTGGATCGGCCCGGTCCTGATGCGCTACGCCTCCGAAGAACAAAAGGCGCGCTACCTGCCGCCGATCGTCGAAGGCAACGTGATCTGGTGCCAGGGTTTCTCCGAACCCTCTGCCGGCTCGGATCTCGCCTCGCTGCGAACCAAGGCCGAACGGGTCGAAGGCGGCTATGTCGTCAACGGTGCCAAGGTCTGGACTTCCTTCGCCACCCATGCAGATCAGTGCTTTCTTCTGGCGCGCAACGGCACCGGCAAGGACGGCATCATGATCCTGCTGGTGGACATGAAATCCCCCGGGATCCAGGTGAAGCAGATCCCGGCCCTGATCGGTGAGGGTGACATCCACGAATTCTTCCTTACGGACGTTTTCGTGCCGGAAGAGAACCGCCTGGGCGCCGAAGGTCAGGCGTGGGAGATCATCAGCTACGCCCTGCAGAACGAACGCATCGGCATTGCCCGCTATGCCTTCGCCCGCCGCGTGCTCGACAGCGTGATCGAGGAACTCAAGGCCGATGGCCGGTTTGAAGATCCGGTGGTGCAGGATCGCGCCGGTCGCGTATTGGCCAAGGTCGAGGCCGCGCGCATGATGGTCTACCGCGTGGTGTACGAACGCGCCAAGGANCAGCCGATCAGCGCCTATGGCAGCCTCGCGCGCTACATTCTCGTCGAGGCGGATCATGCCGTCGCGGATTTCGTGCTCGAATTTCTGCCCTCGGGCATGCTCGGCGGGGATCCGCTGCAGCAGGCGCACCACCAGCGCGCGCTTTATTCCGGCATCGGCGCCGGGGCGGCGGAAATCCAGCTCAACCTTGCCGCCCGTCGTCATCTCGGCCTTCCTAGCGAGACAACCCGTGGACTTTGAACCGAACGAAAACCAGACCGCGATCCTCGAGGGACTGGAACAGCTCATTTCCGGCCAGGCCATCGAAGCGCCCAAGGAGGGCGTGCTCCTCGCTTTCAGCGAAGCNCTTGATGCCGAACTCGCCCTCGGCGGCTTCCTAGACATCGCGCGCGAAGAGGAATTCACCCTGCTTGATGCCGCGCTTGTGGTCGAACGGCTCGCCCGCCTGCCGGTCAGCGCCGAGGTTGCCTTCTCCGCGCTGGTCGCGCCGCTGTTCCCGGCCGACGCCGTGCAGCGTCCGTTCGCGCTGGCTAGCGGCAATGCGCTCGCGCCTGCCCGCTTCCTCGCCGTCGCGCGCACCCTGATCGTCGACAAGCGCGACGAACTGCTGGTGATCGAGGTCGATCCCGCGCGGGTCCAACCGGTCGAGAGCCTGTTCGCCTACCCCTATGGCGAGCTCGCCTCGCTCGACGGGCTGAAGGTGCAGACCTTCGGGGCCGAGATGGCTGCCGCGGTGCGCCGCCGCTGGCGTCTCGCCATGGCGGTCGAAGGCGTCGGCCTGATGCAGTCCGCGATCGACACCGTGATCGAACACGTCACCAATCGCTACCAGTTCAACCGCCCGCTCGGCTCGTTCCAGGCGATCCAGCATCGCCTCGCCGTTGCCGCAGGCAAGCAGCAGTCCGCCCGCTGGCTCGCCCTGCGCGCCGCTTGGTCGGACAGCGAGGCCGATTGCGCGCTTGCCGCCGGCTACCTGCAGGATTGCATCCCCACCATGGTCTACGACCTGCACCAGTTCTGCGGCGCAATGGGCCTCACGCTCGAATTCCCGCTGCACTTCTGGACCTACCGCCTCAAGGCCATGCTGGGCGAACTCGGCGGTAGCTCCGCGCAGGCCCGCGCCGCGGCGCGGGCTACTTGGCCGGACGCGGCCTGAATGCCCTCGGTGCAAGCAGCCATGTCCGCAGACACCCTTGAACAGTTCCGCGCCGNAGCCAGGGCTTGGCTCCGNGCGAACATTCCCACCCACGCCGCGCCGCTCGAAGGGCCGGAATCGCGCGCCTTCGTGCTCGATTGGCAGCGCCGCATGTACGAAGGCGGCTGGGCCGGCCTCACCTGGCCCAGCGAATTCGGCGGGCGCTCGCTCACCGTGGCGCAGCAGATCGTCTGGTTCGAGGAATACGCCCGCGCTCACGCGCCCAGCACGCACAACGCCTCGTTCGTCGGCCTCAATCATGCCGGTCCTACGATCATCGCCTGCGGCACCGACCAACAGAAGGCGTTTCACCTCCCGAAGATCCTCTCCGGCCAGGCCATCTGGTGCCAGGGCTTTTCCGAACCCGGCTCCGGGTCCGATCTCGCCAGCCTGCGCTGCAAGGGGCGAATCGAGGGCGACGAGATCGTTATCGAAGGCCAGAAGATCTGGTCGAGCTACGCCGACATTGCCGATTACCAGGAACTGCTGATCCGCACCGATCCGGAATCCTCGCGGCACAAGGGCATCACCTGGCTGATCTGCCCCATGGACCTGCCCGGCATAACTGTGCGCCCGATCAAGACCATGGCCGGCCCCGCCAAGTTTTGCGAGGTGTTCTACGATCAGGTCCGCGTGCCGATTGCCGAAGCCGTCGTCGGTGGCGTCGGCAATGGCTGGAAGACCGCGATGGCCACGCTCGGCTTCGAACGCGGCACTGCATCGCTTGCGCTCCAGATCGGCCTGGTCGAGCGGATCGAGAAGCTTGCCGCCGATTGCACCGACCCGGTTATCGCGCCACGCATTGCTGACCTGCGCGCCGATGCGGCCGCGCTCAAGGCCATGTCCTACAGCTTCGCGCTCGCCAGCGAAAGCGGCACCCCCGGCCCGGAAGGCTCGCTGATCCGGCTCTACTTCGCCGAACTTGCCAAGCGCGCTTCCGACGCGGCGGTGGATCTCTACGGGATCGGCGCGGACCAGCTCGCCGGAGATCACGGCTGGGCCTACGATTATCTCGAGGCGTTTTCCGAAACAATCGCTGGCGGTACTGCCGAGATCCAGCGCAACATCATCGGCGAGCGCGTGCTCGGACTCCCCAGAGGCAAGGCATGACGATCTTCCGCGACCTCACCGAAACCCGCGAGCTGGTCGATTCCTTCACCCGCCCGGCCGAAACGCTCCTGCCGGTCTCTCGCCTGCGCGACGATCCTGCGGGCGAAGGCGCGCGCTGGGGCAGCCTGGCCGAGCTCGGCTGGCTTGCCATCGGCCTGCCGGAGGACGCGGGCGGCGTCGGCCTTTCCGCGGTAGAGGAAGCGCTTGCCGCGCAAACCTTCGGCCGCCACCTGATCTCGACCGACTATCCTGCCGCTGTCATTGCCGCGCATGCCCTCGTCCGGCGGGGCGAGGCCGGTCTCGCCGGTGAAATCGCCGCCGGGGCTCGCCGCGCCCACCTGGCGTTCCGCCAGCGCAACGGTGCCGATCTCGTCGCTATCGACGCCACGGACGGCGCGTGGCTGGTCGTGCTGACCGAGCAGGGCGTCGACATCTTGGAGAACGGGACCGCCACCCTGCACGATGCCGAACACTGGGGCCGGCCGGTCAGCCGCATTGCCGCAGCGGAGCCGATGTGGTCACTGACCGATCCGGAGCTCGCCCAGCGCGGCCGGTTGCTGGTTGCCGCCATGCTCGCCGGCATTGCCGCCGAAGCGCGCAGTCGGGCGGTGGAGTACGCCCAGGTGCGCGAACAGTTCGGGCAACCGATCGGCGCATTCCAGGCAGTCAAGCACCACTGCGCCAACATGGCGATCGCCGCCTATGCAGCGCAGGAACTGGTCACTTTCGCCGCCGTCTCGCTGGCCGAAGACGCCGACGATGCCGCGCACCTCGTGCACGCCGCGCTCAACTTGGCTCTGCGCGCCGCGCGCGACAACGCCGGGCTCAACATCCAGGTTCACGGCGGCATGGGCTTCAGCGAGGAGTGCGATGCGCATCTATTCCTCAAGGCCGCCCGCCTGCTCGATGCCGCTGTCGGCGGGATCGGCACCGTGCGCGGCGCGCTGATGCGCGCGGCCTGAACGCGAAATCCGAAGTACCCGCGGCGCAGCAGCCACGCCTGAGCGTCGCGGCCACTGCCCCCTTCTCTGTCGCTCTGACCGAGAGCCTTCGCACCCCGCAGCATCGTCTGGACGGACATTGTGCCGGCCTATTGCCTTGCCGATACAAGAGGCCGGAACGCGGCCTCTTGCATCAAGTGCAGGCCATGCGGGTCAGCCGCGGCTATCGCGATGCAGAAGCAAGTGCAGCATAAAGGGAGAGTGGTATGGGTAAGCCTACAGTTGCCGTCATCGGCACCAACATCGGATGCACGCTGCACATCCGGGCGTTGCGCGCTTCCGGGTTCGACGTCACCGCGCTGGTCGGCCAGGATGCGGAAAAGACGGCGGCCCGCGCTGCGCACTTCGGCATTGAGCATGCGCTCACCTCGTTCGACCAGGCTGTGGACAGCGATGTCGACGCGATCGTGATCGCCACGCCCCCGCAGACCCACTTCCCCTTCGCCATGAAGGCGATCGCCGCCGGCAAGCACTTGGTCTGCGAAAAGGCGATGACGCTGGATGTCGGCGAAGCGCGCGAGATGCGCGATGCCGCGCAGGAAGCGGGCATCGCCAANATGATCAGCCANGAATTCCGNTGGTTCCGCCAGAATGCNNTGGCGCGCCGGATGGTCCGCTCGGGCGAAATCGGTAATCCGATCCACATCGTGGCGCAGTTCGATCACACCCTCTGCGCNCCCGCCAACCTCGAACTGCCCGGCTGGTGGATGACGCACGAAGGCGGCGGNGGCTGGCTGCGCAACTACAATGCGCACGGGATCGACCTGCTGCGCTACATCGCCGGGGAATTCGCCGCGGTGACGGGCTGCGTGCATGCTGGCGCCGATCGCGGGATGACCTCGGATGACAGCTACGCCTTCGCCTTCGTCATGGACAATGGCGCGCAAGGCGCGATGACCGGCACCTGCCGCACTTGGGAGCCCTTCGCCTCCACTCGCATCACCGGGTCGGATGCGGGCATATCCACCGGCTGGACCTACGACGTGGTGAAGAGCACGGCCGCCGGCAGCGCCCCGGTCGAAGCTCCGCAAGACCTTCTGCTGGAACTACGCGGCGGGGGTCCAGCCGTCGATGCGCCGCAGGAATCGCTGCCGCAGCTGGAAGAAACGCCCTATGTGCAGACCCACAGCTCCGACTACGGCTTTGCCGAAATGGTCGGTCTCACCTCGGCCTTCGCCTCATGGATGCGCGATCCGGCCTACCGCAATCCGGCGATCGCCACCTTTGCCGATGGCCTCGCGCACGTCCAGGTGATTGACGCGGTCGAACGGTCCTACAAGGAGGGCCGCTGGATCGATCTGGCCTGAAATCGCTCCTGCGGCGCGGTCTCGGCCGCGCCCCGGACTCTACAACGATATCGAGGTTTGGCCATGGACGCTTCAATTCTCGCCGATGCCCGGGCATTCGTCTCGGCGCACTACAAATTTCCGGATCGCTTCCCGCTGCTCGCTAGAATCCGCGAAACGGGCCGGATCGTGCCGGTCGACGATATCCGCCTTGTCACGCGCTACGATCACCTCGTCGAAGGATACCGCGACCAGCGCCTCAGCCGGCAGGCCGGTGCGATCGCGGAATCGCAGGCGCATTCCAGCGGCAGCACCGCACCGAACATCGAAAAGGCGCGCAAGGCATTCACGCTGATGCTGATCAACCAGGACGATCCTGGCCATGCCCGCATCCGCAAGATCCTCGAAACCGCCTTCAAGCCCACCCGAGTTGCGAGTTGGGCAACAGTCATGCAGCAGATCACCGACGAACTCCTGGCCAATGTTGCCGGGCGGGAGAGCTTCGATTTTCGCAAGGAGCTGGCCTTCCCTCTGCCCGAACGGATCATCTGCGCGCTGATGGGCGTGCCCTATGAAGACCACGATCTATGGGCCGCATGGACCGAAGAGGTGGTGTCCTCGGCGCGCTCCACCGAACCCACCCCTGAAAAGGCTGCGGCCGTCGACCAGGCCCAGATCGATTTCTACAACTACTTCCAGAACCTCGTGGCCGAACGGCGCAAGAACCTCGGCGAAGATCTCGTCTCGCTGCTCATCCGGGCCGAAAGCGAAGGCGAAAGGCTCAGCGAACTTGAACTGATCGGCGCCTTACAGATGCTGATCCAGGCCGGGCATGAAACCACCGGCAACCTCATCAACAACGGCATGTATACCTTGCTGAAGCATCCGGACCAGTACGAGCGGCTCCGTGCCAATCCCGACCTGGTGCCAACGGCGGTCGAGGAGATGCTGCGTTTCTGCTCGCCATCGATCTGGTCGCTGCCGCGCATTGCGCTCACCGACGTGCCCCTCGGCGAGGAGATCATCCCCAAGGGCGC
>JGI24737J22298_10000672_pt1 | contig 12094 bp, 11 predicted proteins | sample KBSCornC3_FD_22298 | JGI IMG/M metagenome (IMG submission 22298) | reverse complement strand
GCGACACGCCGCCGCATGTACGAGCAGCTGGTCGACACGCTCGCCGAGTTGCACATGATCGACCCGGTTGCCGCGGACCTCGGTGACTTCGGCAAGCCCGGCAATTACTTCGAGCGCCAGGTCGCGCGGTGGACTCGGCAATATCGCGATTCCCAGACCGACTATCTTCCGGAGATGGAGCGGCTCATCGCCTTCCTGCCGGAAACGCTGCCCGAGCAATCGCGGACGTCGATCGTCCATGGCGATTATCGCATCGATAACGTCGTATTCGATGGCGACGGCACGCTAACCGCTGTGCTTGACTGGGAGCTGGCGACGCTCGGCGACCCGCTCGCCGACTTCTCCTACCTCGCGATGCAATGGGCAATGCCTGCGGACGGCGGCGCTGGCCTTGTCGGGTTGGACCTTAACGCCCTGGGAATTCCGACGCTCGACGACATCGCGCGCCGATATTCCGAACGCTCAGGAGTCCCGGTCGCTGACCGGCTCGACTGGTATTTCGCCTATAACCTCTTTCGGCTCGCCGGCATCGTGCAGGGTATCAAGAAGCGTGTGATCGATGGCACTGCGAGCCACGCGNAGGCGGCTGAGATGGCGAAACGCGTACCGACGCTCGCATCAGCCGCCTGGGATTTCGCGCGGAANGCTGGCGCCTAGACCCGGCCCATCAAGGCCAGAATNAGGACCACGACGAGGATGAGTCCCANCAGCCCCGAAGGGCCATAGCCCCAGCCGCTGCTATAGCCCCAGCGCGGCAGCGCGCCGATCAGNAGCAAAATCAATAGGATAACGAGGATTGTGCCAAGCATGGCTTGCCTCCTTCTTTGGTTATTTGCTCTTCGTAACGAACCAAAGTGAAGGAGGGTTGCAGCATCAGCGGCCCTTGAAGGCCGGCTGGCGCTTTTCGAGGAAGGCCGCGACGCCCTCGCGATAGTCCTCGGTGAAGCCCAGGCGACGCATCGCGTCGCGCTGATGGTTGAGCTCCTGATCGAGCGTATGGGCCCAAGACGCGCGGATCATCTTTTTGATCTCGGCAAGGCCGAGCGGCGGAAGTGCGGCGAGCCTGTTTGCAAGGGTGTCGACTTCGGTGTCGAGCTCCTCGTCCCCGACTGCTTTCCAGATCAGCCCCCATTCGGCGGCTTTTTCCGCAGGCACTGGGTCGCCGGTTAATGCGAGCCCAAGCGCACGCGCTTGTCCGACAAGACGCGGCAGCACCCAAGTTCCGCCNCTGTCCGGAATCAACCCTATCGCGGAGAAGCTCTGGATGAATTTGGCCGATTTGCCGGCCACAACNAAGTCGCAGGCAAGCGCGATGTTCGCGCCGGCACCCGCGGCCACACCATTGACCCGTGCGATTACCGGTTGCGCAAGCGAGGTGAGGGTGCGGATGAGCGGGTTCCAGTTAGTTTCGACGGTCGTGCCGAGGTCCACCACCTCGCCCGGGGCGACGGTGCGGTCGTTGAGATCCTGGCCGGCGCAGAAGCCGCGTCCAGCACCGGTGAGCACCACTACGCGCGCGTCACCGAGGTTCGCGAGTACGTCGCGCAGATCGTCGTGCATCTGCGCTGTGAAGCTGTTGAGCCGGTCTGGGCGGTTGAGCGTGATCCGGGCGATGAGGCCTGGTTCAAAAATTATGGTTTCATCAGCCACGCGGTTCTCCGTCACGGCGCTAGAGAAGAAGGCCGATACCGGGTCGCCACTGTTATGACGAGAGGACTTAAGCCGCGACGGCTTTCTTTGCCGGGAGGACCGCGACGACAGCGTCGGCCTCGATCGCAGCGGAGAAATAATATCCCTGCGCGATCCGGCAGCCCATAACACGCAGCAGGTCAATTTGCGCGGGCGTTTCCACGCCTTCCGCAACGACTTCGATAGACAGGCTGTTCGCCAGGTCGATGACCGCAGCAACGATTGCGGCGATCTCGGAATCGTCGGTCATCTGCTGAACGAAGCTCTTGTCGACCTTCACCACGTCGACCGGGAGATCGCGCAAGTGCGACAGCGACGAACAGCCGGTTCCGAAATCATCGAGCGACACTGTCGTGCCCGCTTCTTTAAGGACGTTCAGAGCCCGCGCGACATATTCCGGACCGCGGCCGAGAAAGGCATGCTCCGTCACCTCAACTTCAACGCGGTCTGCGGGAACCTCGTTTGTCTTGAGGATCGCCAACAACCGCTCGGCATAATCGTCGCGCAGGAATTCGGCAGGTGCGGCATTAATGGAGACTCGGCCGAACTCCACGTCGTTGTCCAGCCATTGACGGATGTCCCGCGCAACCTTTTGTTGCATGAGCTCACCGATTTTGGCGGCGAGCTCGTAATCGTTGAACGCTTCCTCCAGGGTCGCGGGCAGTTGCAGGCCGCGCCGCGGATGCCGCCAGCGCAGTAGCGCTTCCAGTCCGACCGCGTCACCGGTGTGAAGGTCGATCTTGGGCTGGTATAGCGGAACGACCGTCTTCTCGTTGAGTGCGCCGCGGGCGAGGTTGAGCTGCGAAGCCATCTTCTCCGCTTCGGCGAGCATATAATTGTCGAACAGCTTCGTCCCGCCGCGGCCGTTTTGCTTCAGTTCGTAGAGCGCCGTGTCGGCATATTTGAACAGGTCGTGCGCGGTACCTGCGTTGGTTGGGAAGAGCGCTCCACCGATGCTTGCCCCACCGCACAGCGCTCTACCTCCGGCTCGGGCGGGCGCCTGGAGCCGTTCTTGCACCTGTCTACCCACGTGGAGCAGGGCATCCGCGGAATCCACATCCTCGAGCAGGATCGCGAACTCATCGCCGCCGATCCGCGCCACCAAATCGTTGCCGCGAACACAGTTGCGCAGCCGCTCGCCCACGATCTTGAGCAGCTCGTCGCCGGCGCTGTGGCCGAGACTGTCATTGACGTGCTTGAAATGATCGAGGTCGATGAGCAGCAGGCCGACTTGTTCACCGGCCTGCATTGCGCGCAGCGTCGCCGCCTGGAGCCGTGATTGGAACGAGCGGCGATTGGGAAGGTGGGTGAGTGCGTCATGTTCGCTCGCCCATTTGAGCTGTTCCGACCGTTCCCGGTCGACGGTGACATCGCGCGAGACCGCAAGGATTCCGGTGATCGAGCCAGATTCATCGACAAGGGGAGAAATGATGGCATCCCACCAGCGCCGAGTTCCCCGTGCCGTTGGCCCGGGCCCACGCAATCGCGCGGTTTCGCCGCGCGCTGCTCGTTCAAGCCCATTCACGAAGGTACAAATTTCTTCGGGGTTCCAGAAATCTGTCCACCGCCGGCCTCGAACCTGGCCTGCGTCTGGAAGCTCGAAGGCATCGACTGCCGCAGCATTGATATATTCGATCCGGCCATCGGGACTCAGCAGGACGATGCAGTCCGCGCTTGATTCGAGGATGGTTCGGTGCAGCCGTTCGCTCTCGCGCAGCGCACGCTCGGCCGAGCGCTTCAGGCTGGCCATCTGACCGCGGCGATGCCGAATGGCGATACCGATAAGCAACGCCCAAGCAATTCCGATTCCGCCGAACCAGCTTTCGTTGCTGATCAAAGTCCGGTGAAATGTGATCCGTTCGATTTGGAATTTCTGCTCTCCGGGACCACTGTCGAGCCCTGTTACAAGCTCCAGCGCCACGACGTTATGGAATGATGGTCGAGCCAGCTCGGCAGTCGCATTCGTCTGACTACGCCACCAGTCGGCCACCGAAAAATCGCGAAGGCCCAAGGTAACGGTCTGCCGTCCCGGACGAATTGGAAAATCCGCCTCGTTGGCCTTGTCGGCCACGTGTGCGAGCGTCGCGTAGCGCGGATCCTTGTCGCGCAGGTCAACCCGCACCAGCTTCGAGTTTCCGCGATAGCTGATCGCAAGACTGAGCGATTCGAAGTCCGATAAGTCTAGGCCCTTTTGGTTTTGATGTGTGTCGAACGTGATTCCGAATCCGCAATAGGGATAGGTAAAGCCGGAGCGAATCTCGCAGGCAAATGCGAGTGGACGAGCTTGGTCGACCGTGGCGCGGGAATGCCCGCCATCGCCGCGATCGTCATAGCCGTAGCTGTAGAAGGCGGTGCCAAGATCCTTCGGTCCGAAGGAGAGGGTCTCGTGAGTGAGCGCGTCCTGGAAGTAGATCGCAAGGCCGGTGAGGACCATCGCAAGTGCGACGACCGCCTCGAATCCGACCCACCGGCGGAGCGCAGGCCGCAACCCTTTGCTCCAGCCGTGATCGGGAGGCGTAGCCGCATCCACTGGCGCGGCGCTCATCATCCGACCCGCGCTTCAGCTGAATTGCGGATGCAAATCGAATCTTTCGGCCGTGTCATTTGCATGGGCCCCGCTCTCCCCAATATCGACTGTTCACCCATCACCGGTTAAAGCTTTGTTACCGCTCACATTCAACCGTTGACGACGTGAATTTCCGACCGGGTTGCGGCGGTCATGGTCGGAGTGACAGAAGCTGCCCATGAACGCTGACGAACTGGCCTCCCGCGTGGCGCATCATATGCTGGCCGAGGAAGGTACCGGGCCCGCGTGGAACATCAAGATCGAGGAAGCGCGCGCCGGCTATGCGCGGCTGTCGATGCAGATCCGTGCCGACATGCTGAACGGTCATGGGATCGTTCACGGTGGAATGGTCTTCGCGCTCGCCGACACAGCCTTCGCTTACGTGTGCAACGGCCGCAACGAGAAGACCGTCGCGGCGCAGGGATCGATTGTCTTTCTCGGCAGCGCGAGCGAGGGCGAGACTTTGGTCGCGGAAGGCGAGGAGGCCGCGAGAGCTGGACGCACCGGTGTCACGCGGGTGACAGTGCGGACCGCCGACGGTCGCGTCGTCGCCGAATTCACCGGTTATTCGCGCGCGATCGGCGGAGCAGTCGCCGAAATTTGAACGTTGAGGGCGCACGGACTACATCGAATCCATGTACACGACCGAGNTGCANAAGACGGCGAAGATNGAGAATCTCGAAGACCCGAAGCTGCTCGANGCGTTCGAGGCGCGGGTCGCGGCCGACGAGTTCATCGAGCCGAAGGACTGGATGCCCGAAGCCTATCGCCGCACGCTAACGCGGCAGATCAGCCAGCACGCGCATAGCGAGATCGTCGGCATGCTCCCTGAGGGCAACTGGATCACCCGCGCGCCGTCGCTGCGGCGCAAGGCGATCCTGCTCGCCAAGGTGCAGGATGAGGCGGGGCACGGCCTATACCTATATTGCGCGGCCGAGACGCTCGGCACGAGCCGCGAGCAGATGATCGAGGCGCTGCACAGCAGCAAGGCAAAGTACTCGACCATCTTCAATTATCCGACGCTGACCTGGGCGGACATCGGTGCGATTGGCTGGCTGGTCGACGGCGCGGCGATCATGAACCAGGTTCCGCTGCAGCGGACGTCCTACGGACCCTACGCCAGAGCGATGGTCCGCATCTGCAAAGAGGAAAGCTTCCACCAGCGCCAAGGCTATGAGATCATGATCTCGCTGGCAAAGGGAACGGCAGAGCAAAAGCGCATGGCGCAAGACGCGCTCAGCCGTTGGTGGTGGCCGAGCCTGATGATGTTCGGTCCGCCCGACGCGGACAGCCCGAACACCGCGCAGTCGATGCGCTGGCGGATCAAGCGCGAGACCAACGACGAGCTGCGGCAAAAGTTCGTCGACATCACGGTTCCACAGGCGGATTTCCTCGGGCTGAGGGTGCCGGACCCGGACCTCAAGTGGAACGAGGAAAAGGGAGGCTACGACTTCGGCGAGGTCGACTGGGAGGAATTCTACGCAGTCGTGCGCGGCGAAGGCCCGGTGGCCAAGGAGCGGATGAAGGCGCGCCGCGACGCTTGGGACAATGGCGCGTGGGTGCGCGAAGCGGCTGCTGCCCANGAGGCGAAGCGCCGCGCGAGGAAGGCGGCGTGAGCAGTGACTGGCCGCTCTGGGAAGTCTTCGTCCGCTCTAAAGGCGGNCTTGCACATCGCCACGNTGGCAGCGTTCATGCTCCTGACGCGGAGCTCGCGCTCGCGCATGCGCGCGACACTTACACGCGGCGGATGGAGGGCGTGAGCCTGTGGGTCGTGCCCTCGGCTGAGATCGTGGCGTCGGATCCTGAACAGGCTGGCGAGCTGTTCGAGCCGGCGGAGAGCAAAATCTACCGCCACCCGACATTCTACGACATTCCCGACGAAGTGAAGCATATCTGAGCAAGAGGGGAGGAGCATGACGGCAGGGTGGCATCTGGCGCAGATCAACATCGGACGNTTGGTTGCNCCGCATGGCGACGCGCGCGTGCAGCCTTTCTTCGACGCGCTCGACCGTGTGAATGCGCTCGCCGAGGAGAGTCCGGGCTTTGTCTGGCGAGTCAAGGGAGAGGGCAATAACGCAACCGACCTGCAGCCGACGGCCGACCCGCTACTGATCCCAAACATGTCGGTGTGGAAGGACGCGGAATCTCTGTTCCAGTACGTCTACCGGAGCGCACACACCGAAGTGATGATTCGCCGCCGCGAGTTCTTCGAGCGGTTCGAAGGCGCGTTCCAGGCCTTGTGGTGGATCGCAGTGGACGCGGTGCCAACGGTCAACGACGGGCTGTCGCGGCTGTGGCACATCGACCGTTTCGGGCCGACGGCTCACGCTTTCACGTTCAAGAAGCGTTTCCCGCCGCCTGGCGCAATCGAGGGACCCGTGGACATGCAGCCGGAGCCGTACTGCGTCGGCTGGTCTTGATGGCGACGGCGTTGCCGATGACTCAAGCGGATAAGGTGCGAGGCGAATATCTCCTCCGCCTCGGGGACGACGCGCTGGTGCTTGGGCAGCGGCTCGGCGAATGGTGTGGCCACGGGCCGGTGCTCGAGGTGGACATCAGCCTCGCCAATCTCGCGCTCGATTTTATCGGACAGGCGACGTTGCTGCTGGGCGAGGCGGGCGACTGCGACCAGCTCGCCTTTCATCGCGACGTGCTCGACTTCCGCAACTGCCTGTTGGTCGAGCAGCCCAACGGCGACTTCGCGCAGACGATTGCACGGCATTTGCTCTACACGACCTGGCAGCATTTGCTGCTGCAGCGGCTGACGGGGTCGACCGACAAGTTCCTTTCCGACTTTGCGCACAAAGCGGTGAAGGAAGTCGCTTACCATCGCGAGCTCGCGTCCGAATGGACGATCCGCCTCGGTGATGGCACCGAGGAAAGCGCGCGGCGGATGGCGGAAGGGCTCGACTGGTGTTGGCGTTTCGTCCCCGAGCTGTTCGAGGTCGACGACACTCAGCAGATGGCGATCGATCGAGAAATCGCCCCGGATCCGCGCGAATTCGAGGCGGAATATCATTCGGTAATCGCTGCCGTGCTCGTAGATGCTCAACTCGACGCGCCAGCCGAGAAGCGCCCGATTCTCGGTGGCCGCCGTGGGCATCACAGCGAACATCTCGGCCACTTGCTCGCGGTGATGCAGTTCCTGCCGCGGACCTACCCGGACGCGAGCTGGTAGATTAAGCGGCGTCTCATGGCCGAGCATTTCCACGCGTTGCGCGTCGCCGAAGTCGTGCCGGAAACGAGCGAAGCTAACTCGATCCGCTTCGAGATACCGGCCGAGCTGCGCGAGCGTTTCGCTTTCAGTGCAGGCCAGCACCTGACGTTGCGCGCGACGATCGGCGGCGAGGAAGTGCGGCGCAACTATTCGCTGTGCACGGCGCCTGCCGAAAAGGACTGGATGGTGACGGTCAAGCGCATTGGCGGCGGGCTCTTCTCCAATTGGGCCGGCGACCAATTGAAGGCCGGCGATATCGTCGATGTGATGCCGCCGCACGGCTCGTTCACAACCGAGTTTGACCCGACGAAAAAGCGTCATCTCGTTGGCATTGCCGGTGGCTCCGGCATCACGCCGGTCATGTCGCTGATCAAGACGCTGCTAAGTGAGGAACCGAATAGCCGGTTCACCTTGCTCTACGGCAATCGCGACAGCAGCTCGATCATTTTCCTCGAAACGCTCGCTGGCTTGAAGGACAAGCATCTCCGGCGCCTCGAAATCTACCATTTCCTCGACGCCGAGGAGCAGGACATCCAGCTGTTCAACGGCATGCTCGACCGCGCCCGGCTGGAGGAAGCAATTCCGGCGCTCGTACCCGACGTGGGGGAGATTGACGGCTGGTTCATCTGCGGGCCTGGGCCGATGATGGACGCGGCCGAAGGAGCGCTGCTCGACCGCAGCGTCCCGAAAGAGCGGATCCACATCGAACGCTTCACCGCCGGTCGGCCGCCCGAAGCGGTGGCGCGCGAGATTGCTCAGCTGCAGAACCAAGCGGAGGGCGTCAGCGTTGCAGTGACGCTCGACGGCCGAACGCGGCGCGTGCCGTTTACTCAAGGCAACATCCTCGACAGTGCGCGCGCGGCTGGCCTGCCCGCGCCCTTCGCCTGCAAGGCTGGCGTCTGCGCGACCTGCCGGGCGAAAGTCATCAAAGGCAAGGTCGAGATGGCCGCTCGCTATGGGCTCACCGATGAGGAAGTCGCCGCCGGCTATGTACTGACCTGCCAATCGGTGCCGCTCGGCGACGGTGTTGCTGTGGATTACGACGCCTAGTCGCGCTATCCGCCTCATCATGCTGACTGAGACCACTGCCAAGGCAAGGGGACTTGCCGACCTCCCGCCAGTGCAGAGCGATTCGCTCCTCGCGCTGATCGCTTTGTGCAACGCCGATCGGCGACCTCACAAGATTGACGTCGGAGTCGGCGTTTTTCGCGATGGCGCCGGAAACACGCCGATCCTCAAGGTGATGAAGGAGGCCGAGCAGCGCCTCGTCGATACACAACCAACCAAAGCCTATCTCGGCGTTTCCGGCGACAAGCGCTTCGCCGATCTCCTGCGGCCGATCGTCCTAGGTCGTCACGCCGATGACGAGCGGATCGCCGGACTGCAGACGCCAGGCGGCTGCGGCGCGCTGCGTCTCGGGTTCGAGCTGATCGCGACGGCCAACCCGGCTGCGAAGGTGTTTCTCGGCGCGCCGAGCTGGCCCAATCATGCTCCAATCATTCGCGGCGTCGGCCTCGAATGCGTCGAATATCCTTATTACGAGCGCGGGCAGGGGATCATCCGCTTCGAGGACATGATCGCAGCGCTGAAGAGCGCCAAGCAGGGCGACGTCGCGTTGCTCCACGGTTGCTGTCACAATCCCACGGGCGCGGATCTCTCCGAAGATCAGTGGCGCGAGACCATCCAAGTGGTCGTCGATCGTGGCCTGATCCCGCTAATCGACATTGCGTACCAGGGCTTTGGACGCGGACTCGAGGAGGACGCGTTCGGCGTGCGCCTGGCGCTCGACCAATGCGAAGAAGTTGTCATTGCGCAGAGCTGCGACAAGAATTTCAGTTGCTACCGCGATCGTGTCGGCGCGCTGTTCGTGAAGACCGGCTCGACCGAGGCCACCGCCACTGCGATGGCGCACGTCGGCCAGCGCGCGCGGGAGATGTGGTCAATGCCGCCTGACCATGGCGCTGCCGCGGCGCGCATCATTCTCGATGATGCGGAGCTTCACGACCGCTGGCTGGTTGAGCTCACCGCCATGCGTGATCGTATCAATTCGGTGCGGCAGCGGATTGCGTCCGCCGACCCGCGGCTCGCGTTCATTGGTCGTCAGTACGGCATGTTCTCGATGCTTCCGCTGAGCAAGGATCAGGTCCTGAAGCTGCGTGACGACCACGCGATCTACATGGCCGATTCGGGCCGCTTCAATGTCGTCGGCATGGGCGACGATCAGATCGATCGATTTATCGCCGCTGTGACCGACGCTCTCGGGAACTGAGCGCGGCCGTGGCCGATCGCGATCCGGGCCGGGTTTCGGCCGACGTCGATTGGCGCGAGGTTTCGCGGCTGGTGCTAACCAGCCGAGAAATGGATCGGATCGAGGAGCAGGAGCTCGTTCCGGCCAAGAAGATGTTTTACCAGTTCAGCGCGCGCGGCCATGACATGGCCCAAGTGCTGCTGGGATTGCAGCTGAAGGATGGCGACGGGGCGTTCGGATATTACCGCTCGCGACCGCTCCTGCTCGCACTTGGAGTGCCGCTCGCCGATGCGATCGGGTCTGGAATGGGGCTGGCCGGCGGTTATTCGGACGGGCGCGATATCGGTGTGGTCTTCAACTATCCGAACCCGGGCGGCGCGCACGCGCTTCCAATGTGCGGCGGAGTGGGCGCGCAATACACACCCGCAGCCGGCTGGGCGCAGGCGATCACTTACAAGCGGAAGGTCCTGGGCGAAGGACCGGCTGACGCGATCTCGCTGGTCCTCGGCGGAGACGCGAGCTGCGCAACGGGTGGATTTTGGTCCGCGCTAACCATTGCCACTACACAACAATTGCCGCTGCTATTTTACGTCGAGGACAACGGCTTTGGAATCTCGGTTCCGTCGGAGTACCAGACGCCGGGCAAGGATATTGCCGCTAATCTCGCCAGCTTCTCCGGCCTTACCATTTTCAACGGCGACGGCACCGATCCGCAGGAGGCTGCAAGGCTGATTGAGGAGGCGATCGGCCATGTCCGCAAGAAACGTACGCCAGCGCTTCTGCGGCTGACCGTGCCGCGCCTTGAAGGTCACAGCTTCCAGGACACGCAGACCTACAAGAGCAAGGCCGAGGTCGAGGCCGAATGGACTCGTGACCCGCTGCCGAAGCTGAAAGCGCACTGTACGAAGCTCAAGATCGGCGAGGAGACATGGGCCGATCTCGAGCGCGAAGCCGCTTGGCAGGTGCAGGCAGCGGTAGCCGAGGCGGAAGCGCGCGGCGTTTCCTCGCCCGACGCGGTCACCACAAACGTCTTCTACGAAGGCGAGGTGCAGCAGGTCGGCGGGCTGTGGAACAGCGGCTACATACCGCCCACTTCGACCGATGAGCCGGCCGGCGTCGGCCAGCGCATTAACATGGTCACAGCGATCCGCCGCGTGCTCGACCAGGAGCTCGCTGCCAACCCACGCGTGCTGGTCTTCGGTGAGGACGTGGGGCCAAAGGGCGGCGTTCATGCGGTGACCCTCGGCCTGCAGGAGAAGTTCGGCCGCGACCGCGTGTTTGACACCAGCCTCAACGAGGAAGGGATCGTCGGCCGCGCGGTCGGAATGGCACTCGCCGGGCTCATGCCGGTGGCCGAAATCCAGTTCCGCAAATATGCCGAACCCGCGACCGAGCAGATCCACGACTGCGGGACGATGCGCTGGCGCACGCACAACCGCTTTGCAGCGCCGATGGTTCTGCGCGTGCCGGGCGGTTTCTTCAAATGCGGCGATCCATGGCATTCGATGACCAACGAGGTCGAGTTCATCCACAATCCCGGCTGGAAGGTCGCTGTGCCCTCCAATGCGGAGGATGCCGTCGGCCTGTTGCGCGACAGCCTACGGGGAAACAACCCGGTGCTGTTCTTCGAGCATCGTGCAATGCTCGACGACGCTTGGGCGCGGCGGCCCTGGCCCGGCGACGACTTTGTCCTGTCGTTCGGTCGCGCGAAAAAGGTGCGCGAGGGTGACAAGATCACCATCGTCACCTGGGGCGCGATGGTGCAGCGCTGCGAAGCCGCGGCCGAGGGGTACAGCGCTGACGTAATCGACCTACGCACGCTGCTTCCGTGGGACAGCGACATGGTGCTCGACAGCGTCCGCCGCACGCGGCGCTGCTTGATCGTCCACGAGGATTTGCGCACCGGCGGCTTCGGCGCGGAGATTGCGGCGGTCGTGGCGGACGAAGCCTTCCTCGACCTCGACGCTCCGGTTGCACGCGTCACCATGCCCGACATCCCGAGCCCACATCATCCAAAGCTGATGGAATGGGCGCTGCCGTCGGTCGAGCGCATCCGCGCCGAGATCGAGCGGCTGGTGGACTTCTGAAGTGATCGAAGTCCGAGTCCCCGACGAGCAGGAAGGCACAAAGGCGGTCGTCCGCGCCTGGCTCAGGCAAATCGGCGATGCAGTCGCGGAGAACGATCCGCTGGTTGAGCTCGAGACGGACAAGGTGACGCAGGAAGTTTCGGCGCCTGCGGCTGGGGTGCTGGCGGAGATTGTGCTTGGCACGGACGCAGAGGCGGCGCCCGGCGCGCTGCTCGCGCGGATCAGCACAGATGGTTCCCCGGCAAAAGCCGGGCCCCAGGGCGCTGCGCCAGCGGCGCGCTCTTCCC
>JGI24737J22298_10000668_pt1 | contig 12114 bp, 10 predicted proteins | sample KBSCornC3_FD_22298 | JGI IMG/M metagenome (IMG submission 22298) | reverse complement strand
GTGCGCCTGCTGTCGACGGGACAAAGGAAACGGGCGGCGCTGGCGCGCGTGATCGCGAGCGGCGCACCCATCTGGCTGCTCGACGAGCCGGGCAACGGACTTGACGAGGCGGCGCTTGACCTGCTGGGAAAAGCGGTGACCCGACATCTGGCCGATGGCGGGATCGTCGTGGCCGCATCGCACCAACCCTTGCCGCTGGCCAGCCCCGCCATGGTGAAGATGCAGGACCATGTCTGGGCGATGGAGGAGGAGGCATGACCATCCTCCTGACCCTGGCGGCGCGGGATTTGCGGCAATCCTGGCAATCCGCCGGACTATGGCTGCCGGTCGCCTTTCTGCTGCTGGTGGCCAGCCTCTATCCCTTTGCCGTGGGTCCGACGCGGCGTTGTTGCGGCGAAGCGGCGGCGGCATGCTGTGGATTGCGGCGTTGCTCGCCAGTCTGCTGCCAGTGGACCGGCTGGTGGCGCCGGATCGCGACGCCGGCGTGCTTGACCAGTTGGCGCTGCGCGGCATCGGGGAAGAGACGGTCGTGCTTGCCAGGCTGATTGCCCACTGGCTGGGATTTGGACCGGCGCTGATGGTCGCGACCTTGCCCGCGGCCGCGCTGTTGAAGCTCGACGGAACGACCATCGGGTTGCTCGAAGCGGGACTGCTGATCGGCACGCCCGCGCTGGCGGCATTGGGATTGCTGGTGGCGACGCTGACGGCAGGATTGCGCTCCAGCGGCGCGCTGTCCGGGCTGCTGGCCTTGCCGCTTGCCGTGCCGCTTCTGATCTTCGGCGCAGGGACGCTGGGCGATGGCAGCGGTGCGGCGCTCAAATTCCTGGGCGCCACGTCATTGCTGCTGGTAGCGATCACACCCTTTGCCGGAGGCGCCGCCATTCGCGCGGGGCGGGAGTGAAAAAGGATCCGGCACGGTTCCCGCCCACTCTTCATGCATAGCCGGGCGGACGGCTGAGGACCGCTCTTCCAGCCCAAAGCCGGCTGCATCCCACAAAAAAGGCGCCGCCCTCAGGCAGCGCCTTTTCCGAATATAGAGGTGGGATCAAGCGCCAGCAGGCGATGGATCGCCGAAAGGCCCCTTGCGACGGCGCGTTTTCGGGATCGAAGATCCCGCCGCCGGGATCACCGACGGCTTGATCGTCGTGCCGTCGTCGCGGGTGATCTCACCCTTTTCGAGCAACGTCTTGATCTCGTCGCCCGAGAGCGTCTCATATTCCAGCATCGCATTGGCAAGCAGGTGAAGCTGATCCTCGTGCCCGCTCAGCACTTCCTGCGCCCGGGCATAGCCCTGCTCGACCAGCCCGCGAATTTCCTTGTCGATCAGCTTCGCCGTCTCGTCCGACATATGGACGCGCTGACTTTGCGAATAACCGAGGAAAGTCTCGCCCTGCTGCTCCTCATATTGAAGCGGCCCAGCTTGTCGGACATGCCCCATTGCGTAACCATGTCGCGCGCCAATTTGGTGGCATATTGGATGTCGCCCGACGCACCCGACGACACCTTGTCATAGCCGAAGATGATCTCCTCGGCCACGCGGCCACCCATGGCGACGGCCATGTTCGCGTGCATCTTGTCGCGGTGGTAGCTATAGCTGTCCCGCTCCGGCAGGCGCATCACCATGCCCAGCGCACGGCCGCGCGGGATGATCGTCGCCTTGTGGATCGGGTCGGACGCCGGCTCATGGACCGCGACGATGGCATGGCCCGCCTCATGATAGGCGGTCATCTTCTTTTCATCGTCGGTCATGACCATGGAACGGCGCTCGCTGCCCATCATGACCTTGTCCTTCGCAGCCTCGAACTCATCCATGGCGACGAGGCGCTTGCCGCGACGAGCCGCCATCAGCGCGGCTTCATTGACGAGGTTGGCGAGGTCCGCGCCGGAGAAACCCGGCGTGCCCCGCGCGATGGTCCGCGGATTGACGTCCGGCGCCAGCGGCACCTTCTTCATGTGAACAGCCAGGATCTTCTCGCGGCCCTCGATGTCGGGACGGGGCACCACGACCTGCCGGTCGAAGCGGCCCGGACGCAGCAGCGCGGGGTCCAGCACGTCGGGGCGGTTCGTCGCCGCGACGATGATGATGCCCTCATTCGCCTCAAAGCCGTCCATCTCGACCAGAAGCTGGTTCAGCGTCTGCTCGCGTTCGTCATTGCCGTTGCCCAGGCCAGCGCCGCGATGGCGGCCGACCGCGTCGATTTCGTCGATGAAGACGATGCAGGGCGCATTCTTCTTTGCCTGCTCGAACATGTCGCGCACGCGGCTGGCGCCGACGCCGACGAACATCTCGACAAAGTCCGAACCCGAAATGGTGAAGAAGGGAACGCCCGCCTCACCCGCGATCGCGCGAGCCAGCAGCGTCTTGCCAGTGCCGGGCGAACCGACCAGCAGCGCGCCCTTGGGAATCTTGCCACCCAGCCGCGCGAACTTGGTCGGATCCTTCAGGAACTCGACGATTTCCTGAAGCTCCTCGCGCGCTTCGTCGATACCGGCGACGTCATCGAACGTCACCTTGCCGTGCTTCTCCGTCAGCAGCTTGGCCTTCGATTTGCCGAAGCCCATCGCGCCGCCCGCACCGCCGCCCTTCTGCATCTGGCGCAGCACGAAGAAGGCAATGCCCAGGATCAACAGGAATGGCAGCGACTGGTAGATGAGGATCATCCAGAAGCTCGGCTGTTCCTCCGCCTGTCCGGAATATTTGACATTATAGTCGTCCAGAAGGCCGGTAAGCCCCGGATCATTGACCGGGACCGTGCTGAATTTCTGGCCGCTGCTCAGTGTGCCGGAAATCCGGTCGGTGGCGATGGCGACGTCCTTGACCTGGCCTTCCTGCACCTTGGCGCGGAATTCGGAATAGGCGATGCCCGTGCCGGCGGTCGACGCCGTGCGGCTGTCGAACATGGAGACGAACAGCAGCAGGGCGACAATTACCCCCGCCCAAATCATCGCGCTCTTGATCCAGGGATTACCCTGCGGGTCCTTCTCGTCGTTCATTCACCACTCTCTTTCACCCGGCAAGATAGGATGCCGCAGCAAAATCGCAAGCGCGCGACCTCTCCGGTCAGCCGCCGACAAATTGCGACAAGGCGATATAGGCCAGGATCACCGCGACCCCTGCGGAAAGACCGCAGAGCATATACCCTGTATAGAGCAACATTGGCGGATGGGGCCGTTCCATCCGGTGATTGCGCTGTGCTGCCGAAAGAATGACGCTGGCCAGCAGGCCATAGGTCACCGCTGCAAATTCAAACATGAATCGAAAAATCCCACGCTCAACTGGCCTCATTAACCAGCATAGGCGTTAAGGAAAGGTCATTTTGCGCGGACAAATCGACAGATGGTTCGCCGGACGCGCCAAGCGGTGGAACCTTTCCGTAACGATCCTCTATTGCTATTGCCATCGCCGCTGCGGCGCGACGGTTAGCGTCCATCGGGATCCGCCCTTCAACACCAGGCGCCCAACACTCATTTTTCGTCCTTGGCGCGCTGCTTCGATCAGGCGATCGACGGCGTCCCCTCGAGGCGGCGAGGCGTCAGGCTGCAATCGCTTCACCATCCGCAGAAGCAATCGTCGCAGCAATTCGCGCGGCAGATCGGTGCGATCCAGCGCCAGCCCTTCTCCTTCGGCCGACAGGTGACGCGCAGCAAGATCGTCCACCATCCATTCCAATGCTTCCTCGGCCTCCGCCAGAGCCGCAGCACTGCGGCCCGCCGCCTCGGCATCTATCCATTCGACCCCCGCCAGCTCCGCTCGCAAGGCCGCCCGGTCAAAGCGCGGATCGCTGTTCGACGGATCATCGACATAAGGCAGCCCGCGCACACGCGCATAGGCCAACAATGCCGCCTTGCGCACTCCCAGCAGCGGTCGCAGAACCACACCCTGCCGCGCCCGCACGCCTGCCAGCCCACTGACGCCCGATCCCCGGTTGAGGCGCATCAGCAGTGTTTCGAGTTGGTCATCGGCGTGATGCGCGGTCAGCAGCCAGTCCAAGCCGCGTGCCACCCGCCAGCCCTCCAGCAGCGCATAACGCTGTGCCCGCGCCCAGCCCTGCACATTGCCCCGAACCGCGCCGTCAGGATGCAGCGTGGTATGGACGATCCCCGCCCGCGCGCACCAGTCCGCCACCATCGCGGCCTCGGCGGCGGATGCTTCGCGCAGACCGTGATCGACCGTCGCGGCCTCGACCCGCCCGGCAAAGGCCCTTCCCGCCATGTCGAGCAGCGCCATGCTGTCCGGACCGCCCGACACCGCCACGCCGAAGCGGGCGGCGCCGTCTTCCCCGATCAGCGAAGCAATCGCCCGGATCAGCTCGTCGACGGGATCGCCCTCACTCATCCGCGCTTCAGGCGGTACACTTGGCCCTGGTCCGGCCCTTGTCCATCATGCCGCGCAGACCGGTCGACAGGGTCGCACCATAGACCTGCTCCAGTTCCGCATAGACCTTGCATGCGTCAGCCGGTTTCTTGAGCTGGATCAGCGCCTCGCCAAGATAGGCCAGGCTGTCGGGCGCGCGGTCGCCCTTGGGACGCTTTTGATAATTTTCATAGAAGGCGACCGACGCGAGCGCCGGCTTGCCATCGTCCAGATAAGCGCGGCCCAGCAGGTTCGCCGCCTTGCTGGCGATCGGGCTGCTGCCATATTTGTCGACCGTCGCCTTCAGCTGCGCCTGCGCCTCCGGATAGAATTTCGCGTCCCATAGGCGGAAACCGTAGCTATAGGCATCGTCCGCCTCATTGCCGCTGGAAGGCCGCTCGATCGCGGCAACAGCGGTCTTGCGCTCCTCGCTTGCGCCGCTGGGGGCGGGGCGAGGCGCGGGGTGGCTGGATGCCGCAGCAGGCGCAACAGAAGCCGAGGGTGCGGAGACCGGGGGTACGACAACGGGCGCGGCGCGGCTTTCCTGCTCCGCCTTGTAGCGGTTGAACGCCTCCTCCAACTGCTTCAGCTTGAAACTGTTTTCCTCGACCTGACCGGTGACAGAGGCAAGTTGCGATTCCAGCGCGCTCACCCGCGCCGTCAGGTCGGCCACCGGCGTTGAGGAAGGCGATCCCGGCATTATGGCGGGCGTCGCCGGGCGGGTGATTTCCGCCTCCAGCGGCGCGCCGGCGGGAAACACCTTGCGCTGCACGGCGCGCATTTCCTTCTCCAGCCGGTCAACCCGCACATCGACGCTGACATTCTGGGCCGCGACGGGCGCGGCGAACGCGGCCAGCACCAGTGCAGAGGTCGCGAAAAAGGCGTTACGCATGATGATCCCCGACTTGAACTTCTTCAATGCAATACGGCGCATCCCGGCCGCTCTCCATCCGTAACCATAAGGCGTTATCCCGCCCGGTAAAGCGAGACTTTGCCTAAAGCCGTTGGCGTAAAGTCGACGCCTTAATCCTCAGGAGCGGTCTGGGCGGGAGCAGTCTCCGCTGGAGCCATGCCGGGCGATGCCGATGCGGCTGGCGCCGCCGGAGCCGTGGGCGACGCAGCGGGAACCGCATGCCCGGCGCCCGTCCGGGTGGAAGGCGCCAGTGCCGGCGTCGTCGCCCCGCCAGTCGGCGCCGCGCGCGCGAGCAGCGCCTCGGCATTGACCGGCACGTCGGCAATGGTCCGGTCCGGCGGCCCCAGCGGCGCGATCTGCTTCCCCCCGACCGTCACGGTGAGCGCCTGCGGCCGGCCGGTCAATATCATCGGATTGCGCGCATTGGCCGGCAGCGTGAAGGTCTCGCCCTTCTTCATAAGGCCGTCCTTCAGCCGCTCGCCAGCCTCGTCATAGATGCGCAGCCACACATCGTCATTGGCAGTGAACAGCACGGTCTGCGATACCGGCGCAGCCTGGGGCGCGCCAGCGGCAGGATGGGCGGCGGTCGGTGCCGGCGCCTGCTGCGCCGCGATTTCCTCGCCCGTCGGCGGGGTCATGACCTGCATGCGCCACACCGCAAAGCCCGCCACCAGAATCACGACGATGGCGGCGGCCGTCCAAGCCAGCGCGCGGGACGGAACACGCGCCGGATCAGCCGGCTCGAACGCTTCGTAACGGACGCTGCCCATATCCGAATTATGCACGGCGCTGCGTACGTCGGCGGCAATCGCGACCTCATCCACGTCGATGGCGCGGGCATAGGCGCGGGCGAAGCCGACCGCATAGGGTATGCCGGGCAAGGCGGCATAATCGTCCCGCTCGATCGCCTCCAGTTGTCGTTGCGCTATGCGGGTGCGGGTGGCGACGTCCTGGATCGACAGCCCTTGCGCCTCTCGCGCCGCACGCAGTCGCGCCCCCGGGGTGCCTAGCCGTTCCGGCGTCGCGACGCCGGCTTCCTGTTCAGCTTCTTCTGACATGCTGCTCCGCGATCCTTGAAGGCCGGCCTTGTCTCATTGCGGGACGGGGATTGTCAACGCCGCACCGGCCCGATGTGCCGCCACAATCCTCTCAATTCAATTCAATAGCATGTTCCCCGGCCCAGTCGACCAGCGCCGAGCGAACATCCGTCACACCCTCGTCGAGCAACTTGCGCATCACCGTCCGCAGCTTCGCCGCGTCGAGGGAGCGGATCATCGCCTTGACGGGACCGACCGAGGCCGGCGTGATCGACAGGCGCCGCACGCCCAGCCCGACCAGCGCCATCGCCTCCAGCGTGCGCCCACCCATTTCACCACAGACGCCTACCGGCACCTCTTGCGCCTCGCAGGCACGAACCACCCTGTCGAGAAACCGCAAGATCGCTATGCTGAGCCAGTCATAGCGTTCCGCCAGGCGCGGATGCGCACGATCGGCGGCAAAGAGGAACTGGGTGAGGTCGTTCGTGCCGATGGAGAGGAAGTCGACCCGGGGCAGGAGCAGGTCCAGCACCTCTGCCAGCGCGGGCACCTCCAGCATGGCGCCATAGCGCACCGATACCGGCAGCTTCTTCTTCTGGGCCATCAGCCATTCGCGCTGATGCTCGACCAGCGCGCGAGCCTGCTCATATTCCCAGGGTTCCGACACCATCGGGAACATGACGTGCAATGTCTTGCCTGCCGCCGCCTCCAGCAACGCGCGGGCCTGCGCCTTCATCAGCCCGTCCCGGTCCAGCGCCAGCCGCAGCGCGCGCCAGCCCATGGCCGGATTGTCCTCCAGTTCCTCCTCGCCGTCCCGCGCCATGTAGGGCAGCGCCTTGTCGCCGCCGATGTCGACAGTGCGAAAGATGACCGGACGATCCCCCGCCGCGTCCAGCACGTCGCGATAAAGGCGCTGCTGCTTTTCGCGCTGGGGCAAGGTCGCGGAAACCAGGAACTGGAATTCCGTGCGGAAAAGGCCGATGCCGTCCGCGCCGACAATGTCCAGCGCCTGCGCATCCTCCCGCAACCCGGCATTGACCATCAACTCGATCCGCTGTCCGTCCGCCGTGACCGACGGCAGGTCGCGCATCGCGGCAAATTCCGCCCGCCGCTTCTGCGTCACGTGCAGCTTGTTCTCGAACGCCTCCTCCATGTCGGGCGTCGGCCGGATCAGCAGGTTGTTGTCCGCGACGTCCATCAGGATCAGGTCACCCTCATTGACCTGATGGCGGATGTCACGCACGCGGCCCAGCACCGGCACGCCCATGGCGCGCGCGACGATGGTGACATGAGCGGTGAGCGATCCTTCCTCCAGGATGACGCCCTTCAGCCGCCGCCGGTCATATTCCAGCAGTTCCGCCGGCCCCAGGTTGCGCGCGATGAGGATGGCATCCTGCCTGAGGCCCAGCTGCGCCGCAGTCCCCAATTGCCCCGAAACGATGCGCAGCAACCGGTTCGCCATGTCCTCAAGATCGTGCATCCGGTCCTGCAACAGCGGATCGTCGATCTGGCGCATGCGCATGCGCGTGCGTTGCTGCACTCTCTCGATCGCGGCTTCGGCGGTCAGGCCGCTGTCGATCGCTTCGTTGATCCGCCTGATCCACCCCTCGTCATAGGCGAACATCTTGTAGGTTTCGAGCACCTCCTGATGCTCGCCCTCGGTACCGAACTCGGCCGTGCCGGTCATCCGGTCGATCTGCTCGCGCATTTTGGTGAAGGCGGAAATGACGCGCTGCCGCTCCGCCTCCGTATCTTCGGCGACGGTATGTTCGATATTGACGCGCGGCTGATGAAACACCGCATGGCCGCGCGCCATGCCCATCACCAGCTGCAGCCCGTGCAGCACGGACGGACCCGTGTCCTGAACCCTGCTGTCCAGTGGCCCGTCATCGGCCAGTTCCGCATTGGCGATCAGCTCCGACAGCACCATGGCCACCGTCTGCAGCGCCTCTATCTCGATTTCCTCATAGCGACGCGGCTCGACATGCTGGACGCAGAGCACGCCGATGGCGCGCTCCCGCCGCACGATCGGCACGCCGGCGAAACTGTGGAACAGTTCCTCCCCCGTTTCCGGCCGATAGCTGTAATCGGGGTGCGAGGCCGCCTCGTCCAGGTTCAGCGTCTCGACATTGGTGGCGATCATGCCGACCAGCCCCTCGCCCATCGCCATGCGGGTGACGTGGACGGCCTCCTGCTTGAGACCCCGGGTCGCGAACAGCTCCAGCAGCCCCTCGCGCACCAGATAGATGGAGCAGACCTCGCTCGACAGCGATTCCCCGATGATCTCCACCACCTTGTTCAGCTTCGCCTGCGCGCTGGTGCGCGCGGCCATGACTTCCTGCAGGCGGACGAGGATCTGGCGGGCGGCGGCGGCGGGCGTGCTGAGCATATACCAAGCGCTAACAGATCGTACGTCCGCTTTCCAAGGCGAATATGCGCGGTTCCATCCAATTTCCTTCCCCGCCCATGGCGGAAAGAGGAAGCGAATTCGTTTACGGCCGTAAAATCTTGGTTGGTCAGCGAGTCAGGGAGACGAGCATATGGCAGAAATCGACACGAAGGCGTTCGAACAGGATCTGATCGACCGCGGCTATTCCCGCCGCCAGATGGGCAAGGTCGCCGCCCTGCTGAGTGCCGGCGCGGCAGCCCTGCGCGTCACCGGTGCCATGGCGCAACAGGCCGCAAAGCCGGTCGAGGGTGCCGTGCGCATCGGCGCCAATGAATGCTGGACCGGCCCCTTCCCTGTCGCCGCCGAAGCCGCGTTCAAGCTGGTACGGGAAGGCAATCGATACGAACCGGATGATGAGCATGCCAAGCTGTTCGCTGCGGTCGCCACCGTCGAGGGCATCCCCGCAGAGCATATCACCGCCTGGCCGGGCTCCAGCGATCCGTTGAGCCGCGTCGCCGTCGCCTATGCCTCCCCCACCCGCGGCATCGTCACCGGCAACCCTGCCTATGAAGCCATCTGGCGCACCGGCGACTGGCTGGGCGCAAAGGTGACGAAGGTGCCGCTTACCAAGGACTATGCCCATGACGTGAAGGCGATGCTGGCCGCCGATCCCAATGCGGGCGTCTATTATATCTGTTCGCCCAATAATCCCACGGGCACGATGACGCCCTTGGCGGACATCCAGTGGCTGGCCGACAACAAGCCCAAGGACGCGATCCTCGTCGTCGACGAGGCCTATATCCACTGGTTCGACGGTCCCAATGCCGCCAAACTGGCCGCAACCCGCGACGATGTGCTGATCCTGCGGACCTTTTCCAAGCTGTTCGGCATGGCGGGCATGCGCCTGGGACTGACCTTCGCCAGCCCGGCGATCATGCAAAAGATGATGCGCTATGACGGCGGGCAGGTGACGGCGATGCTGCCGATGACGGCTGTTGCCTGCGGCACGGTGTCGGTGGCGCAGGCCGACCTTATCAAGGCCCGCCGCGCCGAAATGGTCGCCAACCGGGAAATGGCCATCGCGCATCTGAAAAAGAAGGGGATCAAGGTCATTCCGGGCAGCCAGGCCAATATGTTCATGGTCGACTGGGGCAAGCCGGCGAAGGAAATGCAGGCCGCGATCCTTGCGCAAAAGGTGCAGATCGGGCGCAACTGGCCGATCTGGCCGAACGTGTCGCGCGTCTCGGTCGGCTCGACCGAGGAGATGAAGGCCTTTTGCGACGCCGTCGACAAGGTCTGGAAAGCCTGATCAAGCACAGCGGCTCATTATTTCCCCGAAAACGGAGGCGGCGCATTGCGGAAATGCGCCGCCTCCTTCGTTTCCCCCGGTTGAATATACGCAGTCGTGCAAAACTAGGGGACAGACATGACCATGATGTTGGAAAAGGACGCCCGCGAAGACCTGCTCGAACGGGGCTATTCCCGTCGCACCATTGGCAAGATTTCCGCTTTGATGGCTGCCGGCGCGGCTGCCGGCAACCTGTTGGTCCAGCCCGCCTTCGCGCAGCAGCAGGCCGCGCGCGGAGTGAAGGGCGCGGTGCGCATCGGCGCCAACGAATGCTGGACCGGCCCGTTCGAACCGGGGGTGCAGGCCGCCGCCAGGGCCGCGGCCGTCGGTAACTGGTACGATCCGGATAATTACAAGGGCGACCTGATCGCTACCGTCGCCAAGGTGGAAGGCATTCCGGAATCACACATCATGCTGTGGCCCGGCTCCGGTGGCCCGCTGGTCAGCACGGTCGCGGCTTTCTGCTCCCCCACCAGGGGCCTTGTCACCGCCGATCCGACCTTCGAATCCGCCTGGCGCACGGCCGATTACCTGAAGGCCCCCATTGCCAAGGCGCCCCAGGCCGTCGGCAAGGGCCATGACGTGAAGGCGATGCTGGCCGCCAATCCCAATGCCGGGCTCTATTATATCTGCTCGCCCAACAACCCGACCGGCACCGTGACCCCGCTGGCCGATATCGAATGGCTGCTCGCCAACAAGCCCAAGGATTCGATCCTGCTGGTCGACGAAGCCTATATCCACTTCTCCGAAGCGCCCAGCGCGGTGAAGCTGGTGGNGGGCCGCAAGGACCTGATCGTCATGCGGACCTTNTCCAAGCTGTTCGGCATGGCGGGCGTGCGCCTGGGACTGACCTTCGCGGACCCGGAAATCCAGAAACGCATCAGCCTCTTCGGCCCCACGGCCGGCGGCCTGTCGATCACCGCCATGGCCTGCGGCAATGCNGTCTACCCCGAAGCNGGCCTCATCAAGGCGCGGCGNCAGGAAATGATCGCGAACCGGGAGGAAACCATCGCCTGGCTCACCAGCAACGGCATAGAGGTGCAGCCNGGCAGCCAGGCCAACATGTTCATGGTGGACTGGAAGACCAAGCCGGCCAAGGACATGCAGGCCGCACTGATCGCCACACCGGAAAAGNTCCAGATCGGGCGCAACTGGNCGATNTGGCCCACCGTCTCACGCGTNACCGTCGGTTCGACAGACGACATGGCGAAGTTCCGCGCAGCAGTGGGCAAGGTTTACAAGGCCTGACCCTTAAAAAGCCGAAGAAGGGCGCCCNNTGACGACATGGCGAAGTTCCGCGCAGCAGTGGGCAAGGTTTACAAGGCCTGACCCTTAAAAAGCCGAAGAAGGGCGCCCGGTGCGGTCCGGGCGCCCTTTTCTGTGCATCGACAGGTTGGCTGCGCATTTCGATCATTTTCGGTCGTTTTTGCGGACGCGTATTGATAAAAAGCGACCGCTGGTTCATTTTGGCTTAGGCGGCAAGGATCAGGGTGATCGCTTGAAATACATGGGAATNGCTTCGATCTTATTGATCATCTCGGCGACCGCTTCCGCTCAACCGCATCTCTCGGACGCCNATACAGAAGCGGTTAACCTTGTTTCTAATTACATGATACTCGAAAGATCAACCCAAGTCGGAGATGCTTGCTTCCGAAGAAATTATCACCGTATATTCGACGAATACAATTTGAGATTTAATTCTGCACTCAATCGCTTACACCTGAGATTTCCAAATTCTCTTGCAGATGTAGACGGTATTCATTGGATTTGCTCTAGGCTGTAGTGACGATTTAATCATTTGAGCCATAGCATGATGGATGCGAGTTTGACGAAGCCGAGGAAGTTGGCGGCGAGCTTGTCGTATCGCGTGATGCGTCGCCATTGCTTGAGCTTGGCGAAGAAGGCTTCGATACCCCAGCGCTGCTTGTAGGCGATGCGATCATAGGGATGCTGGTATTTGCGATGGCGGCGGGGTGGGATGACCGGTTCACCGCCTTGGTCGTAGATGAGATCATGCAGGCGGTCAGCGTCATAGGCGCGATCAGCCAAGACCTTGCCAGCCGGGATGCCGCG
>JGI24737J22298_10000667_pt1 | contig 12132 bp, 5 predicted proteins | sample KBSCornC3_FD_22298 | JGI IMG/M metagenome (IMG submission 22298) | reverse complement strand
GCGCGAAGCCGATCCGCATCGGCTGGTTCGCGCTCGCTTTCCCCGCCTTGTCGCTCAACTATCTCGGCCAGGGCGCCTATGTGCTCAACAAGCTCGAGATCGTCCAGGCGACCGGCCAGAAATTCGAGAATGCCGATTGGTTCTTCCTGATGGCGCCGGAGCAGGTTCGCCCATTGCTCGTCATCCTGGCGACCTTGGCGACGATCATCGCCAGCCAGGCGGTGATCACCGGCGCCTATTCGCTGACCCAGCAAGCGGTCCAGCTCGGCTTTCTGCCGCGCCTCAGGGTGCGTAACACCTCGGCCGATTATGCCGGTCAGATCTATCTGCCGTCGATCAACTGGCTGTTGCTGGTCGGCGTGCTGGTGCTGGTGGTCCAGTTCCGCACCTCGTCGGCGATGGCTGCCGCTTACGGCATCGCGGTGACGGGCACGATGGTGATCACCACCCTGCTCGCTTATGTCGTGGTGCGGCATAGCTGGCATTGGCCGCGCCATTGGGCATTGGCGCTGATCCTACCGTTCCTGACGCTCGATCTGATCTTTTTCGGCGCCAATATCCTGCGCGTGATCGAAGGCGGCTGGGTACCGCTGGCGATCGCCGCGTTGATCGGATTGGTCATCTTCACCTGGGTGCGCGGCAAGGCGATCGTGAAGACGTTCGAACAGCGCCAGAGCGTCCCGCTCGCCGACCTCGCCGCGGCGCTGGCGCGGCGCGCGCCCGAACGCGTCGAGGGCACCGCGATCTTCCTGACCGGCAATCCCGACAGCGCGCCCGGCGCGCTGCTCCACAACCTCAAGCACAACAAGGTGCTGCACGAGGTCAATCTGATCGCATCGGTGCGCACCGCCGACCGGCCGCAAGTGCCGCCCGAGGAACGGTGCGAAGTCAAGCGGATCGACGACAATTTCAGCGTCGTCATCCTGCGCTACGGCTTCATGGAAACGCCCGACGTGCCCCGCGCGCTGGCCGAGGCGACCAAGGCCGGGCTGATCGACCTGCACCCGATGAAAGCGAGCTATTTCATCGGCCGCAACACGCTCAAGCCCGATGCCGAAGTCGGCATGCCGTTATGGCAGGACCGCATCTTCATGTTCCTGCAGCGCAATGCCAGCGACCCGACCGACTTCCTCCATATCCCGCCGGGCAAGGTGCTCGAACTGGGCGAGCAGGTTACGGTTTAGAGCATCGCGCGGAAAAGTGGGTACCGGTTTTCTGCAAAAAGCGATGCGACAACAACTAACTAGAGAGGAGTGCGTGATTCAGAAATCACGCACTCCTCTCTAGCCAGCCCGCTCCCGCCTCCAGGCGCATTGGGTGGATTTTGTCAGACAATTGACTTACTGCCCCCACCGTGCGCCGGGACGCGCGTCGAGGGAGGAGAGAATTGTGGAAGCAATCCGGCTGGCGGTATCGAGCAAGGGAATGGCAGCGTGAGCGGCCCGGCGATCGACCGCCGCGCGCTGCTGCTGGGGACCGGCGCGGCCGCCGCGGCACCCGCCATCGCACGTGCCGGACGCGCCCGCCGGAGCCCCCCGCTCGCGCCCACGCCGCCAATGGGGTGGAATAGCTGGAACAGCTTCGCCACCACGATCAACGAAGCCCAGGCGCTCGAGACCGCGACGATCATGGCGGCCAAGCTGAAGCCGGCCGGCTATGACATCTTCACCATCGACATCCAGTGGTACGAACCCGGCGCGTCGAGCTACACTTATGCCGCCAAGCCGATGCCGACGATGGACGGCTATGGTCGTCTGCTTCCTGCCCCCAATCGATTTCCATCGAGCGCGAACGGACGCGGCTTCGCGCCGATCGCGACGAAGGTTCACCGACTCGGGCTCAAGTTCGGCATCCACCTGATGCGCGGCATCCCGCGGCTGGCGATCGAACGCAACTTGCCGGTGCTCGGCACGCGCTACACCGCGCGCGATATCGCCGACACCACCAGCATTTGCCCGTGGAACCCGGACATGTACGGAGTCGATATGACCCGGCCGGGCGCGCAGGCCTATTATGACAGCGTCTTCCGGCTTTATGCGTCGTGGGGCGTCGATTTCGTCAAGATGGACGATATGAGCCGCCCCTATGACGCCCATGCGCCCGAGATCGAGGCCGCGCATCGCGCCATCCTGGCGACCGGGCGGCCGATCATCCTCAGCCTCTCGCCCGGCGAAACCCCGGTGGTCCGCGCCGATCATGTCCGCCGTTATGCGCAGATGTGGCGCATTTCGGACGATTTCTGGGACGAATGGCCGCTGCTGGAGGCGCAGTTCACGCGGCTGGAAAATTGGAACCCGCACCGCTCGCCCGGCTGCTGGCCCGACGGCGACATGCTGCCGCTCGGTCGCCTCGCGCTCGGGCAACGCGACACCAAGTTCACGCCCGACGAGCAACGCACGCTGATGACCTTGTGGTCGATCGCGCGCTCGCCGCTGATCATGGGCGGCGATCTGCGCCATCTCGATCAGGCGACACTCAACCTGCTGACCAATCCCGAGGTGATCGCCGTCAACCAGCGGTCGCGCGACAATCGTCCGCACTTCATTGCCGACGATACGCGGATATGGTCCGCACGCCATCCCGACGGCGACACCTATCTCGCTTTATTCAACACCGCCGGGAAATCGCGCGACGTGTCGATCGCGCTCAGCCAGCTCGATCTGCGCGGCACGGTGCGCGTGCGCGACTGCTGGGCGCGCGCCGATGCCGGGACGGCGACGGGTCGGATCGTGCGGACCGTGCCTTCGCATGGCGCGGCGCTGCTCCGGTTGAGCGGCCGCAATTAGCGATAACTTAGCTGCGGGCGGGCCAATTACCGTCTGAATCGTTCGTCCAACCGCCATCATGTCACGATCGGCTTCCTCCGTCATGCCGGCCCTGTGCCGGCATCCACGGTGCAGCATATCCATTGGCCGTTGGGTAAGCGGCGCGGTGGATGCCGGGACGAGCCCGGCATGACGGGGAAGGACCGTCGGGAGAGGCATTAGCTATCCCGCATACGCCTTCACCAGGTCGTACAGATAGTCGCGGCCGACATAGAGCGACTCGGCGCGGATGCGTTCGTTCAACCCGTGGATGCCGCTGAAATCGGATTCGATGAACACGCCCGGCGCGCCATAGGTCGGGATGCCGATCGCTTCGAGGAAGATGCCGTCGGTGGCACCGGTCGACATGCTGGGCAGCATCGGCACGCCGGGGAAATATTTGTCGGCCAACGTCTTCATCGGGCCGATAATCTTGGGATCGAGCGTCGGTGGAATGCCAATCGGGCGAATTGGCTGGTTGGCGGTGACCGTCACCTTCGGGCCTGCCAGCTCCTTCAATTTGGCCAGTGTGCCCTCGACGCTTTCGCCCGGGAAGATACGGCAATTGACGTTCGCGGTCGCCTTTTGCGGCAGCGCGTTCTCGGCATGGCCAGCATTGAGCAAGGTCGCGACGCAGGTCGTGCGAAGCGTCGAATGCATCGCCTTGTCGAGTGAGACGATCTTGTCCGCCTCGGCATCACCGGGATTGGCGAGCAGGCGTTTGACCGCCGCGGCCATCGGTGCCGGGGTCTGCGGCGCGCCGGCGACCGCGGTGAAGAAAGCACGCGTCGTATCGGTGAACTTGACCGGGAATTCATAGGCCCGCACCGCCTGCAACGCGTCGGCGAGCTGGTAGATCGCGTTGTCGGGTACCGGCTGCGAGCTGTGCCCGCCCGGATTGGTGGTGGTGAAGGTGAAGTTCTGCGCCGCTTTCTCGCCGACCTGGATCGCCAATATTTCTCGCTCGCCCTTGGCGTTGTAGCGTCCGCCGCCGCCTTCGTTGAGCGCGAATTCGGCGGAAATCAGGTCGGGCTTGTTCTTGGCCAGCCATTCGGCGCCGTTGAAGGCGTAGGTGGTCTCCTCGCCGCACGTCAGCGCCATCTTGATCGTACGCTTGGGCTTGTACCCGCTCGCCTTGAAGCGGATCATCGCATCGGCCCAGATCGCTGCCATCGCCTTGTCGTCGACAGTGCCACGCCCGTAATAGAAACCGTTCTCCTCGATCAGCTTGAACGGATCGCGCACCCAATCCTCGCGCTTGGCGGCGACGACGTCGATATGCGCGAGCAGCAGCATCGGTTTGGCCTTGGGATCGCTGCCCTTCAGGGTCGCGACCAGCCCGCCGTCCTTGGGATGATCGGGGACCGAGAACGGCGTCAGCTCACTGTCGCTATAGCCCGCCGCCTTCATCCGCGCGGCGATCTGCGCGGTCGCCTGGGTGCAGCTGCCGATATCGACCACCGTATTGGTTTCGACCAGCTCCTTGTAGAGGCCAAAGAACGCCTGCTGGTCCGGACGGAGATCGGCCGCCGCACCGACCATTGGTTGGGTGAACAGTCCCGCCGCGATAATCCACCCCAAAGCGCGCATGCCGACCCCCGATTGTTGCGATGACCGGGCAGACTAGAGCGCGAAACCCGGCGGCAAGCAACCGCCCGGTATCAAGGACCCATGCGCGACGAGGCGGCCATCACGTTGCGCGGCAACGTCAGGCGGATTTCGCGGTTGGCGAAGTCGATCTGGACTCGGCGAAACAACCGCAGCGAATCCATGCCGAGCATCAGCGCCGGCGTATCGCTCAACCCGAACCGCTTGAACGGCACCGCATCGGCGAACGCGATCGGCAGCCCGTGGAAACCGACCCCGGCGATGTCGAGCGAGTCGATCACGCGGTAATCGGCCTGGAGATATTGGCCGGTCACCGCTTGCAGCGACACAGTGCCGAGCGACTTTTCGGTCTTCACCCGCTTGAGCAGCGCGAGGTTGCCGACCGTCACCGGCGACCCGGTGTCGATCACCACCGAGATACGCCTGCCGCGATAGCGCGCGTCGGTGACGATCAGCTGGCCGTAGAGATTCTTGGCCTTGATGACGATGTCGTCCGAACTGCCCATCAGACCGCGCTTTTTGGACGCGCGAACCTCCATCACATTCTTGTCGAAGTCGATCGACACCGAATGACCCTTGAGCGCGTCGATCCCCAGCATGCCCGGCGCGCCCAGATTGGTGGCGTCGACCGCGGGCGCCTCGAGCGCATCGGGTGAGATCTTGCTGACCCGGACATCGGACAATTTGTAGGTGCCGAGCTCGCTTTGCCCAGCCATCGTCGTCACCCGGACGCGCCGCCCGCTGGCAAGCTTGAGCACGTCCGCCAGTTCGCGCGAGACGACGGTGCGCTCCGAGCCGGTGTCGATGATGAACGGATAGGGCCCGCTGGGGCCGATCGATACCGGCACGGTCATCCGGTTTTCGGCCATGCCGAAGGTCAGCAGGTCGATCGGCGTCGGCGACGGTGAAGTGGTGGGACTGGTCGGGACCACCGGCGGATCCTGCGGGACACCGATCGGCTGCTGGACGCCCGTCGCGCCGATCGTGAAAGCCAGCAAGGGGATAAACCCGCGCATGCCCGAATGCTACGCCTGTTCCGGTCCTGTACCAAGCGAATTCGTGGGCGTCAGCGCGACGCCGGATCCCCCTCCGGCACAGGTTCCAGCGCCCGTGCGACCGGTCGCGCGATCGCCAGCATCAGCAACCCGCCAGCCAGCCCGATTGTCCCGTCGAGCGCCCAGAAAGCGGCGGGGCTCATCGTGTCGTAGAAGCTGCCGACCCAGCCCATGATCACGCTGCCCAGGAAGAAGGACAAATACACCCCGCCCATCATCGTCGCGGTAACCTGTTTGGGCGCGGCCTGGCTGATCAGCGCCAGCAGCACCGGCCAGTAATAGAGAAACGCGACGCCCATGCCGAAGAACCCGGCGAGCGCCCACCAAACGGCTGTCTTGCCATCGGCACCGGGCAACAACGCGCCGGCGACGAGCACGAAGGCGGACAGGCCGGTCAACAGCGAGCCGATGCCGATCTTGGCGACGTCCGACGGCTCGCGCCCGCGCTTGGCCTGCCACGCCCACAGCGCAACCAAAGGCGGCACCGCAACAACCGAGGCGAAGGGGTCGATCGAGTTGAACCAGGAGGGCGGCACACCGCCCCATGGCGTCGACAGGCTGACATGCTGATCGACCCACAGCACCCCGATGCTCCAGATCATCGGAAAGGCGACATTGGGGAACACGGTCATCGCCGCGACCAGGATCAGTAGCCACATCCGCTTGCGCTCGCCCGCAGTCATCGGCGGCAGCTCGACACGGTCGGCGCGCGGGCTGCGCCCGGCGAGATGGCGCTGGCCGGCGAGATAAATGATCAAAGCAAGCAGCATCAGCGCCGCCGCCGCGCCGAACCCAGCATGCCAGCCATAGACCGCGGCGAGCGCGCCACAGGCGAGAGGCCCCAGGATGGCGCCGACGTTGATGCCCGCCGAAAAGATCGTGTAGCCCTGCGTCCGCCGCGATTCCGCCTCGGCCGGATAGAGTTCGCCGACCTGCGCCGCGATATTGCCCTTGAGACAGCCCGAGCCGAGGATCAGCAGCGACAATGCGAGCAGGAACGACGCATCGAACGCCATCGCCAGATGCCCGACACACATCAGCAAGGCGCCGATCACCACGGTGGCCTTGGCGCCCAGCCAGCGATCGGCGATCCAGCCGCCAAGGATCGGCGTGAAGTAGACCAGCCCGCTATACCAGCCATAGATCAGCGAGGCGAAGGCGACATCGCTGAGCGCGCCGTGCCAGCTGAACATCTGCCGCAACGCCGCCAGCCCCAGCACGTGCTCGGCATGACCCGGCAGGAACAATTGCTGCACCATGTAGAGCGTCAGCAGTGACGTCATGCCGTAATAGCTGAACCGCTCCCAGCATTCGGTGAAAGCGAGATAGGCGACCCCGCGCGGGTGGCCGAAAAAAACGGTGTCGGCGCGAGCGGCTTCGGTCATGTGCGCGGTGGTGCCGCAGACTTTGGTCGGGGGCAAGCGGCGCGATTTCGCGCGAAATGTTCGACAGTCTGTTCGAGGCACTGATTTTTTCACGCGGAGGCGCGAAGAAGGTTCGCGCAGAGGCGCAGAGGGCGCTGAGATGAAGGAGGGGCCTCGCCATGCGAGGCCCTTGATCAGGTCAACGCATTTGCCCCGCCATCTCAGTGCGCGAAAACATCTCTGCGTCCTCTGCGTCCTCTGCGTCCTCTGCGCCTCTGCGCCTCTGCGCGAAAAAAGCTCCGCGCCTCCGCGCCTCCGCGTGGAATTCTATAAGACCATCCGCCGAGCTGATCCCAAGCCCTTCCCATTGCTCCGATCGCACCATCGCCATAGCCTCGTCCTTTCGAGTGGGAGCGGGTGCGTGACGATCGAAGAACCGGATGCCGGGCCGCGACCCGTCGATGTGCCACATCGCCGCGAGTTCCTGGGGCATCCGGTCGGCCTGCCGGTCATCGCCTTCACCGAGGCGTTCGAGCGTTTTTCCTATTACGGCATGCAGACCCTGCTCGTGCTGTACATGGTCAAGGCGCTGCTGCTGGCGCCGCATGTCGAACATATCGTCGGGTTCGGCTGGTTCAGCAATGTGCTGGCGGGGATCTATGGCGCGCCGCCCAATACCCAGGCGCTCGCCTCGCACATTTTCGGTACCTACACGATGCTGGTCTATGTCACCCCGATCCTGGGCGGGCTGCTCGCCGATCGCTGGCTGGGCAAGACGCTGACGGTGACGATCGGTGCACTGCTGATGGCCGCGGGCCATTTCCTGATGGCGTTCGACGTGTCGTTCCTGCTCGCGCTGCTGTTGCTCGTACTCGGCGTCGGCTGCCTCAAGGGCAATCTGGCGAGCCAGGTCGGTGCGCTCTACGCGCCCGGCGACGGCCGCGCGACCGACGCGTTCCAGATCTATTATATCGGCATCAGCTTCGGCGCCTTCTTCGCGCCGTTGGTGTGCGGCGCGCTGGGCGAGGAAGTCGGCTGGCATTGGGGCTTCGGCGCGGCCGGCGTCGGCATGGTGATCGGGCTGGTCATCTACCTCATGGGGCGCCGCCATCTGCCGCCGGATCCGCTGGCCGAGCGGCGAACGGCGAGCGCATCGGCCGCCCCACGCGCGGCGATGACGCGGCGCGATGTGGTCGTGCTGGTGCTGCTGCTGTTCATGGTGCCGGTGCTGGCGGTCAGCGCGATCGGCAACCAGCAGATGTTCAACGCCTATCTGGTCTGGGCCGACCGATCCTACGAATTCATGCTGTTCGGCCACCGCATGCCGACCTCGTTCCTGGTGTCGTTCGACGCCTTCACCGGCCTTCGTGACATTGGCCGGCGCGGTGGCGTTCTGGCGCTGGTATGCGCGGCATTGGCGCGAACCCGACGAGATGAGCAAATTGATCATCGGCTGCCTGATCTCGTCCTCCGCCTTCCTGCTGGTGATGATCGTCGCCAGCCGTCACGAGGCGACCGGCGTCAAACCGGCTCTATGGGTCGCGCTCGCGGTCAACACGCTCAACAATCTGGGGTTCGCCAACGTCTTTCCGGTCAGCCTCGCGCTCTATTCGCGCGCCGCGCCGCGGGCGATCTCGGGGACCGTCGTCGGCATCTATTATCTGTTCCTGGCGCTGGCCAATTATCTGGTCGGCGTGGTCGGCGGCTGGCTCGAGATCATGCCGGCCGGACGCTTCTGGGGAATCCATGTCGGCGCGATCCTGGGCGCGGCGGCGGTGTTCGTGGTGATCAAATTGGTGTTCGGGAAGCTGTTGTTGCCGGAGCGGGTTGAGGGTTAGGCGGGCCGCCAGCTTTTTTATCCTCCCCCGCCAGGGGGAGGTGGCAGTCCTCGCGCAAGCGGGGACTGACGGAAGGGGAGGAAGCACGACGGCGAGTGAGTAGCCGTCCGCCCCCTCCGTCGCCTTCGGCGCGTTCGAGCGAGATCGCGTCCCCCGGACGCGATCTCGCTCGAACGCTCCCCCTGGCGGGGGAGGATTGAAAGCACCCTATTCGGCAGCCAGCAAACTCTCCGCGCCGCCCAGGTCGACCGACACCAGCCGGCTGACGCCGCGTTCGACCATCGTCACGCCGAACAGGCGGTGCATGCGGCTCATCGTCACCGCATTGTGGGTGACGATCAGGTAACGCGTCGCGGTTTCCTGGGTCATGCGGTCGAGCAAGTCGCAGAAGCGTTCGATATTGGCGTCGTCGAGCGGCGCGTCGACCTCGTCGAGCACGCAGATCGGCGCGGGATTGGTCAGGAACAGGCCGAAGATCAACGCGACCGCGGTCAGTGCCTGCTCGCCGCCCGATAGCAGGGTGAGCGATTGCAATTTCTTGCCCGGCGGCTGCGCCATGATCTCCAGCCCGGCCTCGAGCGGATCGTCCGAATCGACCAGTTCGAGCCGCGCCGCGCCGCCGTTGAAGAGGGTCGTGAACAGCCGCTGGAAATGGCCGTTGACCGCCTCGAACGCGGCGAGCAGGCGTTGCCGCCCTTCGCGGTTGAGCGTGCCGATCGAGCCGCGCAACTGGGCGACCGCCTGACCGAGTTCGTCGCGTTCGGCGGCGGCATCGGTGCGCTGCGAATCGAGCTCGGCGAGTTCGCTTTCGGCGACCAGATTGACCGGTCCGAGCCGCTCGCGATCGATCAGCAATTTGTCGTGCTTGACCGATTCGTCCTGCGGATCGCCGACGTCGTCGAGATCGAACCCGACGCGCTCGCCGAGCAGGGGCGGCGGGCAGGCGAAGCGCTCGCCCGACAGCCGCGCCATCTCGATCCGGCGGAGATCCTGGTTCTCCGCCCGCGCGGTCGCCCCGGCGCGCGCCTCTCGCGCCAGCGACAGCGCTTCGGCGGCGATGCGGCCGGCCTCATCGGTGGCGCGGACGCGCGCTTCCGCCTCGCGCTCGGTCACGGCCGCGGTATCGGCGGTAGCGCGCAGCTCGGCATGACGCGCTTCCTGATCCGCGATCTGCGCGGCCAGTTGCGCCGGGCGCGCTTCCGCCGCCTCGGCCTCGACGGCGAGTTGCGCCTCGCGCTTGTCCATGTCGGCAATACGCTTGGCGGCTTCGCCGGCGCGCGCTTTCCAGCCTTTTTGCTCGGCCTCAGCCGCCGCCAGCCGCTCGCGGTCGGCGGCGATCGCGCGGTCGAGCTGGGCACGGTCGGTGCGCGCGTTGGAGGCATAAGCGCGGCGCGCCTCGGCCTCGGCCTGGAGTCGTGCCACAGCGGCGCGCGTGTCGGCGCCATCGGGCAGCGCGGCGCGCGCCGCCTCGGCCCGCGCCAGCTCGGTTTCGGCTTCGCCGACTTCGGCCGCCACCCGGCGCCCGCGCGTATCGAGATCGGCACGCTGCGCCTCGATCCGTTCGAGCTGCGCGGTGGCGCGATCTTCGGCGCGGGTAGCCTCGCGCGCGGCATTCTCGGCGCGCTCGAGCGACGCGCGCGCTGCCTGGGCGTCGGCGCGCGCGGAAGCGATGCGGCGTTCGGCCTCGTCGAGCTGGCCATTGGCCTTCTCCACCGCGCCTTGCGCCCTGGGGCGTGCCTTGTTGAGCGCCGCCAAACGGTTGATCCGCTCGAGCCGTTCGGCCGCCGCCGCGCCGCCCGATTTGGCGACATAGCCGTCCCAGCGCCTCAGCGTTCCGCCCAGCGTCACCAGCCGCTGCCCGACCGCGAGTGGGCGGCCTTCGTCCTTCTCGGCGACCAGCACCTGCGCCAGGCGCCGTGCCAGTGCCGCGGGCGCCTCGACATGGTCTGCGAGTCGGGCCATGCCGTCTGCTGCCGGATCGCCCTGTTGCGGCTGGGCGCCTGCCCAATAACGATCCGCCGCCGCGTCGAGCCCGGTTTCGAGATCGTCGCCGAGCGCCGCCGCCAGCGCGCGTTCGTAGCCGGGCGCGGCGCGGACGTGATCGAGCAGCCGGTCGCGCCCCGACGGCCGCGTCGCCTTTTCGAGCGCCAGCACTTCGCTCTCGATTGTGGCGAGCTCGGCACGCGCCGCGGCACGTGCCTGTTCGGCGGCATCGCGCGCTTCCTGCGCGGTGCGTTCATCGGCATCGGCGCGGGCACGCGTGCCGCGCGCGGTCTCGGCCGATTCGAGCGCGTCGGCGCGCGCCTTGATCGCGCGGTCGCGCTCTGCGCGGAGCGGCGTGGTTTCCCCCAATGCCTTCAACTCGGCCGCCAGGCTCGTCTGGTCGCGCAGCGCGCGGTCGTGACGCGCTTTGGCCGCCGCCGCCGCCGCGTCGGCGACGCGCGCATCGGCGAGTTCGGCCGCCTGCCTGCTCATCGCTTGGGCAAGCGCGACATCGGCGTCGCGCGCCGCGCGTTCGGCCTCGGCCAAATTGGCGTCGAGTGCAGGGAGCCGCGCGGCGGCCTCGTCGGCGCGTTTCGCCAGCATCCTGGCTTCGGCATCGAGCCGCGCCAATGCCTCGGCGGCATCGACCGCCAGTGCGCCTTCGCGCTCGCGATCCTCGCCGATCCGGCTGCGTTGTCCGGCCAGCTCGACGATCCGCCGCTCGGCCGCGCCGTGTTCGGCGCGCAGCCCGGCGAGTACATGCGCCGCTTCGCTCGCCGCCTCGCGCGCCGCGGTTGCCGCCGCGCGTGCGTCGCCCAGCGCTTCGGTCGCGGCATGCTGGTGCGCGGTCGCCGCGCGCTGCGCCTCGGCGGCGGCCGCCACTTTCTCCTCGCATTGCGCGGCTTCGGCCTTGGCGGCATCGGCCGCCGTCGCCGCGTCGCGCCAGCGCGCGAAGATCATCCGCCCTTCCGCGACGCGGATCTGGTCGGACAGCAAGCGATAGCGTTCGGCCTGGCGCGCCTGACGCCGCAATGCCGAGGCACGCGCTTCCTGGTCGGCCATGATCTCGTCGAGCCGCAGCAAATTGGCTTCGGTCGCGCGCAATTTCTGCTCGGCATCCTTGCGGCGGACATGGAGGCCAGCGATCCCGGCAGCCTCTTCGAGCATCGCGCGACGCTCGGTCGGCCGCGCCGAAATGACCGCGCTGATCCGCCCCTGGCTGACCAGAGCCGGCGAGTGTGCGCCGGTCGCGGCATCGGCGAACAGCAAGGCGACGTCCTTGGCGCGGACGTCGCGCCCGTCGATGCGATAGGCCGATCCCGCGCCGCGCTCGATCCGGCGCACCACCTCGGTCTCGCTGCCGTCGATCTCAGCCAGGATCGACACTTCGGCGAAATCACGCGCGGTGCGCTTGTCGGTGCCGGCGAAGATGACGTCGTCCATCCCGGCGCCGCGCATCGACTTCGGGCTGTTCTCGCCC
>JGI24737J22298_10000666_pt1 | contig 12137 bp, 11 predicted proteins | sample KBSCornC3_FD_22298 | JGI IMG/M metagenome (IMG submission 22298) | reverse complement strand
AGGGTTATCCCCCCTTCTTCCAAAGCTTCGAGTACGGCGCAGCCGGGTTCATTGATGTGGCGGCAATTGTTAAAACGGCATTGGTTCATCCGTTCGCGCATTTCGGGGAAGAAATGGCCAAGCTCCTGTTTTTCTATGTCGATAACCCCCAATTCGCGGATGCCGGGGGTATCAATAATAAAACCACCCTGCGGCAGCTCAAACATTTCGGCAAAGGTGGTGGTGTGCATGCCTTTATCGCTCCAGTCGGATACCATGTGTGTGCGCAGGTCCAGCTCGGGCAGCAACGCATTGATCAGGCTTGATTTTCCAACGCCCGAGTGTCCGGAAAAAAGGGTTACCTTATCTTTCAACAGATCCTGCACCTGGCTGATATTGGTACCCTCAATAGCCGAAACTTCAAAACAGGGATAGCCGATGTCTTCATAAATAGCTTTATAATCGGCCAAAACTTCCAGGCCTTCATCGCTAAACAGATCCAGTTTATTAAATACCAGCCTTGCGGGAATATCGTAAGCCTCGGCAGTTACCAAAAAGCGATCGATAAAACCAAGTGAGGTACGCGGCGAGGCCAGTGTAACTACCAAAATAGCCTGGTCAAGATTGGCAGCAATGATCTGCGCCTGCTTGCTCAGGTTAATAGCCTTGCGGATGATGTAGTTTTTTCGTTGATGCAGGTTAGTGATCACGCCATCTTCCCTGTCGGGCTCCATTTCAAAATCAACTATATCGCCAACAGCGATAGGGTTGGTTGTGGTAATACCTTTAATACGGAACTTTCCCTTGATGCGACAATCTATCTTTTGCCCATCAGGGGTCTGTACCTGGTACCAGCTTCCGGTTGATTTTGTTATTAGTCCCTGCATGTTATCGAACATCAAAAGTAGCAAATTAAATTTATTGCGGATTCTGGGATTAGACTCTTATACTACCGTCAGTGCGAGGCACGAAGCAATCCCCGACTTTACAGGGCGAACCTGTAAGCGCCTCTTTACCGTTTGCGATTACTTCGTTCCTTATAATGAGGTGATTGTAAGCCATTGATTATTAAGTTTATTTTTTTGATCTGTTTTGTGATATGGGCGTTGCCTACGGCCGGGCTATCCGCTGCAAGTCCTCGCCTTTCCTGCCCGCAAACCCAACGCGCGCTGCGGGCTTTACGCTGCTATCCCTAACGCGGCCCCCACGCAATACCACTAAAACGTCATCACCTTTTTTTTCAGGATTTTCCTGATTGTTCCCAGCAATGACGCATTTTTATTTAAGGGCAGATAGTTACGCACTACTCCCTTACCCATCTTCAATAACACACAACCATTGATAAAACCTTTTACTTACCTTCCTCATTATCAAATCTATCATTTACTCACCCAACTACCTGATAATTATTACGAAAATCATAATTTGTTAAATATTCCTTGCAAATCAGAAAATAATCTACTTACTTTACAGACATTATATATGACAATTAACAACACCATTTCTACAATTATTATTACCACCGGTATAAACCTCGGAGGAAGATAATCGTATGGTGTAAAACATAAAATGAAAGCCAAAAGAAAAACCTTCCTCCGCAAAGAGGAAGGTTTTTTTGTTACAGAACGATTACTAACCCATAAATGAAAGTTTTAAAATTCGGAGGTACTTCCGTTGGATCTGTAAACAGCATCCAAACCCTGTTAAGCATCCTGAAGGATGAAGTAAAAAATGAAGAAAAGCCGGTGGTGGTATTGTCAGCCATGGGCGGTGTAACCAACCTGCTTTCGGCCATGGCCGAAGATGCAGCCAACGGTATTGATTTTACCGCCGGGCTTGCCGAACTGGAAAAGCGCCACTTTGATGCGGTAAAGGCTTTGCTCGACGTGCAGAACCAGAATCCCGCCCTCACCCGTTTAAAAATTCACTTCAACCAACTGGAAGAATTGCTGCAGGGTGTACTTACCCTCCGTGAGCTTACGCCTAAAACCCGCGACCAGGTGCTGGCTTTCGGCGAGCGCTGCTCAACACTGATGGTGAGCAAAATTGCAGCCCAGCATTTTGGCGATGTACTTTTTGTTGATGCTGCTGATGTAATTAAAACCGACAGCGCTTTCGGCAATGCTAAGGTAAACACCGAGCTTACCGAAAGGCTGGTACAAGGCCTGTATACCGAAAACAAAGGCAAAACATTGATCGTTACCGGTTTCATCGCCTCAAACGATGCAGGGCAAACTACAACATTAGGTCGCGGTGGGTCTGATTATACTGCAGCCATATTCGGCGCAGCGTTAAATGCTCAGGAGGTTCAAATCTGGACAGATGTTAACGGTATGATGACCGCCGATCCCCGCATGGTGAAAAAAGCGTTCTCCTTAACCGAGCTTACTTATACCGAAGCCATGGAGCTTTCCTACTTCGGCGCCAAGGTGATCTATCCGCCAACCATGATCCCGGCATTTTTAAAGAAAATCCCTATCGTTATCAAAAATACTTTTGAGCCTGAGTTTGAAGGGACGGTGATCCGTCATGATTGCAAGGCCTCTACCCTGCCCATCAAAGGGATCTCATCTATCAATAATATCAGCATCCTCAATTTGGAGGGTAGCGGCATGGTAGGCAAATCGGGCTTTAGCGGCCGCTTGTTCTCCTTGCTCGCCCGCGAGCAGATCAACGTGATCCTGATCACCCAATCATCATCTGAACATAGCATCACCTTCGCAGTTCAACCGCAAGATACAGACAGGGCAAAACAGGTTATCGAACAGGAGTTTGAACTGGAGCTTGCCGCCAAAAAATTGGAACATCTGGTTATCGAAAAGAATCTGGCCATCCTGGCCATTGTTGGCGAAAACATGAAACAAACTCCGGGCATGTCGGGCAAGTTGTTCCATGCGCTGGGCCGTAACGGTGTTAACGTAAGGGCTATAGCACAAGGCTCATCTGAATATAATATCTCGGTGATCATCTCGGCAAACGACCTGTCAAAAGCATTAAACGCGGTTCACGATGCCTTCTTTGTACAGCTTACCAAAACTTTGCACGCCTTTTGTTTAGGGACAGGCAACATTGGCAAGACGTTGTTTAACCAACTCAATGCCCACAGCGAATATTTAAAAGACAACAATGGCATCCAGGTTAAAATAGCAGGTATCAGCAATACCCGTAAAATGACTTTCAACAGTGATGGCATCTCTTTAGATACCTGGCAGAATGACCTGCAATCATCCCCTTACGAGGCCGATCTGCAATCGTTTATCAACAGGATGAAAGAAATGAATCTGCCAAACTGTGTGTTTATCGATAACACCGCGAGCCCTGTCCCTATCGGGTTTTATGAAGAGATCTTTAAAGCCAATATCTCGGTGATCACCTGTAATAAAATAGGTAACTCGGGCAGTTATAAGCAGTACCGCACGTTTAAAGATACCGCGCGTGCTCATGGCGTTGATTTCTTTTACGAAACCAACGTTGGCGCTGGCTTGCCGATCATCAATACCCTTAAAAACCTGATGAATAGCGGCGACAGGGTGCAACGTATCGAGGCAATACTTTCGGGCACTATATCGTTCATCTTTAATAACTTTAAGGGCGATGCCAATTTCCACGATGTGGTAAAAGAAGCCCAGGACAAAGGCTATACCGAGCCAGACCCGCGTGATGACCTTAGCGGTAAGGATTTTATGCGCAAAATGCTCATCCTTGCCCGCGATGCCGGATATGCTATGGAAGAGGCCGACGTTGAAATAGAAAGCGTGCTGCCAAAAGCGAGCCTTGAAGCTAAAACTGTTGAAGATTTTTATGCAACATTAAAAACCGAAGACGCGCATTTTGCCAAACTTAAAGATGCAGCCGAAAAAGACGGCAAAGTATTGCGTTACATTGGTAAACTGGAAGACGGCAAGGTAAGCATCACCCTGCAAATGGTTGATGAAAACCATCCGTTCTACATGCTGTCGGGCAGTGATAACATCATATCCTTCACAACCGACAGGTACCGCGAGCGTCCGCTGGTTGTAAAAGGCCCTGGCGCAGGTGCCGAAGTAACAGCCGCAGGCGTATTTGCTGATTTAATAAACGTGGGCGCTAATTAGTTTAAAAACCCCCTCTTGAGAGGGGGCGCGGCGGGAATCGCGTTAGCAGGGGTGTGTTATAGTATCGATAAGTTGCATGCAGAATAACACACCCCTACCCCCTCTCAAGCGAGGAATCGCACAGCCCACGCCTAAAAGCGACATATGATAGTTTGATATTTTGAATAATGGAAGATAATAAGTTACAAGAATTAGCTCCCCCTTTAAGGAGCGGGACGCGCGATAGCATCCACGTTTTTGCTCCGGCTACTGTAGCCAATGTGGTTTGCGGTTTTGATGTGCTGGGCTTTGCAGTTGATGAACCCGGCGACGAGGTAATCATGCGTGTGACGGGCAAACCGGGCATCACCCTCAGCAAAATTACCGGCGATGACGGCAGGCTGCCGCTTGATCCGGCAAAGAATACCGTGAGCGTGAGCGTTCAGCATTACTTACAAAGCGTTGGCCGTACAGACATTGGTTTGGATATTGAGTTACACAAAAAAATGCCTATCGGCAGTGGTTTAGGGTCAAGTTCGGCCAGTACCGTTGCCGGTTTGTTTGCTATTAAGACTTTATTAGGCGATGATTCCGACCCTATAAAACTGCTTCCTTTTGCCATGAAGGGCGAAGAAATGGCCTGCGGTCACGGCCATGCGGATAACGTAGCCCCTGCTCTGTTCGGTGGCTTTGTGCTCATCCGCAGTTATGAGCCGCTTGATGTGGTGAGGTTACCGCACCCTAAAAACCTGTGGTGCGCTATTGTATTCCCGGATGTGGATGTACCAACCCGCGAAGCCCGCCAGATCATTCGCAAAAACATCCAGATGAAAGATGCTGTAACCCAATGGGGCAACATTGCCGGTCTGGTGAGTGGCTTGTTTATGCAAGATATCGACCTGATTGGCCGCAGCATGAAAGATGTGCTGGTTGAACCGGTACGTTCTATGCTGATTCCAGACTTTTATAAAATGCGCGAAATGGCTATGGAACTTGGTGCTGTAAGCTTTGGCATCTCAGGATCAGGCCCTTCAGTATTTGCCTTTACCAAAGACGAAGCCACCGCACGAGCCATCACCCAAAAGCTGCAACAGCACTTAACCGGCCTAAAGATCGGCTCAAACAGTTATGTATCAACTATAAATGACGCGGGGCCGAAGGTTTTGGGATAGTCCCAAGTCTGAAGTTCTAAGTCGCAAGTATTAAGTCAACATCATAAAAAGCCTCGTCATTGCGAGGCACGAAGCAATCCCCGATTAGCAGAGCCGCTTTGTATAGTTCGCGATTGCTTCGTACCTCGCAATGACATGGTAGGATGAGCTCTAATAAACCTAATTAAATCCGAAATCGAACATCCGAATTCCGAAATCAAAAATGAAACTCTACAGTACCAATAATACCCTATCTGAAGTATCGTTCAAAGACGCGGTTTTTAACAGCATGCCGCAGGATAAAGGCTTGTATATGCCTTACAGCATTCCACGTTTGGATGCTGATTTTATCGACAATCTTGATAAATATACCCTGCCCGAAATTGCTTTCAAAGTAGCACAAAACCTGCTTGGCGACTCTATTCCGGAGGCAGATTTGAAAGCCCTGATCGATGACGCCATTAACTTTCCGGCTCCTATCGTAAAGCTGGAAGACAATGTGTATGTCCTCGAGCTTTTCCACGGGCCATCACTGGCATTTAAAGATTTTGGCGCCCGCTTTATGAGCCGCGTAATGAGCTATTTCCTTGAGCCCGGCGAAAAACAACTGGACGTACTGGTTGCCACCAGTGGCGATACCGGCGGTGCTGTAGCCCTTGGCTTTTTAGGTGTCCCCAATACCCGTGTTACCATCCTTTATCCTAAAGGTAAAGTGAGCGGCGTGCAGGAGCAGCAGCTCACCACAAACGGCCAAAACATCCGCGCATTGGAAGTTGACGGTACTTTTGATGATTGCCAGGCCCTGGTGAAACAGGCTTTTGTTGATGATGAGCTGAACGAAAAATTCCGCCTCACATCAGCTAATTCCATCAATATTGCACGTTTGGTACCGCAGACGTTTTATTACTTCAACGCGTATGCACAGCTATTAAGGCAAGGGATTAAAAAAGTAGTTTTCTCGGTACCAAGCGGCAACTTTGGCAATATAGGCGCGGGTTTGTTAGCCTGGAAAATGGGCTTGCCTGTCGAAAAATTTATTGCGGCTACCAATGTTAATGATACCGTGCCTGAGTTTCTAAAAACCGGCGTTTATCAACCCAAACCATCGGTAGCAACTTTATCTAACGCAATGGACGTAGGCAACCCAAGCAACTGGGTACGTATTGCCGACCTGTTTAAAAACGACGCCGAAGCGCTTAAAGAATTGGTTGTTGGCTTTAAGTACGATGACGAGGAAACTGTAAAAGCCATCAACTGGGTATTTGATAACTATAATTATGTGGTTTGCCCACACACTGCTATCGCATGGCAGGCTTTAACCGATTATAAGCAGGACCATGCCGCTGTTGATACCGCCGGTGTATTCCTATCAACCGCACATCCTTGTAAATTCCCTGACGTATTTAGCGATGAGGTTGCTGCTAAAATTGAAGTACCGGAACAGGTAAAAGAACTGGAAGCAAAAACCAAGCTCGCAGTAGCCATCAGTAAAGATTTTGCTGATTTTAAAGGCTATCTTTTAGGGGTTAATTAATTTCAGTATTTTTAGCTGCTGGAAAACCATTTCCTCCTCGTCATTGCGAGGTACGAAGCAATCCCCGATTAGCAGGTCCGCCCTGCATTGTTCGCGATTGCTTCGTACCTCGCAATGACGGGTTAGCATCAATACCGAAACATAAAATGCTTAGCAAAACCCTGATATTTATCTGCCTCCTGGCAGTTTGCCTAACCGCCTGCAGCCGTAAACAAAAGTTCGACCGTGATAAATGGGATGATGGAGATGGCCTTACGTTCGCTTATCGCCCGGGTATGGTTAATGACCTGATTGAAAGTAAACAGCTTAATAATCTTAAATATCAACAGGTGATCCATTTGCTCCACCGCCCTCAATTAAGCAGTAAAGACAGCATGGTATACGACCTTGACAGAGAATACAGCAAAGGCAAATTGATTTATACCCAAACGCTTGTTGTTTTTTTGAAAGATTCAGTAGTTACAAAGGCCGAGGTTCATGAAACCCACGCAAAGAAAAAATGATCAACACCATAATATTCGATCTGGGGGCCGTTCTAATCGATTGGAACCCGCATTATATGTACCGCACCCTGTTTGCTGATGAACAGGAAATGATAGACTTTTTGGCTAATATTTGTACCTCTGACTGGAATGAGGAACAGGATGCCGGCCGCTCTCTGCAGGAAGGTACCGATTTGCTTGTTGCCCAATTTCCAGAACACGAAGCTAATATCCGTGCTTTTTATTCCCGCTGGATAGAGATGCTTGGCGAGCCTTTTCACGATACGGTAAAGATCTTCAAACAATTAAAAGAAAGCGGTAAATACAAAATCTACGCATTAACCAACTGGTCGGCCGAAACTTTTCCGATGGCTCAGGAGCGTTTCGATTTTTTAGGATGGTTTGATGGCATTGTGGTATCCGGCGCCGAAAAAATGCGTAAACCCACCCCTGCCTTTTATCAAACCCTGCTTGATCGTTACCATGTAAATGCAGATGAGGCTTTATTTATTGACGATAACTATCGTAATATTTTAGCGGCGGAAAAAATGGGAATTGAATGTATCCATTTTACATCGGCAGAAGCTTTAGAGATAAAGCTGAAGGAGTTAGAGGTGTTGTAAAATCTTGCAAACCGGCCGCGAGAACATCTGTGATGAAGTTCTTAAAACGGGCCTATATTTCTAACGTAAGCGCCGGTAATTGCGTTACAAACGCCATACCATATTAAGCACCCGTTACAAACGGGCGCAAGTTTACGAACAATACGTATTTATTTCTGCGGGGCAACTATCCATGCTACAATTACCACAGCCAGTATCCCGCCTATAATCAAATAACTTAACGGGTGGGCAAAATTCACTGTCCAGCCCATGTACTTAATTCTTTTGGGCACAATGATCCGGCTATCATCTTTGTTGTAATAAAATACGCCGTATTTATAATTATTACTATCCTCTGTCGGTTCCATCGGTATTTATCCAAATAACTCGCTGCTCAAATACCTGTCGCCCCGGTCACAGCAAATAAAAACGATTAGCCCCTCTTCCAGTTCTTGAGCAAGCCTTACAGCCGCAGATAGTGCACCGCCGCTGCTCATGCCTGCAAATACGCCTTCAACCTTAGCCATTTGGCGGGCCATTTGGGTAGCGTCTTCCTGTGAGATATCCATCACCCTGTCAACCCGTTTAGCATCAAAAATCTTGGGCAGGTACTCCTCCGGCCATCTGCGGATGCCCGGGATAGACGAACCTTCAACGGGTTGGCAACCAACTATCTGCACATCGGCATTTTGCTCTTTCAAGTATCTTGAACAGCCCATGATGGTGCCGGTAGTACCCATGGCGCTTACAAAATGGGTGATCTTGCCTTCGGTATCCCGCCAAATTTCGGGGCCTGTTGTTTTTACGTGGGCCATGTAATTATCCGGGTTAGCAAATTGATTCAGCAAAAAATACTCGCCAGTGGCGGCTTTTTCTTCGGCATAATCGCGGCAAAGCTCTATCCCTTCAAGCAACGTAACTTTAGCGCCAAAGGCCTCCATGGTAAGCGTACGCTCGCGGGTGGAGTTGGACGGCATCACCAGCTCTATTTCCAGGTCAAACAACCTTGCAATCATAGCCAATGCAATACCGGTATTTCCGCTGGTTGCTTCAATGAGCTTAGTGCCGGGTTTAATATCGCCGCGCTCAATAGCACTTCTGATCATGTTGAGCGACGCACGGTCTTTTACGCTGCCGCCCGGATTATTGCCTTCCAGCTTGGCGAAGATCCGCACTTTTGGATTTGGGTTCAGCTTTTTAATTTCTACCATAGGCGTGTTGCCTATCAGGTCTATCAATGAAGCCATTATATAATTTTTATAGGTAAATGTTTTATTTCTTGTGTCCGAACAATTTGATGCTCAGCCTTTTCAGGATCCGGTGATTGGGAGTATGGTATACCCTTGAATTTGGCGGTAAACTCTTGGTGAGCCAAACGTTCCCTCCTACCACACTGTTGTGCCCGATGATGGTTTCGCCGCCTAAAATGGTGGCCCCCGAGTAAATCACCACATTGTCCTCCACCGTTGGGTGCCGCTTGGTATTGGCCATACTTTTATCCACACTTAAAGCACCTAAAGTAACGCCCTGGTACAGCTTTACATGCTTACCTATTCTACAGCTTTCGCCAATAACAATACCGGTACCATGATCTATATAGAAATACTCGTCTATTTGGGCAGCAGGATGAATATCTATCCCTGTTTTAGAATGCGCATATTCTGTAAGGATCCTTGGTAACAGCGGAATATCATCGATATAAAGGCTATGCGCCACCCGGTAAAGTGAAATGGCATAAAAGCCCGGATAAGTACGGATTACTTCAAACTCACTGCGCGCGGCAGGGTCTCCGTTAAAAATAGCCTGAATATCGGTATTCAGAATACGGAACAAGTCGGGAAGGCCTTCAAAAAACTTTTTGGCCAGCTTTGAGGTATCGCAATTGCTACAGGCCTTTGTTGCATGCATAATGTCACAAAGTTCATTTTCCAGCCTTAAAAATTCATCCTTCAGTTCCTCAACCGAAGCGTATTGCTGCCCGGTTTGTTCGGGATATAGCAAATGGATCACTTTTAGCGCCCACGCTGTAATCTCCCTGTTTGAAGGCACAGCCTCCAGCCTTTGCTGTTTGGCAAATATATGTTGGTAAAAATTCTGACTCATGTTTTATGGTGGGGCTGTTTTGGGAAAACAACCAATAACAGTACAAGTTTATATAAAAGATTGTTGTTAATATGTAAAATGAGCTGGATAATTGATATTTGAGTGAATTTAACCTACGCAAAACCATGAAAGAGCAGATAATTGAAACGGTAATAAGGCTGTTTGCCGGAGCTGACGAGCGCGACTGGGGCAAAGTTAAAAATACATTTGCCGAAAATGTCGAGCTTGACTATAGTTCGATGACCGGCAATCCGGCAAGTGTTGTACCATCCGAAGGTATTATTACGGCGTGGCGCGGCTTTTTGCCCGGCTTCGACAAAACCCATCACCAACTGGCCGATTTTTATGTCATGCAAAACGGATCGGCAGCGCTTGTTCATTATTATGGCAAAGCCGATCATTTTATTGGTGATGAACTGTGGATTGTTGAAGGCACCTATGATACCGAACTTATTGAAACTGACGGCAAATGGATCATTACCAAACATAAACTTAACCTCATTAAACAGGATGGCAATCTGGACTTACCGGCGCGGGCCGCAGCCAGGATATCTGAACAGGGCTGAAACAACATGTCATTGAGCGTAGCGCGGCAATCGCACGGAAGCATAGCCGCTCTGTATAGTATGCGATTGCCGCGCTACGCTCAATGACGTGCTTCTTGATTACATCGCCTGCTCCGTCCTTTTCCTTCGGTTTAACCCAGCCTGTAAAACTACCGAGATTATAATGATCAACAGGCCTGCATAAAAAGATACGTTGAGCTGCCGGGATTCATTGAATAAAATCATTGCCAATAAAATGCTGTAAACAGGCTCCAGGTTGAAGGTTAGATTAACCGTAAAGGCAGACATTTTCTTCAAAACCTCGGCCACCATAACATAAAGGCCAACCGTGCAAAAAAGCGATAAAAGCACCAAATAAATGATATCTAATGTGCCTGGTAGTATCGTTTTTGAAGGAAAAAAATAAAGATATATCGGCGAGGCCAGTATCAGCGCGACAGATCCGGCCAGCATCTGATACAAGTTCATAACAGCTGCGTCATACTTTTTAACCAAGCGCTCGTTAAAGATGGTATAAAGTGATGCCAGGAAAGATGATATTACACCGAGTATGATCCCCGTTCTGAATGCGGTATCAAAATGAAAGATCAGGCCAATGCCAGCCAGCGTAAGCATACTTAATAGTAGCTCGGTTATATTAAACGGTTTTTTGTTAACAAGCGGAGCCAGGAACGCCGTAAAAAAACTGGTGAGGCAATAGCAAACTACGCCTACAGAAACGTTGGAATATTTGATGCTGGCATAAAAGAATACCCAGTGAAAAGCTATCAATAGCCCGGCATTGCCCATTTTCCTGATATTGCTCCACGAATAATTAAATTGTGGCTTTTTGATCCACACAATAACAACCAGGAATAAAAAAGAAAACAGTGTACGGTAACAGGTGAGTAAATATTCATTTAAAGAGATTAGCTTCCCAAATACGCCTGTAAAACCCGCCAGAATGACTGCTATATGTAATAGAATAAGTGTTTTTTTCATTTCTTGCTAAAATTAAGATAGACCGGACAAACACAATGACTCATGCAATTGTCCGCATTGAATTAAATTGTTGGAAAAATGGTATTGGAAAAAACTCAAATACAGTTGCACAACAACTGGTTTTGATTAGCAAAAAAGAAAGGTTGGTGGATCATTAAAAAAAGGCTCTGAGACAAGAAATGTCGTGATAAGGGATTTGAGGTTCTCCCCGGTGCCATATTTAATGTTTGTTGCTATCATTTGTTGATGAACCAAAGATAGAAAAAGTTTTGTTTTAACTAAGGTTTTGTGATTGTCTTGTCACTTTGGCTATTACCATAAATTGAAAGTCGTTTTATAGATAACTTCTACCGAAGATAGCTTAAGCAGAAACCGGTGCATCTCCACAAGCCGAACGGCATGACACACCCATACCTTGTGTGTATAAGCGGGACACTTATATAATAAATATTTATAGTCGAGCTGCTTATATTTAGATGGACATAATTACACATTATTTCTTTTTAAATTTATCACGTGATATAGCAACACAAAAGCCGTACGCTCCGTATCATTGCATATTGATAAAAAGCAGCAGTGTTAAATTGATACAAATTATAGAATGCCGCTAAAAAGCCCTTTTTTTAAACTTTTAATATTAACACTGTTTCTATTCCCGGGCCGGGT
>JGI24737J22298_10000664_pt1 | contig 12144 bp, 8 predicted proteins | sample KBSCornC3_FD_22298 | JGI IMG/M metagenome (IMG submission 22298) | reverse complement strand
AGCTTGTTTGGATCCGAACCGATAAAGTTATTATCAAGTACTTTAAACGACGGATCAAACGAGGCTATACTTTTGATCACGTTTTGCGGGTTATTACGCTTCAAATCTGCACCGCTTACTGTGATGGCATTACCGGTATAATTATCTTTTTTAATAACCTGGTAACCGGTTACCACAATGTCTTTAATATTATTAATATCAGGCAAAAGCCTCACTACAATCGATTGCCCTGCTACCACCTTAACTTCTGCGGATTTGTAGCCCATAAACGAGAATATTAATGTTTGCCCTGCATCCGCCTGTACATTAAACTCCCCTTTATCATTGGTTTGGCCTATTACTCCCCTGCCGCCTTTAATGGCAATGTTTACACCGGGCAAAGTGGTTTTACTCACCGAATCCAGAACACGGCCACTCACCGGAATTTTGCTCATCGGCGCAGCCAGTTCCGGCCGCGGTTCGGGTATTTTATTTTGGATTACGATGGTTTTAGATACAATGGTAAAACTCAGATCAAAATCTTTAAGACACGTGTTAAGCACATCAACAAGCGGCGCGTCATGAAAATTGGCATCAACTGTTTTGCCTTTTATATTTACTTTTTCGCTGTAAAAAAACAAATAGCCTGTTTGTTGTTTTATATCCTTAAAAACCGATTCGAGGCTTTTATTTTTACCGGATATGGTTACCGTTTGAGAATAACTTGCAGCCGATAAGTGCAACACGCCAACAAGCAACAGTATAGTGGTGAGTTTCAATACTAATAAGAATTTGCACTTTACCCCCCGCATTGCGCATACGGCGTTGTAAAGAAAAGTTAATTTCATATTTTTGAATAAGATTGGGTTAATAAAATGCAGCCCAGGGCTTCGACATCTTGTGCTGCCTGACCTATTTTAAACCGGAAGCGGTGAGAGGCTTCCGGTTAATTTTTGGTCTGTTGATATGAGATTGGTCTGAGATTTATCGTACTTGTTTATCCATTAAGTTTTGTTTTAGTGATTAGCATTTAGTTTTGTTAGTTGTTAGTATAAAGTTTAAGTTAAATATCATTTACCGTAGGACACCTTCACTGTTTTGCCCTCCACCGAAAATTTCATGTTGTTAAGTTCCAGGATTTTAAAAACGTCGGTCAGTTTACTGCTCCTTGAAATTTCACCGAAAAATTTCTCCGTTGGCATATCGCCTTCATAAACCACATCAATATCATACCAGCGGCTTACCTGGCGCATAACCTCGCGGATATCCTCATCTGCAAATGAGAATACCCCGTTTTTCCAGGCAACTTCTTTGTCAAGGTCCACTTGTTGTTTACTGATGGTACCGTTACCTGTACGGCCTATTACCGCCTGCTCACCGGGAACAATAAGTATTGAGTTTGTTGCCGATGTTACCTTTACCGAACCCTCCAACAGGGTGGTTTTAAGCAAAGCTTCATCGCCGTAAGCATTGACATTAAAATGCGTACCGAGCACCTCAATAGTTTGCAATGCCGATTTAACCCTGAATGGCATTGCTTTATTTTTTGTTACCTCAAAATAGCCTTCGCCATTGAGCGTTACCTCACGTTCCGCTCCCTTAAACACGGTTGGATAAGTTATTGACGATGCTGCGTTAAGCCACACATTAGTGCCGTCGGGCAGGATGATCTTGTACTGCCCGCCGTTAGGTGTGGTAACCGTATTTTGAACGGCTTGATTCTGCCCGGTCGCTTCGGCCTGGTAAACGATCTGCCCATCTGCCGTTTTGGTAATTTTAACCCCGGCCTGTTTAGCTATTTGTCCGTTGGCAGCATCATCAAGCGATATAGTTGTACCGTTGGCTAAAGTGAGCGTTGCCTTGTTGGTACCAGGCAATATACCTTTGTAAGAGTTTGCGGCTAAATTATCGGCCTTATGCCGGTTACGAATAAAAAAGTAAGCACCAACCGAAATGAACAACAGAATTGAGGCCGCCACGGCATATCTGGCCCAACCCGATCTTAAAGGCATGGTAACCGGCTTTTTTTCGTATTGCGCTATCCTCTCATCAACCTTTGCTTTAATAGCATCTTTCAGATACAGGTAGTCGGCCTCGTTCTCGTCAGTGATAAGGTCATCGTTTAACTCAAATAAGTTATAGTACGATTCCAGGAATTTAATTTCTTCCTGAGTAGCCTCATTACGCCTGTATTTTATTAGTATTTGTATAAAATATTGCTTGTTCGCCTCGTCCATTTACATCCTTTATATATACATGAGTCGGCAAAATGAAAATAGCCCATATTAATTGAAAATATTTTTAATGTTTTATTTAAAAATAATGCGCATTTAAAATCAAAATGATAAAATATCATCAACCAATCATCATAATTGATAAAAATAGCGCATCTTCATTAAAGAAAAAACGTTTTATCAACCTTTTTGATAAAAATAAAGCAATACATGAAGTAAGAAAAGTGATTTGCGAAGTGTTGCAAGGGCCTTCCCCATTTGGTTACGAACGGTTTTGGGGGAGATTTCCAGTTGATCGGCAATTTGCTGGCTTGAGAGGCCTTCATTAAAGCGCAAATTGAATATAATACGCTGTTGAGCCGGCAAGGTATCAATAAGCTCATTAAAAGCTTTCAAAAATTCGTCATGAAGCACATTAGCATCGGCGCGGCCAAGATGGCTTTCAATTTCATGGACTGTATCAGGTAAGGCCGCATAGCGCGATTCCCTTTCCATATATTTAAAAACGCCATTGCGGGCGGCAATCAATAAATAAGCCGGCAGGTTCTCAATCGGCGACTTTGACGCGCGAACCCATAACTGCACAAATACGTCCTGAGCAATATCCTGAGCGCGTTCAATATCGTTAACCCGTTTGTATGCTGCGTTATAAACCTGCTTCCAATATTTGGTGTATAATACGTCAAAGGCAGGTTTGCTGCCTTCGCTAATAAGTTTCAGAAGTTTGGCATCGTCGTCTGACAAGTCAAGAGGGGCCATGCGTTATTTTAATTTCCTATATTGATCAGGTTAATTACACAAACATCATGGTGTTTTAATGCTCATTGTATATGTGTCAAATCCAAATATAGAAATTATCTGGCAAAATAAAATCTTATAAACTGGTTTAAACCCGATGGCAGAGAATTCTCGGCTTAGCATGGCAAGAATGCTCCGATTTCCCTTAATCTGATGGCCGCTTTCTTAATTATTGTAATTTACACGGTTATTCATTTGTACTTGAATGCCCCCTACAGAATAAGTGTAAGGTTTAAGGCTTAATGGCGTAACAGAATCCCGGTACAATATATCCTATAACATTTACTACATTTATACTTAAGTCATCGAAAATCTATGGATCTTATTATCAAAGTACTCATCGGCCTGGTAGCCTTTATCCATTGTTATATATTATGGTTGGAAATGTTTGCCTGGACAACCCGCGGCCCCAAAGCTTTCAACAAATCATTGCAGGAACTGGAAAACAGCAAAGTTTTAGCGGCTAACCAGGGTTTATACAATGGATTTTTAGCAGCGGGTCTGATCTGGACATTCTTTATCAGCGACGCACAATGGCATAACTATGTGGCCCTGTTTTTCCTGAGTTGTGTGGCCGTAGCTGGTATTTACGGGGCACTTACAGTAACCAAAAAGATCTTCTATATACAGGCCGTACCTGCATTACTGGTCATTGTATTGATCCTGATGAGGTAAGCGCATTTAATCAACCCACGCAATCCTTTATGTGGTCGAAATGGAAAAAACTATCAAGGGATTGGTCATGCTATAGCCGGTTACAACAAACAATTCACGGTTTCGATTGCTGCCTGGATAAAAACCAACAACGTGTCGAACTTACGACCAAGCGTGGCATCAACCCCGAGGTTTGTGAACCTGCTGTTCAAAGGGTTATGGGAAGCAGCGAAGAAGCCCATATTAACAAATATTAGTAAACGTTGATAGTATAAAGCTGTTTATAATACTCATTTGCCATCCGGTTACTGTCAAAGAGAGGGAATATATCCTGCATGCTGCGCCTAATTATTTCAACCCATTTATCCGGATGATCGTAATACAGGGGAATGACTGTTTTTTGCAGCAAATTGTACAAGTTATGCGCATCGGTTTCATCCTGTTGAAATTTATGTTCACTAATTTCAGTATTGGGTATAACAAAACCGTTCACTCCATCCACAACAAATTCCGGAAACCAGCCATCTGGAATCGAAACATTAATACATCCGTTCATCGCCGCCGACATCCCGCTCGTACCTGAAGCTTCGTGGGTGAGTCGCGGCGTGTTGAGCCAGACGTCTGCCCCTTGTTTAAGTAATCGTGATAAACGCAATTCATAACCGACTAAAATCGCGCAGTTTGGGTAATCCTTACATAAGTTTACGATCTTATTAAAACTGGCTATCGCATCATAATCCATTGGATAAGGCTTTCCTGCCCATATCATTTGGATCGGCATTTTATTGTTAGTTAGAAGTTGGTGAAAAAAGTCCATATCATGCAATAGCAATTCCGGCCTTTTGTACCCGGCGAACCTTTTCGCAAAAACAATGGTGAGCACTTCAGGATCGAGGAGAACACCGCATTGGTCCGCTACCTCGTCAAAAAGTGCACGCTTACCTGCCTTTTTCTTTTCCACCAGCTTTTGCATCTGATTAGTTTCCAATGCCGCATACATTTCCTTGTCTGCCCAATAAGAATAGCTCTGGGCATTGGTTATAGAAGTAAGTTCACAAATGCCATTATTTCCATTCCATATTCCTTGTAGCGTATTTAAATGCATTTTCGACACAGCATTGGCTTTGCCGGAGAACCTAAACGCAGTTAAGGTATGATCCATAACGTCGCCCTGACAACCCGCTATTTCCTTTATCTCATCTATTGGAATATCCCCCCAAAACCCCATTTTATTAAGCAGAAACAAATCAGACCGTTGGTTGCCGCCAGGTTCAGGTGTATGGTTAGTGAAAACCAGTCTTTTTTTTACTTCCTCAACGGATTGATATTTTTTATATAAATGAAATGCGATAGGCAGGGCATGTGATTCGTTCAGGTGATAAATATCCGGTTGGAAATTTATTGCTTCTAATAAGCGTGCCCCGCCTTCGCCCAGCAATATCGCAGCAGCAGTCCCCGTTTCAGGATTACTGTCATAAAGCTTATGTGAAATGGTTTTAGCCAAATAGTCATTCTCCGGCAGNTCTGTTGTCAGGAAAAATACGGGAGCCGTTTTAAAAGTTTCAGGCTTCAGGTAAAATGCGGTAACCCAAACATCATGGCCGGATACCTTAATAGTAAATTTAATGCCGGTATCAATGAGGAAGTGATATATTTTTTCCTGGAAGAGTACCTCCATGGTTTCATCGCCCTTTCTTCCCTGGTTATAATACCCATATTTCCACAAGATTCCGATACCTATAACGTTCTGCCTGAGTTCATAGGCGCTCCTCATAAAAGAGCCTGCAAGATAGCCGAGGCCACCTGAGTAGGTTTTAAGGGGCTGATGGACGGCATATTCCATGCAAAGATAAGCGACCGGCATTTTGTATTCCGGGTTTATTGGGTAAGGATGCTGAAAGGAGAAGTTCATATGATTGAAAAAAAGATCCGTAGCTATTTTAAGGTTGACGGGTATATTAGTATTATAGATTATTTTAATTTCTGTTTTTCACAAGTCGTGATGAATATTTTTTCAAATGTTGGTGTTTATCTGCTAACCGGGAATGACACGGATCAGGATATTATATGACAGTACGCACAAGCCACTAAAATTCAAACGATGGATTAAGAGCCAAATTTGAAACCGGCCCGCAATTGACTTTAATAAGTAACCTCACTCCTACATCCTTTAAAACTGAAAGCCGCTTTTAATATTTCAGTTTACAACAATTCTTTCACAATGATGCCCTTTCCACGTAAGTACTTTCGTCATTCCCGTGTTTTCCAGTCTGAATATGAAAAAAGGACGAAATGCGGCTGCGAAGACCTTCGGGACCTCATTTTGAGCCGATCGCGCATATTAATAAATGATTAAAACTTAATAATCATATGATCTGCGTCAAAAACGATTGTTTATTAATTGTTACTTTTGTATAGTTTTGAAAAAGTTCACGGCCATATTGCTTTTAACAACCTTCCTGTTCTCAACAACTGAACTCCACCAGTTGCTGAAATTGCCTGTGGTTTTTGAACACTTTGCCGAACACCGGAAGGAAAACAACAGCATTTCATTCCTGCAATTTCTGGACATGCATTACATGCATGGCAGCCCGAGGGATAAAGACTACAGNGAGGATATGAAGCTGCCCTTCAAAACAGCAGATAATTGCACAGCNACGATATCACCCGTGCTGGTTCCTCAATTATTCCAGCCACTCGTCCCTCCCCTGGTATTCTCAACGAAAACGAAGTTACATGCCTTCGATCAGTCGTTTAACCACTCAACTTATTTATCCAGCATCTGGCAGCCGCCAAAATGCTAATTAGCAGTCATTTCTATGTTGTTTACAGCGCTTAGCCTGGCTATTCCTGCTATGCGCTGCTTTTTGAATTGCTAATTTTCAAGATCTTATTTTATGTTAAATCATATTATCGCTTTTTCCGTGCGGAATAAGCTGATCATAGGGCTTTTTATTATCGCCCTTATTGGCTATGGCGGCTATCAGTTTACCAGGCTGCCCATTGATGCCGTACCCGATATTACCAACAACCAGGTACAGGTTATTACCATCGCCCCATCATTCGGAGCTACAGATATCGAACGTTTGGTTACCTACCCTATAGAGCAGGCGAACAGCAATATCTCGGGCTTAAAAGAGATCCGAAGTTTTTCCAGGTTTGGCCTGTCGCTGGTTACCATTGTTTTTGACGACGCTACAGATGTTTACTGGGCGAGGCAGCAGGTTGCCGAACGTTTGCAAAAAGTGCAAAGCCAGATACCGGCCGGCATCGGCACACCCGAGCTTGGCCCGGTAAGCACCGGGCTGGGCGAAATTTACCAATACGTAGTGCGACCTAAAAAGGGCTATGCCGGTAGGTATAACGAAACCGAACTCCGTACTATACAGGACTGGATAGTTCGCCGCCAGTTACTCGGTGTCAAAGGCGTAGCCGAAGTGAGCAGCTTTGGCGGAAAGCTTAAACAGTATTCTATTGAAGTTGATCCTAATAAACTGCTTTCCCATAATATTACCATAACCGATGTTTTTAAGGCCCTGGAAAGTAACAACCAGAACACCGGCGGCGCTTATATTGAAAAAGGCCCAACGGTGGTGTATATCCGTAGCCAGGGACTGATTGGCAATATGGAAGATATCAATAATACGGTAATTAAAAATACTGCCGATGGCTCGCCGCTTTTTATTAAAGACGTGGCTGACGTTAAAATAGGCTATGCTACCCGGTATGGTGCGATGTGCTATAACGACGAAGGCGAAGTTGCGGGAGCGGTTGTCATGATGCTGAAAGGTGCCAACAGCAGCGAGGTGATTAAAAACGTAAAGGAACGTATAGCACAAATCCAGAAAACTATGCCAGAAGGCCTGGAGATTGAACCCTTCCTGGACCGTACCAAAATGGTGAACAACGCCATCGGTACTGTGGAGCGCAACCTGCTGGAGGGGGCACTCATTGTGGTATTTGTACTGGTATTATTCCTTGGCAATTTCAGGGCAGGTTTGCTCGTTGCCTCTGTGATCCCGTTGTCGATGCTGTTTGCCATTATTATGATGAACCTTTTTGGTGTAAGCGGTAACCTAATGAGCCTTGGTGCGCTTGATTTCGGTTTGATCGTAGACGGGGCCGTAATTATTGTAGAAGCCGTAATGCATACCCTTAGCCATAGCAAACATTTTACATTAACTGACAAGATTGGGCAGAAAGAAATGGATCAGGAAGTGAACAGTTCTGCCAGCAAAATGATGAATAGCGCTGTTTTTGGCCAGATAATTATATTGGTGGTATATCTGCCGATCTTCACTTTGCAGGGAATCGAGGGTAAAATGTTTAAGCCTATGGCGCAAACCGTAGCGTTTGCGCTGTTGGGCGCTTTTATTTTATCACTCACTTACATCCCTATGATGAGCGCCGTCTTCCTGAGTAAGAAGATCAAGCACAAACCCAATTTTTCGGATAGGTTAATGGCGAAGGTTGAAAGAATATATCAAAAAACATTAAGCAGGGTAATTGCATTTCCCAAAGCTGCATTATTAACTATCATGGGTCTGTTTATATTTTCAGCCTATATTTTAACCACACTGGGCGGTGAGTTTATACCTGCACTGGAAGAAGGTGATTTTGCGGTTGATACGCGGGTGCTAACCGGCAGTAGCCTGAATACTACTATTACCAATACCCAAAAGGCCGCCCACATCTTAAAAAGCCAATTCCCCGAAGTTGAAAAGGTGGTGACCAAAATAGGCAGCGGCGAAGTGCCGACCGATCCTATGCCCATGGATGCAAGCGATATGATGGTGATCCTAAAACCCAAGAAAGAGTGGACATCGGCTAAAACCTTTAATGAATTGTCTGAAAAAATGGGTAAGGCCTTACAAGCGGTTCCGGGTGTTACCGCAGGCTTTCAGTACCCGGTTCAGATGCGTTTTAACGAACTGATGACCGGTGCACGTCAGGACGTGGTTTGTAAAATATTCGGCGAAGACCTGGATACCCTCGCTGCTTATGCGAATAAACTGGGTAAGATCATCAATACCGTTGACGGCGCTAAAAACCTGTTTGTGGAAGCAGTTGCCGGCATGCCGCAGATCATCATTAATTATAACCGCAATGCCATAGCGCAATACAACCTCAATATCGCCGATATTAACAAGGTGGTTAACACAGCACTTGCCGGGCAAAGCACCGGAACCCTGTTTGAAGGTGAAAAACGCTTTGAAGTAGTGGTCAGGATAAGCAGCGAGCAAAAAAAAGACTTGAAGGATATTCAAAACTTGCTCATCCCGACACCGAGGGGTACACAGATCCCTTTATATCAATTAGCCGATGTACAAATCAAGGACGGCCCCAACCAGATACAGCGCGAGGATGCCAAACGCCGTATCGTAGTTGGCTTTAATGTGCGCGGCCGGGATGTACAAACAATCGTAAACGAGCTGCAGGCAAAGGTAGATAAACAACTTAAATTCCCGGCGGGGTATTATGTAACCTATGGTGGTGCCTTTGAAAACCTGAATGCTGCCAAACAGCGCCTGATGATAGCCGTGCCGGTTTCGTTACTGCTTATTTTCTTACTACTCTATTTTGCTTTCAACTCCATTAAGCACGGATTATTGATTTACTCCGCAATTCCATTGTCAGCTATCGGGGGCATCCTGTTCCTTGCTTTGCGCGGTATGCCTTTCAGCATCAGCGCAGGTGTTGGCTTTATCGCTCTGTTTGGCGTGGCCGTGCTCAACGGTATTGTATTGATATCGGAATTTAACCGATTAAAAAAAGAAGGTATGACCAATTTGAAACGTATTGTGTTATCAGGCACCAAGGTAAGGCTAAGACCGGTACTGATGACAGCATTTGTAGCTTCCCTGGGTTTCTTTCCCATGGCTATCAGTAACGGTGCCGGTGCCGAAGTACAAAGGCCGTTAGCTACGGTAGTAATAGGTGGCTTGCTGATCGCCACTTTCCTCACCTTGTTTGTATTGCCCGTTTTATATATCATGTTTGAAAAAGGCTTTAAAACAGTGCTATCGAAGAAAACGGGCACTGTACTTTCCATCGCTTTGCTGACTGTATTAAGCCAACCCTCGAGGGCGCAAACGCCCATCACCCTTAAAGCCGCTATAGATACTGCTTTAAAAAACAACTTACAAGTTAAACATGAACAGTTAAAGTCGAAGTATCAGCAGGTACTGATCGGCACATCAGCCAATATTTCGCAGGCTACGTTGTTTGGGGAGGTTGGACAAATCAACAGCAGTTACAGCGATACCAAATTCGGTATTTCCCAGTCTTTTAACTTTCCGACTGTCTATAGCAGGCAGAAAGAACTTTTGCAAGAAGACTGGAAAAACAGTATACTTAATGTCGCGGTAAATGAGGTGCTGTTAAAAAAGCAGGTTAGCCAGGTGTTCAACACCCTGGTATATCTGGAAAACAAGCGAATGTTACTACAGCATGCCGATAGCTTGTATTTGAGCTTTTATAAAAAAGCCGAGTTGCGGCTGGCCAAAGGCGAAGCCAATATACTGGAAAAAACAAGTGCTGAAACATTATTGGGACAGGTTCAGATGCAGCTAAGCCAGTTAAAGGAAGATGTGGCCATCATACAACTGCAATTCCAGTTGTTGCTTAATTCTACAGAGCCCTTAACCCCAGATAAATCCGACTATAAATTAGCCGTTATATTGGCCTCAGACACCTTGACCTTGAAAAACCACCCGGTAATAAAACTAATAGCTCAGCAGCAGCAAATTGCAGACGCTGCTATCCGCATGGAAAAGAGCAAGCTTTTGCCTGATCTGGCCATAGGATATAACAATACCAGCATCAAGGGTATTGGTGCCGATAATAAGCTTTACAATGGCTCAAACCGGTTTAATTCAGTGCAATTGGGTATCGGCATACCTATTTTTGCCGGAGCGCAAAAGGCGCGGATCAACAGCGCGAGAGTAAACAAACAGATAGCCGAAAGTAGTTATGCTATGGAACTTCAAAGCATGACAACAGCTTATCAATCTGCCGTTTTTCAATACCACAAGTACCTGCAAACGGTTCAGTATTTTGAAAGTAAGCCGTTAAAAAATGCCGCTTTAATAACCGTTACCGCCAACCAGCAAATTGCCGCCGGAAACATCAACTACCTGGAATGGACACAGCTGATTAACCAGGCCACTACCATTAAAAATGATTACCTGGATGCTGTTCGCAACCTTAACGAGGCCATCATTCAACTCAACTATTTTTCAAACAACTAAAAATATGATCATGAAATCCATTATATATTTATCAGTCATCACTATCCTGCTAACTGCCTGCGGCGAAAAAAAACCGGCAACAGATAATACAGGTAAAGCAGAGAATACTAACATTGTAACCCTGACGGATGCGCAGCTAAAAAATGCATCGATACTTACAGGCAAGATTGAGCAAAGGGAAATATCATCTGTATTAAAACTCAATGGAAAAATCGATGTTCCGCCGCAAAATATGGTTTCCATTAGTGTCCCTCTCGGTGGGTATTTAAAATCAACCAAGCTATTGCCGGGCATGCATGTAAATAAAGGTGAAGCCATAGCGATGATAGAGGACCAGCAATATATCCAGTTACAACAGGATTATCTTACAGCGAAGGCGCGGATAGGGTACCTGGAAAATGAATATAACCGCCAAAAAGACCTTAACCAGAGCAAAGCGAGCAGTGACAAGGTTTTTCAGCAGGCCGAGGCCGAATACCGCAGCCAGCAAGTGTTAATTAGCTCGTTAGCTGAGAAATTACAACTTATTGGTATCAACGTACGAACTATCAGCGCCTCAAAAATATCCAGGAGTGTAAATATATATTCTCCTATCACCGGCTTTGTATCTAAAGTAAATGTCAATATCGGCAAATATGTGCCCCCGACGGAGGTGCTGTTCGAGTTGGTCAACCCAACAGATATACACCTGGCGCTAAAAGTATATGAGAAGGATCTGGATAAATTATATATCGGTCAAAAACTGGTGGCCTATACCAACAACCAACCCGCAAAAAAACACGAAGCCGAAATATTACTGATTGGCCGGGATCTTTCTGCCGACAGGAACGCAGATGTGCATTGCCATTTTGAAACCTATGATAAAACACTGGTTCCGGGTACTTATATGAATGCAGAAGTACAAGTAAAAAATACTAAGGCATATGCCATAGCTAACGAAGCCATTGTTCAGTTTGAAGGTAAACAGTATATCTATAAAGTTATCGGGAACCGACAGTTTGAGATGACCGAGGTTAATACAGGCGAAAGTGAAAACGGCTTTACAGAAATACTGTTGCCCACAAAAGCGATGACCGCGAACACTGTTTTTGTGACCAAAGGTGCGTATTCATTATTAATGATGATGAAGAATAAGGCGGAATAAAATTAAATAGCGTTTAAACTAAGGCCTGTCAAATATGAAAACTAATATCACGATGAAATTAGTCATTTTAGTAGTTGCCATCACT
>JGI24737J22298_10000662_pt1 | contig 12154 bp, 6 predicted proteins | sample KBSCornC3_FD_22298 | JGI IMG/M metagenome (IMG submission 22298) | reverse complement strand
GAAAGGCGTCCCACCAGGTCCTTGTTGAGCGGGGCGGAAACCGGCTGCGCCTTGACGACGCCGACCTCAGGGGTGGGCATCTGCGGCGGGCCTTGTTCCTTCTTGCCTCCGCAGGCGGCCAGCGCCAGCAGGCCAAGGCACAGCAGGGGTGTGCGCAATGACGAGGACTTCATGGGGACTCCATTTATAGGTATCGGGTGTGCGGGTGTTGCCGATCCCCGGATCGGCGCGCCAGGCGCGTAGCTTTCCGTGGCGCAGCATGCCTGCCTAGTGCCGCTCGTCCGTGTTGCGGCGGAGCGGTGGCTGTGAACAACGCATGCAGTGCCCCGGACGGGCGGCGGGCTTGACTATACCGGCCAGTTTACAATTTGCTTTGACAAATGGTCTAGCCCTGAATTCTTCGTGTTTTCGCCGCGAAGGGGGCGTGACGGGGTGTGACAGGGACCGTGCGGAGGCGCATGGTTCGCGGACTCATCCGGATGGAATCATCATTCAGAGGGATTCCTGCCAGGGTACCGGGTTCGGTGCGGATAGCCTGGCCTTTTTACCCCCATCAAAAGATGCTCGCGCAAACGTCGCATGTTGCGCCGCAGCGGCGCACGCACCAAAGCCTTGCCGGCAACGCGGCGACACAGCCATGCGAGCTGCCGGTTTCCGCGTTCGCCGCGAACACGCCTGCATCGCCATCGCCACGCGCCATGCATGGCCGCGCACGTCATGCGCTGCGCCATCGATGCGGCGCCATGCGCGAAACGATCGTCTGTCGAACCGCACGCTGAAGTGATTGCCGCAATGCAGGTGGCTATCGCAGTAGTGCGAGCGTATCCTTTTGCGGCTTTTCTGCCCCATCTCCGTCACTGCCAACATAGATGCCATGAACGCAATTCGTGCGGCCAGCGAAACATCGATCCAGGCTGAAGTTCTGGATGAACTGAAAAAAAGCGGTTTCCCCACCCAGCGCCTTGATGAGGCGCAATTTTTTATCAGCGCTTTCTTCTCTCGCGTCGCCGCCGGCGACCTCGAGCTGCACACCGCGTCGGAATGGGCGGGGCTGATCGCCGGCCTGCTCGACTTCGTGCAGCAGCGCCAGCCGGGCCGCGCCGCGGTGCGCGTGTTCAACCCGCAGGCGGGCCACGCCGGCCGTAGCGTGGTGCAGATCGCCACCGACGACATGCCGTTCCTGGTCGACACGGTGAGCATGATCGTGTCCACGCGCTTGCAGATCCACGCGGTGATCCACCCGGTGGTGAAGGCCGTGCGCGACGCTTCCGGCCGCCTGCAGCGCCTGGGCGCCGACGACGGCGCGCCCGAATCGGTGATGCACTTCGAGATCGACCGCCTCGCCGACGAGGCCGAGATGGCGCAGCTCAAGACGCAGATCGAGAGCTCGCTCGAGGACGTGCGCGCCTCGGTCAACGACTGGAGCCGCATGCGCGACCAGGCCCTGGCCATCGCCGCCGACCTGCCGAACCGCCAGCTGCCGCTGAACAAGGATTCGATGCAGGAAGCGGTCGAGTTCATGCGCTGGCTGGCCGACGACAACTTCACCTTCCTCGGCTACCGCGAATACGAAGTCACCCAGGCCGACGGCGACGAAGTGCTGCGCTCGGTCGAAGGCTCCGGCCTCGGCATCCTGCACAAGCAGGAGCGCTCGATGGCACCGCGCTCGCTGCGCAGCATGGCGGCCAGCGAGCTGCCGCAGTCGGGCTCGACCGACGCGATCATCCTGACCAAGACCAATGCGCGCTCGCACGTGCACCGCCAGGGCCACATGGACTACGTCGGCGTGCTGCGCTTCGACGCCCATGGCAAGCCGGTCGCCGAGCAGCGCTTCCTGGGCCTGTTTTCCTCCAATGCCTACATGGCGCGCCCGCAGGACGTGCCGCTGGTGCGCCAGCGCGTGGAGGCGGTGATGGCCCGCTCGGGCCTGAAGCGCGATTCGTATTCGGGCAAGTCGCTGCGCCACATCCTGGAGACGCTGCCGCGCGACGAGCTGTTCCAGAGCAACGAGGACGAGCTCTACGCCACCGCCATCGGCATCCTGGAGCTGCGCCAGCGCGCCCGCACCCGCCTGTTCGTGCGCCGCGACCGCTACGGCCGCTTCTTCACCTGCCTGGTGTTCGTGCCGCGCGAGCGCTTCAACACCTCGGTGCGCGAGCGCATCGAGAACATGCTGCGCGACGCGCTGCACGGCGAACAGATCGATTCCTCCGTGCTGATGGGCGAGGCCGCACTGGCCCGCCTGCACATCGTGGTGCGCCCGAAGATCGGCGACCACGTGAGCTACGACGCCGCGGCGCTGGAGCAGAGCGTGGCCGCGATCGTGCGCAACTGGCACGACGACCTGCGCGATGCCCTGGTCAAGCTGATGGGCGACCACGACGGCGTGGTGCTGGCCAACCGCTACGGCAAGGCGCTGCCGGCCGGCTACGTGGAAGACGTGCTGCCCGCCGCCGCCGCCGAGGACGTGCGCCAGCTGGCCCTGCTGAAGGGTGACGACGCGGTGCGCATGTCGTTCTACCATCCGGAACAGCGTCCGGAAGAACTGCGCTTCAAGGTCTATCGCAGCGGCGCCGACATCGCCCTGTCCGAAGTGCTGCCGCAGCTGGAGAACCTGGGCCTGCGCGTGCTCACCGAGCACGTGTACGACGTGAAGACCGGCGGCACACCGCTGTTCATCCAGGACTTCGAGGTGCAGCCGGTCGGCAATCTCACGTTCTCGGTGGAGCAGGTCGGCTCCTTGTTCGAGGACGCCTTCGAGCAGATCTGGCGCGTCAACGCCGAGAACGACGGCTTCAACCGCCTGGTGCTCGGCGCCAAGCTGAGCTGGCGCCAGGTCGCCATGCTGCGCGGCTACTGCAAGTACCTGCTGCAGACCGGCGTGGCCTTCTCGCAGAACTACATGGAAGACGCCTTCAACCGCTATCCGGCCATCGCCGGGCTGCTGGTGGAGCTGTTCCTGGCCAAGTTCGACCCGCGCCGCGAAGAACTCGGCGCGGTCGAGCTGAAGAATGCGCGCGCCGCGCTGGCCGGCGAGATGCAGGCGCTGATCCCGGAAAGCGTGCGCCAGGCGCATCCGGCCCTGATCGATGGCCTGGTCGCCGCGCTGGAGCAGCCGCGCGCCGAACAGATCAAGGCCATCGAGGAAGCCATCGGCGTGCTGCTGGAGAACGTGTCCAGCCTGGACGACGACCGCATCCTGCGCAGCTTCGTGGCGCTGATCCGCGGCACCCTGCGCACCAGCTTCTTCCAGCAGTGGGAGGGCGCCTATCGCGGCTACATCAGCTTCAAGTTCGACTCGCACCGCGTGCCCGACCTGCCCAAGCCGGTGCCGTACCGCGAGATCTTCGTGTCGGCGCCGCGTGTGGAAGGCATCCACCTGCGCTTCGGCGCGGTGGCGCGCGGCGGCCTGCGCTGGTCCGACCGCCGCGAGGACTTCCGCACCGAGGTGCTGGGCCTGGTCAAGGCGCAGATGGTGAAGAACACGGTGATCGTGCCGGTGGGCTCGAAGGGCGGCTTCGTGGTGAAGCGTCCGCCGGCAGGCGGCGACCGCGACGCGCAGCTGGCCGAGGGCATCGCCTGCTACCGCATGTTCATCAACGGCCTGCTCGACATCACCGACAACCTGGTCGAGGGCAAGGTGGTGCCGCCGCACGACGTGGTGCGCCATGACGCCGACGATCCGTACCTGGTGGTGGCGGCCGACAAGGGCACGGCGACGTTCTCCGACATCGCCAACGCCATCTCGCTGGAGCACGGCTTCTGGCTGGGCGACGCGTTCGCCTCCGGCGGCTCCAACGGCTACGACCACAAGGGCATGGGCATCACCGCCAAGGGCGCGTGGGAATCGGTCAAGCGCCACTTCCGCGCGCTGGGCCGCGACAGCCAGACCCAGGACTTCACCTGCGTGGGCATCGGCGACATGTCCGGCGACGTGTTCGGCAACGGCATGCTGCTGTCGCGGCATATCCGCCTGCTGGCCGCATTCGACCACCGCCATATCTTCCTGGACCCGAACCCGGACGCGGAGCGCTCCTTCGTCGAGCGTGAGCGCATGTTCAAGCTGCCGCGCTCGAGCTGGGACGACTACGACAAGTCGCTGATCTCCGCCGGCGGCGGCGTGTATCCGCGCACGCTCAAGGCGATCCCGGTGTCGCCGGAAGTGCGCGCCGCGCTGGGCATCAAGGGCGACGCCACCCAGATGGCGCCGAACGAGCTGCTCAACGCCATCCTGAAGGCGCCGGTGGACCTGCTGTGGAACGGCGGCATCGGCACCTACGTGAAGGCGGCCAGCGAAAGCCACGCCGATGCCGGCGACCGCGCCAACAACGCACTGCGCGCCAACGGCGCGGAGCTGCGCTGCAAGATGGTGGGCGAGGGCGGCAACCTGGGCTTCACCCAGAAGGGCCGCATCGAGGCCGCGCAGCACGGCGTGTTGCTCAACACCGACTTCATCGATAACTCCGCCGGCGTGGACACCTCCGACCATGAGGTGAACATCAAGATCCTGCTCGACGACGCCGTGCAGCGCGGCGAGCTGGACACCGATGCGCGCAACCGCCAGCTCGCCGCGATGACCGACGAGGTCGGGCAGCTGGTGCTGTGGGACAACTATCGCCAGAACCAGGCGATCACCCTGATGGAGCGCCAGTCGGTGCGCCGCCTGGGCTCGATGGCCCATTTCATCCGCATCCTCGAGGGCGAAGGCCTGCTCGACCGCCAGGTCGAAAACCTGCCGAGCGAAACGGAGCTGACCGAGCGCAAGACGCGCGGCCAGGGCATGACCCGTCCGGAACTGTCGGTGCTGCTGTCGTACGACAAGATCAAGCTGTACCAGCAGCTGCTCGACTCGGACGTGCCGGAAGACCCGTACCTGTCGAAGGAACTGGTGCGCTACTTCCCCGAGCCGCTGCACGAAAAGTACGCCGAGCATATGCAGCGCCATCGCCTGAAGCGCGAGATCATCGCCACCGCGGTGACCAACTCGACCATCAACCGCATGGGCGCCACCTTCATGATGCGCATGCAGGAAGATACCGGTCACGGTCCGGCGGCGATCGCCAAGGCCTACACCGCCGCCCGCGAGATCCTCGGCGCGCGCGAGCTGTGGGCGGAGATCGAGGCGCTGGACAGCAAGGTGGCCGAGGAGACCCAGCTCGACGCGATCATGCAGATCTGGTCGCTGCTGCGTCATCTCACCCGCTGGCTGCTCAGCCGTCCGGGCGGCACGCTGGAGATCGCCGCGAATGTCGATCGCTACCAGGCCGGCGTCGCCGCGCTGTACGAGGCGGTCCCCGACACGCTGACGCCCACCGGCAAGGCCGACTTCTCCACCAGCCAGGAGAAGTGGGAAGGCCTGGGTCTGCCCACCGAGCTGTCCGTGCGCATGGCCCGCATCCCCGAACTGCGCGCCATGCTGGACATGCTCGAGGTGGCACAGCAGAGCGGCCAGCCGGTCGACCAGGTGGCCGGCGTGTTCTACGAGCTGGGCGAGGCGCTGGACCTGGAATGGCTGCGCAGCCAGATCGAGGCGCTGCCGGTGGAAGGCCACTGGCATGCCCAGGCCCGCGGTTCGCTGCTGGATGAGCTAAACCACCAGCACCGCGCGCTGGCCCTGCAGGTGCTGGCCCTGGCCGGCGGCAGCAAGGGCACCTCGCCGGTACAGGCATGGCTGCAGCGCGACGATGCGACGCTGAAGTACACGCGCAACATGCTGGCGGAGATCCTCACGCAGAACGCGGACTATCCGATCGCCTCGGTGGCCGTGCGCCGGCTGGCGCAGCTGGCAGCGGTGCCGGTGAACGCGTAACCACGTAGGTTGGGGTGAGCCACCGGCGAACCCCAACGATGCGGGACGCGTGAAGCCGTCGACGTTGGGGTTACGGGCTGCATCGGCAGCCCGCCCTTCGGGCCATCCGCTGCGCGGATGTTCGCTATGGCATCCTGCCTTCGCAGTCGCTGCGCTCACTCCAGCCTGCGCCGTCCGTTTGACAAAAAAGCTCCCACGGTAACGCGGGAGCTTTTTTCATGCGCAATGAAAAAGCCGGCACCCGAAGATGCCGGCCTGCTGCAGTACCGCTTGCCGATGGCTTACCAGCCGAACGCCATGCCCGCGCCCACCGACGCCTCCTTGCCGGACGCCGAGCCGCCGAAGGACACGTTGAAATTCGGCGAGAACTGGTGCGAGACACCCACCGCCACCGCCGACTTGCCGCCCTGCATGCCGACGCCAACGCCAACGCGGTTGGGTGTATTCACACCTTGCGCGCTGAAGGCCATCTGCGAATAGGCGGCGCTCATCGCGCCCATGCGATCGATACGGCCGTCGACCTGCTCGAACTTGCGGCTGGCCCAGTCCTTCGCCCCCTGCACCGCATCCTGCACCTGGCCCCAGTTGGCCGCATCGGTGCGCTCGGTACCGGCAGCGACGTTGGTGATCTGGCGCTCGGCGCCGACCGAACCGACCGACACGGTGTTGTCGCGATCGGCCACCGAACCGCCACCCAGTGCCACGGAGTTGTTGGCGCTGGCCGTGGCGTTGGAGCCCAGCGCGGTGCTGTTGTTGCCGGTGGCCTGCGCGCCGCTGCCGTTGGCGGTGCTGTTGTTGCCGGAGGCGACCGAGTTGGCGCCGCTGGCGGTGCTGCCGCTGCCGGAGGCGTTGGCGCCTTCGCCCAGGGCCGCGCTGTTGGTACCGGTGCCCGCGCCGCCAGCGCCGCCCAGCGAGCCGTCATTGAGGCCCTGCGTAATCTGGTTCACCTGGTTGTTCAGCGCATTGAGCTGGTTCTGCACGTCCTGCTGGAAATCGAACAGCTGGCCGCCGTTGATCGCTTCCATGCTTCCGTGAGCGATCGAACCGTTGGCGAGATTGCGCAGCACGGTGCCCTTGGTGCCACCGAGCATGGCGCTGCCCATGGTGAGGTCGTCGTACACAAGCGACAGCAACGGCTTGCCGGTTGGGCTGATCAGGCCTGCTGCCTTCAACTGCGCAATGGTCACCGCATCGCTGTCGGCGACACCATTGGCCACACCGCTCAGCACGCGGCCGCCAGCAGTGCCAGCGAAGTTGATGCTGGTACCGCCGGTGGCGCTGGCCACGGTGATGGCCTGGGTGGTGGCATCCTGCTTCACCAAGCCCACGGAGCCGTTATCGACCTTGGTTTGCAGCGAGCTGATATTGGTGGCGTTGGTGCTGATATTGGTGTTGGCCGTGGTCAGGGCGTTGTCCAGCGCCGTCAGCGCGCCGCCGACTGTGGTTTGCGTGCCGCCATTGGTGAGGTTATAGGTGGGGCCAGTAACCGCACCGGTCGTGGGGTCGATCTTGGCGCCACCGCCTAGCGAATTCACCAATGGTGATAACTGACCGACGTTCACGGCATCGGTGGAAGCTGTGCCGGCCGAGAGCGAAGTGATCTTGTGCGAGTTCAGGTCGAAGACGCCATCGATCGTAAGATTGCCTTTCAGAAAGCCACCGTAGCCGTTCAATACAAGGGTGCCGACGGGGCTTGAGCTTAGGCCACCAATGCTCGACACATTGCATAGAGCATCAGTTATCTGAACGGGCGCGCCTTCTACGTGCTGTGCACATCCGCCATCAACTCCGTCATTGACAATTAGCTGTCCAGCAAATGCGGGCGTAGCGAATCCGCCACTCATCATGAGCAAGACGGTTGCAATAGCGACAGCCTTCTTTTTGCTTCCCTTAGCCAATTCCGAAGTCACTACCCACTTTCCGGTAGAGGTATTCCGGACGATTCTGTAAATCGTATTCACTTAAAGCATCTCCACTTGATTTGAATGTGCGTGCACACGCCAACGCTTATCGCCAGGCTTGGCGATAGGTGGCATCGGGGGATCTCGCACACACGAGGTGCGGAGAGGGATGCGCATCGTAGGAATCGACTGAGATGCGATGAACCGGAAAAAACCAGAGATGCCAGTGTCGGCTGGGGCAGGGTGTCCACGGACTGGCGCTGGCGGCCGATCCAGCCAACCCTTGCACCCACCGTCCATCTACGCTCAACTGGCCGCCCATCCGCCGCCACCAAGCCCCCATGGCCTACGCCTTCGTCGCCAGCGAAACCTCGGTCGCCCAGCAGGCCCGGCGCAAACTGGTGGAGCGTTACGGGGAGGTGCCGCCGGAGCAGGCACAGGCGATCGTGGCCTTAGGGGGTGATGGCTTTATGCTGCGCACCTTGCATGCGCATCTGCCGCTGGCCATTCCGGTCTATGGCATGAAGCTCGGCCGCGTCGGCTTCCTGATGAACAAGCACCGCATCGACGATCTGCCCGGGCGGATCGAGCGGGCGCATGCCGCGGTGCTGTATCCGCTGGAGATGGATGTGAAGTGCGCCAAGGGCGAATCGCACCACGCGCTTGCGTTCAATGAAGTGTCGCTGCTGCGCCAGAGCAACCAGGCCGCGCATCTGGAAATCAAGCTCAATGAAACGGTAAAGCTCGACGCGCTGGTGTGCGACGGCATTCTGGTCTCCACGCCGGCCGGTTCCACCGCCTACAACCTTTCGGCGCACGGCCCGATCCTGCCGCTGGACGCCAATGTGCTGGCGCTCACGCCGATCAGCCCGTTCCGCCCGCGCCGCTGGCGCGGCGCCATCCTGCCGCACCGCACCCAGGTCAGCCTGCGCGTGCTCGATCCGAACAAGCGGCCGGTCAGCGCTACCGCGGACTTCCATGAAGTGCGCGACGTGCGCGAGGTGACGGTGAAGCAGTCGGGAGGGCCGGGCGTGCGCCTGCTGTTCGATCCGGAGCACAATCTGGAGCAGCGCATCCTCGACGAGCAGTTCGCGCCGGACTGAGCATCCTGGGGAATGCTAGATTCCGCTATTCGCCCGCACGGCCACGCCATGACCACCACGCTGCACGACGCCCACGATCCCGCCTCGGCCGGCGACAACCGCCTGGTGGTGGCGATTTCCTCGCGCGCACTGTTCGACCTGGGTGACAGCCACGCGCTGTTCGAGCGCGACGGACTGGATGCCTACCGCGCCTTCCAGATCGATCACGAGAACGAGATCCTCAAGCCCGGCGTGGCCTTCCCGCTGGTGCAGAAGCTGCTGGGCCTGAACAAGCTGGCCGGCGATGTGCCGCCGGTGGAGGTGATCCTGCTGTCGCGCAATTCCGGCGACACGGGGTTGCGCATCTTCAATGCGATCCAGCACTACGGCCTGGATATCAGCCGTGCGGCCTTTACCAGCGGCGCGCCGACTTCCGACTACATCGCGCCGTTCAAGACCGACCTGTTCCTGTCCGCCAACGCCGAGGACGTGGGCCGCGCGCTCGCCGCCGGCGTGGCCGCCGCCACCATCCTGCCGTCGGTGGCGCCGCCGCGCGCGACCGAGCAGCTGCGCATCGCCTTCGACGGCGACGCGGTGCTGTTCGGCGACGAAGGCGAGCGCGTTTCGCGCGAGGAAGGGCTGGAGGCGTTTCATCGCAACGAGCGCGAGCGGGCGGAGGAGTCGCTGTCGGTCGGGCCGTTCCGCGGTTTTCTCACCGCGGTGCACCGGCTGCAGGCGGCGTTCCCGGCCGAGACCTCGCCGATTCGCACGGCCCTGGTCACCGCGCGCTCGGCGCCCGCGCACAAGCGGGTGATCCTCACCCTGCGCCGCTGGGGCGTGCGCATCGACGAGGCGCTGTTCCTGGGCGGGCGCGACAAGGGGCCGTTCCTGGAAGCGTTCGGCGCCGACATTTTCTTCGACGATTCGCCGGCCAATGTGGAGTCCGCGCGCAAGTACGTGGCGGCCGGGCATGTGCCGCACGGGGTCAGCAACAGCTGAGCGCTAGACCAGCCTGGTGCGCCGCCACCACGGCGTCACCTGGCCCTCGCGCATCAGGGTGAACAGCCCCGAGCCCAGGATCAGCGCGATGCCGATCAGCATCGGCCAGTCCAGCCGGTCGCCGAACAGCCAGTAGCCGAAACCGATCGCCCACAGCATCTGGCTGTACTGGGCGGGCGCCACGCGGTTGGCCGGCGCGTGCTGGGTGGCCAGCATCAGCAGCACGCCGGCGAATCCGGCGAGCAGGCCATAGCCGGCCAGCAGCGCCCATTGGCGGGCATCGGGCCAGATGAAATCGGGCAGCATCAGCAATCCGCCGGCCACCAGCGGGCCGATCACGCCGGCACCGTAGAGGCTGATGCGCTTCTCATGCGCGCCGGCCATGCGCAGGGCGACCACCGACACCGCGCCGGACAGCCCGCACACCATCGCCGCCAGATGCCCCACGCCCAGCGCGCGAAACCCCGGCCGCAGCACCACCAGCACGCCGAGGAAGCCGGCCACCACCGCCGACCAGCGCCGCCAGCCCACGTGCTCCTTCAGGAACAGCACCGACAGCAGGGTCACGAAGATCGGCAGCAGGAAGATCAGCGCGAAGGCCTCGGCCATCGGCAGCGCGGTGAAGGCGATCACCGCGGCGATATTGCAGATCGCGCCGGAAATCGCCCGGATCCACCACAGTGACGGCTTGCGTGCCTGGAACACCTCGATCCAGCGGTCCCCCGGCCGCCGGATGAAGGGCAGGGCGCTGAGCATCAGCACGGCACCGAAGAACACCGCCTCATAGGCCGGCAGGCCGCCGTGCAGGGATTTCACGAAGGCATCGCTGATCGCGTAGGCCGCGTAGCAGGCGAAGCCCAGGAGGACGCCTTTGAACATGGGGGATCGGGGATTTGCGGCGGGAGCGGCCCATGGTCCCACAGCCGGCAGGATGAATGACACCCGCAAGGCCGCCGCGGGAGGGGCTTCCGGTGCTGCACCTCGTCATGACCCCGATGGACGCGCCCCGCTAGAATCAGGGGCTTCCCACCGACCGCACGGAACATCCGCATGTCCGCCCGCCTGAATCCGCTCGACCTGTACGACGTCCGCTCGCTGCTCACCGACGAGGAGCGCATGGTGCAAGACACCGTGGGCCGTTTCGTNGANGAACGGGTGCTGCCGATCATCGGCGATGCGTTCGATCANGGGCGTTTCCCCAAGGAACTGATCCCGGAGATCGCCGGCCTGGGCCTGCTCGGCGCCACCCTTCCGGAGCAATACGGCTGCGCCGGCATGAACGGCGTCAGCTACGGCCTGATCTGCCAGGAGCTGGAGCGCGGCGATTCGGGCCTGCGCAGCTTCGCCTCGGTGCAGAGCTCGCTGTGCATGTATCCGATCTACGCCTACGGCACCGAGGAGCAGAAGCTGCACTACCTGCCGAAGATGGCCGCCGGCGAGATCATCGGCTGCTTCGGCCTGACCGAGCCGCATGGCGGCTCGGACCCGGCCAACATGAAGACGAATGCCAGGAAGGATGGCGGCGACTGGATCATCAACGGCGCCAAGATGTGGATCACCAACGGCAACCTCGCGCATATCGCCATCGTGTGGGCGCAGACCGAGGACGGCATTCAGGGCTTCATCGTGCCGACCGACAGCCAGGGTTTCACCGCGCAGGAAGTGCACAAGAAGATGAGCCTGCGCGCCTCGGTCACCTCGGCGCTGTTCTTCGACAGCGTGCGCGTGCCCGAAGCCAACCGCCTGCCCAACGTGAAGGGCCTGAAGGGTCCGCTCGGCTGCCTCACCCAGGCCCGCTACGGCATCACCTGGGGCCCGATCGGCGCCGCCCAGGCCTGTCTCAAGGAAGTGCTGGACTACACCCAGGAGCGCGTGCTGTTCGGCCGCCCGCTGGCCTCCAACCAGGCGATCCAGCTCAAGCTGGCCGAGATGGCCCGGCGCATCACCATGGCGCAGCTGCTCTCGCTGCAGCTGGGCCGCCTGAAGGACGCCGGCAACATGCAGCCGACCCAGGTCTCGCTGGCGAAGTGGAACAACTGCCGCATCGCCATCGACATCGCGCGCGAATGCCGCGACATCCTCGGCGGCGCCGGCATCACTACCGAGCACGTGGCGATCCGCCACGCGCTGAACCTGGAGTCGGTGATCACCTACGAGGGCACGGAAACCGTGCACCAGCTGGTGGTGGGCCGCGAGCTGACCGGCATCAACGCGTTCTGACGCCGATGGGGGCGCCGGATACCAGCTGGGTCGACCTGCGCATCGAGACCGCGCGCCTGCTGCTGCGTCCGCCGCGGGCGGAGGATTTCGACGGCTGGGCGGCCAACATGGCCGACGCGGAATCGGCCCGCTACATCGGCGGG
>JGI24737J22298_10000659_pt1 | contig 12201 bp, 9 predicted proteins | sample KBSCornC3_FD_22298 | JGI IMG/M metagenome (IMG submission 22298) | reverse complement strand
GGCTGCCGGGGGATGCCCCGTCGAACGCCTGGTCATGCGCCAGCTTGTGGATCAGCGCGGTGCCGTTCTCCACCGTCCAGAGCTGGGTCGCCACCGGCTGATCCTCCAACCGGGCAAAGCCCAGGCGGAGCGTGCCCGCGTTGCTCTCCCGCTGGGCCAGCGCATGCAGAAAGCGCAGATCGGCTTCGGGCTTCTTCCAGCTCCGTTCCTGCACGGCGGCATAGTCGCGCCACAACGCCTCGGTCAGCCGTTCCGCGATGCTGAGGGTGAAGCGGCTCGCACGCTTCTTGCGCGCTATCAGCGTGCGCAGGCGTCCTGGCCTCTGCGCCCAATATTCGTCGAAGGTTCGACCGTTCAGGTGCAATATATGGCGTCCGCCCATCGGCCGCCGGACGCTGAACCAGCCCGCGCGGCGAAAGGCGTCGAGCAGCATGTTCGACGCGGACGTAACGGGATAGAGGTCGACCTGGGCACTGTCCGTCAACAGGGACTGGGCGATGACTTCGACCAGGCGGCGTCGGACCGACTCGTCCGAAGGGCCAAGGAAGACCGGACGCCAGTCGAAACTGTACCAGTTGGCAAGAGCGCTCAGCCGTCCCGCGCCGGGGGAAAGCAGGAACAACCATGCCTGGCACTCCCCCTCCAACGCCTGGAAGATGCGGACGCCGGTCGTCGGAAAGCAATGCGCATGGAGCGATTCGAACCAGTCGATGCGATCGAACAGCAACGGCGTGCAGGCGCGGTCGAGCGCTGAACCCAGCGCGCGGCGCGCTTGTTCGACGCTGCGATATTCCCTTGCGACCAGCAAACCATTATCTCCCCGGCGACAGCATCGCGTTTAGGAAAAAAGTCTGGAGATGGAGTTAAGCGATTCCCCCGCGCCGATTGCGGCCCCGACGATCGACGGCGCGCAGGTCCGGCCGATCGACCATCTGCTGCTGCGCGGCGACCCGGCACGGCCCGCGCTGGATGGCCGGTCCGGCACGCACAGCTATGCCGAGCTGGAAGCGACATTGGGGCGGCTGGCGGCATGGCTGGCCGGATTCGGACTGGAAAGGGGCGCCCGGGTCGCAAGCTGGATCGCCAAGGGCCCGGTCGCGGCGCTGATGCCGCTCGCCGCGCCCCGCGCCGGGCTCGTGCATGTGCCGGTCAACCCGCTGCTCAAACATGCGCAGGTCGCGCATATATTGGCCGATAGCGGCGCGTCGCTGCTGATCGGAACCGCCAGCCGTCTGGCGACGCTGACGTCGGACGACGTGCCGGAGGGATGCGACCTGCACCGGGAGGATGATGCGGCCTGCGCGATGAGCGGCGGGGAGATATTGGGGCCGTCCCACGCCGCGCCGGACGAACTGGCCGCGATCCTCTATACCAGCGGATCGACCGGGCGGCCCAAGGGCGTGATGCTGAGCCACGCCAATCTCTGGCTGGGGGCCGTGTCGGTGGCGGAATATCTGAAGCTGACGGCGGAGGACCGGACGCTTTGCGTGCTCCCCTTCAGCTTCGATTATGGGCAGAACCAGTTGTTTTCGACCTGGTGCGCCGGCGGGTGCGTCTTTCCGCTCGATTATCTGACGCCGCGCGACGTGGTGAAGTCGGTGGACCGGCGGGACATCACCACCTTGGCCGGGGTGCCGCCGCTCTGGGTGCAACTGGTCGAACTGGACTGGCCCGCCGATGTGGCGGTAAAGCTCAGGCGGCTCACCAATAGTGGCGGGGCGCTGACGCGGCCGTTGGTGGCGAAGCTGCGGGCGCTGTTTCCAAGGGCGGACCTCTATCCCATGTACGGGCTGACAGAGGCGTTCCGCTCCACTTATTTGCCGCCCGCGCTGGTGGCCAGCCATCCCGACAGCATGGGATCGGCGATTCCCCATGCGGAGATACTGGTCGTCCGCCCGGACGGCTCGATTGCGGGCGACGATGAGCCCGGCGAACTGGTGCATTGCGGGCCGCTGGTGGCGCAGGGCTATTGGCGCGACCCCGTGCGCACGGGGGAGCGATTCCGGCCCGCGCCGCCCGCTTCCCGCTATGGCGGCATGGCTGTATGGTCGGGCGACACGGTGCGGAGGGATGCTGGGGGCCTGCTCTATTTCGTCGGACGCGATGATGCGATGATCAAGTCCGCTGGCAACCGCATCAGCCCGACGGAGATAGAGGAAGCCGCCGTCGCCGTGGACGGCATTGCAGAGGCGGTGGCGCTGGGCGTCCGGGACGAGCGGCTGGGACAGGCTGTGTTGTTGCTGTTGCGCACCGCTTCGCCGGAGCTAAAGGCGCAGGTGGAGGTCCGGCTTCGGCAGGAGCTTCCCAATTTCATGCAACCGCGCGAGATCGTCATGCTTCCCGAATTCCCCCGCAATCCCAATGGCAAGATCGACCGCGTCGCGCTGGCGAGGGAATTTGCCGCATGAAGCCGATGGGACCGGTCCCGCCCTTCTTCAGCGGCGAGGAGGGCATGTTGCTGATCGGCGGCTGCGGCGCGGGGAGCCTGGTCGGGGAGGCTGGCGACACGCCCCTGTTCGTCTATGACATGGGCATAATGGAGGGGCAGGTGCGGGCGTTCCGCGACGCCATGCCCGCCATGCTGTCGCTTCATTATGCAGTGAAGGCCAATCCCTACCTGCCCCTGCTGGAGCGCATGGCGAAGCTGGTCGACGGCTTCGACGTGGCGTCGGGCGGGGAACTGGCGCGGGCGCTGGAGGCGGGGATGGACGCCGCCCATATCAGCTTTGCCGGGCCGGGAAAGCGCGACGATGAACTGATCGCCGCCATCGACAGCGGCGCGACCATCAACCTGGAATCGGAGGGTGAGGCGCAAAGGGCCATCGCCCTTGCCGGGCAGCGCGGCAGGACGCCGAAGCTGGCGGTGCGGGTGAACCCGGATTTCGACCTCAAGGGGTCGGGCATGCGCATGGGCGGCGGCGCCAAACCCTTCGGCGTGGATGCGGAGCGGGCGGCCGCGCTGGCGCGCTGGGTGATCGATGCCGGGGGCGAATGGCGCGGCTGGCATATCTTCACCGGCAGCCAGGCTCTGGGCGCGCAGGCATTGATCGAAACGCAGGCCGCCACCATCGATCTCGCCACTCGCCTGTCCGACAGCGTGGGCGTCGCGCCGCCGCTGGTCAATCTGGGCGGCGGCTTCGGCATTCCCTATTTCCCCGGCGACGAACGGCTGGATATCCGCCCCATCGGTGATGCGCTGGCCAGGCTGCTCGACGGACGCGCCGACATATTGAAGGATAGCGCCTTCGCCATGGAACTGGGCCGATGGCTGGTGGGCGAGGCGGGTGTCTACCTCACCCGCATAGTCGATGTGAAGAAAAGCCAGGGCGAAACCTTCGTCGTCGTCGATGGGGGGCTGCATCATCAGCTCGCGGCGAGCGGCAATTTCGGTACGGTCGTCCGCCGCAACTATCCCATCGCCGTCGCCAATCGCTTCGGGGAAGCTCCGGCGGAGGAAGCCGTGACGGTCGTGGGCTGCCTGTGCACGCCCATCGACAGGCTGGGGGACAAGGTCGCGCTGCCACCGGTGGAGGAAGGCGATCTTATCGCGATCTTCCTCGCGGGCGCTTATGGCGCCTCGGCCAGCCCGGCCGCATTTCTTGGACATCCGGCGCCTTTGGAACTGCTCGTCGGCTGATTTTAATGAACTGATTTGCCAATAACTTAACTCCTAACGCTATTTTTACCCTTTGAGGGCAAGAAGGCCGTCGAAGCTGAGTGCTTGACGGTTGCCGGCGCCCCCCTTTGGCGGCTGTCGGTGTGGCCGCAAAAGGGGTTGAATCTATGCGTTTCCTGTCGGTTTCCCGCGCGATGATCGGCGTATCACTGCCGGTCCTGGCTCTTTCGGGCTGCGCTTCGGGCGGGAGCGCGCCCAATCTGCCCCCGGCGTCCTTCGTTTCGACGCAGGAGGGGCCGGGCGAGGAATATGTGATCGGGCCGCTCGACGACCTCACCATCTTCGTCTGGCGCAATCCGGACCTGGGCGCGAAGGTGCAGGTGCGACCCGACGGACGCATCACCACCCCGCTCATTTCCGACATGCCCGCGGTCGGCAAGACCCCCAGGCAACTGGCTGACGACCTGAAGGTCGCGCTCGGCAAATATATCGAAAATCCGCTGGTGTCGGTGATCGTCAACAATTTCTCCGGCACCTTCAGCCAGCAGGTGCGGATCGTCGGCGCGACGGAGAAACCCGCCTCCATCCCCTATCGCGCCAACATGACGCTGCTCGACGCGATGATCTCGGTCGGCGGCCTCAGCGAATATGCGGCGGGCAACAAGGCAAAGCTGGTCCGCTACAACAAGGAAAACGGCAAGCAGCAGGAATATCAGGTCCGCATCGGCGACCTGCTGAAGCGCGGGGACAGCAAGGCGAACGTCATGCTGGCGCCCGGCGACGTCATCATCATTCCCGAAAGCATGTTCTGACATGGCTGCGCTGGTCGATGAACTGCTGGTCATCCTGCATGGCCTCTGGCTCCGCCGCTGGCTGGCGCTGGGGGTGGCATGGGGCGTGTGCCTGCTCGGCTGGCTGGGCGTGGCGCTCATCCCCAACAGCTATGAATCCAAGGCGCGGGTCTATGTGAACACCCAGTCGCTGCTGGAGGACAAGGTGGGCATCACCCAGGTCCAGGCGCAGCAGGATCTGGATCGCCTGCGCCAGACGCTGGCCAGCACCGCCAATCTGGAACGGGTGGTCAAGGAAACGGACCTCAACCGGACGGTTGACGGGCCGCGCGACCTGGCAGCGAAGATCACCAGGCTGCGCGAGAACATCACGGTGATGGCCCAGCTTGACCCCAGCATGATCGACATCAGCGCCACCTGGGCCGACTCCGGCCTGTCGGATGGCGCAAATGCGCGCATTTCGCAGCAGATCGTGCAGAAGCTGGTCGACATCTTCCAGGAAACCAACCTTTCCTCCGACAAGGTGGAGACGAGCCAGAGCCTCGCCTTCCTCGACCAGCAACTGGCGGCGCGGGGCAAGCAGCTTGCCGCCGCCGAACAGCGCCGCGTGGATTTTGAGCAGCGCTATGCGGGCATGCTGCCGGGCGCCGGGTCGATCGGCCAGCGCATGGACGCCGCCCGGTCGGAGATCAACAGCATCGATTCGCAGCTCGTGCAGGCGCAGAGCGCGCTGGCGGCGATGAACGGGCAGCTTGCCGGCACGCCGCAGACCTTGCCGGGCGTCGGCGCTTCGGGCGGTCCTTCGGCCCTGGCGCAGGCGCAGGCGGATCTTGCGTCGATGCGGGCGCGCGGCTTCACCAACAGCCATCCCGACGTGATCGCGGCACAGCGGCAGGTGGACCTGCTGCGCGGTCAGGGCGGCGGCAGCGTGGGCAGCACGCCCAATCCCGCCTATCTCTCGATCAGGTCGATGCAGGCGGAACGCGCCGCGACGGTGCAGGGGCTGTCCGCCCGCAAGGCGCAGTTGCAGGCGGACCTCAACGCCATGGCTTCGCGCCAGACCGATGAGCCCGGCCTCGCCGCCGAGCAGGAACGGCTCGACCGCGACTATCAGGTGCTCAAGACCCAATATGACAAGATGCTGGCCGACCGCGAGGAAATCCGCCTGCGCGGCGATGTGAAGTCGGAAACCGGATCGGTCCAGTTCCGCGTCATCAATCCGCCCAGCCTGCCGACCGCTCCGGCCGCGCCCAACCGGCCGCTGCTGTTGCTGGGCGTGCTGATCCTGGGACTGGGCGCGGGCGTCGGCACGGCCTTTGCCGTGGCGCAGCTCAAGGGCGGCTTCCCCAATGCGGCGCGGCTGGAAAAGGCGCTGGGCGTCGCCGTGATCGGATCGATCAGCCAGACCGTCAACGCGGCGCAACTCGCGATGGAGCGGCAGCGGATGAAGTGGTTCGCAGGCGCCAGCGGCGGCCTGGCGGCGCTGTGCCTGCTGCTGATCGTCATCGAATTCGTCCAGCGCGGGCTGGCCTGAGGAGGGACTGGAAATGAACAAGCACAAGTCCCTTTCCGGCGGATCGCTGATCGAGCGGGCAACCGAGATCTACGATTTCAGTGCGGCCCTGCGCGGGCGCGCGGCGCCAGCGGTCGAGGTTCCGGCGGGCGAACCGGTGGTGGAGGTCTCGCAACCTGCGGCCCTTGCCGTGGATACGCCTGTCCCCGGCCATCGCGCGCCGGANTGGACCGGGCCGGTCCAGCCGATCGACCGCATCGCGCTGGTCGAGGCGGGCTATCTGCTGCCCGACGGTCCGGTTACCGCGATGAGCGAGGAATTCCGGNTGCTCAAGCGTGACCTGCTGGCGGAACTGGCGGGCAACAACCGCGGNAACCGGGTNCTGATCTGCTCCGCGCATAGCGGCGANGGCAAGAGCTTCTGCGCNATCAATCTGGCGCTCAGCCTCGCTGCGGAGAAGGAGCGCGANATNNTGNTGGTCGACGCCGATTTCGGCAAGCCTGCCATCCCTGAGGCGCTGGGNCTNACGGCGGGGCCGGGCCTGATGGACGCGCTGGCCGATCCGGCNATNGCNATCGAGGATATCGTGCTGCGCACCGATATCCCTTCCCTGTCCGTGCTTCCTGCCGGGCAGCGGAGCAATAACGACACCGAATATCTCGCTTCCGCGCGGACGGAAATGCTGCTCAACCGGCTGACCGAGGGACGCCCCGACCGCATCATCCTGTTCGATTCGCCCCCTTTGCTGGCCGCATCCCCGGCGGCGGTGCTGGCGAGCCACGCCGCCATCGCGCTGCTGGTCGTGCGCGCGGACAGGACGACCGAAAGCGCGCTGCGCGACGCGGCCGGTCTGCTCAAGGGCGCGTCCCAGGTGAAGCTGCTCCTGAACGGTGTGAACTTCGCCAGCGGCGGACGGCGTTTCGGCAGCTATCACGCATATGGCCATGATGCGGAGCATGGCGGCTCATGATCTCCCGCATTGCCCTTCTTCTCGCGGGGATGGCCCTGGCTTCGCCCGCGCTTGCACGGGATGAGGAGCGCAAGGTCGACGTGTCCCCCTATCTGGGCATCGACCAGGTCGTGGTCGCGCCGATCCAGGGCGGCGGCGACGTGCTGACCTATACCAACGTCACCGCGGGCGTGACCGCCAGCGTGCAGACCCGGCGGCTGGAAGCAGCGGCGGACGTGCAATATGCGCACAGCTTCGGCTGGGGCGAAAACCTCAGCGATCAGGATATCATCAGCGGTATCGTCAGTGGCCAATATGCGCTGGCGCGCGGGCTGACGCTGAATGCAGGNGGATTGGCGACGCGGGTCCGTACAGACGGNTTTTCCGGCGCTTCGGTGCGCAATAACGGCTATAGCAGCCAGGTNTATGCCGGCTATGTCGGCCCGTCCTATGTCACGCGGCTGGGCGATCTGGACGTCAGCGCNTCCTACCGGCTGGGCTATGCNCGGGTCGAGGANGANGTGAATGTCGACTTCCCCGGCGCGCCGCTGGGCAGAGGATTTGCGGAATCGACCACCCATGACCTGATGGGTTCNGTCGGCGTCNGGCCNGGGGTGTGGATGCCGCTGGGCCTTGTCGCCAGNGCCGGCTACAGCCGGGAGGATGCGAGCCAGCTCGACCAGCGGTTCGAGGACAAATGGGCGCGGCTTGACGCGACCCTGCCGGTGTCGCCCACACTCGCCCTGATCGGCGGCGTCGGCTATGAGAAGATGGAGATAAGCCAGCGCTCGCCCTTGCTGGACGCCAACGGCGTGCCGGTGATTTCCTCCGGCGGCCGCTATGTCACGGACGGCAGTTCGCCCCGCCAGCTCATCTATGATTTCGACGACATCATCTGGGATGTCGGCGTCCTCTGGCGGCCCAGCCACCGCACGTCGCTGACCGCGCGCGTGGGCGAACGCTACGGCGGCATGACCTATTCCGGCAGCTTCATCTGGCAGGGACGCGACAAGTCCTTTGCGCTGGTGGTGTTCGACGGCATCGACAGCTTCGGACGGGTCATCACCTCCGATGTGGCGGCGCTCTCGGGCAGCAACCTCAATGTCGTGCGCAATCCCTTCACGGGCGATTTCACTGGCTGCGCTTTCTCGACCACTGGCGGCGGCCAGTGCTTCAACGATGCGCTGGCGGGTATCACCGGCGCCAATTTCCGCTATCGCGGCGTCGCCGCGCAGTTCGCCGCGGAACGCGGACCCTGGGGCTTGGGCGTGGGCCTTGGCTATTCGCAACGCAAATTCGTGACGCCTTCGGGCGAAACCGTGCTGGTGCGCGGCACGAGGGACCAGAACTGGTACGGCAACGCCTCTCTCACCTACCGGATGGACAGCCATTCCAGTATCGATACGGCCGTCTACGCCAATTATTTCGACGCCAGCGGCAACCGGCTGGATGTGCTGAACCTGGGCGCCTTCGCCAGCTATTACCGGCTCGTCACGCGCAATCTTCAGGCGTCCGCCTCCGTCGGCGTGGACAGCGCCAAGGCGGACAAGCTGGACGCCGTCATCAACGCCATGGGCCAGCTTGGCCTTCGATACACATTTTAAGCCAATGCCCCGTCGGGTGGAGAGATAGATATGTACGATCAGTTCTACGGATTGCAGGGACGCCCGTTCCAGCTGACGCCGGACCCGCATTTCTATTTCGAGAGCGCGACGCACCGCAAGGCGCTGTCCTATCTGGGCTATGGCCTGGCCCAGGGGGAGGGCTTCATCGTCATCACCGGCGACATCGGCGCGGGCAAGACGACGCTGGTCGGGCACCTGATGAACACCATCGATCCTTCGCGGCTGACGGCGGTGAAGGTCGTCTCTACCCAGGTGGAGGGCGACGACATGCTGCGCCTTGCCGCGCAGAGCTTCGGCCTGGGCGTGGACGGCATGCCCAAGGCGCAGATACTGAGGCAGATCGAGGCTTTTCTCCATGCGCAGGCGCGGGCCGGCAAGCGGTCGCTGCTGATCGTGGACGAAGCGCAGAATCTGCCGATCTCGGCGATTGAGGAATTGCGGATGCTCTCCAATTTCCAATTGGGTGGGCAGTCGCTGTTGCAGATTTTCCTGCTGGGCCAGCCGGAATTTCGCGATCTGCTGAAATCACCGGAACTGGAGCAGCTTCGCCAGCGCGTGATCGCCACCCATCATCTGGAACCGATGATGCGGCGGGAGGTCGAACCCTATATCCTGCATCGCCTGTCGCTGGCCGGATGGCAGGGCGACCCGCAATTCACGGCGGAGGCTTTCGCCGCCATCTATGCCGCAACGGGCGGCGTGCCTCGCCGGATCAACGTGCTGGTCAGCCGCGTCTTGCTGCTGGGCGCGCTCGACCAGCTTTCGGTGATCGATGCCGAGGTGGTATATGCGGTGGTGAATGACATGGGTGCGGACACGGACGTGACCCCCGAACCGATGGCGCGCAACGTGCTGGACGAGGCGGAGGAGCTGGCGGACATGCCTGCCGCCGCGCCTGTTGCCGCCGATCCGATCGTGTCCGAGGAGGTCGCGGCCTTGCGCGCAGAGGTCGACGCGCTGCGCGCCGCCCGGCCCGATCCGTCCACGCACCTGCTGGACGAGATCGCCTCTCTGCGAGCCGAGATCGACACGCTTCGGGCTGAGAACGACTTTGCCCGCAGCGCGCCGAGCGTCGATCCCGAAGCGCTCAAGGATTGCTTCGCCCTCGTCGAGGAACGGCTTTCCACGCTGGAATTCCGGGTGACGGAACAGGACACGGCACTGCGCCGAGTACTGACGCTGCTCGTCGAGTGGGTCGAGCGCGAGGAAAGGCTGGGCGAGGCGCAGCAAAGCGCCGCCGCCTGACCGGACTCATGCGGAACGCCCTATCCGTCGACGTCGAGGACTGGTTCCAGGTCGGCGCCTTTGAGCATACGATCCGGCGCGAGGATTGGGCCAGTCTGGCCCATCGCGTCGAGCGCAATACCGATGCGGTGCTGGCGCTGTTCGAGGAGGCAGGGGTCCACGCGACCTTCTTCACGCTCGGCTGGGTGGCGGAGCGCTATCCGGCGCTGATGCGGCGCATCGTCGCGGCGGGGCATGAGGTCGCCAGCCATGGCTATGACCATAAGCGGGTCTTCACCTTCGACGGAGCGCAATTCCGCGCTGATCTGCGCAGGTCGCGGGCGATATTGGAGGATGCGACCGGCCAGGCGGTGACCGGTTATCGCGCGCCCAGCTTTTCCATCGACCGGCGCAACCCCTGGGCCCATGAGGTGCTGGCGGAGGAAGGCTATACTTATTCCAGCAGCGTCGCGCCGATCCGGCATGATCATTATGGCTGGCCCGAATCGCCCCGCTTCGCCTGGAGGCCGGTCAAGGGATCGCCGCTCGTCGAATTGCCCGTGACCACCGCGAAGTTTGCCGGTCGGACGCTGGCGGCTGGCGGCGGCGGCTTCTTCCGGCTGCTACCCTATGGTTTTTCGCGCTGGGCTATCCGGCAGGTGAACCAGCGGGAAGGGCGACCGGCGATCATCTATTTCCATCCCTGGGAAATCGACCCTGACCAGCCGCGCGTCGACGGCGCGCCCTTGCGCTCGCGGGTGCGGCATTACAGCAATCTGTCGGTCATGGCAGCCAAGCTGCGCCGCCTGACGCGGGACTTTTCCTGGACCCGCGTGGATGCGCTGGCGGCGCAGGAAGTGGAGCGGGCAGCATGATGGCGGGGGAGATGCTCGTCACGACGTTGAATCTCGCCGATCCGGCGCAGCGGGCGGCAGCGGATGACTTCGTGATGGCGCATCCGGCGGGGACGCCCTTTCACCGGCCCGCCTGGTTGACGGGCGTGGAGCGGGGGACGGGCAATCGGGCACATATGCTGGCCGCCGTGGCTCCTTCCGGGGAGGTGGTCGGGCTGCTGCCGCTGCATCATGTGAAGAGCGCCCTGTTCGGCCAGGCCCTGGTGTCTTCGGGCTTTGCCGTCGATGGCGGGATTCTCGCCAGCGACCCGGCGGCAGTGCCTGCGCTGGCGGCAGCCTGCGAGGGGATGGCGCGGGACGGCGGCATCGCCTCGGTCGAAATTCGCGGCGGGCCGGTGCCGGGCAGTGACTGGACGCTGCATGAGGACAGCCATCTTGGCTTTGCGCGGCCTATCGCGGCGGACGATGAGGCGGAGCTGCTCGCCGTGCCGCGCAAGCATCGGGCGGAACTGCGCAAGGCGCTCGCCAACGATGCGCTGCGCGTCGAGATCGGGCGGGAAGCACGACATCGGCAGGCGCATTACCGGGTCTATTCGGAAAGCGTGCGCAATCTCGGCACGCCGGTCTTCCCGGCGCGGCTGTTCCGCGAGGTGCTGGCGGCCTTTGGCGAGGATGCCGATATATTGGTCGTTCATGACGGCGATCGGCCGGTTTCGGCGGTGCTGACCCTCTATCATCAGGGGCGGGTCATGCCCTTCTGGGGCGGGGGTATCGCGGACGCGCGGCGGCTGCGATCGAACGAACTCATGTATTACCGACTGATGGGCCATGGCCGGGCGCGGGGCATGCGCATCTTCGACTTCGGCCGTTCCAAGACGGGCAGCGGCCAGGCGGCCTGGAAGAAGAGCTTCGGCTTCGACCCTGTTCCGCTTTCCTATCATAGCTGGTCGTCCACGGGCGAGCGGCGGGACATCAATCCCAACAGCCCGCACTATCAGCGGCGGGTCGACCTCTGGAAGAAGCTGCCCTTGCCGGTCGCCAACCTCATCGGGCCGCTTATCGCGCGAGGGTTGGGATGAGGGGAGACATTCTGTTCCTCTGCCATCGCATCCCCTTTCCGCCGGACCGGGGCGACAAGATTCGGTCCTGTCATCTGCTCAAGCGGATGGCGGAGATCGCGCCCGTCCACGTCGGCTGCTTTGCCGACGATGCGCGGGACATGGACTTTGCCGCCGACATGGCGAAGATCACCGCCAGCCAATATGTGCTGATGCGCGACCGCTCGCGCATCCTGGCTGGCCTCAAGGGGCTGGTGCAGCGCCAGCCCCTGCTGGTTTCATTGTTCGATCATCCCGATCTGCATCGATGGGTCGCGACGACGCTGGCGGAGCGGCCTATCGCGGCGGTGGTTACCTATTCGGCGCAGATGGCGCATTTCGTGCCGGTGCTGGCGGACGGCGTGCGCTTCGTCATGGATTTCGTGGATCTCGATTCGGCCAAATATGCCGCTTATGGCGCACAAGGCTCCGGTCCCATGGCGTGGATCAACCGGCGCGAAGGGCGCATGTTGCTGAACTTCGAGCGGCAGGTGGCGGAGCGCGCCGACCTCTGCGCCTTTGTGAGCGAGGC
>JGI24737J22298_10000658_pt1 | contig 12205 bp, 10 predicted proteins | sample KBSCornC3_FD_22298 | JGI IMG/M metagenome (IMG submission 22298) | reverse complement strand
CCGAGCGGATGCCGCCGCGCGTCGATGATCTTGGCGTTTGGCAGCACCAGATGGATGAAGGGAACGAACAGCCAGTTGTTCGGCAGCTTGTCGACGAAGAGCGGCCGATCCGTCCGGCGCTGCACGCCGGCACGCTTCAGATATTCCTCGCCGAGCGCTCGCCGCTCTTCCACGGACGCTTCGAGGATGCCTTTCGGATAGGGTCCGGGCTTGCGCGTCAGCGCCGGTATGTCCGGAAGCTCCGAAGTGCCCTCCACCAGGCTGTGCGACGCGAGAATCTGCTCGATGAGCGTCGAGCCTGCGCGAGGCATGCCGACAATGAAGATCGGATCGGACGCTTCGCAACCGCCCGGACGCTGGGCGAGCGCCGGCGCGGTGAATTGGGCGACGCAGCGATCGACCGTCTTGCTGATCTCGTCCGGCCGATATGGCTGGCTGTTAAGGCGCAAGGCATTAGCCGCCTCGTAATGCGCATAAGCGTCGACGGGGCGACCAGCGTCGTGAAGCGCCTTACCGAGCGCGAAATCGAGGTGGAAGCGGTCTTCGTCACTGAGGCTCTTCGACCGAAGTGCATCCTCCATCGCGAGGAGGTCTGCCTCGTCGAATTTCACCGTCTTGAGGTTTGCAAGGCTCCACCACGCTTCGCCCAGCGCCGGGCGCAACGCGATTGCCTTCCGATATGCCGCCACTCCCTCGGTCTGTCGTCCAATGGTCTTCAGCATATGTCCGTAGCTCAGCCACACGCCCGGCTGATGCACGCTTCGGGAAAGCACGCCTTCGTACAGTTCGATCGCGTCATTGAAGTCGCCCAGGCGGCCGAGAGTCGCCGCCTTCAAGTTCCAATGTCCCAGCTCTTCTGGCTCTTCTTCAAACACATCTTCGAGCAGCGCCAAGGCCTCGGCGGGACGGCCCATCCGCCCGAGGACGAGCGCAAGATTGGCCTTTGCCGCGGTCCAGCCCGGCGCCAGTTCAACGGCGCGCCTAAGCAACTGCTCGGCATCCCTCCAGCGGCCGATCCGCGCTGCAAGCTCGGCAAGCATCCGGATCGCCGCAGCGTCGAACGGGTCTTCCTTGAGGTGCGGCTTGAGGATGCGTTCGGCGACATCGAGCCGGTTCTCGTTGAGCGCCATCGCCGCCTCGATCAGGCGCGGGTGCCAATGGGTACCGGTGATTGATTGCGTCGCCACCGCGCTATCGTAGCGCCAACCAAAGTGCGCCGCTATGCGAGCTGACAATGATCTATTTCGAGGACCTGGAAGTTGGCGCCGAAACCTATTTCGGCTCTTATGACGTGAGCCGCGAGGAAGTGCTTGAGTTCGCGCGCAAATACGACCCGCAGCCGTTCCACCTCTCCGATGAGGAAGCGGCCAAAACCCACTTCGGCCGACTGGCGGCGAGCGGTTGGCACACGGCGGCGATGACCATGGCGGTGATCGCCCGGCACGTCGTCGAGCATAAGCAAGCGGGTTTGGGCTCGCCCGGCATCGACGAGCTGCGCTGGAAGAAACCCGTCTATCCGGGAGACACTCTGCATGTGCGCGGCCGGATCCTCGAGAAGACGCCATCGCGCAGCCGTCCGGAAATGGGCTCTTTTCGCACCGAAACGAATGTGACTAATCAGGACGATCAGCTGGTGATGAGCTTCACTTCGATCGTCCTGATCCAGCGGAGCCCGGCTGCCGATTAGTGAGCGGTTCGTTCAGGCGGACCCAGCGAGCCGCCTGAACGATTGGCTATTATTGATGATCGCTCCCGCGATCACGCCAGCGACCGCGATTGGGACGATCTGAAGTCGTTGTGGTGGTCGTCGAGTCATTGGACTGCCGGTGCCAGTGACCCGAGCTGCGCGGCCGATCACCGTCGGTGCTCGTCGACGTTGACGAACGGGCTCGCCAGCTGTCGCGAGTAGAGGTTGCGGTGCCCGTCGCGGTCGTCGATGTCGACCTGTTGCGATCGCGCCAATGCGAGCGATCCCAACCGCTCCAGTTCTCACCGGTCCCGGTTGTGGTCGTCGTCGAGTGATGGTCCCGCCACTGGCGACGGCGCTGCTCCCAATAGCGTCGCTGGTCGTCGCTCCAAACGTGCCGCGTGCGATAGCGGTCATACACGTAGATGCCCGACCCTGGATAATAATAGCTGCCGTACCAGCCGAATGGGTCGTACCCATAGCCGCCATAGCCGCCATAGCCGCCATAGCCGTAGCCGTACGGACTGTAGCCGTAGCCGCCGTAATATCCGGAACCGTAGCCGATGCTGACGCTACTATAGGGGCCGTAGCCACCGTAGCCGTAGCCGTCACCATACATGTCGTAGGCGCAGCCGCTAAGGGCCATGCCGCTGATTAACGCCACAGCGGCGAGGCGAAGCCGAGGAACGCGCATATCGAGTCTCCATTACACCGGAGTAACATGCCTCGTACGCGCCCGCGCGAGTGAACGGCGGCTGAATTGCACGGAGCCCTATTTCGGCTCCGGATAATCGTATTTAAATGGGTCGTTGGATAGCGGCCGGGTCGGGAGGGGCGCCCGCGGCAGCTCCTTCTCGCTGTTCGCCGCCGAAAGCAGCATGCTGGCCATGACCACAGCCGCCTGGCGCAGGTCGTCGGCTTTCATGTGGTCAAGCGTGTCGATGTTCGAATGGTGGACGCGCGTTCCATAGTCGAGCGGGTCCTGAATGAACTGGTATGCCGGGATCGCGACTGCCTGAAAGGTCTCGTGGTCGGTCCCTGTCGTGGGCCCCGCCACAACCGTGGTCGCGCCCATGCCGTCGAAAGGCGCTAACCACTCGCGCAGCATCGGGACCGCGGCGGCGTTACCCTCCGCATAGATGCCGCGCACCTTGCCAGAGCCGTTATCGATGTTGAAATAGGCCTTGAGCGCACCGTAGCCCGGAAGCGGCGTCACCGGAAAATTGCGGATCAGCTTGTCCCACAGCAACACGCCGCCAGTGCCCGTCGCAGCGGGCCTGCTGGCAAGGTGCTGCTGGACGTAATTGGCGGAACCATAGAGCCCCTGCTCCTCACCTGACCAAAGCGCGAAGCGGATGGTGCGCTTGGAGCGGATGCGGAGCTGGCGAAGAATGCGCGCGGCTTCCATGACGACGACACTGCCAGCTCCGTTGTCGGAGGCCCCATCGCCCGCGACCCAGCTGTCGAAGTGAGCGCCGGCCATGACATAGCCGGCCCGCGAGTCCGTCCCCGGTATGTCCGCGATGACATTGTAAGCGCGGCTGTCATCGTCGAGGTACCGTACGTCGCTGTTGATCTCGAGCACCGGATTTTCGCCGAGCTTCGCCATCCGGGCGATACGGCGATAATCCTCGGCGGCGATCTCCACCGCCGGCAGCTTGGGCGAATCTCCGATCGCATGCTGATAACCCTCGCCGAAGACCAGCTTGCCGTCTGTCCGGGCCTTCCGGACGATCGCAAGCGCGCCTTCCGAGGCGAGAAACTTGTCCAGCTGCCGGTAGAAGTCGATCCGCTTGAGGAACCGGTTCTGCTCCTCGGGATCGAAGTGTGGGACCTGATATTTGTCCTCCTTTGCGATCTCGTCGGAAGTGAGCCGATGGAACGGCGGCTCGGATGGCTCGCTCCCGTCGCCGGGGAGCGTGACCATCACGATCTTGCCAGCCAATTTGCCGCGATAGGCGGCGAAGTGCTCGGGCCGGTCCATCGGAGCGACGATCACCGGTGCGTTCAGGGCCCCTTTGGTGGCCGGAGTCCAGGCGACCGGAATTGCAATCAGCTGGATGGGTCGAGGCGAAACTAGCCGAACGTTCGAGCTTACGATGTCCCAGCCGCGGCCGAAGTTGAACCCCTCCCTGTGGACGTTGGTGAGCCCGTAACCATTGAATTTAGCAAGCGCCCAATCCTGCGCCTTGCGCATGTTGGAAGAGATCGTGAGACGAGGGCCGATATCGTCCATCAGTTCGTGCGCGGTGAGCGGGATCTGGCTGCGGTTCATCCCTTCGTCGATGATGCGCTGCGTGTCGTTCGTCGCTGCAGGCGCCGCACTCGCGACTAACGCTGCCGACGCCAGCAAGGCCCAACCCAATGCACGCATCCTGCCCCTCCCCGCTGTTCCGCACAAAAAAACCGCCGGCACGCACACAGCATGCCGGCGGCTCAAGCTCAATCCATGCTCGGACCTTAACCCGCGACGCCCTGCTTTGCCTTTGCGCGGCGCGTCTTCGCCTGGTTCTCCGGCTCAAGTGCGCCGGTGACCCGCACCTTCCGCTTCGCCTCATGCCAGATCTGCCGATAGGCGAAATAGCCCAGGATCGTCGCGAAAAGCAGGAAGATCGCGACCGCCTGGCCTGCAGCGTGGCGCCGGTTGAGCTCCGGATTGGCAGTCCACACGAGGAAGGCCGATACGTCTTGCGCCATCTGGTCGACGGTCGCGGGCTTTCCGTCGGCATAAGTCACCTGGCCGTTGCTGGTCAGTGGCGGCGGCATCGCGATGTTGAGGTTCGCGAAATAGGGGTTGTAGTGCAGGTTCGGCGGCGTCTTTGCGTCGGGAAATTTCTTCAGAAGTTCGGCCGGTTGGTTCTGGTAGCCGGTGAGCAGCGAATGGACATAGGCCGCCCCGCCCTCACGCGCCTTGGTGATTAGCGACAGGTCCGGCGGAAGCGCATTGTTGTTCGCCGCGCGCGCCGCAATCTCGTTCGGGAACGGCGACGGGAAGTGGTCGGACGGCAAGGCGTTGCGCGTCGCGGGTTCGCCCGTGTCCGGGTTGATTGACGGCACCTGCGTCTTCCAGTCGGAAGCGATCTTCTTGATCTCCGCGTCGTTGTAGCCGATCCCCTTGAGGTCGCGGAACGAGACCAGGCTCAGGCTATGGCAAGCCGAGCAGACTTCCGAGTAGACCTGGAAACCGCGCTGCACCTGCTGATTGTCGAACTTGCCGAATGGCCCGTCCGAGGCGAGGTCCAGCGGCTTAGGGTGCTTATGAAATTCCTCGGCGGCCAGCGGCGCGGGCGGGCTGCTTATGTTGGTCGCGACGCCGGTAATCAGCGAGACCAGCAGCATCCCGGCGAAAACGAAGCCGACGCCATAACTAATCAAACGAGCAAGCATGTTTCCGTTTGCCCCTTTACTCGGCCGCGGCCGTTGCGACGGAACCGCCGCGCTTCTTCCTCTGTCCCGCCGGTGCGGCCTCGGCCGCTTCCCCNTGCAGCACGCTCTCAGTGATCGAGTTCGGCAGCGGCAGGGGCGTCTCCAGCCTCGAGACGATCGGCAGGATCACGAGGAAGTGCAGGAAATAATAGGCGCCGCAGATCTGGCCGATCGCGTTCCTCAATGGCGTCGGCGCGCCGCCGCCCGCCCAGCCGAGGAGGATGACGTCAATCACCAGCAGCCAGAAGAAGCGCTGGAATACGGGCCGATAGCTACCAGACCGCACCGGGGATTTGTCGAGCCACGGCAGGAAGAAGAGAAGCAAGATCGAAGCGAACATCGCCAGCACACCCCACAGCTTCGCCGGTAGGATGAAGTCGAAGGTGAAGGACCGAAGGATCGCGTAGAAGGGCCAGAAGTACCATTCGGGCACGATCTCCGCCGGCGTCGCCAGCGGGTTGGCCGCAATGTAATTGTCCGGGTGGCCCAGGTAGTTCGGCGCGTAGAAGGTCACGATCGCGTAGACGAGCAGGAAGGCGCCCACGAACCAGCCGTCCTTCGCCGTATAGAAGGGATGGAAGGGCAAAGTGTCCTTCTCGTCCTTCACGTCGACGCCGGTCGGGTTGCCCGACCCCGGAATGTGCAGTGCCCAGATGTGCAGGATCACGACCGCGGCGATCACGAACGGAAGCAGATAGTGCAGAGAGAAGAAGCGGGTCAGGGCCGCTTCGTCCGGCGCGTAGCCGCCCAGCAACCAGACGCGGATCGGCTCGCCCACCAGCGGGAAGGCGGAAAAGAAGCCGGTGATGACCTGCGCGCCCCAATAGCTCATCTGGCCCCAGGGGAGGACATAGCCCATGAAGGCCGTCGCCATCATCAACAGGTAGATAACGAGCCCAAGCATCCACACCAGCTCACGCGGTGCCTTGTACGATCCATAATAGAGGCCGCGGAAGATGTGGATGTAGACAGCGATAAAGAAGAAGCTCGCGCCGTTCATATGCGCGTAGCGCAGCAGCCAGCCCGCGTTTACATCGCGCATGATCAGCTGGTTGACCGAATTGAACGCTCCGTCGGTCGTCGCGTAATAATGCATCGCCAGAACGATTCCGGTGATGATCTGGATCGTCAGGAAGATCGCGGCCGAGAAGCCGAAATTCCACCAGTAGTTGAGGTTGCGCGGCACCGGATAGCCGCCGCCGACCGAGCCATAGACGAGGCGCGGAAGCGGCAGACGCTCATCCAGCCACTTCATCAGCGGATGCTTGGGTTCGTAGGGCTTGGCCCAATTGAAGCTCATGTCTCTTTAGCCCCTCAGCCGATCTGCACGGTCGTCGGCGACGTGAATTTATACTCCGGCACCTGCAGATTAAGCGGCGCCGGCCCNTGCCGGATGCGCCCGGCGGTGTCGTACATCGACCCGTGGCACGGGCAGAAATAGCCGCCGTAAGGCCCCTTGTTCTCGCCTTCCCCAATGCCGAGCGGAACGCAGCCCAAATGGGTACAGACGCCAAGCGTGATCAGCCAGTTCTTGTGCCCCGGCTTGGTCCGCTCGGCGAGCGATTGCTTATCGCGTAGATCCGACAACGATACAGCGTCGGCCTCCTGGATTTCCTTAGGAGTCAGGTTCCGTACGAAAATGGGCTGCTTGCGCCATTGCGTCTTGATGCCCTGCCCCGGCTGCACCTTGGAAATGTCCACCTCAGTCGTCGCCATCGCGAGCACGTCGGCCGACGGCGACATCTGGACGATTAGCGGCGCGAGTGCGGCTAGCCCGCCGACGCCGGCGAAGCTGACCGCTGCGACATTCAGGAAGTCTCGGCGGCGAACGCCCTCTTCCCCTTCGCCTGCAGTGCTGGAAACCTCAGCGGACTGTGCCTTGGTGGCCATCATACCCCTTTTGAGACGCTATTCGGATGTGCCTGGACGGCACGTAGGCGACGCCGCTCCGGCCAGACGGCCGGTGCGATTGGCGGGCCTGATAGCGAGCACATTTCGGGCGGACAAGGGGCTGGAGGGGCGTTGGACGATGAGTGCCCGATGTCGCTATGGCCGGGCGGCGCCGGTCGCCGCCTCGGAGCGCGGATCCATCACACGGCGCCAGAGCGGTGGGACCAGTGCGAGCATCAACGCCCCCGCATATCCGTGCGGTAGCTCCGCGGCCCCCGCGATCTGTTCCAGCTGCTCGTACGACCGCGTCGCGCGCCGATGATGGTCGCTGTGGCGGCCCATGTTGAACAAGGCCGCATTGTTCATTCGTCGGTGGCTGTTCCAGGAGTGCTGCGGACCGAGGGGCTCGAGAACGCCTGTCGCTGCGGTCCGGCGCGTGAGGCCATAGTGAGCAACGTAGTTAAAGCTCTCCAACAGGAACACAGAGATGAAAGCGCTTGCGATCAGGAACGCCAGCGCCCGTGCGCTGAGTAGCGCAACGATGAGCAGAAACATCGCCTCGACCGCCAGGTAGGCGATCATGCGGTTTGACCGTCGCCGTGTCTCGAACATCCAGGCTTCGCGAAACTGGCCTGCGATCGAGCGCAACAAAAAGGCATAGAGCCCCTCGCCCAGTCTGGAACTCGCCGGATCTTCGACCGTCGCCGCACGCCGGTGATGCCCGTACACATGGGCGATGCGAAAATGCATGTAGAAAACCGTGGCCAAAAGGCTGAGGCCAAGAGCCCGGTCGCGCCGATCACGGCTATGAATCATTTCATGGGCGGTGACAAAGCCGAACACGCCGGTCGTAATTCCGGTGGAAACAGCGAGGCCGGTCGCTTCGAGCAGGCTCGTTTCAGGCCGCGCCACCAACACAGCCGCCCAGGCCGTCGTTGCGAGTTGCAGAACAATGTAGATCCTCGGCAGCCATCGCGCGATCGGTCCAACGGCCTCGCGCCTAGGCCCCGTTTCTTCCCCAAGCGCCGTATCGAAACCCGCTAGGCAGAGTGGGGTTGCTGCCGCAGCCATGAACGTCCACGCTCCTCCGAGCCACCCACCCAGAGGTAGTAGCGCGAGGAATGCGAAGGGCGTGAGGTATCGGAGCGGCACCATAGGGCCTCGCAGACATTCTGTGCGTCTCCCGACGCAAAACGTTCAGACACGCCAGATGCTTCCGCCGCCCCCATGAGGATCGGTGCGATCGCGGAATCGGCGCTTGAATGGCTGGCGCTCAAGCTGGATTTCGCGCCCCGTGCGCTCGTCGATACGCACGCGGCGATGCTGCTCGCGCGCACGGTCATGGCGGGCACCGAGCTCAAGGTCTTCGATGCCCTTGCAGCTCGTCCGCTAACTGCCGAAGAAACGGCCGCAGCGTGCGGCTCGGCGCCCGGTCCGACAGAGCTGCTGCTCGATGCGTTGTTGGCCTCCGGCTATTTGCGCTTCAGAAAAGGCCGCTTCGAACTTACCCGCCGAAGCCGATCCTGGCTGCTCAGCGCGTCCGACTCTTCAGTCCGCGACAAGCTTCTCCTCCAGATTGTCGAATGGCGCTGGCTGGAAGAGCTCGAGAAATTCGTGCGCAGCGGCCGACCGCTCGATTTCCATGGCACCATGACCGCTGAGGAGCGCGATCTTTACCATCGCGGCATGCGAGCGCTGGCCGGCATCGCGGGACCTGAGGTGGCAGGGCGTGTTCCGGTTCCGCGCGGCGCACGTCGGATGCTCGATCTGGGCGGATCGCACGGGCATTTCGCAGCTGAGATCTGCCGTCGCCATCCCAATCTCACCGCCGAAGTCATGGATCTACCGGAGGCGGTCGAAGCGGCTGCGCCTCTGTTGGCGGCGGAAAACTTGGACGACCGGCTCGTGCATCGGCCGGGAGATGCAACGCAGTCCGATTTAGGAACCGGGCAATTCGATCTCGTGCTGATGTCGAACCTGGCGCACCACCTCGATGCGGAGGAGAACCGGGACCTTGCACGGCGCGTAGCCCGCGCGCTTCGCTCCGGCGGCGCGTTCGTGATTCAGGAGCCAGCCCGCTCCGAGCGTCCCGGACGACAGGGCCAGATCCCCGCGCTGTTGGGCCTCTACTTCGCGATGCAAAGCCGCCCCGGCGTTCGCACGTGGACGGTCTCCGAAATNGCGTCCTGGCAACGGTCAGCGGGCTTGACGGTGAGCCGGCCCAAGCATCTCCGTACCGCACCCGGATGGGTCATGCAGGTGGCAGCCCGCAGGTAGCAGGCGTCTTCCGCCAGCTTTCAGAAATGATGCGTGCAGAGCGCGATCAGCAGGATGATCGGGATCGGAATGCCGATCAGCCAGAGCAGGATGGAGCGCATAACTTCCGCCTCCTTCTTGTCCGCTCGCCACAACAATGGTTTTCGATCCGCAACGGTTCCAGATGCGGGCGGCGCTCAGACGCAGAAACGCCGCAGGCGAAGGCCCGCGGCGTTCCCAACGGATCGTCGCGAGATCAGGCGACTTGCGGCAAAGCCACCGCAGTCGGCTTGCGACGACGCATTGCGACGCCGATCGCGCCGAATCCCAGCAACATCATCGCCCATGTGCCAGGCTCGGGCACAGCAGCGCTGACATTCAGTGTGAAGCTTTCATTGCCGAACGCATGGAAGGCGTTGCCGACAAATTGGGTCGACGAAATTTGAATTCCCGTCACGGTGCCGCCACCGAAACCGATCGTTCCGAGACCGCTCAGATAATAGAGATCGGTCGGCACGCCGCCAGCGTAGGTGAAGATGGTTTGCGTCGATCCATTGACGATCGCGTAGATGTTAAAGCCCCCGGTGCCGCCATGGTTGTGGAAATAGCCATCGCCGCTGAAGGTAATGCTATCCGCGGTGACTCCGGTGAACGTCTGCGAGGCGGTATCAAAGTCGGAAACGCTTGCAGTGTCCGTCGATTGCGGATTCCACGCAATCGTGTCGGCGGAGGCCGGCACCGCCACGAACGCCAGCGCGCTGGCGCCGGCGAAGGAAAGCAACTTACTTCTCATGAACGTCCCCTGTTTACAAAGACTACCGCGATCGAGGTCGCGGCCGTTCGTTAAACAGAGATTAACTAAAGTTGTAAGTCGGAAAAATTACGCACTGATGTTGCGTCGATGACGTCGAACCGCATCCAGAGTGCAGAGAATTCCGATGTCTTGAAGTTCGTCAATGTCCTCGTCTTAGTCTGCCACTGCCGCGGTGACGGGCTCGGCGGCATGTTCTCGACGGCCGAGCATCGCGGCTCGGAACATCACGGCGGCGGCGTACAGCACGACCACGAAGACGAGCCAGCGAAGCGTCTCGAGCGGCATGGATTTCACGATGAACGCAGCGACGAGCACTGCCGGAATGCCGCCAAGCGTGATTCCGAGCGCGATCTTGAGGTCGATCTGGCCGATGCCGATGTGCCGGGTCCCCGCGCCTGCGACAGTGAGCGAAGCGCCGGTGGCCATGATGGGGAACACCAGCCTCGGATCCATGCCCATGAGGCTGAACATCATTAGGGTGGGCGCGTAGTTACCGACGCCGAAGTTGAGCAGGACGCCGAAGAGGAAGTTCGCGACGATCGCGACGATGGTGAGCGTCATCGGGAGACTGGCGGCGGTGCCGCCCCCGGGCATCATGTGGAGATTGGTCAGAGCGTACACCGTAGCGCCGACCAAGAGCGCGATGGCGACCACGAGCTGAACCACCCACACGCGCGCTCTGGCGACTAGCGGCGCCCCGAGAAGTCCGCCCATCAACACGGAGACCGTGCAGCCGACAAGCAGCACCGGGTCGACCATGACGCCGAGCAGGACCAGGAAGATGACCGACTGAGCCATGGTCGGAAGGCCGTGACCGACAAGCATCGTCGGCGGAATCAGCCGGTCTGGGACGAGACTGCGGAACTTGAACCAGGCCGTTGTCGGGGCGAAGGAGCCAATGCCGAGCGTGTCAAAGAAGTTGGTGATCGCCCCGAGCACGACTCCTTCCAAACTCGGCGTCGCGTGGCGCGCGCGCGCCGCCCTCAACAAGATCGCCGTGAACGCCAGGATCGCGAGCGATAGCGGAACCAGAAGCGCGATCAGCATTGGCGCGTCTCCTTCGCGCTGGAGCCGCGAATGCTAGACCATTTCGGCACCGGCACAAGCGGCGGGAATCCGCGTGAAATATTCGCCGTGCTCCTGACTCTCCGCTCCGCCTCAGGAATCTGTGAATTCAAAGCTCGAATCGACCTGCTCGTCACTCCCGCGAAAGCGGGAGCCAGGACGGCGTCGTGGCGAGCTTTTAGGTCATCTGGGTCCCCGCCTCTGCGGGGATGACGAATAGAGAGCAAGGGCACAGCATCATGGCGAACAACGCGGGCACCATTCTTTCGCGCCTCAAGGACGAAGAGATCGACTGGGTCGACCTCCGCTTCACNGACCCCAANGGCAAATGGCAGCATNTGACCATGGCCTCCGGCGTGATCGACGAGGACAACCTCACCGACGGCTTCATGTTCGACGGTTCCTCCATCGCCGGCTGGAAGGCCATCAACGAGTCCGACATGATCCTGAAGCCGGACCTCGACGCCGCTTACGTCGATCCGTTCAGCGCGACTCCAATGCTGGTGCTGTTCTGCAACGTCGTCGAGCCTTCGACCGGCGAGCTCTACGGCCGTGACCCGCGCTCGACCGCGACGCGCGCCGAAGCCTATCTGAAGGCCAGCGGCGTCGGCGATACGGTGTTCGTCGGCCCGGAAGCGGAATTCTTCATGTTCGACGACGTCCGCTTCGAGGACGGTTACAACTCCAGCGGCTACAAGATCGACGACATCGAGCTGCCGACCAACACAATGCGCGAATATGACGGCGGCAACCTCGCTCACCGTCCCCGCGCCAAGGGCGGCTACTTCCCCGTCGCTCCGGTCGACAGTGCGCAGGACATCCGCGGCGAGATGGTTTCGACCATGCTCGAGATGGGCCTCCCGTGCGACAAGCACCACCACGAGGTGGCCGCCGCGCAGCACGAGCTCGGCCTGACCTACGGCGGGCTGGTCGAGACCGCCGACCGCATGCAGGTCTACAAATATGTCGTGCACATGGTGGCCCAGGCCTACGGCAAGACCGCGACCTTCATGCCCAAGCCGATCGCCAAGGATAACGGCAGCGGCATGCACACCCACATGTCGATC
>JGI24737J22298_10000655_pt1 | contig 12249 bp, 16 predicted proteins | sample KBSCornC3_FD_22298 | JGI IMG/M metagenome (IMG submission 22298) | reverse complement strand
AACCAGTCGATCCTCGCCGAGCGCTTGACGTGGCCGAGCGCGAGATCGGAAGAAACGCGATTGAACCGGTCGGTCGCTTCCGCCGACAGCCGTACAGGATCGCCCGCGGCAAGCGCTGCCATCAGCCCCTCAGGGTCGTAGTCGGCGGGATTGAGGCCCTCGCTGCCGATCTGCTGGATGTAGGACAGGAGATCGATTGCGCTCCGCTGATCCCAGACGACCGGCGGCAGCGGGGGCGGCGGCGGCTGGGGCGGTTGCTGCTCGCCTTGCGGTTGCGGCGCATAATCCGGGTTAGCGGAATTCTGACCGGTGCCGGGCAGCGACGCCGCTGGCTTGCCTGCCGCGGGCCGGGTCGGTGCAGGCCCTGCTTGGGCCGGCTTCGTTTGAGCGTGAAGCGCAGCCGGCAGGAGAGCCGCCGCGGAGAACAGCAGGATGCTATTTAGACGCGAGTCCATCGGGACCAAGGCCTTCAATTTCAAGGAAATCCCCATCAACCATTCAATCAATACACGCGATGAACGCCGCTCGCCAGTGACGCCGAGGACACAATCGCTGACAACCGACATAGGTCCCGCCCCACAACCAATCCTTAAGCGCCCGTGCGCTAGGGCAAGGGGTCGGGTTGTGGGGGGTGATTTTTTGGGCTCAGGTTTCTTTCTCGACGGTGGGATGATCCCGCGCGGCGCGCAACGCTCGATCGACGAGCGCGGTGAGGGGCGCGCGGCTTCGGCATCGAGCACGGCGGTACTGGAATTTCGCGGCCGTAATCACGTCGTCCGGCTGGTCAACGTGTCCGGCTCGGGCGCTATGGTAATCTTTCCCTACGTGCCGCATATCGGCGAGAAGCTGAGACTCCAGCTGCTTGACCGCGGGCAGGTAGCGGCACAGGTCAGGTGGGTGAAGGATGGCCGGGTCGGACTGTCCTTTGCCGCGGCAGAGTAGCTCGGCCGATGGAGATGAGCTTTTCGATGATCAAGGCGCGTATCGCCGAGGACCAGAGCGAGCGGAGACAGGCTTCGCGCCATCGCGTCGCGCTCGACGCCAAGGTGCGCGAGCTTGGGGCGACCGGAATCGAAGCAACCGTGCTCAACATTTCTGAGCAGGGATTCATGGCCAGGGCCGACGGCCAGTTCGAGGTCGGTTCACGGGTCTGGCTGATGCTTCCTGGACGCGACCGCGCCAATGCCGTGGTCAAGTGGACGGCTGGCGACAAGCTTGGCGCCGAATTCGCTAATCCCATCTCGCTCGATGGCTTGAAGGTCGCCGCCCGGCGCGGCTGATCGCCCGCCCAAGTCGATTCACCCCGAATTCCAGCTCCTTATCGCTTGATGCAGATCAGCGCCGTGCAACCGTGCGGCCGTTCGCTCGTTGGTCGGGCCGCGAAAGGAAGGTCTCTCATGCCCATCATGTCCGGCGAAGCCCGGAGGCCTAATGAGCGGGGCTATCACGCGGTTTATCATGATCAAGAGGTCAATCACTGCCCCGGTTGCGGCCGTACCCACTGGATCATCGGCCGAATGTCGGCCGAGTGCGCGTTCTGCGCGACCGCCTTGCCGCTGGCCGAAGCGAGCCGGCCATCAGGTCCAGTGATCATCCAGCACAAGAATCGCGATCGGGAAAATCACGCCTGGGCTGCGTAGCTAGGCCTTCTTCCTGACCGGCACNTGGACGTTGCACAAATCGACTCCGCCTGCCGGGCGAGTATAGAAATCGTCGTGCCGGTTGGCCCGGACGCGAATGTAGCGGGCGAAGCTCGCGCTTGCCGTATCCAGATATTCGTAGGAGGGGCGCCCGGCCGCGGGCATCTCGCTCGCCAGCCGGATGCTGGCAATCGGCACGTAGTCGGCCTTGTCCTTGTAGAAACCGAGCGCTTCCGTTCCGCGCGGCAGTGAGCTCAGCCTGTCGATGCCGTCTATGACCCGGCCGACGACCGCAAGGTTGCGGTCCATGTGGCGGGTCGGCTGGCCGATGATCGCATAAAGCTCGCCCCCCGTCCCGGTGTCGGGCGACAGGTTTCGGCCGACTCCCACCGTCGCATAGCAATGCGCGAGGTTGGCCCAGCCGCTCTTGCTGGAATAAGCGATTGGCCATCCGTCCGCGAAGCCCGTGCCCGGCGCATAGGGGTCGGCATAACCAAGCGGCTTGATCGACAGTCCCTTGAACGGCCGGGTATATTCCGCCGGCGGCTTGGCCGTGACCCCGGCCGGCCACGGCTTGTCGCTATCGTTGAGCCCCCACTGCGCGACATAATTATCCTGGACCCGGTAGATGGTCGCTCCGTCCCAATAGCTGCTTCGGGCGAGCGCCTTGATGTTGGCGACGTGCACCGGCGCGAACACCGGGGCGAGCTGGATGACCACCCGCGCGCCGCTTTTCAAATCCATGACCAAAAGGTCGTCGGCGGGAATCGTCTTCCACGCGGCTGCCGGCGCCCCGTTCACGATGTCGGTGGGTGTGAGCAGCTTCTTCGCCGGGGCGGCGCCGATGAGCAGAGCGCAAGAAAGCAGGAGAACGGTTCGCATGGTCATTGTTGTACCCCTGCGAAAGCAGGGATCCAGTCCTGGGTTCCTGCTTTCGCAGGAACACAGTAAGCGGCCTTCATGTACCTTGCCACCTTGATGCTGCTCGGCTCGGGCGAGCTCGGCCGTGAGTTCGCGATCGCCGCCAAGCGGCTCGGCTGCCGGATCGTCGCCTGCGACCGCTACGCCAATGCGCCGGCGATGCAGGTCGCGGACGCCTTCGAAGTGTTCCCGATGCTCGACGGATCGGCCCTCCGCGCCGCGGTCGAGAAGCACAAGCCCGACGTGATCGTCCCCGAGATCGAGGCGATCGATACGGCGACACTCGCCGGGCTCGAGCAGGAAGGCTGGCGCGTCGCGCCCTCGGCCAAGGCCGTCCAATTGACCATGAACCGCGACGGCATCCGCGAGTTCGCGGCGCGCGAGCTCGGCCTCCTTACGTCCCAATACCGCTTTGCCGAGAGTCGCGACGAAGCCATCGCAGCGGCACGGGAAGTCGGCCTTCCCTGCGTCGTCAAGCCGGTGATGTCGAGCTCCGGCAAGGGCCAGAGCATTGCAAAGACCGAGGACGAAGTCGGCACCGCCTGGGACTATGCCGTCGCCAAAATGCGCGGCGATCGCCCCCGTGTGATCGTCGAAGAATTCGTCGACTTCGATAGCGAGATCACCTTGCTCACCGTCTCGACCAGGGACGGGATTTTGTTCTGCGCTCCGGTCGGGCATCGCCAGGAGGCCGGCGATTATCGGACAAGCTGGCAGCCCGCGGCCATCACCGAAGGCGCGCTCTTTTCTGCCCGGAACCAGGCACGCAAAATTGTCACCGCGCTCGGCGGACATGGCATTTTCGGAGTCGAGTTCTTCGTGTCCGGCGACCAGGCAATTTTTTCCGAGCTGTCGCCCCGGCCTCATGACACGGGAATGGTGACTCTCATTTCGCAATTCCCCAATGAGTTCGAGCTTCACCTGCGAGCGATCCTCGGTCTTCCGATTCCGTCGATCGAGCTTGCCGGACCCGCGGCTTCGGCGGTGATCCTCGCAAGTGAGGAGAGCGAGGCGTTCGCCTACGACGGGATCGCCGATGCGCTTGCCCTCGGCGCTCCCGGGCATCCCGTCGACCTCCGCATTTTCGCCAAGCCCAACACGCTCAAGAACCGGCGCATGGGCGTTGCCCTCGCCCGCGACGAAACGACCGACGACGCGGTTGCGCGGGCCGTCGCGGCGGCTTCGCGCGTTAAGATCCGCTACTCGTGATAAAGGAACACGCCGTGAGATTCCTTACAGCCGCCGTTTGCGTCCTCGCTTTATCGGCCTGCAACGAGCAGCCGCAGCAGTCGACCAACCGGCCTGCAACCAAGGTCCGCAGCCAGGAACAGAACCAGCTTCATCAGCTGGACGCGATGAACCTCGCGATCGGGCTCAAGCGCGCGATCTACGACGCGGGCTACACGTGCCCCCGAATCACCGAAGCGGGTTTCGTCGCCGAGTGGAAGAATCTCGACATGTGGATGGCGCGCTGCACTTACGGCAAGGAGACTCGCGACTGGGCGATCTTCGCCGGCCCGGACGGAAGCGCCCAGGTTCGCGACTGCAAGGACGTAGACGTCACGCAGCTTCCGAAATGTGAGATCAAAAAGCGGCCGAAGGGTAGCTTCGGCTAAAGGCTCAACCGCCGCACTGGCGAGTTTCTTTATACTCGCCGGCCGCCGACATTTCCTTGATCGTGACGCAATTGCCCTGGCGGATTTCCTCGCGCCAGCTGCCGTCCTTGTTGACGATCCGGTTACCCTTGGGAACGCGCTTGCCGTCCTTGATTTCGTAGTTGAAATTGTTCGGCGTGGACTGATTCTGGGGCGGATCGGCGTATGCGGCGCTGCTCGCCGCGGCGACTAGCGCCACGCCGGAAAGCATCAGCAGTGTCTTTGCAATACGCATAATCACACGACTCCTTACGTTGATAAGTAGCCCAGCCGACGTTAACCGCGGCTGACGGCGATTCATCGCTCTAAACGGCTCGAATCATCGGATTTTTCTACGATCCCGGCTCACGGCCGGGCGACCAGCAGATTTAGCCCTGCCTCGCCTTGAAGCGGCGGTTCGTCTTGTTGATGACGTAGGTGCGGCCGCGACGACGGATGACTCGACAGTCCCGGTGCCGCGACTTCAGCGACTTTAGTGAGTTGCGAATCTTCATGGCCGGGCGCCTGCCTCGTTCTTTCAAAATCGGGTTGTAGGAAGGTTCGTGAAAACCGGCGGTTCCCCTAGAGACGGGCCGCGCTCAAGTCAAGGCGAACGGCTAGGGGCCGGCAAGCTTTCGCTCCCAGGCGAGCGCGTCGGCAACGATCGTGTCGATGTCGGCATGCTCCGGCCGCCAGTCGAGGGTTTCCACGAGCCTCTTGTTGCCCGCGACGAGCTGCGGCGGATCGCCCGGACGCCTTCCGGCGATCTCGCGCGGAACGGCGGCTCCGTTGGCCCGGTCAACCGCGTCCAGGACTTCGAGCACCGACAGCCCTTTGCCGTACCCACAGTTGAGGACGAGATTCTCGTTGGGGTTCGCGACCAGCCGCTCGAGCGCGGCGACATGCACGGCTGCAAGATCGCTGACGTGGATATAATCGCGGATGCAGGTGCCGTCGGGCGTCGGATAGTCCGTTCCGAAGACTGAGACGCCGTCGCGTTTCCCGACCGCTGCCTCGACCGCGATCTTGATGAGATGGGTTGACCCTTTCCCGATCTGGCCGGCCCGCCCTCCAGGATCGGCGCCGGCGACGTTGAAGTAGCGCAGCGCCCCATAATTGAAGCCGTAAGCCGCCGAGCAATCGGAAAGCATCCGTTCGGTCATCAGCTTCGACGCGCCATAGGGATTGATCGGAAGCTTGGCGTCCTCTTCGTCGATCGGAACTCGCTCCGGCGCGCCATAGACCGCCGCGGTCGAGGAGAAGAGGAAATGCTTCACGCCCCCGGCAACCGCGGCATCGATCAGCGCGTGGGTCGCAAGCGTGTTGTTCGCATAATATTTGAGCGGCTGTTCGACGCTTTCAGGAACGACGATCGATCCCGCGAAATGCATGATCGCGCCGATTGCTTCCCGGCCGAGAATATCGTCGACCAGCGCCCGGTCGGCGATGGAACCCTCGAAGAACGCAACGCCGCCGGGGACGATCTCGCGAGCTCCGTTCGAAAGATCGTCGATGACCGCGACGGGCCAGCCCGCATCCTTGAGCGCGAGCACCGCATGGCTGCCGATATAGCCGGCGCCTCCGGTTACGAGCACTGGAAGCTTCTGCATCTCCCAGGCGCTAGCGAACGCGTGCCCCGAAAGCCAGCGGCTAGAGCCCCAGCAACCTGATGAGGGCGAAGCTCACCGAACCGAGGGCCAGCAGCGAGAGAATCACCGTGATCGTGACTGGCCTCCCGGATTTCGACACGGTCCGAACGTCGACGCCGAGGCCGAGGGCCGCCATCGAGATCACCGTGAAAACAGTGGCTGTGATTGCAATTGGCGCAAGCGCCGTCACGGAAATGAGGTTCGCGGAACGCAGCGCAACCATGATCAGGAAGCCGATGACGAACCAGGGCACCAGCTGATGAACCGGCGGCCGGCCCCGGACCGGGCGGTCGCCGGCGGTAACGTGAGGCGCGGGCTCGTCCGGTTCTTCCCGCAGCTTCGTTGAAACGAGCGACAGGACGAGACAGACCGGGCCAAGCATCAGCACCCGGATGAGCTTCACCAGCGTGCCGACCTGCACCGCGCCCGCGCCCACCGGCGCCGTCGCGGCCAGCACCTGGGGCACGGCATAGACCGTCAGGCCGGCGAGCGCCCCATAGGCAATCGGTTTCATCCCCAGCATCGCCCCGATGAACGGTAGGATGAGGACGACGACCACCCCGAGCACCGCCGTGAAGGCGATCGATGCCGCGACCTCGTCGCCGTCGGCGCCGATCACCGGAGCAACGGCAGCGATTGCAGAATTCCCGCAGATCGAATTCCCGCACGCGACGAGTATGGCGAGGCGCCTGGACAGGCCGAACAGCCGGCCGATTGCGAAGCTCAGAAGGATCGCACCTGCGACAATCCCGAGAATCGAAATGAGCAAAGGCCACCCCGCGGCCAGGATCGTCGCGGCACTGACCGATGCGCCGAGCAGGACGACTGCGATTTCGAGCAGGAGCTTCGCTGAGAAATCGATTCCGCTTTTCCATCTCGCGCCGGGAGTCCATGCAGTCCGAACCGCAGCACCGACCAGGATTGCGAGCACCAGAGTTTCGATCCAGGCTCGCCCGAATGTCAGCAGCTCCAGCTGCTGCAGGAAATAACCCACGACCGAGATCGCGACGCAAAGCGCCAGGCCTGGAACTATCCGGTTGAGCGCCTGCAAATTGCTCATGATCGGGGGCTAGCTAGGCCACATGCTTGCGGCAACGGCATTTTTCGGCTTTAGGCGCGCCAACTTCCAACGCAGCTTTGCAGAAGGTTTCATGGCCCTTGTAATTTCGAGCGCGTTTGACGCGGGGAACATCCGCGTGGTCAAGCAGGACGGCGATGTGGTCGATCTGGAGATCGTCAAAGACCACATGTCCGATTTCTATCAATGGTTCTATTTCCGGCTGTCCGGAGCGGCGGGCCGCGAGATCACCTTGCGCATCACGAACTGCGGCGCATCGGCCTACCCGCACGGCTGGCCCGACTATAAAGGCGTGATGAGCCTCGATCGCGAGGAGTGGATCCGCATTTCCGCGACGAGCTACGCCGACGGCGTCCTGACGATGAAGCTGACTCCGCCGCAGGATCCCGTGTGGATCGCTTATTTCGCGCCTTATTCGATGGAACGGCACCACGACCTCATCGCGACGATCTCGGGCCTCAGCGGTGTTCGCCATTCTTCGCTCGGGAAGAGCCTCGACGGCCAGGACGTGGATTGCGTGACGATCGGCGAGGGTCCGCTCAACGTCTGGCTTTATGCCCGCCAGCATCCCGGTGAGAGCATGGCCGAATGGTGGATGGAAGGCGCCCTCGAGAAATTGACCGACGAGGACGATCCCGTCGTCCGCGTGTTGCGCAAGGAATGCACGTTCCGGGTCGTTCCGAACATGAATCCCGACGGCTCGCGCCGGGGCCACCTCCGCACCAATGCGGTCGGGACCAATCTCAACCGCGAATGGCACGCGCCTTCGGCCGAGAAGAGCCCCGAGGTCCTCTGTGTCCGCAATGCGATGGACGAGACGGGGGTCGACTTCGCGATGGACATCCATGGCGACGAGGCGATTCCGGCCAATTTCCTCGCCGGATTCGAGGGCATTCCGTCGATCACCGAGCGCCAGCAACGCCTGTTCGGCCTGTTCAGCGAGACGCTCGAAAGGCTCTCGCCCGACTTCCAGCGGAGCAAGGGCTATGAGATCCCCGCGCCGGGCGATGCCAATATGTCCATGTCGACGACCCAGCTTGCGGAACGCTACGGCTGTGTGTCGATGACGCTCGAAATGCCGTTCAAGGACAATTTCGACCTGCCCGACGAGGTCTATGGCTGGTCGCCTCAGCGCTCGAAATATCTCGCTTTCGCCTGCCTCGACGCGCTCCATGCTGTGCTTCCGGAGCTGAAGGCGGCGACGGTCGAGCGCGATGAAGCCAAAGCGGAGAAGGTCCCCGCCTGATGCCGCAGCTGGTCCTCCTGCGGCACGGCCAGTCGCAGTGGAACCTCGAGAATCGCTTCACCGGCTGGTGGGACGTCGACCTTAGCGAACAGGGCATTGCCGAGGCCCGCGCCGCGGGCCGGACCCTGCGCACGCACGGCTTCGATTTCGACTGCTGCTTCACCAGCGTCCTCACCCGCGCGATCCGGACGCTCCACCTCGTCCTTCATGAGATGGACCGGCTGTGGCTGCCGGTCGCCAAGGATTGGCGCTTGAACGAGCGCCACTATGGCGGGCTCACCGGCCTCAACAAGCAGGAGATGATCGACAAGGTCGGCGCCGAGCAGGTCAAGATCTGGCGGCGCTCGTACGACATTCCGCCGCCCGGCCTTCCCGCCGACAGCCCCTACGATGTACGCGGCGACCGCCGCTACGCCGGGGTCGAAGTACCGCGCACCGAAAGCCTCAAGGACACGATCGCGCGCGCCCTTCCTTACTACCGGTCGGACATCGAGCCTGCGTTGCAAGCGGGCAAGCGCGTGCTCATCGCCGCCCACGGCAACAGCCTGCGCGGAATCATCAAATATCTGTCGAACATCGGCGATGAAGAGATCGTCGGCCTCGAAATTCCGACCGGCCAGCCGATCGTCTACGAGCTCGCGGATGATCTGACGGCAATCCGGAGGTACGATTTGGGCTGAAGCTCCTCCCTATCGCGCAGCGATGGGGAGGGGGACCGCTCGACGAAGTCGAGTGGTGCTACGCGGCCGCTTTCCGCCGGTACATTTCCTCGTCGGCGCAGGCCATGATGCTGTCCGCATCATCGTCCGGACCGATCATTCCAACCCCGATCGCGACGCTGAGCGGCAAAGGGTCGCCCTCATGGCTGAACTCACAACCGGCGATGAGGTTGATCAGGCGCGACGCGGTTTCCTGGGCGTTGTCCTCGTCGGAGTGCGCGAGCAGGATCCCGAACTCGTCACCGCCGATCCGGGCGACGACGTCGCTGCGCCGGACTCCGCCGACGAGCAGTTCGGCGACCTGGATCAAAGCCTGGTCACCCGCCTTATGGCCGAACGTGTCGTTGATCATCTTGAGGCCATCGAGATCGACGAACAGCATTGCCGAGTTCTCGCCGTAGCGGCGGGCGCGGTCAACGAACCGTTCCAGTGCGCGCATGAAGCCGCGGCGGTTCGGCATGTTGATGAGCGTGTCCTGGTGCGCAAGCTGGTCGAGCTGCTCGACCCGCTCTTCGAGCTGGGCAATCTGCGAGCGCAGCCTCCCGATCTCCGCCAGCAGGCGATCGGAGTCCGTAATATCGGTTACGCTATCGGTCATTACCCGGTCCGTCCCCCGCGCGAAGGATAGCGCGATTCCAAGCTTCTGAAAATCCGACTCTCTTTCGTGGCAATTGCATGCCACACATCCTCTCCTTAAACGACCGCGCTCCGGCAACTGCTTCAAGATGGGACAAATGGCGGAGCCTCAGGTTGGGATCATCATGGGCAGCCGCTCCGATTGGGAGACGATGCGCCATGCCGCCGAGACCCTCGACACGCTTGGCGTCGCCTACGAGACGAAGGTCGTCTCGGCCCATCGCACCCCGAAGCGGTTGTACGATTACGCTCATTCGGCGCGGGAACGGGGCCTGAAGGTCATCATCGCGGGCGCCGGCGGAGCCGCGCACTTGCCGGGCATGGCCGCTTCGATGACGACGCTCCCTGTCTTGGGCGTACCGGTCGAGACCAAGTCTTTGAAAGGCATGGATAGCTTGCTCTCGATCGTTCAGATGCCCGCCGGCGTGCCCGTCGGGACGCTGGCGATCGGCAAGGCTGGAGCGGTCAACGCAGGGCTGCTCGCCGCGGCGATTCTGGCGACTTCCTGCGCCGACCTCGCGGCCCGGCTCGAACGCTTCCGCGAGGAACAAACCGGCTCGGTCGCCGAATCGCCTGAATGATTCCGCCGGGCTCGACCATCGGGATCGTCGGCGGCGGCCAGCTGGGCCGGATGCTGGCGATCGCCGCGGCTGAGCTCGGCTACAAATGTCATATTCTCGATCCGCATGAGCACGTTTGTGCCGCCGATGTCGCGGCTCGGTTCACGCGCGCCGCTTTTGACGACGAAGCCGCGCTTCGCGCGTTCGCCGACACGGTCGACGTCGCCACCTATGAATTCGAGAATCTGCCGGTCGGGCCGCTGAAGCTTCTCGGCGAGAAGCTTTGCCCGAGCATCCGATCGCTCGAGATCGCCCAGGATCGCGCGCACGAAAAGGAGTTCATCGAATCGACCGGCGCCCGGGTCGCGCCGTGGCGGTCGGTATCGGCCCTCGAAGACGTGGAAGCCGCACTCGCCGATCTGGGGTTGCCGCTCGTGCTGAAGTCCCGCCGCTACGGTTATGACGGCAAGGGCCAGGCCTGGATCCGGTCGCCCGAAGACGCAGAGGCGGCCTGGGATTCGATCGGCCGGGAGCCGGCGATCGCCGAGGCAGCCGTCGATTTCGCTGCGGAATTCTCGGTCATCGTCGCGCGCTGGGCGGATGGGCGGCACCGGTTCTGGGATTCGCCTGAAAACGAACACCGCGACGGCATTCTTCGGCGTTCAACCGTGCCGTGCGGCGAGGCCGTTGCCGCTGAACTCGAGGAAGCCCGATCCGCGGCGCTCCGAATTGCCGAGGCGCTCGGCCATGTCGGCGTGCTCACGGTCGAATATTTCGCTGCCCCGGGCGGCCCGCTGGTCAACGAAATCGCTCCGCGCGTTCATAACAGCGGGCACTGGACGATCGAGGGCTCGGTCACGTCGCAGTTCGAGCAGCATGTCCGCGCGATCTGCGATCTTCCTCCCGGACTCACCGGGCTCATGCGCGGCGGCGCCGTCATGGAAAATCTCATCGGACCGGACGTCGAGCGCTGGCCCGAGCTCGTCGCCGAGCGCGGCGCCCACGTCCACATCTACGACAAGGGCGAAGCCCGCCCCGGCCGCAAGATGGGACATGTCACGCGGGTCAAGCGCTAGCTCGTGTCATGTCCGCAATGGGTCGAAAGCGGACATTAGCCCTAACGAGTGAGACCTTCTTTTGAGTGCCGAGCGAGCACCTCATCTGCCCAGACCAGCGCAAAACCGCCTGCCGCAAACGCCAGCAGGATCAGCAGGACCGTCACTGCGGTCTGACCCACTCCCCTGGTGTAATCCAGGAAAGGGTAGGCAAACTTGCCGTCAGCCGAGCCCCGGACCAGCGNGTAGATCAGATATGCGAGAGGATAGAGCGCCCATCGCGGCGGATCGCGGCGGGTCAGTCCGCCTTTGGGGGCCAGAAGCAGCCAGAAAATTGGGACGGAAATCGGCGTCACATAATGCAGGATCGTGTCCGCGAGCTTTGCGCCGCCGCTTAGTTCGAGCAATCCTCGCAACAGCAGGAAATTAACCACGCCGACGAGGATAATTGCCACCGTCGTTCCGCCCAACAACGATGAGCTGGCAAAGGCGCGATTGCCCAATGCGAGACCGGTAAACACCACCGCCACGATTAGGTTGGTCAGGATCGTGAAATAGCGGACCATGATCCACAGCGCGCCCGCCGCCGATTGGCCCTGCTCCATGATTGCGTTGAACTGCACCGCCAGTCCGATCCAGCAGAGCAACGCAATCGCAGCAGCTAGTGCGCGACCTACTCCGGATGACGTGCCCATCGCCCTGTCCTCCCGTTCAATGCGATACGCGTGAGGCAGGCCTAATGCCACTGCTCCGGATGGGGAGTGGGTGCTAATGACCGCAATAGGTGGAAAGCGGACGCTCACGAATCATGGAATACGCGGGCTCGCCGACCGGAAATAAAGATTGCCGCGTCTCTCCTCGCGAAGCCCGTCTGAGATCGAGCCACTTGCCATCCACCGCCGCCAGCACCCAATTTGCGAGCTGCAGTCTATCCGTAATGCCGCTCATTAATCAGCTGTAGCGAGGACTTCGGCGCGTTCGCGAGCGATGATGGTGTCGATGCGCCTCTGGATGGCGGCGTAGCGCGGGTCCGGGCGCAAGGCGTCGAACTGCGGCCAGTCGGCGAGGTTCGCCGAATAATATTGCCCGAGCCAGCGGCGATTCACTGCCT
>JGI24737J22298_10000653_pt1 | contig 12277 bp, 14 predicted proteins | sample KBSCornC3_FD_22298 | JGI IMG/M metagenome (IMG submission 22298) | reverse complement strand
AAGCAGGAGTAGCAGGCCAGAGGCTTGGGAATAAAAGCCACTCGGCTGGAGCCGGGCGGCGGCTGTTATTGTTGAACCCAGCGCAGGTTAAGCGTCCTCGCCTGAAATCTGCTGCATTAACATTACAATATGAAAACATCACAATACCTGATCGCATTAGGCTTGGCACTTGGCAGCCTGACATATGCCAATGCCACCACCCGCGATACCACCTTCCATGCCGATGGTAACCCCATTATCAGGCACAAGTATACTGCCGATCCGGCGGCTATGGTTTATAAGGATAAGGTATATCTGTATACCGGCCATGATGAAGCTGCTACCGGCCATAACGGCTATACTATGCACGACTGGACCTGCTTCACTACAACCGATATGGTAAACTGGACAGAGCATCCTTCGCCTATGAATGTTAAGGAGTTTAAATGGGCTAAGGATGATGCATGGGCTTCGCAGGTGATTGAACGGAACGGCAAGTTTTACTGGTATGTGGCTGTTGAACATGGCACTATTCATGGCAAAGCTATTGGCGTGGCGGTATCTGACAGTCCGTTGGGGCCGTTTAAGGATGCGCGCGGCAGTGCTTTGGTTACCAATGATATGACCAAAGCCGTTAAGCATTCCTGGGATGATATTGACCCAACAGTTATTATTGATAAAGACGGGCAGGCTTACCTGTTTTGGGGCAATGGCATTTGCTATTATGCCAAGCTAAAAAGCAACATGATCGAACTTGACGGCGAGATTAAAACCATCACCCTGCCGCATTACACCGAAGCGCCGTGGATCCACGAGCGTAACGGCTGGTATTATTTATCTTATGCTTATGAGTTTCCCGAAAAAATAGCGTATGCTATGAGCCGGAATATCAATGGCCCGTGGGAATATAAGGGGATCATTAACGAAATAGCTGGAAATTCTAATACCAATCACCAGGCTATTATTGAGTTTAAAGGCAAATGGTATTTTATATATCATAATGGGGCGTTAGTGCCTGACGCTGGCAGTTTCCACCGTTCCGTTTGCATCGATTATTTGTATTACAATAAAGATGGGAGCATTAAGCGGGTGATAATGACCAGCGAAGGGGTTAAGCCGGCCAAATAATTAGTCCCACTCAAGCCTTCCCCGGGTAGGTAGGGCTTTAAGGTTGTCCTGACATGATAGTCCAAAGGGCGAATTATTCCGGTTGATAAATACATAATTTAATGAAAAGTAATTTTACCAATTATTTTACTGATATTGCGTTGCTGAAACAATATGGCCTGTAACCAGTTGGCTATGATTGCTTTGGTAAGGAACCAATTATAACAAAATATGACCATTAAAAATGTTTACTTATTACTTGCCGGCCTTTTATTGGCCGGTTTTACTTCATGCAAAAAGAAGGAAGTTTTGCCGGGCAATTCCGGGAACGTTCCCGGTGATACGGTGGTAAACACCGGAAAGGCGTTGCCGGCTGGTGCAAAAGATGGGGTTACCTTTATCAATTCGGGTAAATCGGTAATTTTTAACCTGTATGCGCCGGGCAAAAAATCCGTATCAGTAATAGGTGATTTTAACGGTTGGGATGTAAATGATACCAAGGCCGTGATGAATAACACACCCGATGGCAAACGCTGGTGGGTACAAATTGATAACATCGATCCCGCTGCTGAATATGGTTACCAGTTTTATATTGATAAATCATTGAAGGTAGCTGATCCATATACCGAAAAGGTGCTTGATCCCGATAATGATTCATACATTTCTTCAGATACCTATCCCAACTTAAAAAAGTATCCAACCGGGAAAACTACCGGTAATGTAAGCGTTTTTCAGGTCAATCAGCCTGCGTACAGCTGGAAAAATACCAGCTTTACCCGCCCCGATAAAAAGAACCTGGTTATTTATGAATTATTATTACGAGATTTTATTGATGCCCATAACTATCAAACCCTTACAGATACTTTGAAGTATCTCTCAAACCTTGGAGTTAATGCTATTGAACTGATGCCTTTTAATGAGTTTGAAGGTAATCTTTCATGGGGGTATAATCCGTCTTTTTATTTTGCGCCTGATAAATACTACGGTACCAAAAACGCTTTGAAAGCTTTTATTGATGAGTGCCACTCGCGGGGTATAGCGGTGATCCAGGATATGGTGCTTAATCATTCCTTTGGCCAATCACCAATGGTACAGATGTATTTTAACACAACAGCGGGCAAACCTGCGGCCAACAATCCCTGGTATAATGTGGATCCAACGCATCCTTACAATGTAGGTTACCAGTTTAACCATGAAAGCGCCGACACTAAATATTTTGTAAAAAACGTGCTCAAATTCTGGATGACGGAGTATAAGATAGATGGTTTCCGCTTCGACCTTTCAAAAGGTTTTACCCAGGTTAACTATGGTACATCTGACGCAGCCGTGAACGCATGGAGCCAATATGATGCCAGTCGTGTAGCCATCTGGAAAGATTATAACAACTATATCAAAAGCATCGATAATAATAATTTCTACGTAATACTGGAACATTTTGCGGCTAACCAGGAAGAAAAAGAACTGGCGGGCGAAGGCATGATGCTTTGGAACAACCTGAACTATAATGCCAACGAAGCTACTATGGGCTGGCTAACCAACTCCAATTTTCAGGGTTTGTTTTATGATCAGCATACGTTTACGCAGCCGTATAACCTGGTAGGCTATTTTGAAAGCCATGATGAGGAACGCCTGCAGTTTAAAAATGAAAGTTATGGCAATGCGGTTGGCAGCTACAATGTAAAAGATAAAAACACAGGTTTGGCGCGCGAAGAAATGGCAGCCGCGTTCCTGTTTTCGGTTCCGGGGCCTAAGATGCTATGGCAGTTTGGGGAGCTTGGTTATGATGTAAGTATTAACCAGGGAGGCCGCACCAGCAATAAACCTATTTATTGGAACTATAACACCGATCCTAACAGGAGGCATTTATACAGCATTTACTCAAAAATGATTAAGATGAAGGAAAAGAACGCTGTATTTGCCTCAACTAATTATACGTACAGCCTCGGTGGCGCAATTAAAACTATACAGTTAAAAGATGCCAGCGCGAATGTGGAAGTGGTAGGCAATTTTGATGTGGTGCAGGTAACCGGCAGCATCAGCTTCCCGGCTACCGGAAACTGGTACGATAACATTACCAAAACCAGTATAAGTGTAACATCATTGCCATATTCCATGACGCTGCAGCCCGGCGAATATCATGTTTACAGCAGTGTTCCTTTACAGCAATAACGAGGTTAAAACACTAAGTGTTAAGGCTTCCGGGAGTTGATAAATGCTGTTTTTAAGACGTGGTTTTCAACAGGGGATTACACTTCCGAAAACTTTAAACGTGTAATGGCCTTATTTTTAATTGATTGTTAATAATTAATGTTACCTTTGTAGTAATTAAATAAAAATATAATGCAAGGAACAGTAAAATTCTTTAATGAAACCAAAGGTTTCGGATTTATTACACCAACTAATGGTGGTGCCGAAGTTTTTGTACACGTCTCAGGCCTGATCGACACTATCCGTGAAAACGATAGCGTTACCTACGATGTAGAGCAAGGCAAAAAAGGCTTAAATGCGGTAAATGTAAAAGTAGGTTAAACTATCAATTATATAAAAATCGTACAGCATCTGTTCAGCAATGGGCAGATGCTTTTTTTATGCAATAAAAAAGCCTAACGTATGCTATAAAAAAGCTCCGTTAAGCAATAATTATATTCAACAGGGGAGTTTTCCTAAGAAGGCTTTACCATCTGCACTAAGGCATCAATAAATTTAGGTGCATCATTCAAACTCTCAACCAGTTGCACATGCTCACCGCCGAGGGCTTTAAATTCGTCACCATATTCGGTAGTTACTTCATATACGGTTTCAAGGCAGTCGGCTACAAATGCGGGGCAAAATACCAGGAGACGTTTTTTACCTTCGCCGGCCATTTTGGCTACAATTTCGCTGGTGTAAGGCTGCACCCATGGGTCGTTGCCCAGGCGCGATTGAAAGCAGATGGTATATTTCTCTTTCGGAATGCCCATTTTTTCAGCTATCAGTTTCGCGGTATGGTGCGATTGTGCCGAATAGCAAAACCTGTTGGCATCAGTAAGCGTTTCACAGCAGCCTGCAGATTTAAGGCAGGTATTATGAGTATGATCGGCTTTAATCAGTTGCCTTTGCGGCAGTCCGTGAAAGCTAAATAAAACGTGATCGTACGTTTCAGGATTATATTTTTGAGCGTTATCAGCAAAAGTTTCAATCATCAGCTCATTATCATGGAAAGAGTTGATGAACGTAATATTTGGCGATGTTGGCCATTTGCCAACAATGTCCATCACCTTTTCATAAACAGACCCGGTACTGGCCGAAGCATATTGCGGAAACAAAGGGATTACCTGGATACTTTCAACAAGGGCTGCTTTCAGTTTCTCCAAAGCCGATTCGATAGAAGGGTTTTGGTAACGCATAGCCAGCTCAACCATATAGCCATCGCCAAGGCGCTGTTGTAAAGCCTGCTGTTGCAAAATACTGTAATGTAACAAGGGTGAGCCTGTTTTAGGGTCCCAGATGGCCTGGTACAATTTGGCCGATTTAGGTGCCCTGAACGGAACGATAAGGCCTTTAACTAAAAGAGTACGTGAAATGGCCCCGATATCAATAACCCGCGGATCCATCAAAAACTCATTCAAATAACGCTTTACATCTGCTGTGCTGGGGCTATCCGGGGTGCCCAGGTTAACCAGTAAAATTCCTTTTTTAGCCATAACTGTAGGCGCAAAAATAGCAAAAAATGCCCCGTAAGTTATGACGGTGGTCACAATTTACAAATAAATGAGGTGTAAGGTTTATTTATTCCCTGTCACAGTATACTCCCGTTATTATAGGGGACGAAGCAATCCCCAGCTTTGCAGGGAGATTTGCACGATTACCTTTCTGTTTGAGAGGATTGTTGGTGTTTTTATCATGATGTGGTTGTAAGAGGTTGATTATTAAAGGTTTTTTTGAGCCGGTTTCATGGTATGGGCGTTGCCTGCGGCCCGGGCTTTACGCTGCAAATCCTCGCCTTGCCTGTACGCACTGAGGCCTGCACAAGGCTGTGGGTTTTCCGCTGCAATCCCTAACGCAGCCCTGCGCAACATCCCTAAAATATATTTTATACATCATTACGATTTTTTCCGAGCTTAATAGTGGATACGATGACGAATAGCGGATTATGGATTGGTTAATCTGTGTTTTTCGGCAACGGAGCTTTCCACAATCTCCACCACGGTACACCCGGCGATTCATGATGCTCATAATGATAACCAAAAAAATAGCAGCTAAAAAATGCAGCCAAATGATTACGGCGCTGGCTCCGGGCAAAGTGCCTGTTGTCGTGTTCGCCTTTATGAGGTTGGTACGTGCCGAAGTAAAATAACTGTAATGTGCTCAGTAATGATGGTACAACCCAAAACATGATCAGGTTTGGCTGTGGAATCCAAACCTTCAGGATATTGAATACAACAGCCATCACCACAATTTGCCATATGGACAGGTAATTGCGGATGAATTGTACATACCATGGAAAAAAGCTGCCCTGATGATAGTCCGGATCTTCATGCGTATGTACATGGTTATGGTGCCTGTGGTGTTTGGTGTACAATTGCGGGTACCAGAACGAGGCATATAGGAAAGTGCTGAGGTAACCCACAAAGTTATTTAAGCCCTTATCAGGCGAAACTGTACCATGCATAGCATCGTGAGCGGTAATGAACAGCCCGGTATAAAGATGCATTTGCACCAGCATCAGTACATAAACAAGAGGATTGCTGAAGCTGAAATGCCATTGCATCAGTAATGTAATACTTGTTGCCCAGCAGCCAATTACCAGCGCGGCCACAAATAAACCAGTATTTGACGGATTTTTTTGCATGTTACCTATTACAGCAAAAAGCGTGCTGTTAAAAGCTTTCTATAGCGGCTTTTACTTTCTGCATCAGCCACATGGGGGTTGATGTTGCACCGGCAATACCAATGGTATCATTTGGTGCAAACATGTTTTTATCCAGTTCGTCGGTTGAGGATATGAAATAAGTATTGGGATTGTGCTTGCGGCATACTTCATACAATACCTTACCATTTGATGATTTTTTGCCCGATACAAAAACAATCTTATCAAAGCGCGTTGCAAATTTGGGCAGGTCTTTATCTCGGTTACTTACCTGGCGGCAAATAGTATCATTAGCCTTAAGGGCGTAGCCGCGTGAAATAAGCTCATCTTTAACCGAGTAAAATTTATCCATACTCTTGGTGGTTTGGCTATACAACGTAATGTTGTGCGGTAGTTCTACATTGTCAAGCTCGGCAATATCCTGGAAAACTATCGCTTCATCATTGGTTTGTCCCTGCAGGCCAACCACTTCTGCATGACCGTGCTTGCCAAAAATCAGGATCTTCTCGTTCGAGTCATATGAGGTTTTGATGCGGTTTTGTAGTTTAAGCACTACCGGACATGAGGCATCAATAAGGGTGATGTTATTCTCTAAAGCCGTACGGTAGGTGTCGGGAGCTTCACCATGGGCACGGATGAGCACCTTTTCATTATGGAGATCTTTAAGCTGGCCGTGCTCAATGATGCGCAGGCCTTTTGCTTTCAAACGTTCAACCTCTTCGTCATTATGCACAATATCACCAAGGCAGTACAGATAGCCATCCTCTTCTAAAATCTCCTCGGCCATATCAATGGCATAAACCACCCCAAAGCAAAAGCCCGAATCCTGGTCAATAGTAACCTTTAACTGATAATCTCCCATGGTGCTACAAATTTACGGCAAAAATAACCGTTGATTGTAATGATTACGTTGATTTTGATGATTATTATATCACTAAATAGTTGATCACCTTGGCTCAATATACCAAATTCAAGACAGCAAAAAATACAAATTGTGCAATCAGTAATGCCGGGCCAACAATGCTTTGCCGTTTAAATTTAAACTGCTCAAATATAAAAAGCAGCAATGCACTCAGCATAAACCAGCAACCATAGTTTTTAAACGGAACGCCGGCATCCAGCCAGTGCCAGTAATCAAAATGTATGGCAATAGGCTCAATCAGCACATCGAGCAAGGTGAGGATCGTAGCTCCTGAAAGTATTCTTACCAACGTACTTTTTAGGCGGCTTCGCTGCAGGGTAATGCCTGCGGCATAGACCAGCAGGAACCAATTTACCNCTATCATCAGGGGAATTTCAAATAGTTTGATGCCAAGTGTTCTGCCATATTGATAATGCCCGAAGAGCCAACCGGTATGTACACCGATGTATTCGGCCAGGAAGCCGATGCCGAAGGCGGTCAATGCAAACAGCAGAAACCTGCTGTCAAAATTGTCATAACTATAAACGATAATCCCAAGCATCAATAGTAAATGCCATGGTACCAGGGTTATAAATAATACGGTTAATGAGGGGATAATAAAGCCTGCCAACCCTACCAAATGAAACAGGAAAATAACTATGATACAGATCCTGTTTTTTGCCCGGACAGAATTATCGGATGCTATGGGTCTCAAATTTTTCGCCCTTTCCACATCGTGGTTTTGGTGAGATACCTTTGGATGGATAAAACAGCTACGACAAGCAGGCTAAACATTTGGGCAGGATGTAAAAGGATGTTATACTCCGCTTTTTGACCGGCCGAAAGGGAGATCATGATCCGCGTAAGAAAAATCAGCCCTGCGGTAAAAAATATCAGCGGCATGTTCAGGGTTGTCAGGATAATCAGCGGACCGGCAATAGTGATGGTAATGTACACCAAAAAACCAATGATGCTATAGTTAAAAGCCGCCAGGAAATTTTTACTGAACCCGTTTATAGCTTCGCCATATCCCCGGTACATACGGCAGCTGATCATGCCGTTGGCCAGCAGGGCCTCGCCATTATAACGCTCCGCTTTTATGAGGCGCATGATCTCCACATCTTCCACCACCTTGTTTTTTACTGCTTTGTGCCATTGGTGTTTGTGATAAATAGTAGCATCAAACAACATAAACTGCCCGCTGGCGGCTGCTACTGAGGCGTTTTTTAATATATATACCAGGCGTAAAGGCAGCAGGTTTAGCAATATGAAATGCATGAGAGGTACTACCAGGTTCTCGCCAAGGGTAAGCATGGTTTGATTGCTGAACAGGCTTAATAAACCCAGCTGGTGCAAATGCATACGGTGTACCGCACTGTTGATAAGGCGGTTATTAACTTGTTCGTCAGCATCCAAAAACAGCAGGTATTTACCATCGGCCTGTTTAGCCATTTGATGGCAGGCGTAATTTTTTCCCATCCAGCCATCCGGTAATTTACCTCCCTTTAACACCCTGAAATGAGGGTGACCGGCGGCAAATTCAGTACAAACCTGATAAGTATCATCGCTTGAATCATCGTCATAAATAATAACCTCGTAGTTGTTATAATCCTGCTGATGGATGGAATTTAACAGAGTTAATATGTTTTCCGCCTCGTTACGTGCAGGGATCAGGATAGAAACTTTATCCGAATAATACCGCCCTATATGGGGCAGTTTAGGGTTGGAGATATAATTGAATAGCGTTACTGCAAACCTGAGTATGATAAAAAAGAGGGTTATTAATATAGCTATGGTCACTTTTTATATATCAAATTCGGTTTGCAGCGCTTTGGAGGCTTCATAATGCCTTTGGTAAGCCTCTTGTAATTTACTTATGCTTTTACCGGTGTAATTTTCTGGTTCGTTTTTTAAATAAACGGTTGCCGTTGCTTTTTTATGTTTAAAGTACTGAATAAAAGTTGAAGCAAAAACGAGCTGGAAATTCCCGTTTGCTTTTTCAATGATCCTCATAACCCCCTTTTCAAAGTTTATGCTGGTAACAAAGTTAGCATACAGTTTGCCCTGCGGAAACATCAAAACCAAATTTGCGTGATCGGTAAGCAATCCGGCAGCATAGTCAAGTGATTGGATGATACTTTTTGAATCTTTTTTTACCGAAAAAGCACCCACATATTTCAGGAAGCGCTCGTTACGCGCAGTCTCTTCCAGGATCATGACATGTAACTTTTTCTTCAGCAATTTATCGTTTACGCAGTATAATATCAACCCATCCCAAAAACTAAAATGGTTGCCTATCAGCAGCACCGATTTGTTTTCATCAATCACAATATCGTTAAACAATAGCTCATGAAACGTTTTGCTAACTATCCATTTAATATAATAATGGACAATACGGCTCATGAAAAAGTTGTTTTTATTGCGGATCATATTTTGACACGAATGTATTGCATGTTGCCGACAATTTTATCGAATTACACGAATTTTGATGTACGTTTATCAAATGAAATTAGCGTCAATTCGATATAATTCAAGAAATTAGTGTCAATTAATTAGTGCTCCATATTGATCTGGTTCTTTAACGCTTGCTGATGTGCGTTATTAATGTTTTCCTTTAACTGCTCAAAAGTAAGCTCATTAGCAACGCCTAAATCAAATAAATGAACATAGGCACGGGGTTTCAGACTTTCAAAGTAATCGATCAGGGTACAATGATAAACCACCTGACAGGGGCCTTTTATCTGTCGCATCAGTTTATAAACACCGGTTTCAACACGGATATGCGTTTCATGGTTTGAATAGAGCTCACCCTGCGGAAATATCACAATGAGGTTATCAGGATCATTTAATATCCCGGCCGAGTAGCTGAGCGAGTCGAGTATTGCCCTCGACCCTTTTTGAATAGAGTAAGCACCAATGTACCGAAAATAACGATGCTGATCGAACTGGTCTTGCTGCATCATGATGTAGAATTGCTTTTTGAGATCATAAACAGCTGTCCGGTTAGCAATGAAACCGTCCCACCAGCTAAAATGATTGGTCAAAAGCAATATTGAATGGCCCGGGCGTGGCTCAAAGGGCTGTACATTAACCTCTTTAAAATTACGGCCGATCCACCATTTTACGCAACGGATGAATAGTTTACTCCAAAATTTCTTTTTACGTGAAGGTACCATGTTTATTTAACTAAATACTCGTCAAGTGCCTTTGTAACCAACCAGTGCCCAAGCTCAACTTCATGTACTTCGGCATTATGGAGCATTCCTAAAAATGGCATTGCCGCCGATTTAGGGAATAGCTGGTCATGCCTGCCAAATATCAGCAAACATTTAATTGTATGCTGATTGATTAGTTGTGCTACTTTCTGTACGTCAGGTTTTAACTGCCTGATCAAATTTAGGGTATAATAGGTGTCAAGCCGTTTTTGTTCGGTATCAATTTCATTATAAGCTATGCGGTAAAGGCTTTCGTCAATAGCGCCAACGGTTTTCATGCTTTTAACTAAAAAAGGTGCCAGCCATTTGCTTTTTGTAGCCGTGCGGAAAACTGCGCGTCCAAGCTTATTATGCAATATAAAATGAAAGCCTTTAAATACAGCCAGGCCATCAGGGGCCATTAAAATGATGTCATCAATCATATCGGCATATTCTTCAACTAAAATCAGGGCGATGTTGGCGCCTATAGAATAGCCCATTACCGAAAAACGTTGCCGGCCGTAAAGCTTAAACCATTCTTCCATGTAGCTGCGTACCATGGTTTTGGGCATCCCGGCCACGATCTGTTGTTCTGTCCAGCCATCCAGCCTGCTTTCGCCGTGAAAAAAGTGATCGAAACCATAAATATGATATTGAGGTAGGATAGACTGATCAAGTACATGAAACTGTTTCCCTGTCATGCCATAGCCATGAAAGGCCAGCAGCGGTTTTTGACCGGTACCATACTCGTGAAAATGCGCTTTGCCCAGGCCGGGCAGATGTAAAAAACCCATTAAGGCAATATTAAGAATTTATGGCTTTTGTACAGTAAACAACCATGTTTTGTTTTGAATGATGGAACAGTCTTTTTATAAAATTGTCATTTCGATGAACGGCGGAGGGGGCGAAGCGGGGCGTGAAGAGAAATCTTCTGCTTCCTGCAATCCACCATACCTGGTTTACTTACCGGGTGTACAAAGTCTCACTCGTTCCTGGTATGATGGATGACATTTTTTATTTATCGATATACTTCATGATCATTTCCGTGGCCCCTACATTTTCCTTCACATAATTAAATACCTTTTTACGGGTAATATTATAAAACGGCTCGTCATTAACCAGTGTGTCAACAATATCTTTTAATTCTGTTTCATTGCTGATGCTAAAACCGGCTTTAATGGCTATAAGTTCCTTGGCTTCGTTAAATTTCTGATAATTAGGGCCAAAAATAACCGGCAGACCGAACGCGGCTGCCTCCAGGGTATTATGAATTCCCACACCAAAGCCGCCACCTATGTAAGCAACGTCGGCATAAGCATAAAGCGATGAAAGCATGCCGATATTATCTATCACCAGCGATTGAAGATTGTTAGATGTAAGCGATTGGTTAATAAAATCTCCTGACTTTAAGCCTTCTGCCTCAGTTCTTAGCTGAGAAAAAGTGATCGCCTTTCCCTGCGGAAGCAAGTCAATAAGGTTATTAACTTTTTCCTCCGGTATTTCGTGAGGTGCAAAAATGAATTTCCAATCGGGATACTGGCTTACTAATTTGGCTAATATATTCTCATCCTGTGGCCAGGTGCTGCCTGCTATAAATAACTTGTGACCATTTTTAAATTGTTCTATCAAAGGCAGCACTTTAGGGTTTTGTGCATTTGCCCAAACGCGATCAAACCGGGTATCGCCGCTAACTGATGTGTTAGTAATACCGATACCTTTCAATAATTGCGCAGATGCCTCATCCTGTAAAAAGAAGTGCGATACCAGACTTAGGATTCTGCGATTAAAACCTCCATACCATTTAAAAAACACCTGTGCGGGCCTGAAGATGCCTGATACGATATACAGGGGGATGTTACGCTTGTTTGCTTCATTAAAAAAATGGAACCAGTACTCGTATTTAGTAAAAATGACAATCTCGGGGTTAATGGCATCGATAAACCTGCGGGCGTTTCGGGCAGTATCCAAAGGCAGGTAGTAAACGTAGTCGGCAAGCGGTGTGTTTTTCCTGATCTCATATCCCGAAGGAGAAAAAAAAGTGACTACTATTTTCTTTTCGGGGTGTAAATTTCTCATTGCTTCCAGTATAGGCCTTCCTTGCTCAAATTCGCCAAGTGAAGCAAAATGAAACCAAACACTGCTTTCTATACGTACAAAGACAGGATTTTTACGCCCTGCAACCCAAAGTTTTGCCTTATTGTTAAACAATGCGGCAAAACGGATAAAAAGGGAATATAATTTGATACC
>JGI24737J22298_10000652_pt1 | contig 12277 bp, 9 predicted proteins | sample KBSCornC3_FD_22298 | JGI IMG/M metagenome (IMG submission 22298) | reverse complement strand
GTAGCGCACAGCGAGACAAGATATGTGCCTTTGGCAGTCGAGTGCATCTTTTGGGAGCTGCCCGCCCCGGTAGCCGTGTACAAAAAAGCTAGGATTATTAAATATTGTATAATTATCTACAGTTTATGATCTGTTGCAAAATAATTGACACCTGTGGTATAGTGCCTTTTATTATTACGTAACGGAGCGCGACACATGGCAGACCAGCCACCATTCATCCAGTCAACTAGCAAGCAGCGCGCTCTAACGCGTATCTCTTCTGCTAAAGTACTACTCATCCCATTTTATTACCGTCCATAAGGATCCTTGAAGGAGTCCCTCATGAAAAAAACTGAACAAAAAGCGTTAGCCTGGCAAACTCTGCGTTTATACTGGCAGCATGCCTGGAAGCACAAAGGCTTTGTCATCGGCTTGCTGATCTCTTTACCACTCACCACCCTGCTCTTCCAGTTCCTGCCTCCACTGATCGTGGCTAACATTTTACAAAGAATAAGCGACCACGGCTTTACAGAAGGCCAGCTGTGGGAGAGCTTTGGGCCACAACTAGTGTGGTTCGGTGTACTAACGGTGCTCGGTGGTGTAGGCCTGTGGAGACTTAATATCTGGCTTATTTGGAAATTGGAAAACAAGGTGCTATTCGATATAAATCGCCGCATCTTCGCTCATCTGCTTAGCCTGAGCGCAACCTTCCACGCCAACCGCTTTGGCGGATCGCTTGTGTCCCAGACCAGTAAATTTGCAAGTGCCTACATCCGCATCGCAGACACAACGGTGTTTCAAGTATCTAACCTGGTGTTGTCGTTTATCTTTACGGCCATCATCCTGGTTCCGAAAGCACCACTCGTAGCACTGGTCATCCTCGGTTTTTCTATACTGTTTATCTCAATCTCTATATTTGCTACTAAAAATGTCCGGGCGCTTAATGCCGCAGAAGCCGAAAAAGAAAATACCCAAACCGGCTACCTCGCCGACGTTATCACCAACATCTTGGCCGTGAAAAGCTTTGCCAGCGGAGCACACGAACGAAAGCGTTTCAAAACGGCAGCCGGCGAAACGCGGCAAGCTGCAGACAACGTCATGTGGGGTAACATGAAAAAAGACGTGCTCTTCTCTGGCCTTACCAGCACCCTCGAGATCGGCACGCTCGTTATCGCTATTGCCGGCGTCGTGCTTTTTAAGGCAGATATCGCTACCGTCTTCCTGGTGGTCAGCTACACGACCACCATCTCACGAAGCCTTTGGGAGTTCGCTCAGTCGACGCTTCGTAACTATAACCGAGCCCTTGGCGATGCCCGCGAAATGACCAAAATCTTAGATATCAAACCCGGCGTTAAAGATCCGGATGCACCAGAAAAAAGCCGCATTTCTAAAGGTGCGATCCAATTGGTTGATATGAGCTTTGACCACCAAAAAGGAAATGACGATGATGCCCTCTTTAATAAATTGAATCTCAGCATTGCATCCGGCGAAAAGATCGGGCTCGTCGGTCGCTCTGGTTCAGGAAAAACCAGCCTTACCAAGTTATTGCTGCGTTTCAATGATATAGACGACGGCCAGATTTTGATCGATGGACAGAACATCAGCCACATAACACAGGATGATCTACGCAGCGCGATCGCGTATGTGCCGCAGGAACCTCTGTTATTTCACCGTTCTATCCGGGAAAACATAGCTTACGGCCGCCCTTCGGCCAGCGAGGCAGAAATTCGCGAGGCAGCGCACAAGGCCAACGCGGCTGACTTTATCGAGACGCTACCGGAAGGTTACGAGACCATGGTTGGTGAGCGCGGCGTCAAATTATCCGGCGGACAGCGGCAGCGTATTGCCATTGCCAGAGCCATCTTAAAAGACGCCCCTATCCTGATACTTGATGAAGCGACTTCCGCGCTGGATTCCGAGAGTGAAAAGCTCATCCAGGACGCTTTGCGTCAATTGATGGAGAACCGTACATCGATCGTTATCGCGCACCGCCTCAGTACTATCCAAAAGATGGACCGTATTTTGGTTATGGAGAACGGTGAAATCATCGAAGAAGGAACACATAAAAGCCTCGTTGACAAAGGTGGCACCTACGCCGCGCTTTGGGCACATCAATCCGGCGGTTTTATCGAGGAATAACAAAGCATAACGTGATAGGATAAAACGTATGTCGGGTACACAAGCGCCACCGATTAGCGAGTGGCATATAGTCAAATTCTTTTGGAAAACGACCATCCAGTATAAGCGTCTCCTCATTGGCAGCTTACTATTGCCGTTCGGCTATCTCTGTATCAATACGCTTTTTCCCTATTATGTAGGCAAGTTGCTGGCTGCACTTGGCACGGACATCGACCATGCCGCACAACATCTACCCTATTTGATCATCGCCGGCGTACTGGGCGTTTTGGGTAACCGCTTTGGTTCACAGTTCCTGTTTACGATGCAGGCTAAGGCTATGGCAGAGCTTCAAACGTTATCACTGACTGCCCTTTTGCGTCAGAGCACCAGCTTCCACAATAACCGTGTTGCTGGCAAGCTAGTCTCTGATGCCATTGATTTTCCAGTGTCGTATAACATGCTGTCCGGCGCATTTCTTATCAACCTTATTCCTATGTCCATCTCGCTGACGCTGGGGATCATACTTGTCGGCGTCAGGTCGTGGGAGCTCGGGCTGGTGCTGCTGGGAATGGTAGGCGCCGCCATTGGGATAGCACTTTGGCAGAGCCACGTTCGTAAACCGACCCGTATGCGGCGACAAAAAGCGACCAAAGCCGTTACCGCCCACCTTGCCGACGCCATCGTAAATAACCAAACCGTCAAAACCTTTGCCCGCGAAGACCACGAGATGGAGCGCCACACCAAACTCAGCGACCGGCTGCTCGCCATCCGTGTAGCCGACTGGCAATCGGGTGCAGCTGCAGGCAATAACCGCATGATCGGTTTAATGGTTTTTCAGCTCCTGTTCGCTTTTCTTATCATCAGTTTGGTGCGGCGGGACCCGTCAATGCTGGCTATCGGTATTTTTGCTTTTACCTATTCAGTAACGCTTTCGAACAACCTGTTTACTTTTAACAATATCCTGCGACAAATCGAAGACGCCTTTATTCAGGCCGAGCCGTTGATGGAGGTCATCGAATCAACCCCTGACATTTTAGACAAACCTGGCAGCGACAAGCTTACCGTCACCAAGGGCGTAATCGACTTTAAGCACGTCGATTTCAGCTATCAGGATAGCGCCTCCAGCGACAGTGTGTTCGAAGACCTTACGCTACACATTACATCAGGAGAAAAAGTCGGGCTGGTGGGTACAAGCGGCGGTGGCAAAACCACCCTTACCCGACTATTGCTGCGCTTCGACGATATCCAAGGCGGGTCGATGCGCATAGATGACCAAAACATCGCCGAAGTAACCCAAAGCAGCCTACGCAACGTTATCGGCTACGTCCCGCAAGAGCCGCTCATGTTCCACCGCTCGGTTGCCGATAACATTGCCTACGGCAACCCTAACGCCAGCGACGAGGATATTATAGCTGCAGCCAAACAGGCTAATGCCCATGACTTTATCATGCAGTTGCCAGATGGCTACCAGACATTAGTGGGTGAGCGCGGCGTCAAATTATCCGGCGGACAGCGTCAACGCGTAGCAATCGCACGCGCCATTCTTAAAGATGCACCGATACTCGTACTAGACGAAGCAACTTCCGCGCTGGATTCCGAGAGTGAAGTACTTATCCAGCAGGCCCTGCAAACGCTTATGCAGGATCGTACAGCAATCGTTATTGCGCACCGCCTTAGTACTATCCAAAAGATGGACCGCATACTTGTCATGGAAGATGGTCACATTGCCGAACAAGGCACACATAAAGAACTACTTGCCCAAAAAGGCGTCTACGCTAAGCTTTGGAACCACCAATCCGGCGGATTCCTAGAAGACTAGTCTGCGCCGGCGTAAGCCATACCAACATAATAAAAAAGCTCCCGTAATGGAGCTTTTTTATTAAACAGATTCGTAGTCTACGATTCTTTTTTACCTTCTTTGGCTTCAGCCTTGGTGTCAGCGTTTTCTTCACCGCCCTGCTCAGCGTCAGCAATAGTTTCACCTTCTGGATTTTCCGTTTCGGTTACTTCGTCGTCAGTGCCACCGGCGGCATCGTTTGCGGCCTGTAGTGCGCTCGGCTCAAAGACGGTAGCCAATGGATGGTCATCGTCAGCCTTAACGACAACGTTTGAAGGTACGATAAGATCGGCTACTGTAACGTGGTCACCTACTTCGGCAAGTTTTTCACCGTCGAAGTACAAAGCTTCAGGCAGGTCTTTCGGTAATGCTTCTACTTCGACGATCTCAAGTTGGTTCAGTACCACTAAACCATTGCGTTCAGCTGGCGTAGCTTCATTGCCTTCATCGTATTTGATGTGGATTGGTACTTCAGCGGTAACCTTTTCGTTGGCCTTAACCGCATTGAACACGACGTGCCGTAGCAAGTGCTTTTTAGGGTCAAAATCGACCTGTTTTATAAGCGCCATGTAGTTTTTACCACCAGCCTTTAGGTTAACCGGGTGGTTTTTACCAGCGTGCTGGTAAGCCTTGGCGACTTCTACATATTGCCCCATAACAACAATCGATTCCTTGCCATGGTCATGAATAACAGCGGGGACAAGGCCTTCGTTGCGTAAGTGTTTAACCGCTTTACCGGTGACATCTCGGGGCGTGAGTGTCAATTGAATATCTTCCATGTAAACTATATCCTTCCTTTAACGGTATATGCCCATCCCATATAGTATACACAACTTTAGCTTGAGACCGACCCCACATACGCTTAAAAATACGATATAGGAGTAGACTGCGGTGAGTATTCCCTGTAATGTTATAGGGTATGTTAGATCCCTCGCATCTGTTACAAGGAGTAGGCGTTGTAGGCGGCTTACTTTTAATTGGACTTATTATCTTCGCTGAATCAGGATTACTTATCGGTTTCTTCCTGCCTGGTGATACGTTACTCTTTACTGCTGGTTTCTTTGCCGCCCAAGGCAAACTACCACTTGCCGGTGTAATGGCGGCTATTTTTTTGGGTGCCGTTATCGGCGACAATCTTGGATACACCATTGGCAAAAAGACCGGCCCCAAACTGTTTACCAAAAAAGACGGCATTATTTTCCGGCAAGAGTATGTTCAACGTGCTGAAAAGTTTTACGAAAAACACGGTGGTAAAACGATAATTATAGCGCGATATATCGCTATCGTACGCACATTCGCCCCCCTTGTAGCCGGTGTTGGCAATATGAAGCGCAGTAAATTCATTATATATAACCTTATCGGTGCGGCACTGTGGACCGTTTCTATCGTTATGCTTGGATATGTACTGGGTAACGTTATCGATCCGCATATCCTGGACAAATCAGTCCTTATTGCGTTTTTCCTAGCAACGTTTATCACCGTCGGGCCTACCCTATGGCATCTACTACGTGAAGAACGCTTACGCCGCTGGGTTAAAGACCAAGGCGCCCGGGTCGTAAGCCGCTTGCAGCGCAAACGCTAATTAGTTTCGTTTTTCAAAAGTACGTGCCGAAATAGTGTCGATGATAACGTTGGCGACTGGCACCGGCATCCTTTCAAATACCGCTGGTGTAGTAGTATCGTTGTCATAATGCAAATAGGTGTCCGCAGCCAGATATGGTTCGAGCGTACGGGCATTATTTTCAGAAAGTTCGTTACCCAGACTGAGAACCTGACCCTCGTGAAGTGAAAGATCACGCTCCCAAGGTGACTTAGAAGCACTTATGCTATCACTACGAACCTTGAATTTACCGTTGCCCAACGAGATAAATTCCAGCGTACGTGAACAATCCAGGCTATCCAGGCGATTGCTATAACCATCGTTGCGAGCTTTGCTTACCGTACCAAGTTGCACTGTAAGCTTAGAGCCTTTCTCTATAGCAGTCATGTCAATGCCGCTGGTCTCAAACGTGCGCAAAAGTTCAGTCGCCTTATTCTGGCGGTCTAATTGTTCTTTGGCAAGGCGGGCTTTTTCGGCGAGCAGTGCGTTGAGCTCTTCGTCTTGCAGTGTAGCAGCTACATCTGCTGTCGTTTTGTCACGCCATTCGCGTTCGTGTCGATTCCGGATTGTCTGCCTTTGGTCCCTAAAGCTCGCAGAACCTCGGTACGTTTCTTCATAGCGGGCTTTAAAGTCATCTTCACGACCAGCTTCTTTAGCGCGCATGTCTGCTAATACTGCGTCTTCGACATCTTTTCTCCACTCTTGTTCCAGGGTTTTGCGGACTTTTTCACGGTGGGCCTGAACATCGGACGATTTTACAATTCCATCACGAATCTGGTCGGCGTATGCTTTGCGGGCTTCGGGCGTGTCGAGTTCGGCCTCCAGGCGGGCTCGCTCTTCTCCAATAACTTGCGCGCGAACTTCATCGTGCACCTTACCTTTAACTTGTTCTCGTACGCCATCATAGGTTCCATCGGTCTTGAATTGTGCATCAAGACTTGTTCGTATCTTGGGGCCTTCTTCGCTTCGATATGCCGCCGCGAATTCCTCACCCCGCTCCGCAAGTAACGCGGCCTTTTGGTCTCTGACGATTTTATCTCGATGATTCGCAGATACTTCAGCAATAGCGGCTGCCTTGGCAGCTTCTTCCGATTGACCGCTCTCATTAAAGTCAGTTAGGACTTGCTCCACGTCGGTGGCTATAGCACCGGCGTTTTGGGCAATTCTTAGCTCAGTCCGCAATCGCTCAACTTGATTTGTTAACGCTTCGTATTCTTCTCTATTGACAAACATATGGTAGAGCAATCATACCACCTAAAAATACAAATGCAAGAATATGTTACAGCATCCGTTTGAGGAATTGGCCGGTATAGCTTTTGGCAACCTTGGCAACTTGCTCCGGCGTACCTTCAGCAATCACTTGGCCACCGCCGGCGCCACCTTCCGGGCCCATGTCAATCAGGTGATCAGCAGATTTAATAACGTCCAGGTTATGCTCAATAACCACCATGCTGTTACCGGTATCCACTAGGGCGTGCAGCACGTGAAGCAGTTTATCGACATCAGCAATGTGCAGACCGGTAGTCGGCTCGTCAAGGATATACAACGTGCGTCCGGTGGGCCGACGCGACAATTCGGTAGCCAGTTTGATACGCTGTGCTTCGCCGCCTGATAATGTGGTAGCCGGTTGGCCCAACGCGATATAGCCGAGCCCAACGTCAACCATCGTTTGCAGCTTGCGCGCAATAGATGGGATGTTTTCAAAGAACTGCAGCGCTTCTTCGCAGTTCATAGCCAGCACATCACTGATCGTCTTACCTTTATAGTGGATCTCGAGCGCTTCACGGTTATAACGCTGGCCGTGACAGACTTCGCAAGGTACGTACACATCTGGCAAGAAGTGCATTTCAATCTTGATGATACCGTCGCCGGCACAGTTTTCACAGCGGCCACCCTTAACGTTAAAGCTAAAACGTCCTGGCGTATAACCGCGCAGTTTGGCTTCGGGCGTACTGGCAAACAGCTCTCGGATCGGCGTGAATAGCCCCGTATAGGTTGCAGGGTTGGAACGCGGTGTTCGTCCAATCGGTGATTGGTCAATAATGATAGCCTTATCGAGCTGCTTGATACCCTCGATGTCATCATGACGGCCAGGAACGGTGTTGGCGCGCATCAGCCGCGCCTGCAATTCCTTAGCCAGAATGTCATTGATCAGGCTTGACTTGCCCGATCCCGATACGCCGGTTACCACCACAAGTTGGCCTAAAGGAATGTCAACGGTGACATCTTTTAAGTTGTTTTCGCGGGCACCTTTAATTACCAGCGATTTGCCGTTGCCTTTACGCCGTTTTTTAGGAGTAGGAATCGTTTTCCGGGCAGAGAGATATTGGCCGGTTATGCTACCTTCAACGTTAGCGACTTCATCTGGCGTGCCGGCTGCAACGACGTGACCGCCGTGGATACCAGCGCCCGGGCCGATATCAAGCAGATAGTCAGCGGTGCGGATGGTGTCTTCGTCGTGTTCGACTACAAGCACGGTATTGCCTAGATCACGTAAATGTTTGAGGGTAGCTATCAAACGGTCATTGTCACGTTGATGCAGTCCGATACTTGGCTCATCCAATACATATAGCACTCCCTGTAAACCTGAACCGATCTGAGTAGCCAATCGGATACGCTGCGCTTCACCGCCCGATAATGTGGTTGCACCGCGAAGCAAGGTCAGGTAGTTTAAGCCCACGTCGTTCAAAAAGCCAAGACGTGCACAGATTTCCTTAAGGATTTGGCGGGCGATGTGTAATTCTTTTTCACTAAAATTAATCGAATCCAGAAAGGTAATCGCATCATCAATAGACATTTCACAAATATCCATAATCGACTTATCGGCTACCGTAATAGCAAGTACTTCGGGTTTTAGGCGCCGTCCTTTACAGGCATAACATGGTTTTTCCTGCATAAAGCGCTCTATATCGTGACGCATAAACTCACTATCAGTTTCTTTGTGTCGGCGTTCCAGATTTGGAATAACACCTTCGTACGTCGTCTCGAAACTACGGCCGCCACCCAGTGATACACGGTATTTTTCAGTACCGGTGCCATATAAAATACGGTCTACATTTTCTTTGGATAATTGGCCGGTTGGTATATGTAAGCTAAAGTCGTACTTGTCCGCAACCGCTTGCATTTTTTTGGTATACCAGGCATCGCTATTAACTCTGTTAAAAGGGCGAATAGCACCCTCCGCGATCGTTAAACGGCCATTAGGTATAACGAGTTCCGGATCAACCTCGAGCCGGGAGCCAAGCCCTGTGCACACAGGACAGGCACCATGGGGGCTGTTAAAACTGAATGTGCGTGGTTCAAGTTCCGGAATGGCTACATCGGGATGATCTATGCACGCATATAACAGGCTGTACTGAAACTCTTCATTGTTGTCGGCGTCAACGACGCGTACTTTGCCGTCTGCGACTTCCAGTCCCTGCTCAATAGATTGTGCTAAACGTGTCCGGCTTTCTTCGTCGTTCACTAAGCGGTCAACGACAACATCAATCGTATGTTTATAGTTTTTATCGAGCTCAGGGAATTCATCCAACGCATACACCACGCCGTCGACGCGCACACGGGCAAAACCAGCGCGCATATACTGTTCGGGTATGTGTTCGAACGCACCCTTTTTGTCAGTAACTACCGGCGCAAGGATCATAAGACGTGTCCCCTGAGATAAAGCCGCTACTTTATCCACGATATTTGCAGTGGTCTGGCGAGTCACCGGTTTGCCGCATATAGGACAATGTGGCGTACCAATCCGTGCGTACAACAGGCGTAAGTAGTCATATATTTCAGTTACAGTAGCGACAGTGCTACGAGGGTTACGGCTGGTTGACTTTTGGTCGATAGAAATGGCCGGGGACAAGCCATCTATCTGGTCAACGTCAGGTTTTTCCATAAGACCTAAGAATTGTCGGGCATAGCTGCTCAGGCTTTCCACGTAACGGCGTTGTCCTTCGGCGTAAATCGTGTCAAATGCCAAGCTAGACTTACCTGAACCAGATAAGCCTGTTATTACAACCAGTTTATTACGCGGCAGCTCAACGTCAATATTTTTGAGGTTGTGTTCCCGGGCACCCTTTACTACGATTTTCTCAGCCATACACCTGCCCTGTTTAGTCGATTTATTATAGTCCTTATCTGGAGATTTTTCCAGTTAGCTAGTTCACGTTCATATACTTTGCCACCATTGCACGCTATACTAAAGCTACATGAAACAGGTTAAACACTGGTGGTCTCGCGTACCCCCATCAATAAGAAAGCCCGTCGTCCTGATTGTCGGCTTGCTATTTATACTTGCGGCCGCCCTTACCGGTTGGCTGCCAGGTCCAGGCGGCATTCCGCTTTTTCTGATTGGCGTAGCAATCCTTGCCACCGAATTTGAAAAGGCAGAGCGTTTTAGAGACTGGATCTTAAAGCTCATCAAACACTTTGGGGTATGGTTTCGTGCGCATAAGTTACTCGGCACCATAGTATGTATCATCGCGGCTGGCATAGCAGCAACTGCCGCATATTTTGGTTATAAACACTTCAAGTAAGTTGTAAGCATAAGAACTATAAAAATGTATTTGACGCTTACGCAATTAGATGTAAAATACAAGTAAGTATTGCATTAAAAAGTAAGAGGTGTGGCATGTCCGAACTCATCGTTCTCGGTCTCATTCCGGGTACCAAAATACAAATTACCTTCGTACTATGGATTATGCTGACGATTGCTCTGGTCATAGGGTTATTAGTACGACTTGGTCATCGGCGCAGTGCATTCCGTAATTGGTTCATAAGCATTAGTCTGCTTATATTGACTAAAAGCCCGGCACGTCTATAGCATCGCAGTCCGCATGTGGCGTATGATGAAGTAATATAACAGGTTATCTACAGAGTATGTCAGCGCACATTATGGCCATTATCAATACGTCACCGGATTCTTTTTCGGGTGATGGTCTTAATGTCGCCGATGAGGCCGCGATACGCCGGCGCATTGTACAAGCCGTAAACGAAGGTGCGGATATACTCGATATCGGTGGTCAAAGTACTCGTCCGGGAGCTGAGATTATTGACGAGTCCACCGAAATAGAGAGGGTCGTTCCGGTAATTGCGATCGCACGTCAAATATCTCCCACGATTCCGATCTCCATCGACACGTTTAAACCTAGTGTTGGCCGGGCGGCGTTAGATGCCGGCGCCACCATGCTTAATGACATCTCGGGTTTTACTGACAGCGCCATGGTTGACCTGGCCTGCGAATATCAGTGTGACATTGTCGTTATGCATATGCGAGGCACGCCGCAGACAATGACTTCTTTGATCGATTACCCCAAAGGTGTAGTAAGTGAGGTAGAAGCATTTTGCGCCGCGCAAGCTCACAAACTTATCGAAGCAGGAGTCGCACCCGAGCATATCATCATCGACCCCGGTATCGGATTTGCCAAGACGGCAGCTCAAAGCTTTCAGCTCACTAAAGAACTGCCTGAGCTATCGGCGCTTGGCTTTCGCGTCTTATACGGTGCTTCGAACAAAAGCTTCCTTGGTAAAGCCCTGAGACAAGGTGATGCTATAGCACCCGTCGAAGAACGCGCGGTCGCTACTGACGTCGTCAACACCTATGCATTGCTCCATGGTGCGAATATTTTACGTGTACATAATGTTCGCTCCGCGGTGCAAACACGCGCTATTGTAACTGCTATCATGGGCGAGCATGAGGTCACATCATGAAGCACCTTCTAACGCTCGAAGATGCGACCAGCGCATTTCTTACATACGCCCCACTATCGATGAAAGGAAAATATACCCTCGATCGTATCCACCAACTCATGGACTACCTCGATAACCCCCAAAATACATTAAAAGTAATCCATATCGCAGGCACTTCAGGCAAAACCTCTACCGCGTATTTTATCCGTGGCCTTCTAGAATCTGCCGGACAACGCACCGGGCTGACAGTATCGCCTCACATTACAGCTATAAACGAACGTGTCCAGATTGACGGCACACCATTAGCAGCTGACCGTTTCTTAGTATATGCCAACGAATTCTTTGGCTTGATAAGCCGTACCCAGCTCCAACCCACGTACTTCGAGCTCATTATTGCTTTTGCGTATTGGGTATTTGCCAAGGAAAAGGTAGATTATGCAGTCGTTGAAACAGGTTTAGGGGGGTTGCTTGACGGCACGAATGTCGTATCCAACCCCGGTAAGGTCTGTGTCATAACAGATATCGGTCTGGACCACACCGAAGTCCTCGGTGATACCGTCACGAAAATTGCCGCCCAAAAAGCCGGCATTATCCAGAAGCACAACCATGTCATCGTGCGCAAACAAGACGCGCCGATAATGGAAGTAATCGCAGCTGCAGCATATAAACAAAATGCATCGTTACAAGTAGTCAGCTCCGAAACTGCACCGGCGGTACTGCCAGCCTTTCAGCATCGCAACTGGGCAATGGCAACAGCAACGGTTACGTATATCAAGCAACGAGATAATCTGACGCATATTACCCCCGACGATCTGGAAAAAGTCGCCCGACAAACGCCCCCAGGACGCTGGGAAGCATACCGATACAATGATAAACGTATCATCCTGGACGGAGGTCACAACCCCCAAAAATTACATGCATTATATACTTCTCTGCAGCAAGCGGGCATTGATTCTGCCGCGGTTATGGCAAACCTTACCGAAGTCCCCGACACTAAAAAAATCGCTGACTCTTTGTCTGTGCTTCAGCCTCTGACGGCACACCTTATCATCCCGGAATTTAAA
>JGI24737J22298_10000651_pt1 | contig 12279 bp, 9 predicted proteins | sample KBSCornC3_FD_22298 | JGI IMG/M metagenome (IMG submission 22298) | reverse complement strand
GAGCCGTAGCGCAGGAAATCCGCGCCGACCGGCTGCGGCTCGGCCGGCGGCTCGAGCATTTCCTCGAAGCGCTCGGCAATCTGCACTCCTAAACGTTCCACCTGGCTGGCGGCGCGGTAGTAGCCCTGCATGAACTGCTCGACGCCGAGGTTCTTCTCGTGCTCGTCGCGGAAGCCCAACTGCTCGGCGAGCGCGCGCTGGTAGTCGAACAGCAGGCGCTCCTCGGCGCGGCCGGCTTCCAGGTGCAGCGCGAAACGGTAGCGGCGCAGCGTGGCCTCGGCCTCTTCCAGGGTGGAGCGCTCGGCCGGGTCGAGCAGGCCTTCCTCGACCATGCCGTCGAAATCGTCCGCATGCGCCAGGCGACGCCCCAGCCAGCGCAGCGAATCGAGCGTGCGCAGGCCGCCGGGACCGTCCTTGAGATTGGGTTCGAGGTTGTAGGCGGTGTCGTTGTAGCGCGCATGGCGCGCATCGCGCTCGGACAGGCGCACCGCCAGGTAGGCAGCCGGCGGCCACAGCGCGGGGTCGTCGACGATCGCCTGCAGCGAGGCTTCCAGCGCGGGATCGCCGGCCAGCCGGCGTGCATCGAGCAGGCTGGTGAACACGCTGGCGTCCTGCGCGGACAGCGCGCGGCACTGGGCCGGGTCGCGTACCGCATGGCCCACTTTCAAGCCGATGTCCCACAGCGTGGCGAAGCATTGCTCCAGCGCGCGCAGCCGCGCCGGTTCGGCGCGCTCGGCCAGCACCAGCAGGTCCACGTCCGAATGCGGAAACAGCAGGCCGCGGCCGAAACCGCCGACCGCGAACAAGGCCGCGCCCTCCACCTCGCCCAGGCAGGCGGTCCAGACGTGGGCGACGATGCGCGATACCGAATCGCCGCGCCGGCGCGCCAGCGCGGTGGCGTCGGCGCCGTCGCGGAAGGCGGTGGCGATGGCGCGGTCGACGTCTCCCAGCAGCTGCCGCAGCGCCCGCCGCGCCTCGGTCGATACGCCCGAGCGCGGGACCGCGGTGGGCAGGCGGGGCAAGGGCGGCAGCACGACGGTCATGGGCGGCGGGGACCGGGAAACGGGGAACCGAAGCAGTCTGCCACGCCGAGGACGGCACGGAGCGCCCCGAAACGAAGAAGGGCGGCCAAGGCCGCCCTTCTATCAAACTATTTCCCGCCCCTCAGGCATCCGGCCAGGGCGTCAGGATCTCGAAGCCGTCGTCGGTCACCGCGATGGTGTGCTCCCACTGGGCCGACAGCGAATGGTCCTTGGTCACCACGGTCCAGCCGTCCGGCAGCTGGCGGGTCTGCGGCTTGCCGGCGTTGACCATCGGCTCGACCGTGAAGGTCATGCCCTTCTTCAGCTCCAGCCCGCTGGCGGGCTTGCCGTAGTGCAGCACCTGGGGCTCGTCGTGATAGACCTTGCCGATGCCGTGGCCGCAGTACTCGCGCACCACCGAGAAACCGGCCGCCTCGGCATGCTTCTGGATGGCGTGGCCGACGTCGCCCAGGGTGGCGCCGGGGCGCACCGCCTGGATGCCCAGCATCATCGCCTCGTGGGTGGTCTCCACCAGCCGCCGGGCCAGCACCGAGGGGGTGCCGACGTAGTACATGCGGCTGGTGTCGCCGTGCCAGCCGTCGCGGATGACGGTGACGTCCAGGTTGATGATGTCACCGTCCTTCAGCAGCTTGCCCGGGCTGGGAATGCCGTGGCAGATCACGTGGTTGACCGAGGTGCACAGGGTCTTGGGAAAGCCGTTGTAGCCCACGTTGGCCGGGATGGCCTTCTGCACGTTGACGATGTGCTCGTAGGCGAGGCGGTCCAGGTCCTCGGTGGTGACNCCCGGCTTGACGTGCTCCTTGAGCATGGCCAGCACTTCGGCGGCGAGCTTGCCGGCCTCGCGCATGGCTTGGATGTCGGCGGGGGATTTCAGGGTAACGGCCATAGGTCCACTCAGATGGCGCCGCAAGTCCCCGGCTTCAACCGGGCGGGCCGACTTGCCGCTGTGCCGGCGCGCCGGCTATAATTTCGGAGTTTTGCTGCCCGGAGAACGCGCCTTAGAAGGCGTTTCCCGATTGGCCGCAAAGCGAAAAGCGATTGTAACCGCGCTGCGGCATGATCACTTAAGTCCTTGATCGGACAAACCTAACGCCACACACGCATCGGCACCGCCTTCGGGGTGCCGCGGGCCTTCGGGTACCGCGGTCGAAGCCGGGGATGCGTGGAGGTCCCAACCCCCGGGCCACACAAAAAAGGCCCAATGAAGGAGTTTTTCCCATGGCACAAGTCACCATGCGCCAGATGCTCGAGGCTGGCGTGCACTTCGGTCACCAGACCCGCTACTGGAACCCCAAGATGGCGCCGTACATCTTCGGCGCCCGCGGCAAGATCCACATCATCAATCTGGAAAAGACCCTCCCGCTGTTCACCGACGCGATGCATTTCCTGTCGGCCGTGGCGCAGAAGCGCGGCACCGTGCTGTTCGTCGGCACCAAGCGCTCGGCCCGCGAGGCCCTGGCCGAGGAAGCCGGCCGCGCCGGCATGCCGTTCGTGACCGCCCGCTGGCTCGGCGGCATGCTGACCAACTTCCGCACCGTCAAGCAGTCCGTGGCGCGCCTGAAGGAGCTGGAAGCGGCCGAGACCGACGGCAGCTTCGACCGCCTGGTCAAGCACGAAGTGCTGGCCCGCCGTCGCGAGCGCGAGAAGCTGGAGAACTCGCTGGGCGGCATCAAGGACATGAACCGCCTGCCCGACGCGCTGTTCGTNGTCGATATCGGCCATGAAGACATCGCCGTGCAGGAAGCCAAGAAGCTCGGCATCCCGGTGGTCGCGGTGGTCGACACCAACTACAACCCGGAACTGGTGGACTACGCCATCCCGGGCAACGACGACGCGATCCGCGCGATCCAGCTGTACGCCCGCGCCGCCGCCGACTCGATCCTCGAGGGCCGCGCCGCCGCCCCGGCTGCCGCCCAGGGCGACGCCAACGAGTTCGTCGAGCTCGACGAGGAAGGCAACCCGGTCGCCAAGGAAGAGCGCAAGGCCGCTCCCCGCCGCGACAACAACCGCGGTCCGGCCAAGAAGGGCGCCGGCGCCCCGCGCCGCGACGGCGGTCGTGGCGGCCGCGGCGGTCGTCAGAACGACGGCGAAGCGGACGGCGGCGAGTAAGCCATCCCCCGCCCCGGCCGCATGCGGCCGGGGCGTTTCAAAGATTTTCGAGGAACCCAGATGACTGCCATTACCGCAAAACTGGTCGGCGAACTGCGCGAGCGCTCGGGCGCCGGCATGATGGACTGCAAGAAGGCGCTGACCGAGACCAACGGCGATATCGAAGCCGCCATCGAGCACCTGCGCAAGACCGGCCTGGCCAAGGCCGACAAGAAGGCCGACCGCGTCGCCGCCGAAGGCCGCGTGGCCACCGCCAGCGACAACGGCAAGGCCGTGCTGGTCGAGGTCAACAGCGAGACCGACTTCGCCGCCAAGAACGCCGAGTTCATCGACTTCACCCATGCCGTGGCGCAGGCCGTGCTGCAGGCCGGCGTGACCGAGATCGAGGCCGTCAAGGCCGCCGCGATCACGGGCTTCGCCAACATCGAAGAGGCCGCCAAGGCCAAGACCGCGACCATCGGCGAGAAGATCGACGTGCGCCGCGCCGCCCGCGTGGAGAACGACGGCCCGCTCGGCGTGTACTCGCACGGCGGCAAGATCGGCGTGATCGTGGCGCTCAAGGGCGGCTCGGAAGAGCTGGCCAAGGGCATCGCCATGCACGTGGCCGCCATGAACCCGCCCTACGTGAAGGCCGAGGACGTTCCCGCCGACTTCATCGCGCGCGAGAAGGACATCGCCCTCGCCGCCATGTCGGACAAGGAAAAGAACAAGCCCGCCGACATCCTGGACAAGATCATCACCGGCAAGATCAACAAGATCGTGTCGGACGTGACCCTGGTCGGCCAGCCCTACGTGCTGGACACCAACCTCACCGTGGGCGACGTCCTGAAGAAGGAAGGCGCGGACGTGGTGAAGGTGGTGCGCCTGGTCGTGGGCGAAGGCATCGAGAAGGTCCAGGAGGACTACCTCGCCGAAGTGCAGAAGGCGATGCAGGTCTGACCTGTCGCGCATTCGCTTGAAAAGCCGCGGGAAACCGCGGCTTTTTTATTGCCCGCGGATGGGCACTGGCACGGACGGCCGGACGGCCGCGCATGCAGCGCAGGCATGCGTGCATGAACGGGACATCGTCGCGCACCGCATCGCGGCGCGCTTCGTGCTTACCTGCGCGCGGCGCAGCCGCTACAATGCGCGCGTTTTGCCACACACAATCCGGAGACCCCATGAGCGAACCGCTTAAATATCGCCGCATCCTGCTCAAACTCTCCGGTGAAGCGCTGATGGGCGAAGCCGACTACGGCATCGACCCGAAAGTGATCGGCCGCCTGGCCGACGAGATCATCGACATCCAGAAGGCCGGCGTGCAGATCGGCGTGGTCATCGGCGGCGGCAACATCTTCCGCGGCGCCGGCCTCGCCGCCGCGGGCATGGACCGCGTCACCGGCGACCACATGGGCATGCTCGCCACCGTGATGAACGCGCTGGCGATGCAGGACGCGATCGAGCGCCGCGGCGGCTTCGCCCGCGTGATGAGCGCGATCCAGATCCACGACGTGGCCGAGGATTTCATCCGTCGCCGCGCGATCCGCCACATCGAGAAGGGCCGCATCGCGCTGTTCGCCGCCGGCACCGGCAATCCGTTCTTCACCACCGACTCGGCCGCCGCGCTGCGCGCGGTGGAGATCGGCGCGGACCTGCTGCTGAAGGCGACCAAGGTCGACGGCGTGTACACCGCCGACCCGGCGCGCCACGCCGACGCCACCCGCTACGACCGGCTCACCTACGACCAGGTGATCGAGCGCAAGCTGGCGGTGATGGACACCGCCGCCATCGCGCTGTGCCGCGACCACGGCATGCCGCTGCGCATCTACGACATGACCGTGCCGGGCAACCTGCTGCGGATCATGCGCGGCGAGTCGATCGGCACCATCGTCACCGACCGCTGACGCCCGGGCGGGGTGCCGCAAGGCGCCCCACCCTGCCGGAAGCCCGCCCGCTTGCGGGCTTCCCCCGCTGTTATACTTCCAGGCTTGCACGATCAAGGGGTATGCCCATGCTCAACGACATCAAGACCGATGCCCAGACCCGCATGGGCAAAAGCATCGATTCGCTCAAGCACAGCTTGACCCGCCTGCGCACCGGCCGCGCCAGCACCGCGCTGGTGGAAAACATCAGGGTGCCGGCCTACGGCTCGGAGATGCCGCTCAACCAGGTGGCCTCGATCTCGCTGGGCGATGCCCGCTCGATCATCATCACGCCGTTCGACAAGAGCCACATCGCCGCGGTCGAGAAGGCGCTGCTGTCCTCCGACGTCGGCATCACGCCGACCACCGCCGGCACGGTGATCCGCCTCAACATGCCGCCGCTCACCGAAGAACGCCGCCGCGAGCTGGCCAAGCACGTGGCGCACGAGGGCGAGGAAGCCAAGATCGCCATCCGCAACGTGCGCCGTGATGCGATGCAGCAGGTGAAGGACCTGCTCAAGGACAAGAAGATCACCGAGGACGACGAGCGCCGCGCCGAGGACGACATCCAGAAGCTCACGGATCGCTTCGTCAAGGAAGTGGACACGGTCGCCAAGGCCAAGGAAGAGGAGCTGATGGCGCTCTGACGCGCCATCGCTCCGACCGCATGGCCGACGCCGACGCCGCGCGGATCCCGCGCCACATCGCCATCGTGATGGACGGCAACGGCCGCTGGGCCAAGGCGCGCCACCGCCCGCGCAGCTTCGGCCACAACGCCGGCCGCAAGGCCCTGCGCGAAGTGGTCGAGGGCTGCCTGCGCGAAGGCGTGCAGGCACTCACCGTGTTCGCCTTCTCCAGCGAGAACTGGCAGCGCCCGCAGGACGAGGTCGGCGCGCTGATGGAGCTGTTCGTGCGCGCCCTGGACAAGGAAGTGGACGAACTGCACCAGCACGGCGTACGCATGCGCTTCGTCGGCGATCTGGGCGCATTCGATCCGACCCTGCGCCAGCGCATGAACCAGGCGATCGCACACACCGCCGGCAACGACAAGCTGCATCTCAACGTGGCGGTGAACTACGGCGGTCGCTGGGACGTGGTGCAGGCCGCGCGCAAGGCCGCCGAGGCGGTGGCCCGCGGCGAGTTCCGCGCCGACGAGATCGACGAGCAGTTGCTCGGCCATTGGATGAGCCTGGCCGAACTGCCGCCGCTGGACCTGTTCATCCGTACCGGCGGCGAGCTGCGCATCAGCAACTTCCTGCTGTGGCAGGCCGCCTATGCGGAGCTGTATTTCACCGATACCTTGTGGCCGGACTTCGACCAGGCTTGCCTGCGCGGGGCCATCGAGGAATATGCACGCCGTGAGCGCCGCTTCGGGCGCACCGGCGAGCAGGTCGCCGTCAAGGCGTCAACCTAAGGATCCGCATGCTGCTTCAGCGCACTCTTACCGCACTGCTGCTCGCGCCGCTGGCGATCCTGCTGATCCTGTGGCCGCCGACGACGGTGTTCGCGCCGCTGGTGGCGCTGGCCTTCCTGGCCGCGCTGTGGGAATGGACCCGCCTGTCCGGCCTGAAGCACGACACCGGCGTGCGCGGCGGCCTGCTGGTCGCCGCCGCCGTGTTGTTCGCCCTGCTGTGGTGGGCGCGCGACTCCGCCCTGTGGCCGGTGCTGATCGGCGTCGGTGTGCTGTGGTGGGGCGTGGTCTGCGTCTGGCTCAACCACTTCGCCTTCGGCGCCGCGCCGACGCGCGAGAACCGGCTGCTCAAGCTCGGCGCCGGTGCGCTGGTGATCGTGCCGGCCTGGGTGGCCGCGATGAGCATCCACCGCGACCAGCCGCACGGCCACTGGTGGACCGTGCTGGCCCTGGCCATCGTGTGGGCCGCCGATATCGGCGCCTATTTCAGCGGCCGCCTGTTCGGCAAGCGCAAGCTNGCCCCGACCATCAGCCCCGGCAAGACCTGGGCNGGCGTGTACGGCGCCTTCATCGCCGGCGCCCTGGTGGCCGGCGTGGGCGGCTGGCTGCTGCACGTGCGCGACGGCAGCCTGGTCGGCCTGATCCTGCTGTCGATGGTCACGGTGGTCGCCTCGATCGTCGGCGACCTGCTGGAAAGCCTGATGAAGCGGCATGCCGCGGTGAAGGACTCCGGCAACCTGTTCCCCGGCCACGGCGGCCTGCTGGACCGCCTGGACAGCGTGTTCGCCGCCCTGCCCGTGTTCGCCGCCGGCAAATTGCTGCTGGGTCTATGAGCAAGCCTCGCCAGATCGCGGTACTGGGGGCCACCGGCTCCATCGGTGGCAGCACCCTGGACGTCGTCGCGCGCCATCCGGAACGTTTCCGCGCCAGCGTGCTGACCGCCCATCGCCAAGTGGAAGCGCTCGCCGCCCTGTGCGAGCAGCACCGGCCGGACCTGGCCGTGATCGGCGACCCGGCCCTGGAGGGCGAACTGTCCCGCCGCCTGGCCGCCGCCGGCGTGCGCTGCGAAGTGGCCGCCGGCCACGACGCCATTACCGCCGCCGTCTCCGGCGGGCAGTGCGACACCGTGGTGGCCGCCATCGTCGGCGCCGCCGGCCTCGATTCCACCTTGGCCGCGGCCCGCAGCGGCAAGCGCCTGCTGCTGGCCAACAAGGAATCGATCGTGATGGCCGGCCCGCTGCTGCTGGCGGCGCTGCGCGAAGGCGGCGGCGAACTGATTCCGGTCGATTCCGAGCACAACGCCATCTTCCAGTGCCTGCCGGGCGGCCGGCCCGAGCTGGCGCGCAGCGGCGTGCGCCGGCTGGTGCTGACCGCGTCCGGCGGCCCGTTCCGCGGCCGCCGCCGCGCCGAGCTGGCCGGCATCACCCCGGACGAGGCCTGCCGCCATCCCAAGTGGTCGATGGGCCGCAAGATCTCGGTGGACTCGGCCACGCTGATGAACAAGGGCCTGGAGGTGATCGAGGCGCACCACCTGTTCCAGGCCGATCCGGACGCCATCGAGGTGCTGGTGCATCCGCAGAGCCTGGTCCACTCGCTGGTCGAATACGTCGACGGCTCGGTGCTGGCCCAGCTCGGCAACCCCGACATGCGCACTGCCATCGCCCATGCGCTGGCCTGGCCGGAGCGGGTCGAATCCGGCGTGCCGCCGCTGGACCTGGCCACCCACGGCACGCTGCAGTTCGAGGCGCCGGACCTGGCCACCTTCCGCTGCCTGGCCCTGGCCTTCCAGGCGCTGCGCGCGGGCGGCGACGCGCCCGCCATCCTGAATGCGGCCAACGAAGTGGCCGTGGCAGCCTTCCTTGCCGGCGGCCTGCCCTTCCTGTCGATCGCCGACGTAGTCGAAAGCGTGCTCATGGAACTGCCGCCGCAAGCCGTGGTCGATGTCCGGTCCCTTACTGAACGTGACCGGGCAGCCCGCGAAGCCGCCCGCCGCATCCTCCGCAACGCATGCTGATAAGCTCTTGCAGATGAATTCCTTTTTAGGCTCGGTGTTCTGGTTGCTGGTCACGCTCGGCGTGCTGGTGACCTTCCATGAGTTCGGCCACTACTGGGTCGCGCGCCGCTGCGGCGTCAAGGTGCTGCGCTTCTCGGTGGGCTTCGGCAAGGCCATCTGGAGCCGCATCGGCAAGGACGGCACCGAGTACCAGATCGCCGCCATCCCGCTGGGCGGCTACGTGAAGATGCTGGACGCCCGCGAGGGCGAGGTCGACCCGGCCGACCGCGGCAGCGAATTCACCAGCAAGCCGGTCTGGCAGCGCATCGCCATCGTCGCCGCCGGCCCTGCCTTCAACCTGATCTTCGCCATCGCCGCGTTCTGGGCGATGTACGTGGTCGGCATGCCCGACTTCGCCCCGCTGGTCACCGCCACCCCGCACAGCATGGCCGCCGACGCCGGCGTCCGCGACGGCGACCGCGTGCTCGCCGTCGACGGCAAGCCGGTCGACACCATGGGCGACACCTACGAGGCGCTCGGCAACGCCCTGCTCGGCCGCGAGCCGCTGCCGCTGCGCGTACGCGGCAGCGACGGCACGGAGCGCGTGGTCACCCTGCCGTTGAACCGGCTGCCGGCTGGCCAGGACATCGGCCAGTACATGGACAAGCTCGGCATCAAGCTCGCCTCGCCCGCCCCGATCGCCGCCGTGGTGAGGGCCGGCTTCCCGGCCGCCAGCGCCGGCATGCAGGGCGGCGACCGCATCGTCAGCATCAACGGCCAGCCGGTGACGGACTTCGATGCCTTCTCGCGCCTGGTGGTGGCCGAAGCCACCAAGTCGCCGGCCCTGGACATCGCCGTCGAGCGCCAGGGCAAGCCGCTGTCGTTCAAGGTCACCGCGCGCATGGAATCGATGGAAGGCCAGCCGCCGCGCTGGCTGATCGGCGTGTCGCCGCCGCAGCCGGAGCCGATGCTGCGCCGCTACGGGCCGGCCGCCGCCGTATCCGCCGCGCTGACCACCACCTGGGACAACACCGCCTCGATCTTCAACATGATCGGCAAGATGGTCAGCGGCCAGGCCTCGACCAAGAACCTCTCCGGCGTGATCGGCATCGCCCAGGTGGCCAATGCCTCGGCCAGTGCGGGCCTGGGGGCGTTCCTGCGTTTCCTGGCCGCGATCTCGCTGAGCCTGGCGGTATTGAACCTGCTGCCCATCCCCGTCTTGGACGGCGGTCACCTGCTGTATTACCTTATCGAGTTGGTCAAGGGCAGTCCGCTGAGTGAGCGCACGATGATGGCCGGCCAGTACGTCGGCCTGTTCCTGCTGCTCACCTTGATGGGTCTGGCGTTCTACAACGACATCCATCGCAGCCTGTTCTTGTGACGCAAGTGGCCAACGCCAGCGTCGGGGGACGATCAGCGAGCCGTGGCAAGGCGACATCCGTTGTCGCCCGCGTCGCGGCGCCATGCGTTGAAACATCCTCCGCCTCGCCGGCGANCGGTGCGCGCTTTTTTTCGAAGCGGGGAACCTCCCCGCTTCAACTCTTACTCGCAGCGGCNCCGGCCGCTGTGTCGGAATAAACTACGGAATCGACGATGAAGCGTATCGCCGCCCTGATCCTGCTTGCCTCACTCTCCGCCAACGTGCTCGCGTTCGAGCCGTTCGTCGTTTCCGACATCCGCATCGATGGCCTCAGCCGCATCTCCGCGGGCACGGTGCTCAACTACCTGCCGGTCAACAAGGGCGACCGCCTGACCTCGGATGCCGCCCAGCGCGCGATCCGCGCCCTGTACCAGACCAAGTTCTTCAGCGAGGTCGAGATCGACCGCGAAGGCGACATCATGGTGATCAAGGTCACCGAGCGTCCGTCCATCGCCAAGCTCACCCTGCGCGGCAACAAGGACATCAAGGAAGACGACCTGCGCAAGGGCCTGAAGGAGATCGGCCTGTCCGAAGGCGAGACCTTCGACCGCCTCTCGCTCGACCGCGTGCAGCAGGAACTGATCCGCCAGTACTACAACCGCGGCAAGTACAACGTGTCGGTCGAGCCGCACGTGACCAACCTTGACCGCAACCGCGTGGCGATCGACATCGAGATCCGCGAAGGCAAGGTCGCCAAGATCAAAGAGATCAACATCGTCGGCAACAAGGCGTTCACCGACAAGGANATCCGCAAGGACTTCGAGTCCGACACCAGCAACTGGATGTCNTGGTATTCGAAGGACGACCAGTACTCGCGCGAAAAGCTCTCCGGCGACCTGGAGAAGCTGCAGTCCTACTACATGGACCGCGGCTACGCCGACTTCGGCGTGGATTCCACCCAGGTGAGCATCGCCCCCGACAAGCGCGAGATGTACATCGCCGCCGCGGTGAAGGAAGGCGAGATCTACACCGTCTCCGACATCCACCTGCTCGGCGACCTGGTGCTGCCGGAAGAGACCCTGCGCCAGCTGGTGTTCCAGAAGAAGGACCAGACCTTCAACCGCAAGGCGATCGAAGCCAGCTCCGATGCGATCAAGAGCATCCTGGCCAGCATCGGCTACGCTTTCGCCAAGGTCACCCCGGTGCCGAAGCTGGACAAGGACAAGCGCACCGTCGACCTCACCTTCTACATCGAGCCGGGCAAGCGCGTGTACGTGCGCCGCGTGGTGTTCAACGGCAACACCCGTACCGAAGACGACGTGATGCGCCGCGAGATGCGCCAGCTGGAAGGCAGCTGGTACTCGCAGCCGGCGATCGACCGCTCGAAGATCCGCCTGCAGCACCTGGGCTACTTCAAGAAGGTCGACATCGACAAGAAGCTGGTGCCGGGCACCGAGGACCAGGTCGACCTGACNGTGAAGGTGGAAGAACAGTCCGCCGGCAGCCTGATGTTCGGCGTGGGCTACTCGCAGTACTCGGGCATCATCCTGTCCGCCTCGGTCTCGCAGAACAACTTCCTGGGCACGGGCGACAGCTTCTCGGTGTCCGCGCAGCGCAGCGACTACGTCACCAGCGTCAGCGCCACCTACTTCAACCCGTACCTGACCGACAACGGCATCGGCATCGGCTACAACGCCGCCTACAGCAAGAGCGACTACGGCGACGCCAACAGCGACTTCGTCAACTTCACCAGCAGCCAGAAGTCGTTCTCGGCCTTCCTCAACATCCCGATCACCGACTTCGACAACCTGCGCGCGGGTCTGGGCCTGAGCAGCAACAAGATCAACCTGGATTACCAGTACTACGACTCCACCGGCCAGATCGTCTCGCAGAGCCTGTCGCCGCAGGCGCTGATCGACTACCAGAACGCGATCGGCCACAAGACCATCCATTCCTGGACCGGCCAGCTGGGCTGGACCCACGACACCCGCAACGGCTACTGGGCGCCGACCCGCGGCGGCCTGATGTCGCTGTCGACCGACATCGCCCTGCCCGGCTCGACCGTGCAGTACTACAAGATCTTCGGCGAGGCCAACCACTACTGGCCGATCGGTCGCGGCTTCGTGCTGTACCTGGACGGCCAGGTCGGCTACGGCAAGACCTACGGCCAGGAGTACGACAACAGCTTCGGCGACTACATCAAGGGCCAGAAGATCGACTTCCCGTTCTGGGAGAACTACTACTCCGGCGGCGTGCGCGACGTGCGCGGTTTCCAGGACAACACCCTGGGCCCGAAGCTGTGCGTAGGCCTGGACGCCAACAACAAGCCGCTCAAGCCCGATGCCGATGGCCGATGCAACGGCGGCTACTACACCTACGCCCAGCCGGTCGGCGGCGCGTTCAAGGTGCTGGGCACGGCGCAGGTGTTCCTGCCGCTGCCGTTCCTGAAGGACGTCAACACC
>JGI24737J22298_10000650_pt1 | contig 12286 bp, 10 predicted proteins | sample KBSCornC3_FD_22298 | JGI IMG/M metagenome (IMG submission 22298) | reverse complement strand
GGCCAGTCTCTGTCGTTCTGCGTGCTCGTTCGGGCAGACGCTGGCTGTCTGCTGCTGGCTGATCCTGCCGTCACACTCAGGCGTTCGATCCCGTCAGGTCGAACCCGGCCATCCAGCCAAAATATTGGTCGGCCTCTTCGGGGGCTATCGAGCGGACCGGCAGACCAGTGCCCTTTCCGATAGCTTCGACAATCGAGAGCGAGAACGTAGAGCTTTGCAACGTCGTTGAAGCGCGGTCGCCACCACGGGATTGCCAAAGACATCACCCCGTTCGGCAAAGCCACGGTTGGATTTCAGGATCATGGCCCGGCGTGACCCGATCTCGTCGACGACGAGCAGAGAGGAGCGGCACGGGAAGCGGATCCTCTCGCGCAACGTACCTTCGCGTTCAGCCTTGGCCAGCGGAGCGATCAGATCGGCAAGCGGGATCTTGCCTGCCTTCACGGCCTCGACCGCGAGGGCGGTGGCGATATGGCTTTTCCCAGTGTACGGCGGCCTCAACGAAAAGGCCGCCGCGCGATCAGGGCGACATGCAACCTCGGGGAAACAGGCAGGTGTGACTGGCAACCGTTCAATCAGGCAACAGCTTGTCCAATGTTATCGGAAGGTCGCGCACCCGCTTGCCCGTCGCGTTGAATACGGCATTCGCCACTGCCGCGCCGACCCCGGTAATGCCGATCTCCCCGATGCCGCGGGCGCCCAGTGGCGATCGGGGATCGGGGAGATCGGTCCACATCACATCGATCTGCGGTACGTCCAGATGGGTCGGGATATGATAGTCCGCCAATGATGGGTTCATGATCCGGCCGCTGCGCTCATCGAACAATGTTTCCTCGGTGAGGGCCAGCCCCAGTCCCATGATCATACCGCCCCGGAACTGGCTGGCCGCTGTTTTCGGGTTGATGATCGTGCCGCAATCGAACGATCCGAGCAGACGGTCGACACGAACCTCACCCGTCACGTCGCTGACGCGCAGTTCGCAGAAGACGGCGGATGTGCTGTGCATCGCGAATTTGAACATTTCGAGGGGCATGCTGCCCGCGGCCATCACTATGACCTCCTCTCGCGCGGCGCGGGAGAGGATCGACCGGAAACTTTCATGCCGGGCCGGATCAGCGATACTTGCGATGCCTCCATCGGCGAAGCGGACCTCGCTCGCGCGCAGACCGGCGACGGGGCTGGCATTGCCGGCGAGGCGCAACAATTCACCCATCAATTTTTCCGTGGCCGCGATGACAGCCCCGGCAACCGAGACCGTCTGCGACGATCCACCCGCCATGGGTGCTGCGGGCAGATCGGAATCTCCCAGTTCAAAGCTGATCGCCTCCAGCGGAAGCCCAAGCCGGTCGGCTGCATGCTGTGCCTGGACCGTAGCAGTGCCCATCCCCATTTCCTGCGCGGAGCAGGCGACGTGCGCCGATCCGTCGCGGTGCAAGGTGATGCGGACATTGGCGCCCGGCATGCGCGCATAGGGAAAGCCGCCCGCAGCACAGCCCATGCCGATCCGCCATTCGCCTTCGCGCCGCGACCCCGGCTTCGCCGCGCGCCGGTGCCAGCCAAACCGTTCGGCCCCGTCGGTAAAGGCCTGCTTCAGCGCATGCTGGGAAAAGGGCGTGCCGGACACCGGATGCTGCTCGGCAATGTTGCACAACCGTAGGTCCATCGGGTCGACACCCATGGCATGGGCCAGTTCGTCGACCGCACTTTCGATCGCGAAGGTGCCGATCGCTTCGCCGGGCGCGCGCATGAAGGTGTTGGGGACGATGTCGAGATCGACATGCTGCTGGAGAAATTCGAAACTACCGGCGTTATACATCGCACGCGACCCAAGCGTATATTGCTCGGGGCAGGCACCATAAGGTGGCATCACGGAATAGCCGCTGTGGATCAGTGCGGTGAATTTCCCGGTTGCATCGGCACCGATGGCGGCGCGCTGTTCGGATGGGGTTCGACCACCGACGATACGGTAGATACCTTCCCGGCTGAGCGTCAGGCGTACGGGGCGGCCAACCATCCGCGCAACGGCGATCGCGACGATCTGATGGTCCCACAGCCCTTTTCCGCCAAAGCCTCCCCCGACGAAGGGCGAAAGGATGCGGACCTGTTCCTTCTTCAGGCCAAACAGCTTGGCGAGCGCCGTCGCACTGGACGCGACCATCTGCGTCGTGTCGTGCACCAGCAGGGAATCGCCTTCCCAAGTCGCAGTAACGGTGTGGAGTTCGATTGCATTATGGTTCTGCGCGGGCGTGCGATAGACATTGTCGACGCCATGGACCGATCGTGTCAGTTCGCGCTCGGCATTGCCGACCGAGACGTGGTTTTTCTCGACCAGGATCGACGCGGGTGTCCGGGCATCGGCCTTTGCATGCTCGAATACGGTCTTGGCCGGTTCGGCCGCATAGTCGATCGCGATCAGCGATGCGGCATGGTCTGCCTGTTCTTGCGTTTCTGCAATCACGGCGGCGACGACCTGGCCATTATAACGAACCTGCGCGTCCTGCAGGATCGGCAGGCTACTGTTCCCCACGGCCGACAAGTCGGTCATGCTGATCAGGGCGAGCGTGCCCAGACGCGGCATGTTCCGGTATGTCACGACCAGGATCACGCCGGGCGCCGCCTCCGCCGCGTCGGTCTCCAGCCGCGCGATCGCGCCACGTGTGATCGGGCTATGCACCAATGCCGCATAGGAGAGATTTTCCATCGTCACTTCGGCGGCGAACTGCGCCTCGCCAGCCACTTTGAGTGGTCCGTCAAGCCGCGATGCCTGTCGTCCGATGGCGGCCCGACGTTCGATGAGCGGATCGGGCGTGCCACCGGGCAGCCATCCGGCGGGCATCCAGCCGATGAGAGTCCTGACCGATCCGATAACGGCATTCTGGATCTTGGTCATTGGGCATCTCCTGCCAGTTCGACCAGCATGGCGGACAGGGTCCGCTCCGCTAGCCCGCGTTTAAAGCCATTGCCGGGCAACAGTGCGGCCTCGGCAAATTCCGCCTCGAACGCGGCTTGTATCGCGGACGCGGACAGGGCCACGTCGCGCAGCCGCTCCTCTATCCGAGTCGCACGCCATGGCTTGGGTGCGATACCGCCGAACGCGACACGGACTTCGTCAACCCTGCCGTCGCGCATGGTCAGTCCCGCCGCGACCGAGACTAGGGCAAAAGCATAGCTCGCCCGGTCACGCACCTTGCGATAGGCGGAGCGCCGGGCAAACGACGATGGCGGAATGCCAATCGCAACGATGATTTCCGCCGGATCTAGCAATGTCTCGATATCCGGCCGTTCACCGGGCAGGCGATGAAACGCGACGAGGGGAACGACCCGATCGCCATCCGGACCGGCGATATGCACCTGTGCATCGAGTGCCGCAAGCGCGACGCACATATCCGATGGATGGGTGGCGATGCACGCGGTCGAACCGCCCAATATGGCATGATAGCGGTTGAACCCGCCGATCGCCTCGCACCCGCTTCCCGGCACCCGCTTGTTGCAACGTGCGCCGGTCACGTCGTTGAAATACATGCACCGGGTTCGCTGCATCAGGTTGCCGCCCATGGTCGCCATGTTTCGGACCTGCGCCGATGCACCGGCCAATATGGCGCGTGACAGCATCGGGTAGCGGAAGCGTACCAGCGGATGCGCCGCCACCATGCTGTTGCGCGCGGCCGCCCCGATGACCAGCCCGCCATCGTCCGCCTGATCGATCCTTTCCGACAAGGCCGTCACGTCAACCAGTCGCGAAGGCGTTTCTACCCCCTTGCGCATCAGGTCGACCAGATTGGTGCCGCCCCCGAGCAAACGAACATCGTTCTCCCGCCCCATCAGCACGGCGTCGGCGATCGAGGCGGCGCGGACATAGGTAACAGGGTTCATGACCGGTGCCCCCCCGTGATTTCGAGTCCCTTGGCTTCCGCTCCCGCAACTTCAAGGATCGCGTCGATAATGCCGTTATGCGCGCCACAGCGGCACAGATTGCCACTCATCCGCTCCCGCACCTCGTCCCGCGTCAGGGTGATATGGTCCGCCGCGAGATTGGTAGTGAGATAGCTGGGCATGCCAGCGGCGACTTCGTCCAGCATGGCCTTGGCCGCACAAATCTGACCTGGGGTGCAATAACCGCACTGGAATCCGTCATGTGTGATAAAGGCGGCTTGCAGGGGATGCAGCGCTTCGGCCGTGCCCAGCCCCTCGATCGTGGTGACGGATCGACCGTCAGCCTGCACGGCCAGAGTGAGGCAGGACAGCACGCGGCTGCCGTCGAGCAGAACGGTGCAAGCCCCGCAGGCCCCCTGATTGCAACCGATCTTGGTGCCAGTGAGGTGCATTTGCTCGCGCAGCAGGTCGAGTAGGGAAACCCGGGTATCTACAGGTACCGGAAAATCTAGGCCGTTGACCGTTATCGACATGGGATGCTCCTCTTCGACGCATATGCGTGATAGCCAGATACCCCAAGATAAAACGAAATTCGTATTATTCAATATTCGTTATATACGATTTTCGTAATCATGGCGATGAACTGGTCGCGCTCCTCGGGCAGCAGCCGATCTAGCATCAGCCGATACATGTCCCGGTACATTTTACGCTGGGCCATGACATAAGACTGCCCTTCGTCGGTAAGTTCCAACGCTACGGCCCGGCGATCCTTCTCGACCCGTGCACGCTTCAGAAAACCCCGCTTAACCAGGCGGTCAGTGGCGGATGAAATCGTCGTATTGGGCGTGCCCAGAAACCGCGCCACGTCGCTCGGACCGCAGGCCGCATGCTGCGCCACGTAGAAGAGCGTCTGCTTGTCGAGCTCGTTCAGGGGCTTTTCCGCGCTAATGGCTTCGGCGAGCTTGTAGCGGCGCGTGAACGTTTCGAACGCGGAGCCCAGCGTGGCGAGTTGGTCATCAGTCGGCTTGGTCATTACGATCGCATAACGCGCCAAGCCTACTCATGACCAGACAGTCTGGGCCATAACTTTGCAAAGGTAAATTCCAGCCGCGTTGGGCGGATCCCACTCTTCCCAGACACTCAGCGTCAAATTTATTGTCCAGATGCCGAAATGGCACTTTTTCGCCTCTGCCTTCAAATCTGGCAGTTTGCGGACCGACCACAGCAAGCCGTCGAGGGGTGAATCGCAGCCTGGGCGAATCGGACTTACTGTTCAGTGCCATTCTGTCCCGGTCGCCGATTCGGCAGGGGGCCGTGTGGGCGATCGGCCCGTGACCGGCCTGAGGGTATGGGACGACAGCCGATGGCTCGCAGCAGGGTAATCTGCTCCCGGCGAGAGTGGGAGCGATTTGAGCGCGTCGAGGGCCGCCCGATCGCCCGGCATCAGCACGGCGAAGCAAAGTGCGACGACGGCCCAGCCCCGATACATGCCGGTGGTCCCCTCAGCGCTATGGCGGGTCTTCCCATATGAAGGTGGGCGCCTCGTCACGATCCTCCTCCTCCCGCACAGCCCTTGTATTTTATGGCCTTGGGTTGTCGGGCGAGATTTCATACAACTTGTATGGTGGTCAATGACAAGCTTGCCAGTCGGGGCGGCTTGCGGCCATAATCGTCAAAACATCACATGGGCGTGGGATATGGGCGTAGGATGACATTGGCGGCAGAATCGACCTGTGGTGCGCCGGTTGTCAGCACTGCGGCGGCGCGCCGGCGGGCAAGCGGGCCGCGAGGACAATCGCAGGGGGACGTGCGAACTCGCCTTGTCATGGCGGCGACGCGCCTGTTTGTCGAGCGCGGGTTCCTCCAGACAAGTGTCGAGGATCTGCTGGGTGCGGCCCGGATCAGCCGCGCCAGCTTCTACACCTATTTTGAGAACAAGATCGCCCTGCTTGCTGCGCTGGCCGATGACCATATCGAACGCAGGATGCGCCATTTCCATGATCTGGCGCAACTCGGCCGGCCCGATGTGGAGCAAGTTGCCCTGTGGTTCAGAAAAGTGGGGGAAACGAGCCAGGAGCAAGCCGGTATCGTCCGGCTCATGCGTCTGGCTGTCGCACTGGATCCTGATCTGATGCGGCGGTTCGTCAGGGCTCGCGATAAATATGCGGAGGTCCTGGGGCAGAATTTTAGTCGACTGGACCTTGCGATCAGCAATCGCGAGGAACGGGAAGAACGTCGCGCGGCGGCCCATCTCCTGATAATTCAGGTGGAACAATTCGCATCCAGTTCGGCCGACGGCACCTGGCATCTGGATGTAGACATTACTTCGCGAACATTCGCGCGCTCATTGATGCAATATGCTTGAAGACGCTCGGGTGAATGCGGTCGACGCCTGATCTTTCGTCCATTGCTTCCCGATGGGATGAACCGGGCTGATCCACAACATGGCGGCGATGAGGCGGGTCATGCCCGTCGGCGACAGGGCGGAACCAGGGCGCTTGTTGCGGCGTCACGCCAAACGCCCATCCCTCAAACCAATGGAATGCGTGCCGAGGCTTCCGGTCCGATCAGGGCGGCCAGCAGCCGGATGCCCTTTTCAAGCCGATCCCGCGTCAGCGCTCCACCGATCGAGATGCGCAGTGCCGGCGCCGCCGCCGACCTATCGACGGCAAAGGCCTCGCCGCCCACGACCGACAGCCCATGCGGTCGCAACGCCTCCATCACCGCGGCGCCATTGATGTCGGCAGGAAGCGGCACCCAAAGATGATAGCCCGTTTCATGGGCCCGGAAGCTGCCTTCATGGAGCCATTTCCGTACGAGAAGTTGCCTTGCGGCAGCCTCGCTGCGAATTTCGGCGACAAGGCGCTCGAACAGGCCGTCCCCGACCCATCTCGCCACTATTGCGGCGTTGAGCGGCGGGGCCATGATGGCGGTGTCATGGACATCGGCCGCCAGCCGCCAGGCATCGGCCACGCCGGGCGCGCAAAGCCAGGCGACGCGAAGACCCGGGGACAGGATCTTGGACGTGCTCGCAATGTGCCAGCTCTGCTCTGGTGCAAAGGAAGCGATGGGTGGCAGCGGGTCTTTCGGCAACAGGCCATAAGCGTCATCCTCGATCACGATCAGCCCATGGCGTCGCGCAACGGCGGCGATCGCCTTGCGACGGCTTTCCGACATCGTCGCCGTTGTCGGATTGTCGTTGGTCGGAACGACATAGACTCCCCTGAGCTCGGCGGTCCGGCAAAGGGCGTCGAGCGCATCGGGATCAATGCCTTCGCTGTCCGAGCCGATCGCGACCAGCCGGATGTCGAAGCGGCGAGCGAGCGCGAGCACTCCCGGATAGACATTGCCGGCCACTGCCAGCATGTCTCCCGCCCGCAACTCGGCACTGAATATCGCGTGGAGCGCATGTTGGCCGCCGGCCGTGACCAGCACGGTGTCGTCAAGGCAGGCTATGCCGCGCTTCTGCAGCAATTGGGCGCCGGCTTCTCGCGTAGCCGGCATTCCGCCTCGCGGTGGATAGGAGAGGGAAAGTGACTCATGATCGCCGAGCAAGGCTTCGGCGGTGCGCCTATATTCTCTCGACAGCAGGCTGCCAGCCTGTTCGGGCGGTGCGTTCATACCCGCGTCGCCCAGCCTGGCGAGCGCATATTTCGGTGTTTCGACCTTTTGTTCCCGTACGAAGCTGCCGCGACGGCCATCGCTTTCGATAAGGCCCAGTCGCTGCGCTTCACCATAGGCGCGGGTCACGGTCGTCAGGTCAATGTCCAGCGCATCGGCAAGGACGCGTTGCGGGGGCAGGCGCACGCCCGCGGTCAGCCTGCCTGCCTTGATATCCAGCATCATTGCATGGGCAATCGCGAGATATTTCGGCCCTGCCACTCCATCTATGTCGGGCATCCAGTTTTGCATGGATCAATCCTTGAACTGCATGCCTTCACAATCCAGACAAAAGGCCGTCAATCGTCAAAGGCCTTGCCGGAGCCGTTGCCATAGAGATGCGCCCAGACCTTTTCCGTGCCCGCTTCCTGTGCCCTGTTCACATATTGCGACGCGACAAGCCAGCCTTTGATCGGTCGCAAAGGCAGCAGGCAACCCAGGATCATGAGTGGAGCCGAGACCAGCATATGGACCCACCATGGCGGCGTGAAGGCGACCTGCAACCACACCACCATGAAGGTGAGCGGAAAGGCGATGATGCAGAGCGAGAAAAAGGCCGGACCGTCGTCCGGACTGGCAAATCGATAGTCCAGGCCGCAGCGGTCGCAGGTCTGCGCGATCCTGAGCCAGGATGCGAACATCCGCCCCTCGCCGCAGCGCGGGCAATCGCCATGCCAGCCTTTGCTGAGGATCCATTGGAATTTGTCGCTACCGTTGGCCATGGGTCTGTTCCGAATCGTCATTGCTGATGCCGACATAGAATATTATGTATGGAAAATCTAGCTGGATATGTATGGATATAGGAGCCTATCGCCGCCGCGATCCCAAGATTGCGGCGGGCGTCTTCAACTATCTGGATCACCTTGTCCGGCATCCCGATCAACGGGGTCCACCATCACATCGAAGCCGCTGAGAATGGGCATGGCATTGATGGTCTGGCGGCCTTGGATCAGGCTGGTCAGGCTGTTCACATTGGCGCCTCGCCCGTCGCCCCAACCGTGCGGTATGGTCACGACGCCTGAACGCAGATTGCGGTCCGGGGCCACCGTGACGCGCAGCTCACCATGTGCCGAGCGCACGCGAGCAAGGGCACCGGGGACGAGTCCCCGGGAAGCCATGTCGTCGGGATGCATGCTGAGCGGGTTTTCGGGCATGCGCCGCGCGATCGATGGCAGGTCATGGTACATGCTGTTCTGCACATGTCGCACCCGTCCGCAGACAAGGCGTAGTGCAGAGGTTTGACGACGGACCCCGGCCAGTGTCTCAAGTTCAGCCAGGACGTCGCTCGGCGCCACCTGGAAGCGGGGCGGGCAGGGCTCGGCGGGTTTGACGCACATGGGATCCCCGCGCAGCACGACCCCCCGCTTTTCCGCCAGCAGATCCTCCGCCGGGAAGGCCGAATGGCGCAGGAGGATGCGGAACAGGTCCTCGGTCTCAGGGCGGGTCTCCATGGAGATCGGCACGTCGTCGAAAATGATCTTGTGGCCGGTGCGCTTTGCAAGTTCCCAGAAGACCTGCCAATCCTCGATCAGTTCGCTGTTCTCAGGCGGCCGGGCAACCATTTGCGCGAACTGGTGGAAGGGTTCGTGCAGAGTGTAGCTCTCCCAGTCGCGGCTGCGTATATCGGCCCGTTCCAGCATCATCGGCGGCGGCAGGATGAAATGGGCGAGGCGCGACGTCTCGTTGAGGAAAGGGTCGATCGATACCAGCAACTGCAAATTGCCGAAGGCCGCTGCTGTTTCGGCGGTTTCCGCCAGCGCATTGACGGGATTGCCGCCATCCACCACGAGCGCGCGAACAGCGCCTGTCCCGGTTCCCAGGATCGCCTGCGGAAGGAGGGCGCTCATGCGCTCACCCATCAGAAGGCCGTATCCCCAGGCGTCACGCCAACCGCTTTCCCAGCCGCGCGTTGGCGCAATCGCCTGCGCGCGGCGCGGCCAGCGGGCCCCCAGCACACCCGGATTGCCGATCGCATCGCCCTCTCGCGCGAACCGGCCGCACAGCACATTGAGACATTCGACAAGATGTTCCGTGAGATTGGAAAAGGCGCCCATGTTCGCCCCGGTGCCCGATGCTGCGGCGCCCCGCTTGCGCCGCCCGTCAGGATGCGGTTCGGCAAAGTCGCGGGTGATCGCGACCAGGTCTTCGGCCGCGATGTTGCAACGCTGCGCCACATGGTCGACAGTGAAAGGTGCAAGGGCGTCCCGCAGCGCTTCCACGCCCTCCACATTCTGTTCGCAAAACTCCCTGTCGGCCCAATTCTCCTCCAATATCAGGCGCAACATGCCCGCGACCAACGCCGCATCTTCGTCCGGCAGCGGCTGCAGCAACCGGTCGGCAAAGGCGGCCGTCTCCGTCCGGCGGGGGTCGATCACCAGCAGGCGCGTGCCGCGTGCCTTGGCTTCTTTCAGGGCCTTGACCGGGTTCTGCATCACCATGGTGAAAGTGGATAGCGACACCAATGGATTGGCGCCGATAACCAGCAGGACCTCCGCGCTTTCATAGGGGTCCTTGCCAGCCTCCCACACGCCCAGCCGGTCTGCGGTTATCCACTTGGCGGACTGGTCTATCGGTCATGGTCGAAAAGAAGCTGTGCGATCCCATCGCCGCCAGCCAGGCCGGCAACATATGCGCTGCCAGGCTGTTGGTGTAGTTCATGGTGCCGCGAAAGCCGGCGACCGCATCCGGGCCATGCTCGGCCAGGATCTTCCCCAACCGTTCGGCGATCTCGTCCAGCGCTTCGTTCATCCCCACCTGGACGAAGCGGCCATCGTCGGTGCGCCGCAAAGGGTGCAGGATGCGAGTGGGGCTGCTGTGCGCCTCGCCGAGCGTCAGCCCCTTGATGCAGGCATAGCCCCTTGTAAGCGGATTATCGGGATCGCCCCGGACGCGATCGACGCGGCCCGCCGCGTCGAGGTCGACGATGATGCCGCATTGGCCGGCGCAGATCCGGCATGTCGTGATGCGGCTGATATCAGTTTCATGGGGTGCCGCCTTCTTCATGCCACTCTCCCGGTCGAAGATGTCGCCATGTCCATTCCATTATGCCAGAATGGGAAACGCCCTGCACCGCATTGGTCCCGCCCGGACCTGCTGTCGAGGAGCGATCGTCGCGGGAGGGTGGCAGCGCATTCACGGGATGCGCGAAGGGAAGGTGGACATGGCACAATCATGGATAATAAGGGGCGGACATATTTGGTCCGGCGAGACCGGCGATGTTCGCGAGCGGGCGGACGTGCTGGTGACGGGCGACCGAATTGCAGCTACGCAGCGGCCTGGCACGCCTGCGCCGGCCGGCGCGCAAGAGGTGGACGCAAGCGGCGCGACAGTGATTCCCGGCTTGATCGATGCGCATGGTCATCTCAGCTTTCCGACAGTCACCTATGCTTACGAGATAGAGGACACCCCGCCTGAAGAAACTGTTCTTATCACGATGCACAATGCGCGGATCATGCTGGATGCGGGTTTCACAGGTGTGATCGGTGCGGGATCGCCCAAGCTGCGATCGGAGGTCGTGATCCGCAACGAAATCGAGGCGGGGCGCATTCCGGGGCCGCGCCTGCTGGCCTCGACGCCCACCCTGACTGCGACCGGCGGGCTTAACGACACGGCGCAACTGCATCAGCGGCGCGATGTTGCGGCGGCTGTCGTCGATGGCGCGGAAGCATGCCGCAAGATGGTGCGGCTGGGTTTTCGCGAGGGGGTCGACGTGGTGAAGGTCAACATGTCGGGCGATGATTTCTTTCCGCGCCCGACCGGCCGAACCACGACTCTGGCAGAGGACGAAGCGCAGGCGATCGGAGAGGCGGCGAGGGAACTTGGTCTGCTGGTCAGCGTTCATGCGCGCTCGGCGGAATCGATCAAGCGGGCGCTGCGCGCCGGGGCCACGCTCATCAATCATGCCGACTTCGCCGACGATGAAGCGCTGGACATGCTCGAGGCTGCCAAGGATCGCATCTTTGTCGCGCCGACAATAGGATATTACCACAGTCTGCTGCATGACAGCCCGTTTGACCGCGCGACAATTGATCGCATGGGTGTTGAACCTGCGATGGAAAGCAACATTGCAGTGCACAGTGAATTACGGCGCCGGGGCGTCCGCGCGGTGATTGGCGGCGATTATGGCATGCCCTGGCAGCCCAATGGCGCCAATGCCCGTGACGTGCAGCATTTCGTGAGCTACCTCGGCTATACGCCGGCTGAAGCGCTGTACGCCGCGACCGCCAATGGAGGCGAGCTGATGGGCAAGGGCGCCGGGCGGATTGCTCCGGGCATGTTGGCTGACATGCTGTTGATCGACGGCGATCCCATTGCTGATCCGCGGCTCCTCGCCGATGCCAGGGCGCTCCGGGCGGTGATGAAGGGGGGGCAATGGCACAAGGCGCCCGCCCCGATCAGCCGTTCGGTGGAGGAGGCTGCCTGACCTTGATGATCCAGGGACAGCCGCTGGAGCGTCGCGTGGGTTTCCGGGAATGGAGCGCCGGCGCGGGAAGCAGCGGATCGGCTGGAGCCGCAATGACAAGCCAATCACATAGGAGAAAATGATGCCAGCCGACACGCCGCCTTATCCAGGTTTCTTCCAGGTCGCCTATGTCACCCGCGATATCGACAGGGCGCAGGCGCAGTTCGCCGGCACCCATGGCATAGCGCGCTTTCTGGAGATGCGCGACATACGCTACCCCACGGGGCCGGGCCGCGAAGCGCATTGCCATGTTTCCCTGGCCTATGTCGGCGCGACGGAAATCGAGATCAT
>JGI24737J22298_10000648_pt1 | contig 12301 bp, 7 predicted proteins | sample KBSCornC3_FD_22298 | JGI IMG/M metagenome (IMG submission 22298) | reverse complement strand
TGGGCAGATTTCATCCAGTCCCAATCCGTGCTCATCGCACTTGGCCTATGGCTGACGCTGTCGCTGACGGGGTTCGGCACGGCACCCGGCGATCGCATGGCGAAACATGGCATCATGCTGTTCCTCATCCTGTGCCTGCCGATCAGCAATTCACTNCTCTCCATCAAGACTGCGGCGCTGATGTGGGCGCTCTATGGCTTCTGCTTCGCACGCGGGCAGACGGCGGCGAACGGCATAGATACGGCATGAACGGGCGGCATATTCCAGCGCTGGACGGACTGCGCGGCTTTGCGGCGCTGATCGTGATGCTGTCGCATTTCCCCGATGTCGGGCTGCCGTCCTGGGTCAATCACCGCCTGGGCGATCATGGGGTAATGCTGTTCTTCGTGCTCAGCGGCTTCCTGATGGGCCATCTCTATCTGCGGCAGAGGCCCGACGCCNAGGTGCTGCTGCACTATGGAATCGCGCGGGCGGCGCGGATACTGCCGCTCTATCTGGGGGTATCGCTGCTGTCCTTCTTCCTGTTCAACTATGCCGATCCCGCCTTCATCTATCGCATAGACGGCCAGCAACTCCTGCGACTGCTCAGCTTTACAAGCGCACAGCCGATCTTCTGGTCCATCGGCCCAGAATTCCAATTTTACTTCCTCTTTCCGCTGATGTGGATGGCATTCTACAGCAGCCGCCGAAACAGGCCCATCGCCTTCCTGGCGCTGACGAGCGCGATCTGTCTCACCTATGCGATCAGCAGTTGGACGCCCGGCTTTTCCGTCTTCGCAAAGCTGCATATCTTCATCGCCGGGATCGGCGCNGCGCTGCTGGTCTGGGCCGGACCCCCGCGCCCGCTCCCGGCCATGCTGGTGCTGGCAAGCGCGCTTGCCTTCCTGGCGGCGATCCTGCTCTCCCCACCGTGGGCNGAGCCCTTCCTCTTCCCTTCGACGCGCGGCGACCCCAAGCATATCGGCTATTATGGCGATCTGGCGAAGGTCCTACTCTGCGCCTGCGTCATCTACAGCGCGACCATCGATCATAGGCTGAACGACTGGTTGTGGGGCAATTGCGTCATGCGGCGGCTGGGGGCATGGAGCTTTTCGCTCTACCTGCTGCACATGCCCGCTCTTTATCTGGCGGGATATTTGCCGATACCGCAGGTCCCACGCGCCATGGCATCGCTGCTGCTGGCGGTCGGCATCGCGGCACTGTCCCATCGCTTCATCGAAGAACCGGCCAACCATCGGTTGCGCCGCCTGCTTGCAGGGCTGTTCGACCGGCAGTCCAAGGTCATCATATTGTCCCCTTATTGCCCGCCGGACACGAGTTCCCCCACATCATAATATTTGCCGTTGGCAATGACTTTCCTGACATTGAAAGTGTTGGCGATGTTCTCACGCGGATCGCCGGCGAGCAGGGCAATGTCAGCGAGCTTGCCCGCCTCCAATGTTCCTGCGTCCAGGTTGAGCGACCGGGCCGAATTGACCGTCGCCGTCTGCAGCGCCTGAAAGGGCGTCAGCCCGGCATCGACATAGGAGGACAGCTCCGCATGCAGGTTGGTCGCGATCATCGTGTCCGTGCCCGCCGCNACCAGCGTGCCGGCATCGAACATCTTCTTCAGGCTGGCCAGGCTTCCCGCCATCATCGGCCGCAACAACGCCATCATCGGCTCACTCTCCGTCACGGTCTTGCGCGCCCAGATCGGATAGAGGCTGATGCGCGGGTCATCGCGATAGGAAGGGTTCTTCTCCAGATAATTGGTCAGCGCGCCGAAATTGGTGGGTGTCAGCGTCCGGCCGCTCTTGCCGAATAGCTGGATGACATCCTCATAGGCCATGCCCATCGGCCCCTGTTTGGGCGAATAACCGCGACGGCTGGTCGCGCCCAGATGCTCCGTCGCATCGACGCCCGTATAGGCCGCGGGGAAGATTTCATGGCCGGTGACCGGCACGCCCATCTCGTGCGCCGCTTCCACGATGCGACGCTGGTAGATATCGGGCATTCGGACATAGCTTTTCAATATGTCATATTTGAGGATGCGGGCGCGCTCCAGCTCCCGCTCCAAATGCGCCGGGCCGGATATGGCGACGCCCATCTTGTAATAGACGCGCTGCCATTCGAGCAGCGGGCCATTGACGTAGAGACGCGGGCTGATGCGCACGCCCGCTTCGGCCGCCTCCCTGTCCTCTATCGCGTCATAGACCTGATTGCCCGGATCGCGCACGGTGGTGATGCCATAGGCCAGCCATGCACGCTCCAGATTCGAGCCGAAATCCTTCTGCAGATGGGCATGATGCTCGATCAGGCCGGGAATGGCGGTGAGGCCCGTGCCATCAACGAAGCGGTCCGCCCGATGCAGCNCCGGATCATGATCGCGGATTGCAAAGATGCGGTTGCCCTCGATCACGATGTCCTTGTCGTGCTGGGTNTCGTCGCGGACGGAGTCCACCAGATTGCTGACATGGATTACCATCCGCCCGGTCGGGTTGGCGAGGCGGTAGGTGAGGTCGACCGGAATTTCCCGGATGACGCCCGTTTCCGTGTCGATCACCTTCAACTTGTCCGATGACTGATAGAGAATGGTCCGGCTGTCGGCGGTCCAGCTGGGAAAATAGGCAATTTCGGAGGTATAGCTGCGCGGCGGCCCCATCGGCTTGCCGTCGGCGGCCACGGGCCAGATCTTCAGCAGGCCTTCATAAATGGCCGCCATCTTCGTGCCGTCNGGCGACCAGGCAGGCCCGCCCCCGCCCCGCGTGTCGGTTCCGGCATTTTCCTGGGGCACTTGCCANAAGGGTTCGCCCTTGCCGTCGCTTGGGATCATATAGATCTGATTGTCGCCCTCGCGGAAGCTGTTGGAATATTTGTAGGAAAGTGCGATGGCGACATATTTTCCGTCAGCCGACCAGCTGGGGTTTCCCGGCTGCCCAAGCGACGCTTGGAGCCGCGTCACCTTGCCACTCGCCACGTCGACGACGCACACGCCCGCCACGCCCCAGCGCCCATCGACATCAAGGAAGGCAATGCGACTGCCGTCATGGGACCAGGCGGCGNCCAGAGGCTGGGTCTCGATATTGGTGAGCCTGCGATCCTTGCCCGTCTTGACATCGCGTATCCACAGCTGCGGCAGGCCGCCGCCCTTGTCGGAAGTNTAGGCGATGCTCTGCCCATCGGGCGACCAGGCAGGATCGGCATCCATCGCGGCGTCCCTGGTCAGATTTTCGGGCACGCCGCCCTTGGACGACAGGAGATAGAGATCGCCCAGCGCCACGAAGGCAATACGGCTTCCGTCGGGCGAAATGGTNGGATGGACGATGCCCAGCGCCTTGCGCGGCGCNGTGGAATCCCAGTCGCGCTTCGCCCTGGCATAGCTGGGCTTCACCACTTCCAGCGTGGCAGCGAAATCGACGGTCGACGATCGCCCGCCGCTGCGGTGCCTGATCTTGCCGTCTGAGACATAATAATAGCCGCCCTTCCCCCAGCCGATGCGGAACGGAAAGACATTCTCGGTTCCGCTCACCACCTTGCCCTCGATTTCCAGCCGGCTGCCCTTCGCGTCCTGCACCACATAGGCGAGTTCGCCGCCGGGACCGAAGGAGGGCGCGTCGATCCTGCCCTCCGCCTGTCTGAGCAGGCTTTCCGCGCCGTCCGCCAAAGCGGTCGTGTAGAGCGCCGTCTTATTGCCTTCCGTCCCCGCATAGACGATCCTCGCGCCATCCGGGGACCAGCTTGGCATCCTGTCCTCACGCGGATTGCGGCTGACCTGTTTCACTACCCCGCTGGCCACGTCCAGCGTCCAGATGTCGTAATTGCCGCTGCGGTCGGAGGAGAAGGCGATGGTCTTGCCGTTCGGCGACCAGGCTGGCTCGCGATCGTCCCACGCGCCTTCCGTCAGCTTGCGCATGCCGCTGCCGTCGGGCTTGATCGTCCAGAGATCATAGCCGCCGTCGCGATAGGCGAAATAGGCAAGCCGCGATCCGTCGGGCGACCAGACCGGCTGGCGGGCATCGTTGAAATAGTCGGTGATGCGCCTCGCCCTGCCGCCTTTGGCCGGGATGATCCACAAGGTGCCCTGAAGATCGACCGCCAGCCATTTGCCGTCCGGTGAGACGGACACACTCATGGACGTACCCTCATGCACGTCGAAGGCGATGGGCTTCTCACCGCCCGGCGGGGGCAGATTGGCTGGCTGGGCGTAGGCCTGCACGGCGCAGGCCGAAAGCAGGGCGATGGACANATATTTCAGCGGAGATTGCATAGAGCGGTCCTCTTACCAGCCGAAGACATAGCGTTCGCGGCGCACATCCGCCCCGCCGCGCAGGGTGCCGCTGTCGGGCACGACACCGGCGGCAACGATGCCGGTGGAAACAGCGAACGNCCCCAATACATCGAGCTTGTGCCCGCGNGCGGCCAAATCGTCCCGCACCGCCTGCGGCACGCGGTCCTCGATTTCCAGCACGCCCGGCTCGTCCTTCTTGATCGCGAAGGAGGCGTGGAAATGATTGCTGTTGATGCGGGGCGCTTCGATCGCGGCCTGGAGCGGCTGGTCGAAGGCCAGCACGCGCAGCAGCACATTCATGATCTGCTGGTCCTGATTGTCACCGCCCGGCGTGCCGATAGCCAGATAGGGAGCGCCGTCCTTCAGCACCATGCAGGGGGAGAGCGTCGTGCGCGGACGCTTGCCGGGAGCGAGAACGTTGGGGCTTTCGGGATCCAGGTCAAAGACGGTCAGGCGATTGCTCATCGGCACACCCGTATCTCCCGCAATATAGGCGCCGCCCAGCAGCCAGCCCGAACTTGGCGTCGCACTGAACAGGTTCCCGTCCTTGTCCACCACTTCGATGGCGGTGGTATCAGCGGTCGGACGCGGCGGAGCCTTCAGCACATGGGGCGTGAAGACGGGCGTTGTGCGGGCGCTTCCCTCAAATACCCAGGGATCGCCATAGCGATGCTCCAGCGAGGCCTTGGGGCCGATCTGCCTCGCGCGTTCCGACGCATAGGCCTTGGATAGCAAGCCCTTCATCGGGATGGTCGCGAAATCAGGGTCTCCGAAATAGGCGTTACGGTCATCAAAGGCGAGCTTGATCGATTCCGCCACGACATGGAGGTAGGCGGCCGATCCCGGTTCCATCGTCGCGATGCCCGCAGCCTCTGCAATATTGAGCGCCATCAGCATGGCAGGGCCCTGGCTCCAGAAGCCCCCCTTGCAGACTTCATAGCCGAAGACGCTGGTCATCGTCGGCGTCTCGACCTTGCCCCTGTAGGCCGCAAGGTCTTCGTAGCGCATCAGACCCCCGTCGCGCTCCATCGCCGCGCCGATCCGACGGGCGATGTCTCCCTTGTAGAAGGCGTCGCGTCCAGCCTGGATCGCGGCCTTGCGGTCCTTCTTCTTCCTGTAGGCGATCCGGTCCGCTTCCGCGATGATGCGGATAGTCCTGGCCAGATTGGGCTGGCGGAATATCTCGCCCACTTTGGGCGATTTTCCACCCGGATAATAGGTTTCGTAGGCATCTTTCCACCGGGATGTCGCCTTCTTCTGGCTCGCGAAGACTTCAGCCAGGAAGTTGTACATCACGAAACCGTCCGCCAGTTCCATGGCGGGCTGCAGAACCTGGCTCAAAGTCATGGTGCCGTTAAGCTGTAAGGCCAGCGCCATGGCGTCGACCATGGCGGGAACCGTTCCGCCATTGGGACCATTGCCGGGAATAACGCCCGCCTTGGCGAACTTGTCCGGCGTGGCGAGCGCAGGGGCCACCCCTTGCCCGTTCACCACGGAGACTTGCTTCGCCTTCGCGTCGTAGACGATCGTCGGCGCCTCGCCGCCAAAGCCGAAATGGGAAATTTCCGTCACCGCGGCGGCAAACACGGCGGCGACACCTGCGTCGGTGGCATTGCCCCCCGCCATCAAGATACGCGTTCCCGCGGCGACCGCATAATGGCGCCCAGCGGCGACGATACCGAAATTCCCCACGATCTCCGGGCGCAGCGTTTCGCCGGCGCTCACCAGCCGGGTAGGTTCCAGCGGCGCTTTTGCCGCCGGTGCGGCGCCCTGCGCGAACGCCTGCCCCTGCGCCAGGACGGCGCCTCCGACAGCCAGCGTCGCCAAGTCACGACGGCTCAATCCCTGTCCTGCGGTATCCGTCATGAACGAAGATCCCCTGTAGTCGACATGGAAGCGCTGCCCAAGGGCAAGCGGGCATTGGTCCTGCCAGTTCCTTTTCCCTGTAACGATAAAGAACCCGCTTTCCGCTATCCTTGGGATATTTCACGCGTCCCAGGAAAATATTCGTCTGAATATGGCGGAAATCTTGATCTCATNAGTTCTACCCATTTGAACGGGCGCGGAAGTGGGCGCNGCGCCCGCCGATGCATGCTGCCGGCAGGGAGCCGGCAGCACATAGGCCCATATGGGGATGATGCCGGAACTCCAGCTACCGGGGTCCGCAAATGCACAGTCCGGAAAAATACAGAACTTACCAGATTCTTTGCCGGTCATGCACGATCTCCATCGGCGCGCGGCCGCCTGATAGCTGAAACCACGCAAAGTCCTTTGACCGCAACGTCGGAAACAAGGACTTCTTTACAGGGGAACAGAAAGATGAGGGTAAGAAGAGAGAGATTTTCAAAATTGGCAGGAGCCAGTCTTTGGGTATTGTCGGCCGGCGCCGTGCATGCGCAGACGGATAGCGTCCCGCTGTCAGAAATCGACAAGGGCGCTGAGATCGTCGTTATCGGTACCCAGATCAGAGGCGCGAACACGACCGGCGCGCTACCTGTCAGCGTCGTGGGCGAACAGCAGATCGAAGCAGTGGCTGCAGTCTCAGGCGCCGATCTCTTCGTTCCATCCCGCAACTGGGCGGCGTGACGTTCAACGAGCAGGTGCTGGGCGGCGGCAACGCGAACGCCGCCCGTGGCGACGTTTCCACCGTATCCCTGCGCGGCCTGGGCCAAGGCAATACCCTGCTGCTGATCAATGGCCGCCGAACCGTGCTGCATCCGACATCTCAGGCCATATCGGGCGTCATCGATTCCGGCGTTCCGACCTTCGGCTATAATGCCAATACAATTCCCGTCGGCAATATTGCGCGCGTGGAAGTGTTGCGCGATGGCGCTGCGGCCCTTTATGGATCAGATGCCGTTGCCGGCGTCATCAACAATGTCCTCAATTCCGATTTCAACGGCGCGAAGTTTGACGCGCAATATGGCGGAGCTGAAGGCACGAACCTGCGCGAGTTCACGATCAATGGGCTGGTCGGCAAGGACTTCAGCGAAGGGCGCGGTAACATCACGCTGTTCGCCGGTTATGCGCGGAAGTCGAAGCTGTATCTCAGCGACCAGGACTATACCGCCAATGTCGACCGGCGTGGTTATGTGGCCGGCACCAGCTTCGCCAATGTCGCCGCGTTCAACGGCACCAGCACCAGCACGCCGTGGGGCACGTTCCGCGCGCTCAGTCCGGCCGCCAACGGATCCTTCCTCAACCGGACGATCACCAGCAACGGCATCGCCTTCACCAACAGTTCGAGCCAGTTCCACATTCAGCCAAGCACCAACAGCGGATGCCGCATCCCCTCCGGCCCGGCAGGTACCTGCTATGACGACGGCAACGGCGCGACGGAGATGGCTACGGTCGACAGCAACCTGCGCTTCAATGCGCCCGCAACGTTCCAGAACCTCACCACGCAGCCCTCGGTCAAGCGCGTCAACCTGTTCGCCAACGGACATTTCGACCTGACCGATAATCTGACCCTCTATGGCGAAGCGGGCTTCTATCGCGGCAAGACACAGGCGATCATCGGNGCGCCGGGCTCNCTGGCGAACATTCCCATCACAGTCGCCGCCAACGCCTATTGGAACCCGCTCGGGCCCGTCGGCTCGCCCAACCGCCTGCCCGGCCTCAATACCGCGGTCGTTCCCGCCTCAGGCCTGCCTGTACAGATCACCTCGTTAAGCTATGTCGACTTCGGATCGCGCAAGGTCGACGTCACCAACTACCAATATCGGTTCCTCGGCGGCCTCAAGGGGAATATCGGGAACTGGGACTGGGATTCGGCAGCCCTGTACACCTGGGCGACCGCCGCGGACACGCAGGAGAACTTCTCCAACAGCTTGCTGCAGGCCGCAATCAACCGTACCACGCCCGATGCCTACAATCCCTTCAACGGCGGCTGCGTCGATACGCCGTCGATCGGGGACTGTACGCCCAACAGCGATGCGACCATCGACAGTTTCCGCATCAAGGCGACGCGCAGGACACGCACATCGCTGGCGCTGTGGGACTTCAAGATTTCAAATGCTAATCTGCTGGGCCTGTGGGCGGACAACAGCATCGGCATTGCGGCGGGCGTCGAATATCGCCGCGAGACCTATCATGACAACCGCTCCCCCTATCAGGGCGGAATAAGAGGGATCGATACAACCTATACCGATGCGGTCACCGGCATCTTCTACGGTTCCGACCTGGGCGGGGCTAGTCCGAGCCCGGACGTGCGCGGCAAGCGCGACGTAAAGTCCGCCTATGCGGAACTCGCCATCCCGATCTTCAGTCCGGAGATGGAGGTTCCCTTCTTCCGCAGCCTCGATTTCCAGATCGCCGGACGCTATGAAGATTATAGCGACGTCGGGTCGGTCGCGAAGCCGAAGATCGCGGGGAGCTGGGAACTGCTTGAGGGCATGCGGCTGCGCGGTTCCTGGTCACAGGGTTTCCGCGCTCCCAACCTGGAGGTGATCAATACCTCTACGCTGGACCGCGTGAACACCGGCATCGATTATGTGCTGTGCGAAGCGGACCTGCGCGCCGGACGAATCGCCAATTTCTCGCAATGCAACCGCAGTATTTCCGTGCTGCGACGCAGTGGAGGCAATCCCAATCTGAAGCCTGAGGAGTCGGAAAGCTGGAGCTTTGGCGCGGTCATCTCGCCGCCGCTGGGCGAAGGATGGGGCAAGGTGACCTTCACCGTCGACCGCTGGCGCATCAAACAGAAGAATGTGGTCGGTTTGCTTGACTATCAGAACGGCCTCAACCTCGACTATCTGCAGCGCGTGCAGGGCAGCAACAATCCCAATGTCGTACGTCGCGATCCGACTGCGGATGATATAGCGCTGGTTGCGGGCACCGGCCTCGCGCCCGTGGGCGAATTGCTCTATGTGGTCGCCAACTTCGAAAATCTGCTGCCGGTGACCGTGCAGGGCATCGATTTCAACCTCGACTATCTGCTGCCCACCGTGACCGTCGGAACCTTCTCGCTGAATGTCAACGCATCGCGCCTGATCAGCTATTATGTCGATGCTCCGGCGGGCGTGACGGCGGTNATCAATGGGCGGTCCGCGGGCCTTGTCAATGCGGGCGTGCCAATCCAGGGCGGGGGCGATGTCGTAGGGCGCGACGGCCAGCCGCGCTGGCGNCTCGCCGCGACGCTGGACTGGACCCTNGGGCCGGTGAAGATCGGCGCCTATACGCAGTTCATCGACAGCGTCTATGAAAACGCGGCACGCGACGCCTCGACCAATCCCTGGATCGTAAAGGGGCAGACGACCNTCAATCTCTATGCCCAATATACGTTCAGGAATGGTGGCCCGCTCAAAGACACCAGCATCCAGATCGGCGCCCGCAACATCTTCGACAANGATCCCCCACTGGCATCGACCGGCTATCTGTCGAACCTCTACCAGCCGCAAGCACGCTACTGGTACACCAGCATCAAGAAATCCTTCTGATGCGGCAGGGTGCGGCGCCAGGGTTCCCACGCCGCACCCCCTCCTCCCCTTGCCATGAGGATCAAAGGTTGACCCATGTCCGCTCCCAATAAGCCCGTGCGCCCGGAAGCGCTCCATCGTCGAGAATTGCTCGCCGCCGGCCTTTCAGGCATGGTCCTCGCCGGCTTTCCTTCCGCTGCCCGCGCGCAGTCGGGCTCCCGTGCACCGGATGCGCCCCGCTCCGGCGGGACTAGCGTCGCAGCACACCGCGTCGAGGTGCCGATGCCGCATGGCGGCGTCACCGCCGGTCATCCGCTCGCCGCAATGGCGGGAACGCGCATGCTGATGCAGGGCGGCAGCGCGGCCGACGCGGTGGTGGCGGCCATGGCTGTGATGAACGTCGTCGAACCCTGGGCGTCGAGCGCGGGCGGCAACGGCTTCGCCACCTGCCTCGACCGCAAGGCGGGCAAGGTCCATTCGCTCGCCTTTACGGGCGGTGCACCGCGCCTGCTCGATCCACAGGTTGATCCCAGGGCGCTCGACCATGGACCAAGGGCACTNACCGTGCCGGGCGCGTTCGGTGGCTGGATCGCACTGGCCCGACGCTTCGGCAGGCTACCGCTCGCCATATTGCTGGAACCGGCGATCGGCTATGCCCGCGACGGTCACCCCCTCGATCCGTCGATCGCTCTGTTCATCGGCCGGGCGCAGAAGACGCTGAGCCTCTATCCGACCAGTGCCGCCCTGTTCCTGCCGGACGGGCAGCCGCCGTCACCCCGCTCGATCTTCCGCAATCCCAATCTCGCCCGCACCTTCCAGACGCTGGCCGATGCCGAGATGAAGGCGCTGGACGGCGGCGCTGACCGCGACCGGGCCCTGCAAGCGGCCTATGACTATTTCTACTCAGGCCCCATCGCCCAGGAATTTGCTCGCTTTTCGAACGAAAGTGGAGGCTGGTTGCGCCTTGACGATCTCAAGGCCTATCAGCCGCGCTGGAGCGATCCGGTCAGCACGCATTATCGCGGGCTGGACGTCTACAGCAGTCCGCTCACATCCCGCACCGGGCTGGAACTGTGCGAGCAGCTTAATCTGGTCGAGGGTTTCGACCTTGCCGCCCTGCCCGCGGACGGACCGCAACTTACCCATTTGCTGATCGAGGCGATCAAGGTCGCCAAGGCGGATGTCTACCGCTATGCCGCCGATCCCCGCTTCGCGCAGACGCCGGTCGAGGGCCTGCTGTCCAAGCCTTTCGCGGCAGAACGGCGAAAGTTGATCGATCCGACCAAAGCGGCCTCCTATCCGGAGGGTGGCAACGCCGCCGCCTACGGCCGGATGGCGCAGCAAGGATCGCGACCCCGCTTTGCCGCGCGGGGAGACGACCGCACGCGTAACGGCGATACCACCAGCCTTTCCGCCGTCGATGCCGAGGGGAACGCCATCGCCGTCACGACGACCATCGGCGGCGGTTTCGGTACGTTCCTGGTGATGGGCGATACGGGTATCCTATTCAACAATGGCCTCCGACTGGGATCGACGGCGCCATATGACGACCACCCGAACAAGGTAGTGCCAGGAAAGCTCGCGCTTTTGGGCAATGGTCCCACCATCCTCCTCGACAAGGGCCGGTTGCATCTGGTGTTTGGATCGCCAGGCGGCGAGACGATCGGACAGACGCAGTTCCAGTTCCTGGTGAACATCGTTGATCGCGGCATGCCTATCCAACAGGCCATAGAGGCGCCGCGCTTCGCGCTCGATGCGGATCCGAATTTCTACAAGCCCGGCGCGGCCATTACCGTGCAGGCGGAGGGGCGATTTGCCGATACTGTGCTGCAAGGGCTGACCGCCATGGGCCATCGGATCGAGAAGGTCGGTCCCTATGCGATTGGCAGCGTCCAGGGAATATTGGTCGACTCATCGGGCGCGCGCATGGGCGGGGCGGATTCCCGCCGCATGGGTTATGCCGTGGGCTATTGAGGCCGCGGATCTTACCGCTTCTGTAGCGATTCCGGTTTATGCGCGGCCTCTTGCCCTCATCCGTTTCCAGGACAAACTCAGGACTGTCAGGCGTGGCTAGGGCCTTGTGGTCCTTGATCCGGGTGGTGCCGGTAACCTCCTTTCACCACCTTGCCATGAGCCTCTCCGCCACGTCTGTCATGTCGCGGCGTCGCCTTTCCTAAGGGTTTTAGCCATTAGGCGCGCCCGGATCGGCCGAGAGAGCGATCTCGCGCCGAGCCATTTCGTCGACCACGGCCCGGAGGAAGGGAAACAGATTTTCCGTCTCCTCCCCCGATGCCGTTTCCCAGCTGTCGATGAGTTCCTCATCGGTCATGTTCGCAACTTCGGCTCGATGATCGCCGGGACTACTTCCAGTCATGACGCTTCTCCATGCGGAAAGCTGGAGTCAGCCCCCATCGTCCATGATTGCTTCGCCGCTTTCCTCCTCCTCCAGAAGAACCGCTGCGGCGCCCTCCGCAGAAAGGCGGACCTGATTGCCTTCGACCGCCGCGACCAGTCCGCCGGCGATGAAATGATGATGGTTGCCGTGCGATCCACTGTCAGCCTTCACCATCTTGATCCGGTCACCCTCGACCTTGTCGACCGTACCGACATGAACGCC
>JGI24737J22298_10000639_pt1 | contig 12332 bp, 9 predicted proteins | sample KBSCornC3_FD_22298 | JGI IMG/M metagenome (IMG submission 22298) | reverse complement strand
CCCATGAAAGTAGATACACCATTGGTGCGGCCAAGGTATTTCAGGGTGTAAAATTCGCCAAGCGGATAACCGGCCTCAATGATTGATGTTTTGATACCGCTTTGTCCTGGACCTTCCGGATCGCCTGCATATATTTTTGAAAGGTTTGGCGCCAGTGCAGTGATCTTATTTTTATTAAATGAGATATTGCCATAGCTGCTCCAGGTAAAATCTTTTGTTTTTATTGGTGTTCCGTTAAGGGCTATCTCAACACCTTTATTGGTCATACTGCCTACGTTTTCAACTTTTGTATTTACAAAGTTGTTAATAAGCGATACCGGTACCGTGGTGATCATATCGGTTGTTTTTTTATTGTAGATATCAACCGAGCCGCCCAAACGTCCTTTAAATAAGGAAAAATCAACGCCGCCGTTTAACGTAGCTGTACTTTCCCATTTCAAATCAGGGTTTGGGTTTTGAGTTACACCAATTGCACCAATATAAGCGTTATTGTAATAAAAGCTACCGGTGGTACCATAAAGCGTGAGGGGCGTATAAGGCGAGAAGCCTAATGAGTTACCGGTTTTACCATAGCCAACGCGCAATTTCAAATCATCAAATAAGGATTGAGATTTCATAAAACCCTCGTCGATAACCCGCCATGCGGCCGAAGCGGCCGGGAAATAACCCCAGCGTTTATTAGTACCAAAGGCATTTGAACCGTCACGTCGTAAAGATGCCTGTAAAAGATATTTGCCCCTGTAGCTATAATTAAGACGAGAGTAAAAGGATATCAAACGTAAAGTTTCGACGTTAACGTTACCATAATCAACCCGGTAGTTCCCGGAAGGCGTACCTAAACTAAGATTGTCTGAACCCGTAGCATCCGAAATAAATCCTTGATTGGTTGATTGAAAGCCATTCCCGGTGGTAGTTTGATCTATTGAATAGCCAAACAGGGCTTTAAAATCATGTTTATCGCCCCATTTATGAGCATAGGTCAAATAGTTTTCAAACAACTTTTTGTTATCCTCATAAGTTGAACGGATGGCTTTGCCGTTGAGGCCAGGTGCCAGCTCTGATGCAGAGTTGTAATAGGTATTATTGTCGGTATTTGTTTCCTGGTAAGCTAAGTTAAAATTGTAAAGCAAGCCTGCAGGCAGTATCAACTCACCGCGTACATTACCCAGCAACAAGTTAACTTTTTGTTTGTAGCTATCGTTAGTAATAAGCCCTACCGGGTTATAACCTAATTTTAAAGTAGGATCGTTGTAAAAAGTACCATCGGCATTGTAAATAGTGCGGGTAGGTAAATACTGTACTATCGATTTAAACAACCCGGGGCTTTGTCCATTTGCCGATGATAGCGGAATATCATTAACTAACAGGTTAGAATTGGTTACCGAATTACTTAACGAAAAATCCAATTTCAATTTATCATTCAGTGCCTTTTGGGTGATGTTGAGCCTGCCTATAACACGCTTCATATCGCTGCTTTTAACGATACCCTGATTTTGCAGGTAGTTTATGCTTCCGTTATAAGTAGTTTTATCGGTGCCGCCACCAAAAGAAAGGTTATGATTTTGGGAAAAACCGGTGCTGCGCTCAACAGCTTTTTGCCAGTCGGTATTGCCGCCATTATCATTTGCAGGTGTAAAACTTTGTCCGTTGGCTTTTACATAAGCCCTTAACTGATCAGCAGTGGCTACTTTAAACTGGTTAGATACTTTTTCAAATGATCCGTATCCGTTATAAGTCATCCTTAACTGGCCTGCTTTTGCCCTTTTGGTAGTAACAATGATTACGCCATTGGTAGCCCTGGTTCCGTAAATTGCCGCAGCCGAAGCATCTTTCAATACATCTATAGAAGCAATATCTGATGGAGCCAGCAAATTAAAATCGGCGCCGGGCACACCGTCAATTACATAAAAAGGCACAGACGCTGCACCAGCCCTTATTGAAGATGGACCACGCAGTGTTACCGAAGCTTTACCATTAGGGTTACCATCGTTGGTGATATTTAAACCGGCTACTTTACCCTCTAACAGATCAGCAGGAGTTGCAACAACCCCGGCATTAAATTGCTCGGCTTTTACAGTTGCAATAGCGCTGGTCAATTCCTTTTTGGTAGTAGTACCATAACCAATTACTACAACGGTAGATAACGAGTTTGCCGAAGGCAGTAAAATTACTTTTATAGATGTTTGTTTGCCTACGGCTATTTTTTGAGTTTCAAAGCCTATGTAAGAAAACACCAGCACAGCTTTTTCGTTGGCAACCTGCACCCTGAATTTACCATCTATATCGGTTACCGCACCTGTCGCAAGGCCTTCTATTTTAACAGAAACACCTATTAAGAGCTGCCCTTTATCATCAACAACAGATCCGGTAACAATAACAGGCGGTGGGAGCTCGATCTTCTTCTCTACCGGTGGCTTTGGCGCGGGTTTAACCAGCAAACTTCCTTCAACCTCGGTATAAGTAAACTGGTTATCCAATAAAACTTTTTTCAAAACAGCCTGCAGCTTTTCGTTATGAGCTGTAAGGGTTACTTTGACATCGCTTTCAATGTTATTCCCTGTGTACATGATCCGTACGCCGGTACTGGCGGAAATCCGCTCCAGTGCATCAGCAAGAGGGGTATTTTTTAATTTAACGGTAACTGGCTTTTCCAGCACGCTTTGTCCGTATGAATTATCAGCCATGGCAATGGTTGACAGGGAACAGACTACTAATAAAATGATCGCATTAATTTTCATAACAAATGTTATGGCTCGAAAGACTCTTTCGGGTATGTTTATTTTCATATTTTTGCTATATTAAAGTGTTATAGGTCAAGCTGGAACGTGCTGCGGTTGTGAGAGGCCCTGTGCATGGTCCATTAAAAAATCTTTACATTTTATTCCTCCAAAACTGGCCCGGCCATTTTGGAGGATCATTTTCTCTTTCCTTGGTTTAACTCATAGCAATTTCATTTTTTTAGGTTGTCAAACATTTATTTGTTTTTATAATTGGTTTATCAGGTACATTAATTACAGCCTTTGCCCTTTAACGTATAAGCATCGCCTGCCTTTTTAAAATGGGCATTTATAAGGGCCTCCGTCAGCTTCAATACTTTTTCTAACGGCATATTGTTAAAATCGGCGTATAACGTGCAGTTCAGTAAATTTTTGTCGGCCCTGATTGTTACATTATATTTTCGCTGCACATCGGCCAAAACATCAAATAAAGGGGTGTTATGGTATTGCAGCTTGCCCTGCTGCCAGCTGATCACTGACGAAGCATCCTCAATTTTTTCGGTAATCAGTTTTTGGCTGGTTTTATTATATACCATTTGCATATTCGCTGTGAGTAATACAGCTGCATGTTTTGAGATCGTTGGAACAACTCCTACTTTTCCGCTTACCACGGTGATCTTAACCGATTTATCTTCGGTATAAGCTTTAACATTAAAGCTGGTACCTAAAACAGTGGTTTTAATTTTACCCGAGTGAATGACAAACGGTTTGCTGCTATCGTGTGCTACTTTAAAGAAAGCCTCGCCTGTAAGTGTAACATCCCGCGTTTTCTCTTTAAACTTATCCGGGTACTTTAAACTACTGCCGGCATTAAGGCAAATGCTCGTACCATCGGGCAAGGTGATCAGTTTGATTTCGCCATTTAGCGCTACCGTTTCCTGGTAAGTAACAGGGTTCAGCCAGTTATCCAACTGTTTTCTGAAGATATAGCCGGCACTAAAAATAGCGGTTAAAGATGCGGCTACAGCTATGTTTACCAGCAAACGCCAAAGAGGAAACACCTTTCTGGGCGGAGGCTTTATTATACGCTGATGGATATTGTTAAGTATCTGATCAGATGCTTCTCCACTCAAAGAGATCTTCTTTTCCAGTGCATCCTTACTGAAACCTTCAAGCGCTACAAGGTATAATTCTGAAACATCTCCTTGCAGGTATTCGGCAAGCCAGCGCCTGTCCTCAGGAGTTAAATTCTCGGTATTATAAAGCCTTTCTAAGCGTTTGACTATAGTTTCCACAAGCTATTTTTATATAAATACGCCGGGAGCTTTAAAACGGGGGGATGGAATTGCGATTATTTTTTATTTTTTGATCATTGGCGATTTCTGAAATGCAAATAATTACAATATAAACCTGAATGACTATAAAACATGCCACTGCGAGAGGCCGCAAGGTAAACGCGCCCGGGGCGACGTGGCAATCGCATACGATACAGGGCGGCTATGCCTCCGTGCGATTGCGCGCTTCGCAATGACATATTTTTTTAGCTTGTAGTTATAAACTACAAAACCTACTACCCAAAACAAAAAAGCGATAAATGTCCATTTATCGCTTAACAACTATTTAAAAGTAAATAATCTCTTATTGATTTCCCCCTATCCAATAACAAATCAACGTAACCCCTGCGGTTTTCCATTCGGTATGGTGTTCTTTTATGTGGTTTTTAACTGCCACAACCGCATGTCCGAGGTATTCCTTAACAGTATGTTTAGAAAGGTTCAATTTCTCGGCGGCCTCTTCATAGGTTTTCCCTTCCAATTTGCAAAGGGTAAATACCTTTTTTCGCTGCGGCGATAATTGGTTAATAGCCTGTTGTAATAAATAATATTGCTCATCCATTAACTGTACGTCGCCGTTATCGGTTTCCATTTCGGCAAAAGGCATGGCGTTAACAACAGCCGTTTCGCGTATCTTTTTGCGGAGATAGGAGATGGATTTATTGAAACTCAATACAAACAACCAGCCGCTTACAGATTGATCGGGGTTAATATCAGCCCGTTTTTCCCATAGGGCAACAAAAATATCCTGCAAAATATCCCGGGCACTATCATCGTCTTTAGTGAGTTTGAATATGTTACGATAAATAGCCTGGTGATACTTTTGATAAAGCATATCAAATGCGCCGATGTCATCATCGTGTAAGCGAAACACTAAATCTTTATCTCCATTTGAATCCATAAAAAACTGATAATTATTTATTTATTCTTTAATCAACAGGCAGGAATTATTGTTAAAAGTACAACTATTTTTCAATCAACGAAGCCACGCCATAGCAGCGCCATTAATTATTTATTCAGTAACAGGCAGGAGGCTTATCGCCTTTTGTAAAGCTTGACCCAGACTATAAACTTATTTTTTACAGCCTGGGCTAAACAGGTAACTGGAACGACCAATATATAAAAACGGGACTAAACTACAGCCCGTTAAATTACAACTTAACTGTCGCGGGCAGGTATTTGGCAATCAAGTCCTCATAATAAGGTTTTAACTCCGATACTACCGGCGGTTTCGGGCTTTTGGAGTACAGATCGTAGGGGTTAAATTTATCAACCCATTTAAACATCTCCTGGTCATGCGCGTTCAATAAATGATCGTAAGCTTTTTCGCGGTGCTGTGAGTAAAAAGAGTGGTAGCGGATCATGTACAACGCCTCTTCGGGTAAATAATCTTTGGTAATGTGATACAGGTACTCATCATGGCCCCATGACATGTGTACGTTATCAAGACCGCACTGATGTGAATATACACCATATTTGGTATTGTAACGCTCATCGTAGCTATCAGGATTTGCGGCAAAAAATTCCGGGTAAACTATCTTATCCGAAAACTTGCAGCCTACCGGGAACGTGTCGCCCACTACATTCCATTGCGGTTCGCCAAAAAGACAAAGCACCTTGCCTAAATCATGTATAAAGCCTGTTAATACAAACCAATCCGGATGGCCATCAGCACGGATAGCCTCAGATGTTTGCAATAAATGTTGCAGCTGATCAAGCGAGATATCCGGATCTGATTCATCAACCAAGGTGTTCAGGTATTCCATTGCCGACCACCATGGCATCTCCTTTTTATCAAACTGTAAAAAGTTTGCCTTTTTGGCCAATACGTTGCCATAGGTTTGATAAGTATGGTTAAGCCTGTAAAATTCCCTTACCGGGTTATTTTCATCGTCGTTATAAACCCTGAACTCCTCTTTGGCCTTTTCGGTACCTGGTTCCGGGTACCTGCTCAATACATCATCTTCCCATACATCAAGACTCGGCAATGGCGATATCTCTTTTTCAGTTAACTTTTCCATATTGTAAACCTTTTATTAAATATTAAGCACCTTGATATTTATTGCGCTCCCAAACCAAATACCACAGAAAAATCCAATTAATTATTGCGGCTTTACGTTTTATTGGGGCTGCAATTCAATGCTCCGTTTAGTTTTATAATCATTAAATTTTGATAAAAAAAACGGTCCTTTTATATTAACTGCAATATTTATTTACGTAAACGATTAAGTTACACCAACGTTAAAAGCTGCACGCACAACGTTAAAAGCCCTTAAATTGATTTAGCAAGGCTGATTCCTACTGTGAAATGAAATTACCTCTTAAGGGTCTTATTTTTACTCGTTCCGGGAATCTGAATACCTTTAACCGAAGATTTGCTTACCCTGTTAAACACAATCACCGGCAGTGATTTAACCTGTGGTATTTTGAGGCCATTAATAGTCAAGCCATACACATTATCAAACACGCCGGCAGCCCTGAAATCATTCCCCAGGCAGCTAAGGGTTACATCTTTAAGCGTTACCCCTCCCGCATGTCGTGCGTAAAAACCCCAGGCCGGCAGTTCGCCAAACATTGAAAATTCGGGGTAATCATGTGGATTTTCGGGAATCTTTGTTAACGAATCAAGGCTGACATATGCTACAGCTTTGCTGGCATCGCCGTGGTACACTATCTTAATATTTTCGAGTATTACATTTTTAACCGGGTGCCCGGGCAAACCTGCAATTGACGAAGGAAAGGTATTATGGTTTCCTTTAACTAAAGGCCCTTCCATGGGATAACCTTTATCGGGTTTACCTTTCGGTACATCTACAGTTACATTACTGATGCGGATACCATTGATGCGGCTTACTACAGTGTCTTTATTACGATGACCAAGACGGATAAAAATGGCATTGCCAGTATTTACCGCATTGATATTACTGATATCAATATCTTCCATCACGCCACCATCAACACACTCCAAAGCAATGGCCGACCGGTAGGTATCGTAAATTTTCACATTCTTTATCGTTATCTTTTTAAAACCTCCACGCGAAGCCGTGCCAAATTTGATGCCGCTGGCACTTGACCTGGTGGTACAGTTTGCCACATAGATATTTTCACAGCTACTATTCCTGTCGCTCGATTTTAGGCAGATGCCATCATCATCGGCATTAAAAAAACTATTGGTAAGCTTTACGTTTTGGCAATCAACCAAATCAATACCGTCGTTATTCCAATAAGTATTGCTTTCTACTTTTATGCTGTCAATAACCAGGTCGCGGCATTTGGTATAATCCTGTACCCACACCAGGCCGTTTTTCATGGTTACACCTTTTATCTGCACATCGGTGCAATTGGAAAAATGGATCAGTTTAGGGCGATTAAGTTCCTCGGGCTGAGTTTGGCCCCATGGGTTTTGCTTTTGCCATAACGAATCCCTTAATTTACCCGCTTTCAGCATCGCAAAAAGGTCTTTCAGCAATTCTTCTCCATTTCCATCAATGGTGCCTTTACCTGTTATGGCAATATGCTGCAGGTTATTGGCGGCTATCAATGGCGCTGCATGGCCTTCGCCATAATCAATTCTTTTTGCGCTGCCCAGCAATACAGCATTTTTGGCAAGGTTAAGAGTAACATTTGATTTTAGGCTGATAGCAGCCGTTAAGAACTTTCCGGCAGGCACGTATACAGTACCGCCTCCCTGTGCGCTTGCATTATCAATAGCTTTTTGAATACTCACAGTGTTATTGGTAATGCCATCGGCTTTAGCGCCATAATCGGTAATGTTAAATACTTTTTGCTGCGCATAACCGGCAAATGGCGTTATAAGCAGCGTTAAAAAATGAAGGATTTTCATTATTAGTTATAATTAAAAGAAAAATTCACGCAGGTTTATCGCTTATTGAGTTTACGAACAATGAAGCGTTTAATTGTACATTAAACACCTAAACTATTAAACTTTCAATTTAATTAACGGTGGCGGTGTACTTTTATTTACGTAAACGTTTACGTAAAAGCAGTAATATTGACAATGACCCTTACTAAACTTACGCTTTATTACTACACGTTAATATATCAAACAATGCTTTTGGTTTAAATCAATTTTATATCTTTGCCCCTGTCTGCTCCCGTAGTTCAATGGATAGAATTATGGTTTCCGGTACCATCGATATGAGTTCGAATCTCGTCGGGAGCACAAAAGGGACTTGCAAATTGTAAGTCCCTTTTTGTTTCATCTATTCACTTCCGCATATCTCTTCCTATATGCAGTCGGATTCTCTCCCTTATATTTTTTAAAGATGCGGTTCAGATGGCTTTCATCGGTAAAACCGAACTCGTAGGCTATTTCGCTCATGCGTTTATCGGTGTATTGCAGGCGGGTTTCTATCAATTTCAGCTTATAGCTGGTAATGTACTGCTGTAAGCTTTCGCCGGTGGTTTTCTTAAAATATTCGCTGATGTAGTTTGGCGAAAAGTTAAATGAGGAGGCTATACACTCGGCCTTGAGGCGGTCGGGCTGGTAAATATATTCGTGGATATAGTTAAGTAGCGGCAACGTAGTTGTTGAAGGCTGTTTTAAAATATTGGCATGCTGCTGTAGCGTGATATTGCGGGCGGCAATGGTTATAATGGTATTCATCAATTGCTCAACTACCTCATTATGCTGAGAAAACTCGTTTGATGTTTCTCGTTGTAAAGCCTCTATCAGCGCCCTTACCAGCGGCTTATCGGTAACAGTTTTAAGGATACAACCAGGCAAATGGTTATGGTTATGAAAAATGTATTCCATTTTTTTAACCCACTTTTCGCTTTGTGTTTTCAGGTAGCTATCAGTAAAGCGGATGAAGTAAAAGCGGGTTAGCTCGTGCACCTCAAAGCCGTGGTGATCTTCCGGAAAAATCAAAAAGAATTTATCAGAAGCATAAGGCAGTTCATGCCCGTTAATGATCTGGATCCCCTTACCTTCCAGCGTAAATACCATTTCAAAAAAAGTATTACGATGCGGTTTGGCTGTGTACTGGTTTGTTTCGAGCAACTCCAGTTCATAAGGCCTGTACAGGTTCTTGGTTTCCATACCCGTAAAGTTACAGATCATCCCCCTGAATGTACAAGGCGCAGGCACCGATTATACAGAACTTTGACTTATCAAAACAAACACATCATGAACGATTTAACATTTGTAATACTAAGACTGGCCGTCGGAGCCAGTATGTTTGGTCACGGCCTGGTCCGCTTACCTAAACTAAATGGTTTCAGCCAATGGATGGTTGGCACTTTTGAAAAGTCAATGCTGCCCAAAGCTATGGTAACACCCTTTAGTTACCTGTTACCAATTGCCGAATTTATTATAGGTATATTGCTTTTATCGGGCTTATTTACTAAACCTGCTTTAATTGGCGGTGGCCTGGTAATGATCATATTAATATTAGGCAGCTGTTTGATCGAGAATTGGGAGATCCTTCCTTCACAGCTGATCCATGCTGCTTTCTTCGCCGTACTGCTTCAGTTTTCGGCTAACAATACCTATTCATTAGATAACCTTTTCTTTAATAAATAAGATCATGAGCTCAAGAAGAGATTTTGTAAAACAAGGCGGACTTTTAGGGTTGGCCGGCCTTGTGGGCAGTAATTTGGCATCGGCTAAACAAAACACATCGGCAAATAACTTTAATACCTCAAAATGGGCCGATGGTTCAAGGCTGGTGGTTTCTGTATCCATGCAGTTTGAGGCCGGTGGTCAGCCGGATAATGCCGAGAGCCCGTTTCCGCAGAATATGCAAAAAGGTTATATCGATCTGCCCGGTGCAACCTGGTTTCAATACGGTTATAAAGAAGGGATTCCCCGTATGCTGGATAACTGGGATAAACTGGGCATTAAAGTAACGTCGCACATGGTTGGTTCGGCTGTACTTAAAAACCCCTCCTTAGCTAAAGAAATTGTGGACCGTGGACACGAAGCTGCAGCACATGGCATGAATTGGGCCACGCAATACACCATGCCCTATGAACAGGAAAAGCAGTTTATAAAAGATGGCGCCGATGCCATTAAAAAAGTAACCGGTTTTACTCCGGTAGGCTACAACGCCAATTGGCTGCGCCGCGGCGAAAACACGCTGAAAATATTACAGGAACTTGGTTTTGTATACCATATTGACGATTTGAGCCGCGATGAGCCTTTTATCATCCCCATAAATCAAAAAGATTTTGTGGTGGTACCTTATACCATCCGCAACAACGATATTGTGCTGATTGAAGGCAAAAATTTCTCGGCAGATCAATTCCTCACACAGGTAAAAATGGAGTTCGACCAGCTTTATGCCGAGGCTGAATTTAAACGCCGCCAAATGTCAATCAGTTTCCACGACCGTATTGGCGGTACCCCGCAAATGGTTAAGGCCTCCAATGAGTTGATCAAATACATACAACAGCACAAAGGCGTAAGCTTTAAACGAAAAGATGAAATCGCTAAAATGGCTTTGGAGGATAAGACGACGATAAGGGAGAGTTAAGGACAATATATAACCATGTCATTGCGAGCGCAGCATGGCTATCGCACGGAAGCATATCGGCCCTGTATAGCATGCGATTGCCACGTCGCACCCGAGCTCTTTCCCATTCCGCTCCTCAATGACATGGTTTTATTAAGCGTTTAATTATATTCTAATTCTCCTTCATACCCGGATATTGGTCAAAAAGAGCTTTTAGCTTTTGAGCCATTTCAGGGTATTCATTTATAACATTGGTACGTTCGCTGGGGTCATAAGCCAGGTTAAACAGTTCGGTTTTTGCAGGTAGCGGCGAACCTGCTACGCCACCAACATTGTTATTTGCCTTTACTTCACGATACTTCCAGTCGCCAAGGCGCACAGCCTCGCAAACGCTGTTGTTATAATAGTAAATAGGTCTGTGTTCGGGATGTTTAGGCACTTTGCCAGTTAATACATCGGCTATCGACTGCCCATCCAGGGTACGGCCTTTCGGCAGCGGGGCACCAGTCCAATTGGCAAGTGTAGGCAACACATCCAGATTACTCATCATGCTGGTGATGCTTGCGCCAACCGGAGTATGATTTTTCCAGTAAACAATGAATGGCTCACGTACCCCGCCTTCATATGTTAATCCCTTGCTGCCGCGAAATACACCGGCGGTACCTGCATCCCAATGTTTAGTGGCACTATCGCCAAGCATCCGGTCAGGGAAATCTATCCACGGACCATTATCGCTCGAGAACATGAATATCGTATTATCGGCCAGTCCCTGCTTTTCCAGTTCTGCCCAAACCTGGCCAAGGCTTTCATCCAGTTGTTCAACCACATCACCCAGGTGCCCACCATCGCTTCTGTTCTTATTTTTTGCCGATGATGCAAAGGCTACCGGTAAATGCGGCGTGTTATGAGCCAGATACAAAAAGAAGGGTTTATCACCCTTTTTCTGCTCCTTGATAAAGCGAATGGCTTCCCGTTGGTACAACTCAATTAGGGATGAATCAGCAGGTTTTAATATCTCGGGCTTATGATTTCGGAATACTTTAATTGTGGTATCTGTTTTCACATAAGGCGACCGATAATCGTGACTATACAGCAAGCCATAGTATGAATCAAAGCCCTGTGCCATGGGATGGTTGTAAGCTGCATGATCGCCGAGATGCCATTTGCCTATCATGGCAGTTTTATAGCCAATTTGTTTCAGCATTTCGGCAATGGTAATTTCCTGATCGGGGATACCAAGCTTTGATCCGGGGCCTATCGGTGCCGGCAAATTCATCCTTGAAGCATAACGCCCGGTAAGTAATGAGGCCCTTGATGGTGTGCATGTTGGGCTGCTCACCACATAATTGGTTGCCCTTACCCCTTTTTGCGCCATTTTGTCGAGAAAAGGTGTACGGATCACCGGGTTACCATAGCAACTTAAATCAGAGTACCCCATATCATCGGCCAGTACAAAAATAATATTGGGCAATTGCCTTTTTTGTGCCGGAGCCGGTGCAATTAAAAATATAAAAACCAAAAGGAAAAGGCCTTTGCAGGTTAATTGGGTATGATGTTTCATTACCGGGTGAAAATAGTTTTTAATAACGGACGACCGTTAAAGATAACTTAACTTTTACAATGGGGAATGACAGTGAAGGAAAGCCAAAAAGCTTTCAAGTCGTCTCGTAAGAGTAATAGGCTATAAAAGGCTGTTAAAGAAAACGGCATGGCGCATAGTTGACTCACCCGGTCTACGCTTCGCTGGACCACCCTCTCTATCCTTCGGATAAAGAGGGTAAGAAAAATATAAATAAATCGCCCTT
>JGI24737J22298_10000637_pt1 | contig 12341 bp, 12 predicted proteins | sample KBSCornC3_FD_22298 | JGI IMG/M metagenome (IMG submission 22298) | reverse complement strand
TAACGCCTGCATCTTCATATGCGCTAAAACCATACTGACCATTGGCCGTCAGACAGTTAAAGCTTACGTTGTTACCTGAACCGACGAACACGCCCGCACCAGCGTTACCTTGTACGGTGTTGTATTGGATAACCCAGTCATGCCCCGCGTCGTGGTTAACGACACCTTCATTGTTATTGTCACCGGGGGCGCCAAAGTTTTGGATCGTAAGGTACTTGACCGTCACATTGGTTGCATGTTGCGTAAAGGCGTACAGGTTTTTATGCTGTCCGTCCAGGATAGCACCCGGCGCACCCAGGTATTTGCTGCCTGTGCCTGGTTCAATCTGTGAATATTTGTCGGTGCCTAGCGTATGTACACCTGGAGCAAACCAAAACGTCTTTCCAGCTTGGCTGAAGTTTACGCCACTGTTATTTCCAGCAGGAACCGTGATCGCACCTGCCGGCGCTACAGCCGGGCCGTACAATATGCTAGTGTTCCCACAGATCTCCAGTGGAGGCTTGCTTGGCCAGGTACCGCTTGTTGGCTGCGTACCGCCCCCGCTTCCGAACTGGATAACTTTACCACCAGTAATGCTGGCGTCGTTCACCAGCGTCGCATTACCAGTTACGTTTGATATGCTCGCTTCGATGGAAGCAAAAAAGCCCGCGGCATGCGAGCCTTTCAGCGCATATCCTACAAGTGCTACGACCACAACGGCCACGGCACTTATAAAGATGTTTCTTTTTTGTATTGAGCTGAGTCGTCTTGAAGGGCTAGTCATACTGCTCCGATAGTGGTTATGTCTAATATACCCTTAAGTTTAGCCTGAATTTTCAAAAAAACAATCCAAATTGTAATAAAGTTAACTGTTCCTTTATTTCTATCCACAGCCTCAGAGGAACAGAGACATAGAAGTGAAATTGGCTACTTGCCCGGCGTTATACCAGATTACTCGTCGCGCATATCCCGGATGGGATTACGGCGCATATTAGTCAAAAGCGGTATGGTGGCGGCCAGCAATGCGGTTGCTACGACGATACCCGCGATGATCAAAAGATAAAGCGCATTAATGCCGAAGAGTCCGAAGTGTTGATGGATATCACGCGCGTTATACACGAGCACGGCAGCCACTGACAGGCTGGGCTCCAGATGATTACTCACGATAAAGGCCCCGATAGCGCCCATAGCGAACGACAGGATAATTATCATGAGACTAACAAGCAACGTATAAATAATATAGATCTGACTAATGTGTAGCCTGCGTGCACCCAGTGAACGGAACACTGCTGTTTCGCGGCGGCTATCAGCGATAATCTTTCCGAGTGTGCCCATGAGCACTACGGTTGCGATTATAATTACACCGATCAATACAAAGCGAGCGACCTTCCATATATTGTGCTGAAAATCTTCGATTGCTCCGGCGTTATTGCCGTACGGCGACAGCGAGAAATGCTTGCCAATCTTATTACACAGTGTAAGCATTGGGTTCGAACCAATGAAATCACTTTGGGGTGGGCTGCAGTTATTGCGTTCTATGAAAGCTTTAGCCGCCTCGGACGTGTTGAATTCGGCAAAGTATTGCTGCCGTCCTACCGGTGCATCCTGGACCAGGCCACCCTGGGCTTTTGTCGGTAGGCTATCAGGTTTGAACGCACTGATAGGTGAGAACCACCCCTGACCCAGCGAAGAAGACACGATAGAACCTACGAGACCTCCTGCGTCCATACTTGTTCCTACCCCGGTTAAATCGTTTGTGATGCCCACGACACGTACGGGAAAGGCGCCCTGTACCGGCTGCATGTCATCATTGGTAAGCGCCGTGAGTTCGTCCTGGTGGCTGTCTGCCTGCTTTTCTTCGCTGGTACGGGCATCTTTTTTAATCGTTACCGGTCCACACGCCTCGGTTGGCAGGTTATATTGCAAGCTGGGCATGGTATAGCCGGACTTACCTTTATTAGTCTGGATGTCGGCGATTTGAGCGATGGCTTTCTGTAGCAAGTCCTGTGATGCCTGGTTCCGATAACAGATAGTAGTCGTTTTGCCGGCTACCGCCCGAACCGCCTGTAGTCGTTCAAGTTTTTGCTGGCTTGTAGCCGTTGCGGGCAATTTACTCAACCCCATAAGTTGTTCGGCCGCGCTGTACGGTGCCGTAATTGGTATGCTGCCGTCCGCGCCGATGGCCGTGGTCTGGCCATCGAGTAGAAATGGCTTCAATAGCTCATCGCTCATTTCACTCCAGCCGATTGTGGTGATAGAGTCGAGGCCAGTCGGTTGGCCGTAGCCTTTTTGCGGTTTACTATCGTAATCTTCTTTGCCGTCTTTTAGAACCTTGATACCGCCCGACGTACCTCCAGGTCCTCCTCCACCATAAGCATTCACCGTTGCCCGGTATGTGTGCGCGGCACCGCTTTGCTTGGCTACGGCACCAAAATCATCATATGAAATAGGTAGTTTGGCGTTAAGCTCTGCTAGTGCCGCCAATGTCAGTGGAGAGCCTATATTGGCCATAAGCTGCTTATCGCTGGGATCGGGACCGGTTTGCTGTTCGCTCAGCGGCAGGCTGCTATCAGTTTTGGCATCGTACGGAATGTCATATTTTTTTGCAAGGGCGGTTTTTTTAGCGGACAAATCTTGGTAGGGCTGTTGTAAGGTGTCTGTTAACTCCTGGTTATCGTAAGGCTGTTGACCAATAGGAAATGCGGTTACGATATAACGGCCGCCAAGACCCTCTTTGCCAAATGTATGGAAACTTTTGACCGCTCCTGCCGTAATCAAGCTCAAAAATACCAAGACGGCAAACAATAGGGACATGACCACCAGGGTGATACCAAGCCTTATGCGCCGCACACGTAACTTTGTGAATGCCAGCGTCAGACTGTCTTTTGGGCGCATCATAAAACTCATACTATTCTCCCATCGCTCATAGCAATGCTACGATCAGCCAAAGAAGCAAGTTCCCGGTCGTGTGTCACGACGACTACCGTCGTGCCCTGCTCGTCGCAGATCTTCCTAAAAAGCTGGTAAATCGCTTGTGCGTTGGCACTATCCAGGTTGCCGGTAGGCTCGTCGGCCAACAAGATACGAGGCTGGTTAAGTAATGCGCGGGCAATCGCCGCACGTTGCATCTGTCCACCAGACAGCTCTCTGGGCAGGTGCCGTAAACGATCCTGTAATCCAACCTTGCCTGCGAGTTCGCTACTACGCGCACGTCGCTCTCGAGATTTCATGCCTCCGAACATAGCCGGTACTTCGATATTGGTCTGCAAACGCAAAAACGGCTGCAAATAAAAGAACTGAAAGATAAAACCGATGGTTTGATTGCGGAAATCAGACAACTTGGCATCCCGCAGTTTAGCCAGGTTTTGGCCTGCTACTTCGATGGTGCCTTGGCTCGGTTTATCCAGCCCGCCCAGTAGCTGCAATAGTGTACTCTTACCGCTACCGCTGGTGCCTGTAATTGCCAGGAATTCACCTTTATAAACCTCGATACTTACGTCATTAAGTGCCCGGACGTGATTACGGCCCACTTTGTACTGCTTGCTGACGTCAGCAAATCTGGCAATAACTTCTGTGCTTTTAGGCCGGTAATGGCTAGCTTTGCTTTGCTGCTGCGTCTGCCGCAGCAGGTCAATAGCGGCGGCCAAATCACCATTGGTCTGGTCAAGCAATTGCTGTGCAAGCATGCGTGGGGTCTGTGCCATAGTCAATTAACTATACTCTCTCAAACCGCTTACGTACATTAAACATCAATTAAACTGTATGATATTTATACGCTGTAGGCTGTAAAAATAGGCACGTTTGTTATCGCATATGTTGGGATAACTGGCAATGGTTTTTTAGAGCTGGATCAGGTTAAAAATGTATGTCTCATCCCCAGGAGCACGGTCTAGCACGCGTACTGTACCCAGGACTCCCTGATAGGCCCCCGTACCAGTCAGCGCAAACGCAGGGTAATCGTGCTGGAAGGTCCAGAACAATGTGTGGCCGCTAATCGTACCGCCCGCAAGGGTAAATGTGGCCTGACAGTCAAGGAGTAAATCAGTGGTTGTAAAACCGACTACGTGACAGGCGATAATCGCTGAGCCTGCGGGCTGTCCATTTTGGTCCTTAAGGTTCTCGCTGATGGTGACCGGCTGCCCGGGAAGTGGCGGCATAGTTATGTGACTTAGATCAACGTTCGCGGTAGACGGATCACTCGTTAAGGTGAACTGAGTATTCGTCAAAGCACTTGTTGTGCCGCTCAAAAATACCGGCGCGATAAGCGCAACGGCTATGACTGCTATTCGTATAACTTTCTTCATAAGACCCTCCTATTATGAGCACCTTTCAGCTGGTGTTAATAATAGTATACTGCCCGGTTATATGATTTATCCAGTCGATCAAGTTGCGCTTTCGCGTATTCCTTTCGCAATGTCTTCCATGGCGGCCCGGTATGTGGGGTCACTAAAAATTGTTGGCTCAGCCACGGCGAGACCACGCGCCAGTTGATAGCCTGCGGCACTAAAACGACCTTCATGCAATATTACGCCACGGTCAGCAAAAAAGGCCTCGGCTCGTTCGCGGTTATGCGTACCGCTCTGGAGTTCGTGTGGTCGTACTGCAAAACTGCCGCCACAATGACCATGCATCTTACTTTTTGCGCCAGTCATTTCTTTTTCTAGCAAGAACCGCCCTATAGCACCGGTCAGAACCGACAAAGTACCTTTTTCTACATAGTTTCGTATGATGGCATTCCAGGCATCGATAGGACGCTGTTCCCTCTTTTCGCTACTGTCTTCACTCCACCGCTTGCCGGCTTCTGGACCCTTTTTTTGGCGGCGAAGCACCAAGCCAATCACTTCTGAATACGATAGTATCTTTTCAAAACCATGGTCCTCGAACAATAACCGGGTAATATCTTCTGGATCAGGAAGTGTGTCATGTCTGAGTGCTACGCTCATAGCACCTTGCATTACCTGATCCATAGTCGTTACGGCAGCATTGCGGGTAACTTGCGTAAAGAAATTTTTTACTCCATAGCTTTTATATGGCACGGGCGAAGATGGTTCGGCTATTTTGCCTTGCTTGACCGCAGTTTCACTATCTTGCTGACGTATGTCCTCAAGTTGGTCCGCCTGGACTGCGAAATAATCGTATACGGGAGTAAGCGGGTGGTCGTTCATAAGCTCATCAAAAGCTTCAGATGCGGCGTCGAAATCGAAGCCAGCGGTATGCCGCAAGTATACATCATAGGCAGATGCACCTGCCGGGACCTCGATGCCACTTTCGGGCCCGGCCATATTGATAGCGGCCATTGCCTCAAGATGACTCATTACGTTCGTGCCGAGCAAACAGCAAAACCGATGACGCTGGTATACACCGTCAATATTCCCGGATATGGTTTCTATACGGTCTCGAGCTGCATCAAAATGATCTGGCTTATCGTGTACACTTTGGACCTCTTGCACGAGAATCCTGGTCTGCTCTTGTGTCGGCATAGGATATATATTTTAGCCGAACCAGGCATCCTGGCTGCAAGCTTTTTTACATACTCAGAAAATGTAGACTTAGTGTTTTTCAAGGAGTTCTTTGATCGGGCCAAAATAGTAGTCCTGCCAGTCAGCCAAATCCTTCTGTTCGTCAAGAATATTCCCGGAATAGACCATGTGCACGGTCGTAGACTTGTCGTCGCCTTGCAGCGCAAAACGTACCGTATACTTCCAGGTCGGATTATCGTGGCCATACCAATCCTGTTCGATGAGCGTATCGGGTACAAGTTTTGTAAATGTTCCGTGGATATCACCGTCCCAATAGCTAAAATCGCCGCCTTCACGTGCATCTGCTTTTGCGGGCGCGGCGCCCCACTGCTCGGCAGTCGGCCCATCCGTTAATGCTTTATATACTTCAGTAACAGGCGCTTGGATACGATAGTCTTGGGTAATTGTTTTCATCATCCTATTCTAACAAAGAAGACCCATTTTGGCTGGGTCTTCTTATATCATGACTTACATAGGGTATGCCGATGAGCTTACGCTTGGGCACCCATTGTCGCCGTCTTGATGTCACCATCGCGCTGGTAGTTGAGGAACACCACGCCGTTTGGTGCAATAAGGCCATCGGTAAGTTTGAAGGTCGCAGGAATTGTGCCGTCACCGAGCAAGCGCATACCCGTCCCGAGCGTAAGTGGGAAAATCTTGAGCCACATCTCATCTACCAGGTCATTTTTCAGCAAGGCTTGGGTCAAATTACCGCTGCCATGAACCTGCAGATCAGGACCATCTGAATCTTTGAGTTTTTTGATCTGCTCAATAACATCATCGCCGGTAATCAGCTCCGAGTTCTGCCACGGAAGGTCCATTTGCTTGTCAGAAACCACATACTTTTTCGCATCATTAACGCCGGGCCACAGGTCACCATGGTCAGGCCAGAAAGGAGCAAAGATGTCGTAGGTCCTCCGACCGAGTAGAAGGTCAAATGGACGCTGCTTATATTTTCCCATAAACTCCATGGCTGCTTCATCGAGACCGCCAAAATAAGGGACAGACCAACCACCATATTTGAAATCACTCGGCGTGCCGTCGTCCCGAGGACGGTCGGGACCGTCTGGCGCCTGCATAACTCCATCTAGTGTTACAAAATCCGATAGAATTATTTTTCTCATAATATTGTATCCTCTTCGTTCAAGCTTATATCTACAGCGTAGCAAACTAGACGTGGTACGCATTGTAGATTTTGGACACTCTTTTATGCCATGAAAAGCGGTTGAACAGTCTTGTTTACTCGCGTGGTGCAATTGGGTTTTGCTCGACTACGGTACTACGGCCACTGAAAAACTTCTTAAAGTCGTTATATTTCACTGCCGCATATTCCTGGGTTTCTTTTGAAACACCCGATGGATTGTGCAAATAGAACTCTTGTTTCTTCATGTCGTAACCGACCATAAGGACAAGGTGGCCGCTCTTACTGTGTGGCTTACTCTCTGGGTGACGTATATGTGGACTGACACCTGCGATAACGTAATTGCCCTTGCCGAGTTCATACATAAGTTCTTTAGGTGTCATACCCTGCACGACTCTTGCCTTCCAGCCGAACTCCTTATCTACAAATGTAATGTAGGGCTTATAGTAAAGGCCGACTGAATGCTCGAGAGGCAGCTTATAGCCGCCATACTCGGTACACTTTTTGCCCAATGTTACAATGGGCACCACTTTACTAGTGCGATAGGCCAGAATCATTTTTGTACAAGCCATGCCGCATGCGCTCCAACTCCACTCACGATACTCTTTTTTTGTTTTAGCGCCCGAGGCCTTCCAGTTTGGATCGTCATCGGTAGTAATGTTCTTTTCAACAAGGTCTTTGGCGAGCTCACGGGACTCCCACTGGCAAAAATACGGGACGTCCTCGTGGACGTATCTTTCGGGTATAGCTAACGGGCGTACGAAATGCTTAATGCGCTTCGTCTGTTTGAACACGTGGTGTTTTATGTTTCTCATTTTGGTAGCATAGCAGATCTAGTTGTGATGCACGTGCAAGAGATACTGTTGCCGGAGAACTCGCTCATGAAACATACTCCATCGCATAGATGACATGCCATTGGATTGTAAATTTTTAAGTATAGGGAAATACTTGGCCAACCATATACTCGTGATTATGGAAAAGTCTCGGAACTCCCCGATACCTCTTAACGTCCGTGAAGAACGGATTGCACAAAACATGCTTTTCGATCCGAGAAGCAGCATCGACGCTTTAATAGATTACGAGCAGGAGCTGCTGGGCATGCCGCACTACGCCGTTATGGTCAAAAAACGGCCGCAAATGGCTGCCAAACAGATAGCACGGCATTTACGTAAAACCGCTTTTGCAGCTATAAGTAACCACGCTTTTACGGCGGTGCTCCACGATATCGTTCCTGCGTTGGAGGCGGGCAAGCCACTATGCCCAGAGCCAAACGTGGCACCTTTTACGATCTCGCACTCTGTGCCCACAAAGGATAACCGGCCATTTACCGGTGCCGCAGCAACGTATCTTTGGGCAACGACAGACATACTAAGTAAAGGCTGGAATGTCATCGTCGACCAACTACGACAACCCGATAGCCCCTGTGCAGCACTTTGGGAGGCATTCGAAGTTGCGCAACAAATGTGTAAGTATGCCCAGCCCTTCTATACTGGCAGCCCTTATGAACAATGCATGCTGATCGCTCAGGATAACGGCATCACGAGCCTTGAGCTGCTCACACACCTCCGCACTGATTGGGCAGAACTCAGTTATGCGCATGGCAACATACCCACCGCCGAAAATACTACCCTGTGGAGTCTACAAAACGCCGATACGCTAGGATGGGGTGCCACCGCCAATGTTAACGCACTTGGAAAGTTTATTCATGCCGACCGTTTATCGGAAATATTTACCACCCTCGAAGAGGTACATCCTACCGAGTACCCCACAATGCTCGCCGGTCATTATAAGCTTATGGGCACTGACGATGAGGCCATGTGTCCACGGATAGCTTATACCCATCATTCTTTGCAAGATGGTCCGTGGGAACATGAGCGTTTTTGCCCGGCACCGCTCACCTTGGTCATGCCCGATCCCGCCGACCAAGATATCATGCGCCGTTTTAACGACCACTGCGACCGGCTACTTGGCATAGAGCCGGTTCCGGCAGCATCAGAAAAACTCCTGGAAGATCGTGCCCTTATGAACCGTGCTACGGTGCTACTACAAATCGGATCACTTGTAGGTCGGGAGACAATCTTTAGCCAATGGCCAGACGGCTTTCATGACGATGGCGTTCTTGTAGCTGATAGGATGAACGGCTAACGCGGATATACGGAGCTATTTGAACGAAAAGCTCTCGAGAATTGCTTTGGCGTCTTCCATACTGACGCTTTTTTGTCCGGCAACATTTACACGTGTGGACACACCCTTAACCGACAATTGGCCAGAGTAAACTTTATTATCCGGCTGGTAACAAACTTTAATTGATTGACCAGCAATGTTCATGGTTGTTGATGGCGCTCCTTGACAGTCAAGCTCGCCAGCTGAGCCTAGTGAAAGATAGGTGCTAATCTGTGAGCCCTGAGTTCCGGAAATAAGATAGTGGAGGCTATTTTTATCGAGAGTGGTGGCACCTTTATAAAACGATACCGAGTAGTCTCCAAGCGGGTCTTTAACGTCGTATTTTTCAAACTTACTATTAGTGCTAGCGCTGTTGTTGTCGCTGGAGTCTGACTTATTATTGCTGGATGTGGTAGTGGTTTTGTTGTTGCTGTCCTCTTTCTTATCGCCAGAGCGATTCATAAAGAACACCACGACACCGATGACCACAAGAACGGCAACGACAACTGAGATCCACAGTACCGCTTTGTTATTCTTTGGAGCAGGGCTGCCAGTCGGCGAACTGCCGTACTGCGGACTTGGCTGCTGTGACTCTGGTGTCATTTGCGTATTGTTATCAGTTTCTGGGTTCATATTTTGGGCTTCCTTTTAATCTCTTCATGATACATTCATATTCATGCTTGAAACAACCCTTCTTCTCATTTACCTTAGTCCATCATTGAGCGGCGGTAAGGAAGCAGGCATTATCGCTTGCAGCGCCGGAATCTCGGCAATCTTATCCGGCGTAAGATACTCGGCGTATATGCCCGACGGGCGAGGAAGCGGCTCACCGAAGTAAATCGCCGATGGCGTTACGACCATATCCATCCGCACGTCATGGGGTGTTTCAGTCTGCAAAGGATCGGTAAATACCTGGCAATCGTCGACTAAGGTTATGGTAGGTGATTCGGATCTCAGAAGGCCCGCACCTATCAGCATAGCTTGTTCCAGATCAAAGTATCCTTTGCCTTTGCCGATACGCACGCCCCGTCGATCGACTGCGACGCTGCCACCTACTACAAGCTGGACCGGCTCCATGTCTTCCAGAGAAATTGTTGGTGCGGTTTTTGCCGCTACACGACGGTCGGCAGCCGACAATTCCACGAGCGAAGGAACCAAATGGAAAAACGGTTCACTGCGCCGTAAGCCTGGAACTGCCATATATACAACTTTCTCATCGATGAGTGCTCGGCGAACAACCGGTTCCTGCGGCGGGTCAGGTGTCACCATAATATACTTTGCATCTCGCCACACGCTCAATTGTGTGAGCCGCTGCGCGGCTAGACTTGCCGTTGCAAAATAAGGAATCTTGCCATGCTCCGTACGGGGGAAGCGTTTCCATACTTCCTCGCGTACTCTTGTTTTTTCGACCTCGATTGTCGCAAGTTCTGGTCGTCCAGACATTTTAGCTCCCGTTAGTGGTTTTTTGAATGGATATAGGTCTCAGCTACTAGGATAAGTTCTTCGCCTTGTCGTTCGTACACAATTTTTGTGGAATCTTTGGAAGCAACAAAATTCATATGCTTAGTGTAGCACGCTCTTTTACGATGTGGCCTTAAGCTTCTGCTCACCCAGGAAATAATCAAGAAGGTTTAATCAGTAGTCTTGGGCAATGAACCCGGGTCCCTAAATTCCGACTCCAGATCCATAAACTTCTGACGTTCCGCGTCTTCTGTCAGCTGGAGCATTGAAGTGGCAACCGTCTCAAATACCAGCTTACGCCAAGGAGAGTAGTTATATGCCGTCGTAACACGTTGGATCCAGCCAGCCATATGGGGGTTAGCATGCAAATAATTGTCTCTCGCCGCCAGGAGCTGCGTACGCCGCTCATCGAGATCCGCAGTCACGTTGTGGTGAGGGTTGGGTGGTACCACCCGATCACCTAACAGATAATTAGCTGCCACTTCTGCAAAGTATAGCCCCCGTACGCCGCTCCATTTGACTCTGGTGACATCTGGCCATGTTCTAAAGTCAGCACATAAGGCCATACCCAAAACATCATAATACTTTGCCCCTCCTCAGAGTTGTGTTGATTTTCGGGATAGGTAAGTCTCCAGAGGATTTCGTTCAATGCTCCTTCGGGCGCCTCGCTAACTCTTTGGTCAAAAGTCGCAAAATTCGGCATTTGCTGTTCTGCAAATTCACTCATAAAGAACAACTATACTAGGAACGTATAAAAGCTAAGAAATCTTCAGTCGTTTTTATGCCCGGGATGTCTCTTGTCGATGCAAACCGTGTTTTCTCAACAGACCAAAATAAAACCACAGACTTTCATCTGTGGTTTTAATTTTGGTGCGCGAGAGAGGACTTGAACCTCCACGAGTTGCCTCACTAGTACCTGAAACTAGCGCGTCTACCAATTCCGCCACTCGCGCGTATTCGTAACAGAGGCAATTGTACTGCATTTTGCTAAAAAAGAAAAGTTACTCGTGTAATTAACGCTTGGCCTGAGGAACGTTGGTCTCGCGGACCATCCAGTTCTGGACGTTGGTGTAGCGCTCGGTTTCGGCATTGATCGCGTGTTCGCTGAGCCCATACACCTTGCTGTGGCTAATGTACAAGAAACGAGGCTGGTATAAACCGACAGCCGGCGCATCGTCGCGCCATGCCTGCAAAAATGGCTGGTACTTAATCATACGGAGCGTCGGATCGGTACGGGTACGACCAGATTGCAGCGCCGCATCGGCTACCTCTGACTTATACTCCGAAAAGTTAAGCCGGCCAGCCGAACGTACATCGGCATTTTTGCTGTCCCAGTACACATACACATCGGGGTCTTTACCTATAGAAATGCCGTATAGCAGCGCGTCGTAATCATGCGAGGAGAGCGTAACCTGGAAATCAGTGCTGCTCTTAAGGCTGACTTTAGCGTCAACACCTGCGCGTCGCCACTGTTTGCTTAATTCTTTGGCGACGGTGGCGTATTCGCTGTTGTCCTGGGCAAATAAGTTAAAGGAGAGCGGTTTGCCATCTTTACGACGGATTCCGTCCGAACCCGGAGTCCAGCCTGCTTGCTGTAACTGCGACTGCGCGCCGGCCAGATCAAAACCAAATTGGGCGTACGCCGGATTATAGCCTACCTGGCTTTGCAAAATTGGTTCGCGTACCGGCAGCGTGGGATAGTCAAGATTGTCAATAATGCGCTTAGTATCAGTTGCACGTACGAGCGCCTGGCGTACCGTCTTGTCACTTAACACTGGAGATGTCGTACGGAAAAAAGTCATAGCGGCGGCCGTCAGCGGAATAGTATAGATACGCGACGATGCGTCAGTTTTAACTTGCTCGGGAACATTGGTCAGCCCAACCATTGCATTAATATCTTGTACTCGGTAGCTGGATAGCATCTGGTCCTGGTCACGGAAGGAATGAATGACAAAACGGTCGAGCTTTGGCTTCCCTCCGTTATACCCGTCAAAGGGCGTAAAGGCAATACGCTCTTCGCGGTTAGTGGCATCGGTGCCGGTAACTTCGAGCGCGCTAAGACTGAACGGGCCAGCACC
>JGI24737J22298_10000636_pt1 | contig 12348 bp, 14 predicted proteins | sample KBSCornC3_FD_22298 | JGI IMG/M metagenome (IMG submission 22298) | reverse complement strand
ACCTTCACGAACTGGTGGACGCGCAGCAGCCCGCGGACGTCCTTGCCCGCGCTTCCGGCCTCGCGGCGAAAGCAGGGCGAATAGCCGGCGTAGAGGATGGGCAGCTTGTCGTTTTCGACAATCTCACCCGAGTGGAGCGAGGTCAGGACGACCTCGGCGGTCCCGGCCAGCCACAGATCGTCGTTGGGAAGCTCGTACGTTTCCTCGCGATGGCCCGGAAATTGCCCCTGGTTGAGGAAGGCCTGTTCGCGCGCGATCGCGGGCACGGTGATCGGCGTGAATCCCGCTTCCGCGATCTTCTCCAGCGCCCACGCCATCAGCTTGGTCTCGAGCAGCGCCAATGCGCCCTTGAGGCAATAGGTACGGCTTCCCGACACCTGTGTGACGCGCGACAGGTCAGCCCAGTCGTTCTTCTCGATCAGCGCGACATGGTCGAGCGGATCGAAGTCCAGTTTCGGCGGCTCGCCGACGGTGCGGATCACTTCATTGAAAGTCTCGTCGGGCCCAACCGGTGCGCCTTCGTAGGGGATGCCGGGAAGCTTCAGCGTAAGGGCCTTGAGCTCGGCTTCCTTGGACGACAGCTCGCCTTCGAGCGCAGACGCCCGGCCGCCGGCTTCCTTCGCCCTACGCCCGAGCTCCCCTTTCTCCTCCGGCGAGGCCTTCGGGAATTGGGCGCTGATCGCGTTCCTTTCGGCTCGCAGTCGCTCGATCTCCGTCTTGCTTGCGCGGACTTCCGCGTCGAGCGTCAGCAGCACTTCAAGATCGAGCTCTACGCCCTTGTCACGAATGGCGCGTTCGACCGTCTCGCGGTTCGCCTTGACGAAATCTAGTGCCAGCATGGGTGAGCCGATGCGCGAATTGCCAGCCAACCGCAAGTTCGCCTAACGGCTGTCGATGCCCTCCGGCCTGATCGCACTGCTCGACGATGTCGCGACCATTGCCAAGCTCGCCGCCTCCTCGCTCGATGACGTCGCGGGCGCCGCCGGTAAGGCGAGCGGCAAAGCCGCGGGCGTGGTGATCGACGATACCGCCGTCACCCCGCGCTATGTCGTCGGCCTGGCGCCGGAACGGGAGCTGCCGATCATCGGCAAAATCGCCTGGGGTTCGATCCGCAACAAGATCCTCTTCCTGCTCCCGGCCGCATTGCTCCTCACCGCCTTCGCGCCTTTTCTGACCACGCCGCTGCTAATGCTTGGCGGCGCTTATCTCGCCTTCGAGGCGACCGAGAAGATCCTGGAGAAATTGCTTCGCGAGCATGAGCATGAGGAGCAGCTCGTCGACGCGATGGCCGATCCGCATGAGCTGGAAAAGATGCAAGTCAAAGGCGCCATTCGCACCGACTTCATCCTCTCGGCGGAGATTATGGCCATCGCCCTTGCGAGCCTGGAGCATCTGACCCTGCTGACCACCGCCATTGCCCTTGCCGTTGTGGCGGTCGCGATCACGGTCGGCGTCTATGGCGTGGTTGCCTTGATCGTGAAGCTCGATGACATTGGTTTGCATATGGCAAAGCGCGGCAGCCGCGCGCGCCGCAGTTTCGGCAACGCACTGGTCCATGTCGTTCCGAATTTGCTCACAGCCTTGTCGACCATCGGCACTGCGGCGATGCTGTGGGTCGGCGGAGGGATCCTCTTCCATGGGCTGGAGGAGCTACATCTCGCCGGCCCACTCCCACATGCATTGCACGACTTGGCTCATCGCCTCGGCGAGAAATCCGGAATCTTCGGCGGTTTCGTCGGCTGGCTGGTCACAGCGATCGGCGGCGCCATCGTCGGGCTGGTCATTGGCGGAATCATCGCCGTGATCGTCCGCCGCTTCACCAAACGTCCGGAAGAGCTGATCATCGACTAGACTGCTGAGCGCGCTCAGTCGAAATGAAGCCGCCGGTACCTGCCGCGGAAGAACAATAAGGGATCCAAGCCCCCATCGAAGCTCGCCTTGACTACTTGCCCGATGAGGATGTGGTGGTCGCCGCCGTCGTGGACTGAATAACGTTCGCACTCGAACACGCCGAGCGAGTCCTTGAGGATCGGTGCTCCGGCCTCGCCGCACGCCCAGGGGGTGGCGCCAAATCTGTCTTCGTCGCGCGTCGCGAAGCGAATCGACGCTGGCTGCTGCCCCGTTTGAAGCACGTTCACTGCGAAATGCGATGCCTCGATCAGCGCTGAGGAGCTCGCCGCCATCTTGTGCAGGCAGACCAGCAACAGCGGCGGGTCGAGCGAGACCGACGTGAAACTATTGACCGTCAGGCCGGCCGGGTTTCCGTCAGGACCGAGGCAGGTGACCACAGTCACCCCGGTCGCGAAGCAGCCCAATGCGTCGCGCAGGGTGCGCGGATCATGTCCGCTGCGATATTCGCCGCTCGTCGGCTGATCAGCCATCGCTGCCGCTATAACGCCCGATCATCAGAGCGCCAGCAGCCTCTCCGGGGTCAGCGACAGCACTTCCGCGACCGTCCCCTCCAGCGATTCGGAGACGAGATAGCGCGGCTGGAACGCGTCGTGGCGATATGGCGTGTGGACCGCCCGCTCCACCGAGAAGGGTAGCCGTTCGACCTCATCGCTCTCCAGGCTGAAGTGCGCCTCGCCGAAACTCGACGTGAGGCCTGCGCCGAGGATTTTCAACTCGCCTCGCTCTTTGGCGAGCCCGAACTCGACGCTGTGCCAGTACAGCCGCGCCGCCTTGTGCCCCTGGTCCGCGGCGATGGCGGCGAGGCCGAGTTCGCCGACGTGGCGCGTCATCTCCGCGTAATCATGGTGAGCGAGCATCGGGATGTGGCCGAACATGTCATGGAAACAGTCGGGCGCTTCCAGATAGTCGAGCTGCTCGCGCGTGCGAATGAAATTGCCGACGGGAAATACGCGCTCGCTCAGCATCGCGAAGAAAATCTCGTCAGGCACCAGCCCTGGCACTGCGACAGTCCGCCAGCCGGTGCGCGGCTCGAGAATCGCGTTCAGCCCTTCGACATCGGGAACGCCCGGATGGGACAGCCGGAGGAGGTCGATCCCGTCGAGAAATGGCGATACCACGCGCGACCCTAGAAGTTCCACCTGCCGGGCGAAGAGCAGATCCCACACCGCATGGTCTTCGCTGGTGAATGCTTCCCAGCATTGCGGGACCACATAATCCTCCCAGCGTCCTGACGGTTGGTTTTCGGCAATTATCTCCTGAAGCATTCTTGAGTCCTTTCGTGGGGCAACAAAAAACCCGCCGAGCTTGGCTCTGGCGGGTCGGAGGCTGGTGATCTGTCGCTTAGGCGTGCGTCAGCTCGTTCCAGCCTCCCACGGATAATAGTAGCTCGCCGTCGCAGCAGCAGCGGCGCGGGTCTGAGCAGCAAAGGCGAACGAACGGGTCATTGCGCGCATCTTATTCCAGTTTCCGTCTGAACGATCAATTGCCGTCTTAGTTCGACGGCATCTGGTTCGAGACGTTATTGAACATCGCGTCGACCCTGTTCCCGAGCGCGATGAAGGCCGCGTAGGCGGCAATTGCGATCAGTGTCGCGACGAGCGCGAACTCGATCGCGTTCGCGCCTTTTTCGCAGCGGAGAAGTGCTGTTAACTTTCGCATGGCCCATCCTTGGTTAATGCGAGCGGCCCCCGGATCCGCTGGCTCAACGAATCCTCCTCTGGGCGGGCTGCGAAATACTTGCGGAACAGGGTTAACGGCGGGGTCGGCACAGCGGCGCGGCTAAGCACCTGAAGAGTCAGCATTTCACTTGGCAGGATTCCGCATTCGGCGTATCATGAACACCTCGATCAAGGGATCCAGGGGGAGGGATCGATGTTCGAACAATCGCTCAGCGGAACTTTGCGCAATTTTGCCATCGGGCTGGTCCTGACGGCGGCGGTCGTCGGCGCAGCCTTCGCGCTCGCATTCGCCTGATTCTTTGGTAATCAGCCGCCGGCAATCAGGCGGTTGATCGCCTCGGCGAGCTTCACGTCGCGGTCGGTCNCCCCGCCCGCGTCGTGGCTCGTTAGGCGGAAGTCGAGCCGGTTCCACACGCTCGTGAATTCCGGGTGGTGATCCGCCTTCTCGGCGTAAAGCGCGACGCGCGTCAGGAAGCCGAACGCTTCGCTGAAATCCTTGAACTTTATGGTGCGGACGAGCGCCTTGCCGCCGTTATCCAGGGTCCAGCCGTCCGGTGTCTCCATGCCCCCTTGTGGGCCTTGAAATGCCCTTCAGGCAAGCGCAGTTGGGCCGCGGAGGAGAATTTCCGATGGCAACGCAAGTCGCCGAAAAGACCATTCTCGGCCTCGAAAACCCGATGGGCACCGACGGGTTCGAGTTCGTCGAATATACTGCGCCGGACATCGAGTTGCTGCGCTCGCTGTTCACCAAAATGGGTTTCCCTGAGGTTGCCCGGCACAAGAGCAAGAATGTCACGCTGCACAAGCAGGGCGACTGCAACTTCATCATCAATGCCGAGCCCGGTTCCTACGCCGAAGAATATGCGAAGGCCCACGGCCCCAGCGCCTGCGCGATGGCGTTCCGGGTCAAGGACGCGAAGGCCGCTCACGAGCGAGCGCTCAAGCTCGGCGCTACGAACGTCGAAGTAAAAAAGGGCGTTGGCGAACTCGACATTCCGGCGATCGAGGGCATTGGTGAGTCGCGACTCTTTTTCGTCGACCGCTACGGCGAAAAGGGCTCGATTTACGACGTCGACTTCGACTTCCATCCGGACTGGCAGCAGCGGATGGCCGATGCTGATTCGCGCCTCACCTACATCGACCATCTGACGCACAACGTGAACCGCGGCCGGATGGCGATCTGGGCCGACTTCTACGAGCGGCTCTTCAACTTCCGTGAGATCCGCTACTTCGATATCGAGGGGAAACAGACGGGCCTCTTCTCCAAGGCCATGACCAGCCCCTGCGGCAAGATCCGCATCCCGCTCAACGAGAGTCAGGACGACAGAAGCCAGATCGAGGAATTCCTGCGCGAATATAAAGGCGAGGGCATCCAGCACATCGCTCTCGGCACGTCTGACATCTACGCCGCGGTCGACATCATCTCCGCGCGCGGCATTCCGTTCCAGGACACGCCCGACACCTATTACGAGTTGCTTCCCGAGCGCATCAAAGGCCATGAGGAGAGCATTCCCGAGCTCGAGAAGCGTCGCATCTTGATGGATGGCGCGCCGACGGAGGGCCAGGGCCTGCTGCTGCAGATCTTTACCCAGAATGTGATCGGCCCGATCTTCTTCGAGATCATCCAGCGCAAGGGCAACGAGGGCTTCGGCGAAGGCAATTTCAAGGCGTTGTTCGAAAGCATCGAGCTCGACCAGATGCGCCGCGGCGTGCTCTGATCCGAATGACCGAAGCCTATATTTGCGACGCGGTTCGGACCCCGATCGGCCGCTACGCCGGCGCGCTGTCGTCCGTCCGTGCGGACGATCTCGCCGCGATCCCGATCAAAGCGCTGATCGAGCGCAACCCGGGCGTCGACTGGAGCGAGCTCGACGACGTGATCCTCGGCTGCGCCAATCAGGCGGGCGAGGATAATCGCAACCTCGCACGCATGGCGGGTTTGCTCGCGGGACTCCCTGATAGCTCAGGCGGAGTGACACTGAATCGCCTGTGCGGCTCTGGCTTGGATGCGGTGGCCATGGCAGCGCGAGCGATCCGCGGTGGCGAATCCGACCTGATCATTGCGGGTGGGTCGGAAAGCATGAGCCGCGCACCCTTCGTCATGGCCAAGGCCACGCAGCCGTTCGACCGAAATGTCGAGATGTACGACACGACCATCGGCTGGCGCTTCGTCAATCCGAAGATGAAATCGGCCTACGGCGACGACACGATGCCGAGCACCGGCGAGAATGTCGCTGGGGAATATCAGATCAGCCGCGCCGACCAGGACGCCTTCGCGCTGCGCAGCCAGGAACGCGCTGCAGCGGCGCAGTCAAACGGCCGCCTTGCTGCAGAGATCGTCGCGGTCGAAATCCCGCAGCGCAAGGGCGATCCGCTCGTAGTCGACCGTGACGAGCACCCACGCGCTACGACCTTGGAAGCGCTGTCCAAGCTCAAACCAATTGTGCGGGCAGACGGTACCGTAACCGCCGGCAACGCCTCCGGCGTCAACGACGGCGCCGCGGCGATCATCATCGCGTCCGAAGAAACCGCAAAACGCAACGGCCTCACACCGCGTGCTCGTGTGCTCGGCGCGGCCGTCGCGGGCGTTCCGCCGCGGATCATGGGCATCGGCCCAGCGCCGGCGAGCGAGAAGCTGATGAAGCGTCTCGGCATGAAAATCAGCGATTTCGACGTGATCGAGCTCAATGAGGCTTTCGCCGCTCAGGCGCTGGCCGTTCTCCGCCAACTGGACCTTCCCGATGACGCGGCGAACGTGAACCCCAACGGGGGCGCGATCGCGCTCGGCCACCCGCTGGGCATGTCTGGAGCGCGGCTTGCGCTCACCGCAACCGAGGAACTCCAGAGGAACGGCGGCAAGCGCGCGCTCGCCACCATGTGCATCGGCGTCGGACAGGGAATCGCGCTCGCGCTCGAACGCGTGTAATATCACGTCATGGGTGCGGTGGCGGAGAGGACGCTCGACGAAGCGGCCATTATGGCCGTGCTCGAGACGATTCCCGATCCGGAGATTCCGGTGCTGACCATCACCGACCTCGGGATCGTCCGCGGCATTCGCTCCGACCCGCCGCGCGTGATGATCAGCCCGACCTATACTGGCTGCCCGGCGACCGTGGCAATTGAACAGATGATCCGGGAAGCCCTCGACAAGGCCGGGTTTGACGACGTGCACATCGAGCGCGTGCTGTTCCCGCCCTGGACCACCGATTGGATCAGCGAGCGCGGCCGCAAGCGGCTCCAGGCCTATGGGATCGCCCCGCCCAGCGTTTCAGCAGCCGCGGAATGCCCGCTGTGCGGATCGGCCGACACGGTCGAGGTCAGCCGCTTCGGCGCAACTCCATGCAAGGCGCAGTGGCGCTGCAACGCCTGCCTGGAGCCGTTCGAACGGTTCAAGTGTCATTGATCGATTAACTCACCATTCCGCGAAAGCGCCGTCGCTGGTCCGGAAGATCGGGTTGCGCCAGCGATGGCGGTCCTTGTCCGCCGCACGAACCGCGGTTTCGTCGATTTCGACGCCAAGCCCGGGCCCCTCCGGCACCGGCAGATAGCCGTCGACCGGCGTCAGCGCCTCCTTGTTGGTGCAGAAGTTCAGCAGGTCGTGGCCGCCGGTGTTGTAGTGGATGCCAAGGCTGATCTCCTGGATCGCATGGTTGGGCGTGCAGGCGGCGATTTGGAGGCAGGCGCCTAGCGCGAGCGGCCCCAGTGGGCAGTGCGGCGCAACGGCGACATCATAGGCTTCCGCCATTGCAGCAACCTTGCGCACTTCCAGAATCCCGCCGGCATGGCTGAGGTCGGGCTGGATGATGTCGACGCAGCCTTGCTCGAAGATGGGCTTGAAGTCCCAGCGGCTGTAGAGCCTCTCGCCAAGGGCGATTGCCGTCGACGTATGCGCGGCGATTTCCTTGAGGCCGTCCATATTCTCGGACAGCAGCGGCTCTTCGATGAACAACAGGCCGAGCGGCTCCAGCACCTTGGCGAGCTGCTTGGCGAGTGGGCGGTGAACCCTGCCATGAAAGTCGAGCCCAACCTCCATCCCGTGCGCCTGCGCTGCCTCGACTCGCTTCACCACCTCGTCGAACTGCTTGTTCGTGCCGATCCACGCCAGTTCCGCGGTCGCGTTCATCTTGACCGCGTCGAAGCCCTGCCCCTTGCGGCCCGCCGCAGCCTCGCCGATCTCGTGCGGCCGGTCGCCGCCGATCCAGGCATAGGACCGCACTTTCTCGCGCACCTTGCCGCCGAGCATTTGCCAGGCGGGCAGGCCCAGCACCCGGCCCTTCAAGTCCCATAGCGCTTGTTCAAGCCCCGAGAGCGCCGACATGATCACCGCGCCGCCGCGGTAGAAGCCGCCGCGATAGCCGACCTGCCAGATGTCCTCGATGTTGAACGGATCGACGCCGATGAAGCGGTCGCGGTACGCCTCGAACACCCCCTCGACCGCTTCCGCCCAGCCTTCGAGGCTCGCCTCGCCCCAGCCGAAGGCCCCGTCGTCGCTCTCGACGCGGACGAACAGCCAGCGTGGCGGAACCACGAAAGTCTCGATTCGAGCGATCTTGCGCTCGGTCACGCTTGTTCAGCCTCACCGGCCTGAGTGCCGCTGCCGCCAAGGTGCCGCCCAGCGGCATCGTCTTCGTCGGGATAATCGCCAATCTTCTTGATGGGCACCACCAGGCAGACGCTTTGCGCGGGTAGCACGTTACGCCAGTCGGCAATCAGCTGTTTGTAGGCCTTCCCGACGTTGCGGATCTTGCGATCGAGGTCGAACAGACCGAGCGGATTGACGTTGCCGTTCTGCTCGCGAAGCGCGGTGTCCCAGTCGACTTGGTCGGTCAGGCTGTACCAAGTGAAGCCGACGGTAGGAATCCCGACATTCCGCAGGCGCAGGACGTTGGCCCATTCCTTCCACAGCCATTTGACCGCCTCGTCGCCGTGCTGCCCCTCCCACAAGTTAGTCTCGGTGTGCATCACCGGCAGTCGGTAACGGTTGTAATATTGCCGGGTGATCTCGGCGTAGCCGAAGGTCTCGCCCGCCGCGACCGTATGGCCGTCAGCGAACACCCGGTGCTCGTTGAGTTGATAATAATCGTTGCCGAAGATGCAGTGCTGCTTGAGCCGATGCTCGAGGAACCACTCATATTCCTCGCGGGTCATGCCGTTATCCAGGAGGAACTGGTACATCCCGCTGTCGACCCGCCGCCCGTAATTGAGGTCGAGCGAGAGGTACCGCATCTGGTTCAGCACTTCGGCTCGCCCGATCGCCGCCGGTGAGTCGGCGTGGTAATATTCCGATGATTCCGACTGGATAAAGATCGCGTCGTGGCGGCGCTTGAGGATCTCGATCATCCCCATGACATTGGCTTTGACGATGTGCTTCAGCGCCGTGATGAACGAGCGGTCGTCCTTCTTCTGCTCATTCCACCAGCCGTATTTGGCCGAGAAGACCGAGCAGATGAACATCTCGTTGATCGGCGTGTAGAGCTGCACCCAGGGATAGCGTTCCGCGAATTCGCCGGCGTAGGCCGCGAACAGCCGCGGAAAGTCCGGGTTCTGAAAATTGCCGATCCAGTCGGGTACTCCGAAGTGACAGAGATCGACGATCGGCGTGATGTCGCGCCGCTTGAGCTCGGCGAAAGTGAGGTCGGCAAATTCCCAGTCGAACTTGTGGGGCCCCAGATACGTCTTGTGGATCGGCGGCCCGTAGCGGAGGAAATTGATGCCGATTTCCTGGACGCAGTCGAAATCCTCGCGCCACCGTTCGTAGTGGCCGCAGACCTCCATCTCGTCGACGCGGGTCTTGCCGTGGTTGATCGTCGGGATGCTGTTCTCGATCCCGGTTGCGAACATGAAATTGGCGATGACTCAGTCTCCTCGGGTCTGCCGTTTCTTCTCCCGGGCCGCTTCCGGCTTCGCCGCGCGCACCGATAGTCTCGCCCACCAAAAAGAAAACCTCGGAGCGAAGTCGCGTTCGCGAGGTTTTCCGCTATGGGCCAAAAAAGCATGCGCTGGGCAGATGGTTTCATTGCGGTCGATTGGGGCACCACGAATCGCCGCGCTTATCTGATAGACGCCTCGGGCACTCGAACGGACGAGTTCGAGGACCATAAGGGCGTGCTGTCGGTGCCTTCGGGCGGATTCGAGGCTGCGGTTGCCGAGATTCGCAATCGCCTCGGCGATAAGCCCCTACTGCTTGCCGGAATGGTGGGATCGAACCGCGGCTGGAAGGAGGCGCGTTATGTGCCTGCACCGGCAGGAATCGGCGAGATCGCCCGCGCTGTAGTCTGGGCCGGCGAGTGCGAGGCGATCGTCCCGGGTGTCTCCTATCTGAAGAACGACCGTGCCGATGTGATGCGCGGCGAGGAGGTGCAGCTTCTTGGCGCGGTCGCCGCCGGTCTGACAGACCCGGAAGGTCTCGTCTGCCACCCCGGTACGCACAACAAGTGGGCGACCCTGCGGGACGGCCGGATCGGCGATTTCCGGACCGTCATGACCGGCGAATTGTTCAGCCTCCTCAAGGAGCACAGCATCCTCGCCGACCTATTGCAGGGCCCGGTCGAACCGAGCGACGTGTTCAAGGAGGCAGCGCGCCACGCGATTTTCAACGAGACGCTCCCGGCCGAACTGTTCACGGTTCGGGCGCGGGTCCTGCTCGGCCAAGCTAAAAGAGAGGACGCGGCGTCGTACGCCAGCGGGCTCTTGATCGGCACCGATGTCAGGATTGGACTGTCGCTGCCGACGTCGGCGCAGGTGACGGTAATCGGGCGGCCCGAGCTGACCAAGCTCTATGCAGTGGCGATCGCGGAAGCTGGTCGTGAGGCGCGCGAACTCGACGGCGAGCAATGCTTCCTCGCCGGCGCCTGCAAAATTGCCGAAAGGATCTGATGTGAGCCCCAGGGAATTGCTGCGCCATTATCTCGACGAATGTCCGCTGATCGCGATCATCCGTGGCGTGACGCCCGACGAGGCCGAGGCGATCGGCGATGCGATCTATGAGGCCGGGATCCGCATTGTCGAAGTGCCGCTGAACTCCCCGGATCCGCTGAGCAGCATCGAGCGGCTAGCGATTCGATTCGGCGAGCGGATGCTCGTTGGCGGCGGAACGGTGCTTCGCTGGAGCCAGGTCCACGAGGTCAAGGATTCGGGCGGGCAGCTCATCGTCTCGCCGAACAGCGACCCCGAGGTGATCGACGCCGCAGTTCGCGCCGGTCTCGTTTCCTGCCCGGGCTATTTCACGCCCACCGAAGCCTTTGCGGCGATCGCAGCGGGCGCGACGGCGCTGAAGCTGTTCCCTGCCGAAGCGGCCAGTCCGGCAGTCCTCAAGGCGCACATGGCCGTGATCCCCCGCGACGTGCCGATGATCGTCGTGGGCGGTGTTCAGCCGGACAATATGCATCCATGGATCGAAGCTGGTGCGGCGGGTTTCGGTCTGGGTTCCGGACTGTTTAAGCCAGGTCGGTCGCCGACCGAAACACTTGAGAAGGCACAAGCCTATGTCGCCGGAGTGAAACCCTAATGAAATCAATCAAGCTCGCAATCCTCGGCTTCGGCAAAATCGCCGAGGATCAGCATGTCCCCTCGATCAAGGGCAACAACCGCTTCGAACTGGTCGCGACGTCGAGCCGGACCGGACACGGTGTTGGACAGAAGTTCTCCGATTGGCGGGAGCTGCTTCGTAGCGTCGAGGGCCTCGAAGCGGTGGCGATCACCACGCCGCCGGAGCCGCGCTTCGACATCGCTCGGGAATGTGTCGCGGCCGGCCTTCACTGCCTGCTTGAAAAGCCGCCGACCGCCGGCTTGGCTCAGATTGCCGAGCTGGAGTGCCTCGCGCAGGCTCAGAACGTCACTCTGTTCACCACCTGGCACGCGCAGCACAATCCCGCGGTCGATGAGGCGGCGCGGCTGCTCGCCGGCAAGCGCATCAAGTCGATGGCGGTGCGCTGGCACGANAACGTCCACAAATGGCATCCGGGGCAGAACTGGATCTTCGAAGCCGGCGGGTTTGGCGTGTTCGATCCCGGCATCAATGCCTTCTCGGTCGTCACGAAGATTCTGCCGGGTGCGGTGTTTGTGCGCTCTGCCGAGCTTCAGGTGCCGCAAAATGCACAGACTCCGATTGCGGCCAAGCTCGAGCTGGGGAGTCCCGCCGCCGACGGACCGCTGAGCGTCAGTTTCGACTTCCGCTGGAGCGACGAGGAGGAATGGACAATCGAGATCGCGACCACCGACGGTGCGGAGCTCCGCCTCGAGAAGGGCGGAGCGAAGCTGTTCGTCGACGGCGCCGAGCGGCCTTCCGAAGGCCCCGGCGAATATCCCGACATCTACCGTCTCTTCGCCGATCTCATCGACGAGCGCCGCAGCCTGGTGGACGTCGCGCCGTTCCGTCTCGTCGCCGATTCGCTCCTTATCGGGAAGACTACGAAGGTCGATCCGATCACTATGTAATGGAGCAACTTGCGCCCCGGCGCATTGTCTCTGCCGAGACCGGGCCACTCGCGTAACGAAACAACAGTGCCGGGCTCGGGAAGATGACGTGCCACAGGTCACAACCGACGGAACCGACGAGCTCAATCGGGCTGACGAGGCCTTTGCGGGAAACCGCCTGCTCTCCACCTTCGCTCGCGAGGCACGCGCGCTGATCGAGCCGTACGGCGAAATGGAGGAGCTTGCCGCCGGTGAGGTCGTTCTCACCCGCGGCGGTCAGGTCGACTCCAGCCTGTTCCCCGTCGGCCCGACGATGATTTCGATGACGGTCGAGCTCAGCGGC
>JGI24737J22298_10000635_pt1 | contig 12359 bp, 7 predicted proteins | sample KBSCornC3_FD_22298 | JGI IMG/M metagenome (IMG submission 22298) | reverse complement strand
TTGGATGTTTGCCGGTCGTTTTTACCGGTAACATGAATAAAGGTTTCCCTGTCGGTCCCGGCTGCAAATAATGTGGTGCCGTTGGCGCCCATGCCGCTACCGCGCAAAACAACGCCGGATGCGTTAATTTTGAGGCTACCATTAACCTGGTACACCCCTTTGTTAAGCAATACCGCTCCCCGAAAGCCATCTTTATCTGCAGGTAAACCAGCTACGTAATCTAAGGCAGCCTGGATCCTCAGCGTGGCATCGCCTGCTTTTACAGGCACTACAACTTTTACAGGCACCAAAGGGATTGGCTTTTCGGAGGCCATATATCCGCAATATGAAAAATCAGGAATGCGGTCGCCGTTGGGAGCAACCACATAATTTAGCTTGCCGTTTTTATCGGCAGCAACAGGCGGTTGGGGTTTAGGGGCTTTTTTCTTATCCTGTGCAAATAAGGGGGAATGCATAAGCATCCCCCCAGTCATTAAACCAACCCAAAAATAAATCCTTATAAACCTCAATCCCCGCATTATTAGCAGTTGTTAAAAATGTAATTTATTCATTGCCGTTGGTTTTAACCAACGGTAGCAGAAGCTGAAGAACCTGGGCTTTAGCCTAATTATGCAAGTGGCATTTGGGCTAAAGCCCTCTTTAATCCATTTTATTATCCGTTGGTTAAAACCAACGGCAATGATCTTACACAAATGGAACAAATGGTTTTAATATTTCTGATATATCTTTATTTTAACGAAGCAAGCTTCTTTTCGCCTTTAGCGGCTACTGTATTTAAATATACTTCGATATTGGTATAACCGCCACCATTTTTTGCAGGCAGGGCCGAGTCGTTACCATCTTTAGGGTTTAGGCCATGAGCTGTTTCCCAACTATCGGGCAAGCCATCATTATCCGAGTCTTTATACGGCGTGCCTTTATATTCAGGATAGCCACCCACCTGCCATGGGGCAGTGATGATACCCAGTTTGTACGAGTCCTTAGGTAATTTACGCACTTTAAACTGGTAAGCAGTATCGGTTTTCATTTCTTTATAAGTGATTTTACCGGTACGCACCTGCTCGGTGATGCGCACATCAACCGGATCGCGTTTTGGCAGTGTTGCGCCGGCATTAGCGATAACAAATTTAAAGGCATCCTTTGCCGACATGATTGTCATCGGGGGCATCGGGAACGGAACATCCGATTTCATGTAATCCTTGTATTGGCCGGCGTCAGGCAATTCTTTGCCACCAGGGCCTTCAACCTGGATGCCACCGTTCCACGCATCTTTAGTTACTTCGGGATAACCTTCCATAATGTTACCTGATGCATAAACGCGACCGAATACTTTTTCTTTCAGCTTGCTCCTGCCCGATTCCGGTTTCAGGATACGGTGACCAACCGGCTCATCTTTAGGTGTAACCGGACCAGGTTTAAAGTAGTTATTGATCACGTTGTAATTGGTGGTATAATCGCCGCCGTCCATTGANCGGTGNTGCCAGTTAAATACCACATTGTTTACAAAGTTGTATACGCCATTCCAGCCAACAGATGGGTTACGACCGGTATTATCTGCCCAAAGGTTACGCATTAATGAGCTGTTTTCGCCGCCTGTTGTTGAGCCGAAAGCGTGGTTCCAGTAATCCAATGATTCTGAATAAATACAATTCTGGATAGTGATATTTACGGTACCCAGCTTCTCTTCTTTCGAGCCATCGCCGGGATCAAACATGTGACGGTACATGGAAAAGTTTTCGTCCAGGCCCCAGCTTGCAGATACGTGATCGGCAATGATGTTGCCCACCGGGTTGCCACCCAAAGCATCATCACGGCGGCCAACATTGGTTTCGCCGCGGCGGAAACGCATATAACGGATCACAACATCATGTGTATTCACCCAAAATGATTCGCCTGCAATACAAACGCCATCACCCGGAGCAGTTTGGCCTTCAATAGTAATATACGGAGCCCTCACGATAATCGGTGTTTTGATGCGGATAATGCCCGCAACATTAAATACCACAATACGCGCGCCGCCTTTTTCGCAGGCCTCGCGCAAAGTGCCGGGACCGCTATCTGCTAAACTGGTAACTACATATACCTTACCACCGCGGCCCCCAAAAGTAAATTTGCCACCGCCCTCGGCACCCGGGAATGCCGGGATCTTGGCCTGCGGCAAATCTGTTGGGCGTGCGGCCCATGGTACGTATACTTTGCCACGGCGCTGATCGGCCTGGATAATGGGCAGGGCAACCGCCCATGCTGAATCTGAACGACGGGTAGCCTCTTTCATCAAAGCCTCACTCTCTGCTTTAACCTTTTCTGGTATTTCCGGGTATTGGGCAAAAGCCGGTTTAGCTAAACCCAATGCCGCTGCTACTAAAAATAAAGCTGTGTGTTTTTTCATATCTGTATTCGTAATCTTCTTTTGTTAAATGGTTAGCAGGCACCCATCGTTCAATTAATTTATTATTGAAGCGGATCAAACGGCCCACCCCAGGTGTTATTTTGCTGTAAATTGATATTATTTAACAATGCCGCCGAAGGGATCCCGAAAAAGTAATCGCCCGACTGAACCGCAATGTTATAAGAATCCATAGTTTTAGTTTTAACGGTGAAAGATGTGCTGTACAGGGCATCCAATGATGCAGCTGCTAAAGCATCTCTTGTACCGGTAAGATAATCTTTACCGCTTGCGTTGTTATTAAGGGTAACTGTAAGCCCCGTTCTCTTTTTACCGTTCAATGTGCTTTCGAGCAGTTTACGGCGACGAAGGTCCCAATAGCGTTTACCTTCAAAGGCAAACTCAATTTTACGTTCATTCATGATAGCGTTGATCATCTGATCAGGGCTCATACCTGCGTCTAAACCGTACAGGTTATCAGCACCAGCTTCAATACCCGCACGTTTCCTGATGGCGGCAATATTGGTATAACCGGTAGTTACGTTACCTAACGCGGCGGCACATTCGGCCTGGTTCAATAAAACTTCGGCATAACGGATCTCCATCCAATCTGTACCAACATATGGTGTATTTGCCACACTGACGTTAGGGTCAATAGCTTTGCGCAGGTAGAAACCTGAGCCTGTTGCCGATGCCGGTTCAGTGGTTTTAACACCGGAACCATCCGCTTTATTGTAATAAAAGTAAGTCCACAGACGATAAGAGCTATTGCCGTTTATAGGCCAGTTACAACCGTTGTAGGCAATAGTTTTGTTAAACCTTGGATCGCGGTTATCAAAAAACTTTGCATCATCATATGTATACTTTAAGGAGGTACCTGGTGCTTTTCCGTCAAGCATCGGGTATGATTTTACAATATCCCATGTAGGTTGATTGGAACCGCCTTTAGTACCTAAATAGGCCGGACGAGTCGCGTTATCATAGGTATTATTATTCTGGTTTTGATCGGTTGATGATGTGTTAAAACCTGTTATCAAAATTGCTTCCGGATTGCTGCTGTTTTCGGTAAACCACATATTGTCATACGAAGGGTTTAAACCGTAGTTATTAGCGGACAATATCTGCATTGCCTTATCATTGGCATCAGCAGCTGTTTGCCAGCGGGCCGCATCATTGCTGGGGTTAAACTGAGGACTTGCATACGTTAGCAACACCCTTCCTTTAAACGCAGCAGCAGCAGCCGATGAAATACGACCGTAATCGCTGCCACTCCATTTGGCGGGCAGATATTTTATACAGCTGTCCAGATCGCTCACAATTTGTTTAAAACATTCTGAGGTTTTGTTACGAGGCAAAAGCGCCGCGTTTTTGGCATCCTGACCAATAGCATCAAGCGGTTTTAATACCAATGGAACACCTCCATATAACCTTACCAGGTCAAAATACCTGAAAGCCCTCCAAAAATAAGCCTGTGCTTTATACCTGTTTTTGGTAGAGGCAGGCAAGGTGCTGGCGTCGAGGTCCTGCAGGGTTTGGTTAATGTTACGGATCCGGCCGTAGTTATTGCTGATATTCACCGAGGTACCGATGTCACCAACAGTTTCGATGGTAACCGTGCCTTTTACGTATGCGTTATCGCTGTAAAATTCGTCGCATTTGTCGCCTCCGCTGCCAATAGCGCCGCCGGTATCGCCAAACCAGCCAGGCTGGTTTGCTGTATACAGGTAATTGATGTTTAAAATAGCCACCGTTGAGTCATTAAAAATCTGGCCGGGGGTGCTGTGTGTAAGATCTTCCTTATCAAGCACTTTTTTACAGTTTGTAAACAGGGCTGATACGATCAAAGCTGCAAATATGGTTTTAAATAATTTCATGTCTTTCAAAGTTTAGAAGCCTAAGTTTAAACCAAAAGATACTGTGCGTAAGTTGGGATATGCCCCAAATGGTGATGAAATATCACGATAATGTTCGGGGAACGGGTTTACAAAGTTGATTGGGTTTGTAGCTACCACATACGCCCTTATGCTTGACATTCCAAGCCTTTTTGTGATGGAAGCGGGCAGGGTATAGCTTAAGTTAGCACTGGAGATATTCCAGGTGAAGGGGCTAACAAACCAAAAATCACTTGTAGCACTCACGTCGTCCGAGTAATAAGGGTCGGGATATTTGGCATTTGGATTAGATGGGGTCCAGTGATCGGCCCAGAATACAGGCCTGTTCTGGTTGGCAGTAGCTTGTTTAATGGCCGCGCTCTCAATTGATTGGTTACCACCCCAGCTCATTCCCATAACCACATTTAAGCTTAATGTTTTATATGCACCGCCAAAGTTCAGACCAAGATTGTAGTGGTTTGATGATTTCTTACCTAAATAAAACTGGTCGTTGAGATCGTTTTGTTTGATAATACCGTCGCCGTTTTTGTCAACGTAATTGATCATACCAGGTGAAGGTACGTAACCAAAAATCTTAACGTTTTGCGCGCCACCGGCTGCTGCTGCCCTTTCGGCAATAATCGCATCAGCATCGGCTTGTGTACGGATGATACCGAGTGATTTGTACCCCAGTGTTCCCTGATCGCTTGATTTACCGGTCAAATCCTGAATGGTACCCACCTGCGCTGCAGCGATATCATATTTAATGTATTTATTATCGCTCCAGGAAAAGAACGGGCTAAAATTATAGCTAAAATTAGAACCAATTTTGTCTTTCCAACTTACAGAGATCTCGTATCCGAAAGTATTGACGATACCATAATTTTCGGCAGATGGCGCTGCACCTATAGTTACAGGAACTGAAGTGTTCAGCGATGCAAGCATATCATAGCGGTGCTCCCAGAAATAATCGGCCGAAACTGATAAGCGGTTACCCAGGAAAGCGGCATCTAAACCGTAGTTTGTTTTTAGGTCATGGTCCCAGGTTAAATTAGCGTTCGGGATAGCGATATTTAGCAGTGCGCCGAGGCCCCTGTCGCCATTGCCGCCAAAAACAGCACCGCCTTTGTTGCCGGTACCAAACTGGTAGTTAACCGCGTATAAGAATGACGGTGTATTATCAGAACCCAACAAACCTACCGAACCCCTGAATTTCAAAAGATCAACAAAGCTCACTGATTTAAAGAAGTTTTCTTTTGAAACTACCCAGCCTGCTGAAGCCGAAGGGAAATATCCCCACTGGTGGCCCGGCGCAAAGTTGGTATTGGCATCCGCCCTCATGGCCAATTCAACCAGGTATTTATCGGCGTAGGCATAATTTACCCTACCTGCCACAGCTTTACGGCCATATTCTTTTACCAATGTAGCCTGGTTTGACGATTGATCGCCGATGGTGAACGTTTGGTTATCTTTTCCGCCTACAATTACACCGTCGGCTTCGGCAGCTACACCTTCACTATATGACTCATATTGCTCATACAAAGCCAGTGCAGTAATTTCATGCGCCCCAAAACGTTTATGGTAAGTAAGGTTGGCGTTGAACTGGTAATTATCTGCCATTGTAGGGGTAAGGCGCACCCTGTCGCCATTTTTAATAGCTTTTACGCCTACCACAGTTCCTCCCGGAATATGGTTATTGTCGCCTTCGCCCGAATATTGGTTGTAATAAAACGTTGAGCCATATTGCTTGTTAAAGGCATTATTAAGATTACGGTTGTAGCTAACATTGGCAGTTAAGCCGCTAATACCCGGAATTTCGTAACTCAAATTGGCTAAACCATTAAATACAGTGTTATTGTTACCTGTGTAGTTGTTAGAATTTTGAACAGCAAAAAAGTTAAGGTTATCGTTATTGCTGGTTCCTAAATATACAGGATGCCCGTCGATAAAATATTTTTGCCATGGTGGTGCCTGGTTAAGCGACAGAAAGTCGTTATCGGGGCTTTCGCTGGTACTTGATAGTTTATACCAGTAAATTTTGCTTTTGGCAAGATCTTCGCTCAATGACAATGACAGTTTTAAACCTTTCGCCACTTTTGCGTCGACACTGGCCCTGAAGCCAAAGCGGTTGGTATTTACGCCTTTAAAGTTGGAGTTTTGGTTTACATAATTTGCGCCTGCGAAATAAGTAACCTTATCATTACCGCCGGTTATGCTCAACGCGTTCCTGCTGGTTACTGCCGGTTTAAATGCCTGCTCCAGGAAATTTTGATTATTATTTTTAAAGTACTCAAGCTCATCCGGCGTATAATATTTTAAGTCTTTATTGCTTAAATCGCCGTTGATATAACCTTCGGGTGTTATGGTGTGGTTATACCTGGTTTGCTCAATATCATTCAAATAAGTAGCCATCTGAAAGCCCGACATCATTTTAGGAAGCTGAATTGCATCGGCAATACCTACTGATGAACTGAAGCTTACCTTTGGCCCGCCGGCCTGGCCGCGTTTGGTTGTTACAACGATAACGCCATTCGCGCCTAAAATACCGTATATGGCAGCGGCAGCATCTTTCAATATCGAAATGTTCTCCACCTCACTTTGATCAAGCAAGTTGAAATCTGCTTCACTACGTTGTACACCATCAATAATGTACAATGGTGTTGTACTTCCACCATTCTTTGCCAGAAAGACTGGGTTACGGATAGTGATGGTTCCGCTTTGGCCCGGTCTTGCAATACCACCGGTAACACTTACCGCGGCATTGGTACCGCGAAGTGCGGCGGCAAGGTTAGTGGTAGGGATATCCTGGATGGTTTTCATATCCACCGCGGCAACAGCACCTGTTAAGTGGACCTTCTTTTGAGTACCGTAACCTACTACCACAACCTCATCGAGGGCATTTTGTGATGGTACCATTTTAAAGTCGGCATTCATTTCGCCAATCTTCAGTGTTTTTTCCTGGTAGTTGTATCCAAGAAATTTAGCCCCAACCACAATGGCCTGTAGGTTAGTAGCCTTAATTGAATATTTACCATCGGCATTGGTGATAGTACCTGTAGTACTGCCCTTTACCTGGATGGCAACCCCTGGCAGGGGAGCACCTTTTTCGTCCGTAACCGTACCTGTTATATTACGGTCCTGGGCTTTTAGCGCGCTGCCTAAGCACAGCAACACCGAAAGTAAGAGGAAAAGTTTTCTCATAAACTTGATAATTTAATTTTCATGATCAGGTTAATTAATTAGTATAATTGGTTTGCCCGGCTAAAGCTTATTTCATGATACCGGGATATTTAGGTTAGTTCAAAAATTATTGTTTTGCTGCCTGCCGCTCTTTAATCCGTTTTTGCCACTCTTCACCCTCCTTTTTCATATCGTAGCCCTGTGCGGATAGGTAATTATTAATGCGGCCCTTAAACTTCCCAAACCAGGCATGTTTTTTCTCTGCCGATTCGGCATCTATAGCATTCTCCCTCGCTTCAAGCAGCCATCCTTTAATTTTGTCTTTTTGCTCCCCGGTAAGTGTAGGTATTTCATCCTGGTAAGCGGTATAAGTGATTGGATAAATGCGGTAGGTCATGCCGTCTTTTATTTTATCAACCTCATCAGCGCTTAATTCCTTATTCAGCTTATTGATATATGAGGTATGTAAAACCTTAACCTGCTTAGCCACATTACTATCTACAAGGGCGATTTTNGCATTGGCACCTGCTTTATCATCGGGCATCTGGGTTTTAATATCATTTACTTTNGCTTTACGCGCATCATAAATGGTGTTCAAATCACTGTACTGGGCAACTACAATATCACGCACTTTCTTAAATTTTACCGAGTCGGTAATGCCTGCTCCTGTAACAATTTTATTTGAACGTTCGGTTATAACTTTTAGGTAGTTGTTATCCACTGGTGCCTGCGCGAAAGCCTCACTGATTGCAACTGATAATAACAATATCACTATGTATTTAAAGTGTTTCATGGTTGTTTCAATTGGTTAAATTCTTTACAGTTTTTATCAAAGCCCTTAAAAAAGTATATGGTGTCCTGCAATTTTTTTTACGCAATTAATTGTTCATATCACAATTAATTAACTGTTAAAATCTTGTCAGTTCTAAAAGCCTGATAAAAAGTATAATTAATTTTATTGGTTTATATTTCCTGGTATCCTGCAGCCTGATTTACAAGTTGCTTTAACAAATATCAATGGTTAGCCTTTGCCTTTCCTATTTGTATTTATCTATTTATTATACAATCTTATCATAACCCGCTTTTCGTGTTAACGTAATTTTTTGTCAAAAGAAAATTACATTGGTGCAAATTGGGTTTGATTAAAAATTACTACTTTTAAAATATAAACCAGCGCGACGCATACTTAATTGTCCGCTCACCTGCTAATCTTTATTGATTTTTACAAAATGAAGCCCCATTTTCTCAAGGTTGCGGTTAAACCGCAAAATTCATTCAGTATCAGGCATGATATTTTGCCCACCTTCCGGGGTATCTGGCACTACCATCCCGAGCTTGAATTACACTACGTAATAAAGGGCGAAGGGGTTAGGTTTATTGGTGATAATATCAGCAATTTTTCGCCAGGCGAAATTACATTGCTGGGTGAAGCCCTCCCGCACTGCTGGCGATGCAAGGATGAATATTTTTTGCCCGAATCCGGATTGAATGTTGAGGTGATCGTGATCCATTTTTTGCCCGACTGCCTTGGTCGTTATTTGTTAAATTTACCCGAAGCGTTCATGCTGCCCAAGCTTTTTGAAAAAGCAAAAAGTGGTATGGTAATTAAGGGTGAAGCAAGAACCGAGCTGGCCAAACTGATGCGGCAGGCGGCTGAAGCTACCAACCTCGACAGGATCATTATCCTGCTATCCATACTAAAAGTACTGGCTGAAAATGAAGATTTTGAACCGATAACTTTATCACACAGCGATTTTCACCAATCTAATGAGTCGGACACCATTCGCCTTAATAAAGTATGCTCCTATACGCTGGCCAACTATAAACAGGAGATCAGCCTGGAAAAAATAGCGGCCATTGGCAACCTCAGTGTCACCTCCTTTTGCCGGTATTTTAAACTGATGACCAAGAAAACGTATTTTGATTTTTTAACCGAGATCAGGATCAGTCATGCCTGCCGGTTTTTGATTGAGGACAAATTACCCACCGAGGTTTTGTGCTTTGAATGCGGTTATAACAACATCTCTAATTTTTACCGACACTTTAAACGGGTTACCGGCATGACCCCGCTTGAATATAAACGCCGTTACATTAAAGGGCAAAAACAGGCGATATCTGCTTGATTTTTGTTAAGTCTCAAGCCCTTAGTCGAAAGTCTTAAGTCAAATCATGAGTTCTTACTTAGAACTTAAGGCTTTCGACTAAGACTAATAGATACCGATCTCACTTTGAAGTGTAGTGTAATTAGCGTAAAGATCTTCTATTTTATTACGGATGGCCGGCGAGAAATAACCAACATCGCGCCGGGTGGTGGTTGTAATTTTAAGCCCACGTTTATTAAGATAATATTTAGCAATAACAGGATAAACATTATGCATCACATCCATATTTTCGGTTAAAAATTCCTGTACCATGGCAACCTCATGCTGGCGCGATGCATCTGCATAATGATTGCACAACCAAACAATCAACTCCGGAAAAAAATTACCCTGAATGCATGACAACCCAGCTGAACCTGCTTTCAGCGATTCAACCGCGTGAACCATATAAGCATCATACAGCCCAAACGCCGGATTAACTTTGCTTGCCTCCAATTTCTGTTTTACCACGTCAATTTTAAGGCAGGTATCTTTATGATATATTACCCTGCCTGTTGCTGCAAAATGATGAAGCTGTTCTGCCGATAATAACCTTTTGTATGGAACCGGGCATTCGTAAAATCCTAAAGGGATATTTTCTGTTTGATCAAAAAGATCAAAAACGCGATCATTAAACGCAGTATCCGGCTCATTGACATCAGCAAGTAAACTGGTAATGGCAATTACCGCTGAAGTGCCGGTATCATACACCCTCTTTATAAAATCAGCTTGTTTTTCAACCGGGCCACCAAAGGTACCGGTAGCTACAACGGGAACAGCGCCATCAACAGTTTCAACCACGTGTTTGATAATTGCTAACCGCTCCTCACCGCTCAGTTCAAACATTTCGCTCGAGAGGCAATTGGCAAACACACCGGCCGCACCCACGCGCAGGTACATTTCGGTTAAGCGGGTAAGTGCTGCATAATCAATAGCACCGTTATCTTTAAAAGGCGTTAACATTACCGGGATAAAACCCTTTTTTGATTGTTCCATTTGATGATTATTAAACTGTTAACTGCCTTGTTTTGGTTAAAAATATTCCTGTTAAAAATATAGCGAGGGTACCCGCAACAATGATCATGTTGGTATTGAGCGTACTGCGAAGAGCGGCGTATTGCTCGGGAATGAGTGACGGAAAAGTGAGCCAAAGGATCACCAAAACACCTATGATACTGGCAATGATGGCCTCATGGTTACGGGTTTGCCTGCTGATAATGCCCAGCAAAAACAAACCGAGCATACCTGCTGCAAAAATCCCCGAAAGCTGCCACCATAAATCAAGGATACTTTTTACCCCTATCATGGCTATGCCCGCTGCCATACCCGCAAACCCAAAAAGCACAGTACCGATATGCAATGCATTCAATGTATTTTTATCATTAAGTTGTGGTTTAAAATATCTTTTGTAGATATCGATGGTAAAAACCGTGGCCGATGAGTTCATGCCCGAACTGATGGTGCTCATGGCAGCTGATAAAATAGCAGCTACAATAATACCAACCAATCCTGCCGGGATTTTGGTAACCATAAAATGCGGCATGATCTTATCACCGTAATCGGCAGGGGTTAATTTGTTCATAAATGCCGAAACATCGGTTGCCGAAGCCGTTGCAGGCAGGCGCTCGATAGCTACCTGGTGCTTAAGGCTTAAGATCAGATCGGGATGCTGGCTGTAGTAAGCATATAAGCATGACCCTATTACAAAAAACAGGAAAGAAGCGGGCACATAAATACCAACACAAAGCCAAACTGATTTGGCAGCCTGCTTAGTAGATGTAGCCGCATGATAACGCTGGATATAATTTTGATCCATCCCAAAATTATTCAGATTGATGAAGAAACCGTAGAACAGGATCACCCAAAAAGTTGGTTCGCTAAGGTTCAATGAAAAACTACCCAGACTGAATTTGTGATCAGCTTTGCCAATTTCTACGATCTTATCAAAACCGCCGGGGATGCTGTTTACCACCAAATAAATGATCAGCAGGGCTCCTAAAGTTTTGATTATAGCCTGCACAACTTCTGTCCAGATCACAGCTTTGATCCCTCCTGATACTGTGTACAGGATAATAGAGATTCCCATTACCACCATAATGGACTTCATAGACAGACCGGTAAGCGCCTGCAGACTTAACGCTATGCCAAAAAATACAGATCCCATGCGGGCTATCTGCGTAAGCAAAAAGCAAATAACCGCATAAACCCTTGCCCAGGGACCAAAGCGTTTTTCGAAATGCGTATAAGCCGAGATGTTACCGGTATTACGATAAAATGGTATAAAATATTTAACCGCTATCCAGGCTGCAAATGGCATCGATAAGCTAAACACAAAAGCGTTCCAGTTGCCGCCGTAGGCCTTGCCGGGCACTCCTAAAAATGTATTACTGCTTAAAAAAGTAGCATAAATGGATAACCCGATAGCCCAGCCTGGTATTAAACCAGATGCAACGGTGAACTGCTCGGCATTTTTATTTTTACGCGAAAAATAAAAACCCACCAGCACCATAGCTATAAGGTAAATACCTATAATGGTAAAATCTAACACGGGCAACACTTTCATGCGTTAATCGGGTAGTACAGTAAAAATTAGTATTGTGGTTTAAAATTGTATAACAAATTTAACGTCCTGCAGTTAACCTTTACTGTAATATTTTCGCCTGCTATTGTATGATATTATCACCAACAAATAAATATACAAACAAAAAACGCCGCCGCTTGGCTCCAGCCGAGTGGCAACTATTCTCCGGCCTCCGGCCGGTATACACCACACTTGTTTACGGC
>JGI24737J22298_10000629_pt1 | contig 12431 bp, 10 predicted proteins | sample KBSCornC3_FD_22298 | JGI IMG/M metagenome (IMG submission 22298) | reverse complement strand
CCCCTTCACCAGCCGATAGACCGCTGTGCAGTTCGGCACCGGCACTTTCAACCGTTCGCCCTCACGAACGATAAATCCGGTCAGTTCGTCGATCTCGGTGGGCGCACCCCTTGCGATATCGAGGGCCATCGAGCCGGCGTGTTTTGATAGGGGGATTTCGCCGATTCGGACCTTTTCAACGAACTCCATCGGCGGAAAAGCGAAACTGCCACCCAGCGCTTGCACCACCGCTATGCATTCGGCGGCCATTTCGTCGATCAAGACGCGCATCTCGGTGGAGTGATACCTGGCAGCGTTGTCCCCCATCATCAGCGCGCCCAGCGGATTCATGACGCAATTGAAAACAAATTTCGACCAAACGGCGCCCATTGGATCGGCGACGGCTTCTGTCTCCATGCCCGCTTCGTTTAGGAGATCGGCGAGTTGCCGCACATCCTCGATATTGCCGCGCACCGGACCGAGCCAGCTTTTCCCCTCGATCAGGCATTCGACGCAGCCTGGTTCGACGTAACGGCCGGCATTCATCGTCACTCCGCGGATGACGCATGCCCGGGGATCAGAGAGCAGCACCTCCGCATTGCCCATCCCGTTCTGGAGCGTAACCAGCATCGGATTTCCGGCAAGCATCGGCTGCAATTGGGCGAGAGTGTCGGCGGTCATCTTGGACTTGATAAGGAAGATAACGGCATCGAACGGCGCACCTTTTAGCGAAGTCGGGTCGCCGGTTGCCCGAATTTTGGCGGTGCGCGCGCTCTTGCCAATGATGCGGATGCCGCGCGCGTTGATGGCGTCGACGTGGTCCGCGTTCGTGTCGAGCGCGGTCACCCTGGCCGCCGACGAAAGCGCGGCGGCAAAGAGTCCGCCAATGGCGCCACAGCCGACGATGAGGATTTGCTTGCTCATGCCGCGATCGTGCGCGCGCGAGCCGTCGCGCCGCTCACCGCCCACTCACGTCAGTGAGCGCGAAGCCGGCGACACGCTTGTAGTTTTCCGACAGCGTGCGCAGTTCGTCCTGAGTGATATATTTGTCGAGATCATCGAACGGCCGGTCGCCGACGAGTTCCTCGACCTTGATGTTGATGAAATCGGGCGGATGCTCGCGGTTGGTGCGTACGACCCTTGCAGCGGGTCCGGCCCGTGCGGCCTCATAGGCCTTGAGCGCATTACGCGGGTCCGCGCTGCTGCGCAGCAGATCGGCGAGAGTGCGCGCATCGATTGCCGCTTGCGCCGCGCCATTGGAGCCGCGTGGATACATCGGATGCGCGGCGTCCCCTGCGAGCGTGATCCGGCCGAATGTCCACTTGTCGATCGGGTCCTTGTCGACCATTGGATATTCGAGGATCTGGTCGGCGTCGCGGATCATCTGTGCAACATCAAGCCAGTCAAAGCGCCAGCTTTCGTAGAGCGGAAAGAAATCGGCAATATTGCCGGGCTTGTTCCAGTCGTTCTGCTCGAACGTGTCACGCTTGATCTCGGCCATCCAGTTGATCAGCTGGCGCCCGTCACCGTCGATGTCATCGATGATGGGATAAATGACGATTTTGCCCGTCAAAATTGAACCCACGCGCATATACGTGCGGCCGTCGAAGATTGGCTTGCGCCGCGTCACCCCGCGCCAGGTGTTGATACCGGCAAATGCGACCTTATCGGCGGGATAGAATTGCCTGCGGAGCGTCGAGTTGATGCCCTCGCAATCGACCACGACATCGGCGCGCACGCTGTCACGTTTGCCGCCGCTGCTGGTCTTGAAGTGCACGGTTACACCGCGTTCGTCCTGCTCAGCGCCGATGCATTCGTAATCGGTGCGGACGGAGTCGGCGCCCAGACGCGCCAGCGCCGCCCGATACAGGATCATGTGAAGGCGGCCGCGATGGATGCAGACTTCCGGATATTTGTAACCCGCAAGTTTCCCGCGCGATTCCTTGTAAATGAGCTGGCCAAACCGGTTGTAGAAACGGCTCTCGCGGTTTTCGATGCCGGCCTTGAGCAGTTCGTCGGCCAAGCCGAGCGCGGTGAATTCGCGCATGGCATGCGGCAGTAGGGTAATGCCTACCCCGAGTTCCTTCAGTTCGGGCGCACGCTCGTAGACGCGGCAGGCGATGCCACGTGCCTTGAGGTTGAGCGCGAGCGACAGTCCGCAGATGCCGCCGCCGATGATGGCGATTTCCATAGTGCTGAGGAATGGACGAAATCGGTTTTCGTCTGTCAACATGGGGTGATACTGCGGCGCCCGCCGCTATACGGAGGAGAATCCCATGGACAAGGCACTTTACGACCGCGGAATGACGATGCGCCGCAAGGTATTGGGCGATGAATACGTCGATCGCGCGGTCGCCAATACCGACGATTTCAATCGGCAATTTCAGGAATTGCTCACGACCTATTGCTGGGGCGCCGTCTGGGGTGACGACGCTCTCAAGCCGCGCGAACGCAGCATCCTCAATCTCGGGATGATCGCGTGCCTCGGTCGAATGCATGAATTCGAGGCGCATTTCCGCGGGGCCCTTCGCAACGGCCTTACGCCAAACGAGCTTTCGGCCATCTTACGGCAGGTCGCCGTTTATTGCGGGTTCCCGGCGGCGGTGGACTGTCACCGGGTTGCCAAACAGGTCCTCGCCGCGGAGTCCAAGAAAATCTGATACGCTGATATCAAAGCGGCAGAATCCCGTTAACGAGATAGCCGTATTGTGGTCTTGAATGTGCCTTCATCCCGGAGCAGTGAGGGCGCGGCTTGCTGGCGACTCCCTTTCCCGGCCTTAGGTGGAAAATGGCGCGATTCTCGGCTGCTTTTATGCTGACTTTGCCGGTTGCGGCGGCTTTTTTGGCTACGCCCGCACTGGCTCAGCGGCCATTGCCCCCGCCCGGCGTCTATGAAGAGCGTCTCCCCCCGGTCATGGGTCGCTACGACGACGATGACCTCTACCCGGCGACGCCGGTGGCTCCCCGGAACGGACGGCGCGGGTCCAATCGGACTCTTCCCTATCCGGACGATGAACCCGCGCAACCGCCGCCGCCCGGACTTTTCGAGTCATCGCGCGGTCATCAGCTGGACGCGCGGCAGCCGCCTCAGATCGATCCGCGGCAACAGCCCCCAGCCGCCACGCAGACACCGGCCACGCAGGCGCCCGCTGCGAATGCCGAGCCCGTTCTTCGTCCGCCTGGGACCGTTGGCGTGGTGCCGAACGCGGCGCTGCAGCCGACCCAACCGTCCAACGTCATGTCCCTGCCGCCGGAGGATCAGCCGGAAACGGGGCAGCCGAAGGAACTGCCGGAGAACCTCAAGAAGCAGCTGGTTGACTTCACGACCAAGGAGCCGGCCGGCACGATCATCATCGATACCGCCAATACCTACCTCTATCTCGTTCTCGGCAGCGGTAAGGCGATGCGCTATGGCATCGGTGTCGGCCGCGAGGGATTCACCTGGACCGGCACGGAACGCATCTCACGCATGAAGGAATGGCCGGACTGGTTCCCGCCGTCGGAGATGATCGAACGTCAACCGTATTTGCCGCGCATGATGGCGGGAGGCCCCGGGAACCCGCTTGGAGCGCGCGCTCTGTATCTCGGCAGCACGCTCTATCGAATCCACGGCACCAACCAACCTTCGACGATTGGTTCGTTCGTATCGTCCGGTTGCATCCGCCTTCTCAACGAAGACATCGAGGATCTCTACAGCCGCGTTCAGGTTGGCACGCGCGTCGTCGTATGGCCGGGCAAGGCGCCGGAGCATATCGCCAATACCGGCGCGCAACCGGCTCCGGCAGGTGTGCCGCCTCGTGCCGCTCCCACCAACATCGCGCCGCCCGGCCAGGTCGGCGTGCAGGGTAGCAGCGCGGCCGCGGTCACATCGTCGCCTTTGCCGCCACCGGTACGCTAGGCAGCTGCTTACACGCTGATTTTGGCGAGCCGCGTGATCGCCTCGATCATGGCGCCGGGGTCGGCTTGACCCTTTCCCGCGATGTCGTGTGCGCTGCCGTGCGCGACCGATGAGAACAGAATCGGCGAGCCGATCGAAAGCCCCGCGGTGCGGTTGAAAGCCTGCAGCTTGGCGGCAATGTGCCCCTGGTCGTGCAGCATCACGATGTAGGCGTCGCATCCTTTTTTCCGAAACATGGTGTCGGCGCCGAAGGGACCTGACACATCAATGCCATCCTTGTTCGCGCGATCGATCGACGGAAGGATGATGTCGATTTCCTCCGAGCCGAAGAGGCCGTCCTCGCCGGCGTGAGGATTGAGGCCGCTCACAAATATCTTGGGCTGTGCGATGCCGAGCTTCTTTAGCGATGCGTCGGTGACCCGGATCACACGATCGACACGCTCAGGAGTGATCAGCGCCACCGCTTCGCGCACGCTCACGTGCAAGGTCGCGTGCACGATACGGGACTGGTCGAAGCAGATCATCAAGTAAACGTCGTTAACCGGCGTGCCGGTCTCGCGCGCGACGAAAGATGGATAACCGTCAAAGGCGATTCCCGCGGCGGCAATGGAACGCTCGGTTTGCGGTGCAGCCACGACCGCTTCGACATCGCCGGCAAGCGCCGCCTTGATGGCGCGGCCTGCGCTCGCCAACGAAGCGCGGCCATAGGCGGCATCAACCGTGCCGATTTTGACCGGCACGTTGCTGCCGTCGCGGGCGTCCAGCAGATTGACGGTGCCATCTGACCATTGTGCTTCCGAAGGTTTTTTGAGGACGTGAAGGCTGGGCGATAGGCCGGACGTGCGGGCATGCGTTTCAACCGCAGCCGGATCGCCCACCAGCAGGGGCCGGCAGAGGCTGCGCACGCGCGCATCGAGCGCGGCCTTGAGCGCAATCTCCGGCCCGATCCCGGCAGGATCTCCTGTTGCAATGGCGATGCGCGGCAGGGGCATGGCGGCTGACTTCCGTCGTCGACGCGGCTGCCTATAATGGCGCCAATAACTGCAAGAACATAGCAAAGCCGTGAGGAAGCGTCGCCATGATGTCGCGTGAACAAAATGAGCAGCTAAGCCGCGTCGGCCCGGGAACATTGATGGGCAAATTGCTGCGACGATACTGGGCGCCGTTTCTGCTCTCNTCTGAAATTCCCGAGCCCGATTGCCCTCCTGTGCGCGCGAAGCTCATGGGCGAGAGTCTGGTGTGTTTTCGCGACAGCAAGGGACAAATCGGGTTGATCGACGAATTTTGCGCGCATCGCGGCGTCTCGCTCTGGTTCGGGCAGAACGAGGAGTGCGGCCTGCGTTGTCCGTATCATGGCTGGAAATACGATGTGACCGGGCAATGCGTTGATCTGCCCTCGGAGCCGGAGGAATCTGGCTTCCGCAAGAACATCAAGCTGAAGTCCTATCCCTGTGTTGAGAAGGCGGGGATCGTCTGGGCCTATATGGGGCCGCCGGCCCTGCAACCGCCGCCGCCTGCGCTGGAATGGACCGACGTCGAGCCGCCGCAACGCTTCGTCTCCAAACGCCTGCAGGAGTGCAATTACCTGCAGGCAATGGAGGGCGGTATCGATTCAAGCCACGTTTCCTGGCTGCATGGCAGCGAGCTCAACAAGGATCCGCTGTTCAAGGGCTCGAAGGGCAATGTCTATAACGAACAGGACCGCATGCCGTTGTTCGAGGTCGAAGAGTTTCCCGGTGGCCTTCTGATCGGTGCGCGCCGCAATGCCGAAGGCGGTAAATATTACTGGCGCATCACACCGTGGATCATACCCTGGTATTCGATAATTCCGCCGCGCGCGGGTCATCCACTGGGCGCACATGCGTGGGTGCCGATCGACGACGAAAACTGTTGGGCGTGGAGCATCAACTACCATCCCAAGCGCGCGCTGACGAAGGCGGAAGTTTCGGCGATGCAGGACGGTGAGGGCATCCACGTCAAATATGTGCCCGGCACGTTTATTCCGCTCGCCAACAAATCCAATAATTATTTGCTCGATCGTGAATCGCAGCGGCACGGCCATTCCTCAACGGGGGTCGACGGCATTGCCATGCAGGATGCATCGATCCAGGAAAGCATGGGGCCGATCCAGGACCGCACCAAGGAGCACCTGTGCGCGACCGACGGCGGCATCATCATGACGCGGAAGATTCTGCTGCAGGCTGCGAAGGCAGCGGCCGAAGGCGGCGCAGTGCCGGCGACTGAGCCCGAGGCGCAGCGCGTTCGTTCGGCATCGATCGAACTCGAGAAGGGCGTGTCGTTTACTCAGGGCGCCAAGCACGGCCTTTACGCCGCGCTCGGAACGGATCCGCTGTCCGTCTGATTGAGAGGCTACTCCGCCGCGGTCTTCGCCGCTTTGCCGATTGCGGCATTCACGCGCGGCATCACTTCCTCGGCCATGAGCTGCATCGATCGCTTGGCCAGGGTCGAGTCGACCCAATCCATTCCGGCATAGACCAGTTCGCCGAAGTCGCCGGTTTCCTCGTGCAGCTTGAGGATTGCATCAACGACCTTGTTGACGGTCCCGAAGGTTGTGCAGTGCTGCATGACATAGTCGAGTGTTATTTCTTCGTCCGGCTGTTCCTTGTGACTCTTGAAGACGTACAGCCGGTTGCCGCGCTTCATCTTGGCGCGCATTTGCTCGAAGTAAAATCGGTACGGGCTGTTCGCATCCTCAAAGCCGTATCGCTTCGCCACCTTGTCATCATCCGCGACGAAGATCGTTCGCGCCACGCGCCAGTCGGCGATGTTGGCCTTCGCGGCGGCTTCCGCCTTGCCCTTGGCGTAATTTGACCAATGCGACTTGAGGTGTTTCGGCAGAAGGAAGTTCGCCGATAAAGGATGAAAGTCGCGTTTCCCCATGAGGACGACGCCCGGAGAAAACGGCGCGACCACGGTGCCGACGATTTCTGGCCGTGGCTTCTGAAATGGTTTGGCAAGTATCCCGACGCCGAGCTCGAGCGCCGCGGTGCGCGCGAAGGTGACTTTGAAGCGGTTGTCCGGAAAGTCGATATCGTAGGGCGGGTTGCGCTCCCAGACCGCAAGGATGACGTCGATCGCCTCTGCGAAAATCTTGTTGCGGTCGAGGTCGAGGATTCCGATCGCCTCGGAATCTGAGGTCAGGGCACCTGCGCTCACGCCCATCACGAAGCGCCCTTGGGACAGATGATCGAACATCGCCGCATTTACGGCAATCACCACCGGATGCATTTGCGCGAGATTGGTGGTGCCGGTCGCGAGCTTGATCGTCTTGGTATCGTGAATAAGCGTCGCCTGGAACATCATGCTGTTGGTGATGTTTTCGCAGGCATCGGTCAGGTGCTCGCCGACAAAGGCATCATAGAAACCGAGCTTGTCGGCGAGGATAATCGCCTCGCGATCCTCGCGCAGCGTCTGCGACCAGTCCCGGCCCAACGGGTGCACGGGCATGGTGAAGTAACCCAACCGCATCTACGTCTCCGACCAATTCCTGTGGACCGCAAACTAACCGACCCCGCACGCCGATGCAGCAAATCTTCGGTGATCGAAAGCAGGTGACCCTGCCGCAAGTTATTGTTTTCACGATGTTAAACTTGATCGGCGTGCAGGCATTGTGTTGCCTTCGGGCGTGGCCAACCATGTTTCCCACAGGTGCGTTTTCGCGAGGTTTCGCAACCTCAAGCCGAGCGACTAGGTTGCCCTCACACGTTTACGGGGATTCTCATGCTGCGCTGGTTCCATGCCTTGATGCCGAAGGAGGAGCGCTTCTTCGATCTGTTCGCCCGCCATTCTGAGGCCGTCCTGGGGGGAGCCCAGGCCTTGCGGGCGATGATGGAAGGCGGCGAGGCCGTTGCGTCCAACTGTCAGACTGTAATGGATCGCGAGCATGACGCCGACGACGCCACGCGCGAAGTACTTATTGCAGTACGGCGTACATTCATCACTCCGTTCGATCGCGGCAGCATCCGCGATCTGATCACCGCAATGGATAATTCGATCGACCAGATGCAAAAGACGGCCAAGACGGTTGCGCTTTTTGACGTGAAAACTTTCACGCCGAAGATGAAACAGATGGGCGACGCGATTGTGAAATCCGCAGAACTCGTGCAGGAAGCCGTGCCGTTACTCGGATCGCTGACNAAGGAAGCAACGCGCCTNAGCGCTCTGACCGAGCAGATCTCGCAGCTTGAGGGGCGTGCGGACGAGCTTCATGACGAGGGCTTGCGNGCACTNTACAGGGATTACGCGAAATCGGATCCGATGGCGTTCTTTATCGGCAATGAAGTCTATGACCATCTGGAAAAGGTCGTTGACCGATTTGATGACGTCGCCAACGTCATGCACGGCATTGTTATCGAGCACGTGTAATTACTTCAAGGCCGAAAGACGATGGACGCCGCAGCGCTGACCTTGCCGTTTCTTGTTGGCTTGATTCTTGTCGCGCTGGCGTTTGATTTCCTGAACGGCATGAATGATGCCGCGAATGCGATTGCAACGATCGTGTCGACTCGTGTGTTACGCCCGCAATTGGCGGTCGCTTGGGCCGCGTTCTTCAATTTCGTCGCCTTCCTGTTCTTCGGCCTGCATGTCGCTGAGACAGTTGGCCGAGGAATCGTGGAAGCTGATATTGTCAACGAGCATGTGATTTTTGGCGCGCTCGCGGGCGCAATCGTATGGCAGATCGTTACTCAGCGGCTTGGAATTCCGTCGTCGAGTTCGCACGCGCTGATCGGCGGGCTGGTCGGCTCCGGCATCGCCAAGGCCGGATTCAGTGCCGTGGTGTGGGCCGGTGTATGGAAAACCGCCGTGGCGATTTTCATGTCGCCAGGCGTAGGCTGTCTGCTGGCTCTCCTGCTCATGTTACTGGTCTCGTGGCTGTTCGTGCGCTTCACGCCGCACGGCGTCGATCATATTTTCCGGCGCGCGCAGTTCGTGTCGGCGTCCCTCTACGCCCTTGGTCACGGCGGTAATGACGCGCAAAAGACGATGGGCATCATCGCCGTGCTGCTTTACTCGCAGGGCCACCTCGGAGGTAATTTCTACGTTCCGTTCTGGGTGGTGCTCACCTGTCAGATCGCCATGGCTTTGGGGACCTTGGCCGGCGGATGGCGCATCGTGCGTACGATGGGCTCAAAGATCACGCGGCTTACTCCGATGCAGGGATTTTGCGCTGAAACCGGCGGTTCGATCACGCTCTTCGCCGCTACCTGGCTGGGGGTGCCGGTATCGACCACGCACACCATCACAGGCTCCATTATNGGGGTTGGCGCGGCGAAGAAGGTGCGCGCCGTGCGATGGGTCGTGGCGCGCGAAATCGTCACGGCGTGGATCATCACGATTCCGGCGGCCGGATTTCTGTCCGCGTTTTTCTACTGGCTGAGCGGGCTCTTCGGCTGATCAGGCCGCGACGCGCCCCAGGAAGCCCTCGACTTCCCTCCGCAGTTCGGCAGCGGCGGCTTCCATCGCCTGCGAGGCAGAGAGCACATTCTCGGCCGATTCCCGCGTCTGCGCAGCCGCGCCGGACACGTCGCCCAGAACCTGAACCACGACTTTTGCGCCATCCGACGCGCTCGCAACGTTCTGCGAAATCTCTCCAGTGGCCGCACTTTGCTCTTCGACGGCGGCGGAAACCGCGGTCGCGCAACCGTCGATCTCCTGCATACGTCCTGAAATTCTGCCGATCGCCGAGACGGCGCTTGTGGTCGCGGCCTGCACGGACATGATCAGCTTGGAGATATCTTCGGTTGCCTTGGCGGTCTGCACCGCGAGCGATTTGACCTCGGAAGCCACGACCGCGAAGCCCTTGCCGGCCTCGCCGGCGCGTGCTGCTTCGATTGTGGCATTGAGAGCCAGCAGGTTGGTTTGTCCGGCGATGGCGCGGATGAGTTTGATGACGTCGCCAATCTTTTGTGCAGCATTCGCAAGCGCTGTGATCTGGCTGTTGGTCCCGTGCGCCTCAGTCACGGCGACACGGACGATCTCGGTTGTCTGGGCGAGCTGACGGCCGATCTCATTGATCGACCCGCTTAGCTCGTCGGCTGCGACCGCTGCCGTCTCGACATTCGTCGACGCCTCATTCGAAGCGGACACTGCGCCATCGGCGCTCTGAGACGTCTGAGCCGAGTTGCTGAATAAGGTCGTGGCGGTCGCATGCATCGTCCTTGCGCCTTCGCCGACCGTCTTAAGGTGCTCCTCGACGCGTTGCCGGAAAACGGCGATCGCCTGTTCGATGACGGCGCGGCGTTGTTGCTGCTCCTGCATCGACACGCGTTCGCGCTCCGCATCGCGCCGCTCGGTGACATCCTCGTGCGTAGCAACCCAGCCGCCATCGGGCATGGAGCGATTGATGACCGTTATCGACCGTCCATTCGCCGATTTTACTTCGGTGCTGGTCGTCTTGCCTGCAGACATGGCGCCCACCAGGTCGCGCCGGTATTCGACGGGATCGCCTGTGAAGCTGCCGTTGCTGATTCTGTATTTGAGCAGGTTCTGCAGCGTGATGCCCGGCTTAACGACGTCGCCCGACACCTTATACATATCCATATAGCGTTGATTGCAGACGACGAGACGTTCGTTGCCGTCGAACATGCACAAGCCCTGCGACATGTTGTTGATCGCAACCCGCATGCGCAGGTTATCCCTACGCAGCTTTCGGGAGAGCACGGCCAAAGTCAGCGCCATGGCAAGGAACGCAACGATTGCGGAGAGAAATAGCGACGCAACCGGCGCCGAGGCGGTGGCGACCCAGCTGCCGATGGGAAAGACGTATTGAAACAGAGCATAACTGACGGCGAAGCTTGCCCCGCCGGCCAGCATGACCAAACGCCAATCGCGCGCGGGAGCGTTTGCGGAGGTATGCTCGACCATGTTCGCGTCCAGGTAGGCCGCGGACGGTATTCCCCAACACGTTTTTTTGCAGTTAATTGCGGGGCATTACAGGTTAAACGAAGCTTAATAGGCCGGGCTGGAGGGTGGGGGATGGCCAAGTTGCGGGCGGCTGAGTGCCGTGAATTTATCGATGCCGTGGTCGAAAAAGCCGGCGCCATGGGCGTGCCGGTCTCGATTGCCGTTGTAGGGCCGGAAGGGCACCTTATCGCCGTGGAGCGGATGGACGAGGCGGGTTTCATTACGCCGGAAACCGCCATCGCAAAGGCTTTCACGGTCGCCGCTTTCCGTTCGATGAGCCCGCGCTTTCCCGACGGCCTGGTGATTCAGCAGTGGTTCAAGGAGCGTAACCCTCAGTTGCTGGTCAGCCTTGCGGCCATGACCAATGGCCGCATTGCCGCCAGCGGCGGCTCGGCGCCTGTCTTCAAAGGAGATGAGATGGTCGGCGCTTATGGAATCTCCGGCGGCACGTCGCAGCAGGACGAGGAGATGGCAATCTACGCGCGCGCAAAAACCGGCTGGGCAGCGGCTCCCGAACACGACACGACCGACCCCGAGGTGAAAGCGCATATCAACGCGCTTTATGCCAAGGCCGGTATCACCGACCGGAAGCTTTGAATTTTTTGGAGCATCGCATGACGCAATCAGCAGCCGCCAGCAACGACGATGCATGGAACGGCAGAGTTGAAGACGATGCCCTCCTGCGCGGGCAGGGCCGCTTCGGTGATGACGTCAAGCCTGATGGCACGCTTGCCGCCTACTTTGTGCGATCACCGCATGCCTTCGCCAAGATCGTGCGGATCGACGTCGCGGCTGCAAAAAGCGCGCCCGGGGTCGTTGCAGTGCTCACTGCCACCGACCTCAGCGACGCCCATTACCATTCCATCTCGCACGGCCATCCAATTCCGGGGCGCGGCGGAAAAACCGCGGTCTCACCGCATCGTCCGTCGCTTGCCGAAACGCGGGTGATGCATGTGGGTGAACCGGTGGCCATGGTCGTTGCGAAAACGGCAGCCGCCGCGCAGGACGCCGCCGACAAGGTCGTCGTCGATTATGAGGAGCTGTCGCCGGTCACCGACGCGCGCGCGGCGGTGAAGCAAGGCGCCCCGCAGCTCTGGCCGGAAGCTCCTGGCAATATCGGTTTCGACTGGACGGCTCCGCCCGATCCGGAAGGCAAGAAGCAGGCGGCGCTCGAGCGTGCCTTCAAGGAAGCAGCCCATGTTGTGCGCGTCGAGCTCGTCAATCAGCGCCTGGTCGTGGCCTCGCTTGAAGCACGCTCAGCGACGGCGAGTTACGATGCCGCGGCCAAGCAATTCATGTTGCGCGTCGGTACCCAAGGCGTTGCAAGTGTGCGTGGGCAAATTGCCGGAGCGATGAACATCAAGCCGGAGGAATTGCGCCTCCTCACCGAAGATGTCGGTGGCGCATTTGGCATGAAGGGCTGGTGCTATCCGGAATACGTGCCCATGTTGCATGCCGCACGTGCCGTAGGCAAACCCATCCACTGGGCTTCGACACGCTCCGAGGCATTCGTCACCGACAACCAGGGACGCGATTCATTCTGGACGGTGGAGCTTGCGCTCAATTCCCGCGGCCGTTTTCAGGCGTTGCGCGTCGACTGCATCGGAAACCTCGGGGCATATTTCACCGG